>Ga0172369_10003515_pt1 | contig 20587 bp, 17 predicted proteins | sample LakKiv25m_FD_114539 | JGI IMG/M metagenome (GOLD analysis project Ga0172369, IMG submission 114539) | Freshwater microbial communities from Kabuno Bay, South-Kivu, Congo - kab_022012_11.25m | ecosystem: Environmental > Aquatic > Freshwater > Lake | place: Democratic Republic of the Congo...
TGAGCGCCACGCCCGCGTCCACCATGTCCGCGACGGGCGGCACGATCAGCCAGGCCGGCGGGTACACGATTCATACATTCAGTAGCTCCGGCACGTTCACGCCCGCGGTCTCCGGCAACGTCGAGGTGCTGGTGGTCGCAGGCGGGGGCAGCGGCGGCGGCGCGGGCGGAGGCGGCGGAGGGGGCGTCGTCTACGCCGGCTCCTATGCGGTCTCCGCGCAGGCCTACACGGTGACGGTCGGAGCGGGCGGCGCGTCGGTCCCCGGCGGCAACGGCGTGGGAAATGCGGGGCAGAACTCGGTCTTCGGCACGCTCACGGCCAACGGCGGCGGGGCCGGCGGCACGTACAACGGCAACCCGTCCCCGGGCGGCGCCGGCGGCTCCGGCGGCGGCGGCGGCTTCGCGAGCACCGGCAACACGGCCGCCGGCGGAATCGCGACGCAGACGAGCCCCTCCGGCGCGAGCGGCTTCGGGAGCGCCGGCGGGAGCGGCGGCAACCAGTCGATGGTCCAGTACACCGGCGGCGGCGGCGGCGGCGCGGGAGCGGCGGGCGCGAACGCGACCGCGTCGGCCAGCGGAAACGGCGGCGCCGGCTACCAGTCCTCGATCTCGGGCGCGAGCTGCTTCTACGCCGGAGGAGGAGGAGGAGGAGTGCAGCTCGGGGGCGCTCCGGCCGGAGCGGGCGGCGCAGGCGGCGGAGGCGGGGGCGCCGCGTACTGCTCGACGTGCGGCAGTCCGGGCACGGGCGGCAGCGGCTGCACCGCGAACGGAGCTACGGGCGGCACCATGGGCAACGGCGGCTCCGGCGGCGCCAACACCGGCGGCGGCGGCGGCGGCATGGGCGTCACCTCGCAGGGACCGTCCTACGGGTCGGGCGCCGGCGGCTCGGGCATCGTGATCGTGCGCTACCCGTCGCTGGGCTACTGGGCGTCCGGGGGGACCGTCTCGCAGGCCGGCGGCAACGTCATCCACACGTTCACGTCGTCGGGCAACTGGACCCCGAGCTACGCGGCCAACGTCGCGGTGCTCGTGGTCGGCGGCGGGGGAAGCGGCGGCGGCGCCGGCGGCGGAGGCGGCGGCGGAGTCGTCTACTCCAGTGCCTTCGCCGTCACGGCGCAGAGCTACACGGTCACCGTCGGCAACGGCGGCGCGTCGGTCCCCGGCTCGAACGGCGTGGGAAATGCCGGACAGGACTCGGTTTTCGGCACGCTGACGGCCAAGGGCGGCGGAGGCGGCGGGACGTACACGGGAAACCCCTCGCCCGGCGGCAACGGCGGCTCGGGCGGCGGCGGCGGGTTTGCGAGCACCGGCTACACGGCGGCGGGCGGAAGCTCGACCCAGACCAGCCCCGCGGGCGCGACCGGCTACGGATACGCCGGCGGAACCGGCGGCAACACGTCGATCGTCAGCTACACCGCCGGAGGCGGCGGCGGGGCAGGAGGGGCCGGCGCGAACGCGACCGCGTCGGCCAGCGGCAACGGCGGGCCCGGCTATCTGTCGTCGATCTCCGGCGCGGCCTGCTACTACGGAGGAGGAGGAGGAGGAGGCGTCCAGCGTTCGGGTGCGCCCGCGGGAACCGGCGGCACGGGCGGAGGCGGAGGCGGCGCCGCCTACAGCACGACGACCGGCACGGCCGGAGCGGGCGGCAGCGGCTGCACCGCGAACGGGGCTGCCGGCGGCACCATGGGCAACGGCGGCTCGGCGGGTGCCAACACCGGCGGCGGAGGCGGCGGCATGGGCGTCACCTCGCAGGGAGCTTCCTACGGGTCGGGCGCCGGCGGGTCGGGCATCGTGATCATCAGCTACCCGAACACGCACTGATCCGCTGCTGCGCGAAACAACGGAGCGGCGCGCAGATTCCGCGACCGCTCCACCCTGAGGGGAGCGGTGCGCGCCGCTCTGTCGCGCGCGGAGCGGACACAAGGGGCGCAGCCGGGCCCTTGTGTCCGCGCGAGCCGAAGAGCCGGCTCGCGTCGCCGTTCACCGGAAGGCCCCGCCCTCGGGCTGAGCGGCGGAGTTGCCGGCGCCGTCCCGCTCTGCGCTTGCCGAAAGCCGGCTCTTGACGCCCTGCGTCATGGCGCCTCTCTTGTGCCTCGCGGCCGCGGGTGTGTTATGACACGCCGCGTGGAAACGGACGAAGAGGCGCTCGCAGCGCTGGAAAGCGTCTGGTACGAGATCCTGGACGCGGTGCAGGCGGGCCGCACGGCGCAGCTCGCCTGCCCGGAGTGTCACGCCGACGGCCTGCGGGTGGAGACGCAGGGCGACCGCATCACGGTGTCGTGCCCGGCGTGCCAGCGCCAGGTGGAGTTCCAGAGCAACACCGCCTAGGGGTCTTGGCGGGACCGCTCCGGGTGGGCTCGATCCCGGGACGGCCGGATGGGCCGCATCATGGCCAGTTTCCTCGGAACCGGCGTCCGCTTTCCCCTGGCCACCGACGGCTCGGGCGGGGTCGGCTTCTCGCGCCACGAGGACAACATCGAGGAGTGCGTGCGCATCGTCCTCGGCACGGCCAAGGGCGAGCGCGTCATGCGCCCCGACTTCGGCTGCGGCATCCACGACCTCGTCTTCGCCCCGAACAACGTCGGCACCCACACGCTCGTGGCGCACCACGTCGAGGAGGCGCTCGCCAAGTGGGAGCCGCGCATCCGCAACGTCGAAGTGCAGGTGAGCGCCGACCCGGACGTCGCCGAGCGCATCCTCGTGGACCTGAAGTACGAAATCCGCTCCACCAACAGCGTGCACAACCTCGTGTTCCCCTTCTACCTGACCGGCTCCTAGGCGCCGCCCGAGCGAGAACGCGATGAGCCTGCCCGCCCCGAATCTCGACGACCGCACCTGGAAGCAGCTCGTCGAGGAGTCCGTCCGCCTCATCCCGCGCTACTGCCCCGAGTGGACGAATCACAACCCGTCCGATCCCGGCATCACGCTGCTGGAGCTGTACGCGTGGATGACCGAGATGACGCTCTACCGGCTCAACAAGGTGCCGGAGAAGAACTTCATCACGTTCCTGGACCTCATCGGCGTGCGCCTGCTGCCTCCGGAGCCCGCACGCGCGGTGCTGCAGTTCGAGCCCGCCGAGGGCGTGGATCTGCTCCTTCCCGGCGGCACGCAGGTGGCGACCCTGCAGGCGGGCGGCGGCGATCCGGTCACGTTCGAAACGGTGCGCGATCTGCCGCTTCTGCCGCTTTCCGTGGTGCGCGCGCTCTCGTCGCACCGCGGCACGGCCACCGACCACACCGACGCGCTCACGGACGAGGAGGCGAAGGAGACCCTTTTCCAAGGCGTCGCAGAGGTGGAGCGCTTCCTCTACCTGGGCGACGATCGCCTCGCGGCGCTGAACGAGGAGTGCGCGGTCGACGTGTTCTTCGACCGGATGCCCGGCTCGCAGGGCCCGCAGATTCCGCAGATCACCGAGTGGCAGTACTGGGACGGCAAGCGCTGGCGCGAAATGGCCCAGAATCGAGCCGAAAACAAGGGCCCGGGGCACATCGCGTTCGCCAGCCACCCGGGCGCCGAGAAGACGGAAGTCAACGGCGTCACGACGGTCTGGATCCGCGGCAAGCTCGTGGAGCCGCTGCAGGACCCGCGCTCCGTCCAGCTCGACAACGTGCGCGTGCGCGTCGAGATCCTGGGCGAGGGCATTCCGGCCGACGGCGCGTTCGTCAACATCGGCAACTACATCTTCCTCCCCGTGGAGCAGGGCAAGAGCTTCCACGCCTTCGGCGAGGAGCCGGCGTTCGACTACTCGTTCTACGTCGCCAGTGAACAGGTGTTCTCCGGCGCCGACGCGCGTGTGAAGATCGAAGTCACACTGGCCGACCAGGCGGTGGCGCAGCCGCCCGAGCCGAGCCCGGATCTGCTGGTGCTGTGGGAGTACTGGAACGGCCGCAAATGGGCCGAAATCGGCCGCACCGGCTCCATGGGCGTGTCGGGCGACCAGGGCGACTTCCACTTCCTGGACTCCACGAACGCCCTGAGCCGCAACGGCGCGATCACCTTCGACCGCCCGCAGAACATGTCGAAGACGGAAGTGGGCGGCCAGGTGAACTACTGGCTGCGCGCGCGCATCAACGGCGGCAACTACGGCGCGCCGGGCGCCTACGAGCTGGTCGGGACCAACTGGGTGTTCAAGGAGGACCGTCCGCTGCGGCCGCCGCTCGTGCGCAGCCTCGTGTTCAAGTACGTGCGCGAGCCCACGGCGGTGGCGCGCCTGTTCAGCTTCAACGACTTCGCCTTCCGCGACCACGGCGACGACGCGAAGACGCCTTACGTGTACTTCCAGCCGTTCCTGCCCGACCGCGACGAGAACCCTGCATTCTACGTGGGATTCAGCGAGCCGTTCCCGCGCCGCACGGTGTGGGTCTACTTCCGCCTGGACGAGGAAGCGCAGCCGGGCGGCGCCGACCGCGAGTACTCGGCGCCCGGCCCGCGCGTCGTGTGGGAGAGCTGGGACGGCGCGCGCTGGGTCGACCTTCTGCCCCAGGACGGCACGCGCGGCTTCACGCGCAGCGGCTACCTGGAGTTCGAGGGCCCGCGCGAGATGGTCGCGCAGGAGTTGTTCGGCGCCATGGCCTTCTGGCTGCGCGCGCGCCTGGAGTCCGGGGCCTGGGACAGCGCTCCCGTCCTGCGCGCCATCGTGCTCAACGCGGTGGACGCGATCCAGGGCGAGACCATCGACGAGCTGGTCGGCTCGAGCGACGGCAACGCGCTGCAGACCATGAGCCTCGCGAACGCGCCGATTCTGGCGGGCGCGCAGCTCTGGGTGCGCGAGCCCGATCCGCCCTCGCCCGCCGACGCCGTGAAACTCAAGGCGGAGGAGGGCGAGGACGCCGTCGTCCCCGACGAGGACGGCGAGGGCTTCTGGGTGCGCTGGCACCGCGCGGATCACTTCTTCCAGAGCGATGCGGACAGCCGCCACTACGTGCTGGATCCCATCAAGGGCGAGATCGAGTTCGGCGACGGCCACAACGGGCTGCCGCCTCCGGCCGGGCACGACAACGTCAAGGCGCACTACCGCATCGGCGGCGGCACGTCGGGCAACGTCGGGCCGCACACGCTCACGGTCCTGAAGCAGGCGGTCGCTTTCGTGCAGCGGGTGGACAATCCCTTCCCCGCGACCGGCGGCGCGGATCCCGAGTCGCTGGAGGAGGCCAAGCGCCGCGGCACGTGGGCGATCAAGAACCGCGACCGCGCCATCACGGCCGACGACTACGAGCAGCTCGCCATGGCCGCCAGCCGCCGCGTGGCGCGCGCCCGCTGCGTGCAGAGCCCGCTCGACGGATCCGTCGTGCTGCTCGTGGTGCCCAAGGCCGAGCGCAGCGACGAGTCGCACATCGTCCCGAGCCGCGACTTGCTCGACCAGGTGGGCGCGTTCATCGAACGGCGCCGCCTCATCACGGCCAAGGTGCAGGTGGGCAAGCCGCGCTACGTGGACTGCTCGCTGCGGCTGACCATCTCTCTGAAGCCCGGCGCGACGCCCGACCGGGTCAAGAGCGACATCCGCGACAAGGTGCGCAAGCTGCTGCACCCGCTCAAGGGCGGCCCGAAGAACGACGGCTGGCCGTTCGGGCGCAGCGTCGGAAAGGCCGACGTGTACCCGCTCGCCGAGAGCGTGGACGGCGTGGACCGGATGCAGGACCTGGTCATCGTGGACGAGGTGCGGCGCGTGGGCGTGGAGACGCTGAAGCTGGGCGACGACGAGCTGCCGCACGTGGTGGACGTGGACGTCATCGAGCGCGGGTAGCGGGGAGGCGCCTTGGCGGAGCCGAAGAAGACCGTGCCGACGCCGGAGCTGCGGGGCGAGTTCCTGTGGGACGCCCGCCGGCTGGCCCGCGCGCGCGCCGGCGCGGTGCTGGACGTGGTGGTCGTGGAGACGCGCGAGCGTCCGCGCACCGTCGTCGGCCAGGATCCCGAGCCGGGCCTTCCGCTGCCGAAGAACCGCACCGTCCGCGTGGAAGTGGCGCTGCCGAGCTGGCTGCGCAACCTGCCGGGCATCTACCAGGACACCGACGAGGAGCACGCCGACTTCGTGCGGCGGTTCCTCGCCGTCCAGCAGCACGTGGCGCTGCAGCTCGACGAGAAGCTGGAGGCCATCCACCGCTACTTCGACCCGCGCGAGACGCCGGAGGGCTTCCTGCCATGGCTGGGCGGATGGGTCGCGATGGCCCTGCACGAGGGCTGGAGCGAGCACCGGCGGCGCGAGATCATCGCGCGCGCGGCCGAGATGTACCTCATCCGGGGCACGTGCAAGGGCCTGAAGATGGCCTTGGAGCTGTTCGCGGAGACGCAGGCGGAAATCGTCGAGTTCACCTGGCCGTATGCCGGATTCGTCATAGGGCAGCACGCGATCATCGGCCACCAGAGCACGATTGCGCGCCCGGTGTTCACGACGCAGTGCTTCGTCGTGGACCTGCCCTGGAGCCGCGAGGACGTTTCGCGCGAGAAGTTGCGCACCATCCACGCGGTCATCGGCAGCGAGAAGCCGGCGCATGCGCACTACGCGCTGCGCTTCGCCGCGAGCCGCGAGCAGTTCGAGGAGGTGCCGTTCTGGCGCATGCGCCACACGGGCCGGCTGCGGGTGGACGCGCGCATCGGCGGGCAGACCGATCTGCCCGCGGTGGACGACGACGCGATGGCCGAGCAGGCGCGCCGCGAAGGCCGCGGCGAGGGCGACGCGGCGGCGTAGGCTCGGGCGGCATGCCCGTCGGCGCCATCCTGCCCGCATGATGCACCGCGTCTGCACAAATCGCAGACGCCGGCGGATCCCGTCGAACGCCAGCAGGAACGCGAGCGCGCCGGGCCGCAACGGCAGCGTGCCCGACCGGCCTCCACGGGCATGGACCGTCACATCGCCTACTCGCCGCTCGCGTCGTCGGAATCATCGGATGCCGGCGTCACCACACGCCCGCTGTCCGAGACAGGCTCCCCCGGCGGCTCCCCCAGGGGCTCCTCGGACGGTGCAGGCCGGGCATCCGCCTCGCCGTGGCGGGCGGGCGCGACGCCGGCGCAGCGCGCGACGAATTCCATCGCCCGCGCGGCGAAGGCAATGCCACCCGCGAGATCGGCGTCGGCAGCCAGCGCGAACTCGTCGGCGGGATACCGCTCGCTCACGGCGAAGTCGGTCCACGCCTCGGCCATCTCCGTCCAGGCGAGCACCTCGGGGTTCGCGGCCGCGGCAGTCCTGAGCAGATGGCCGAGATCGTGCGTGCGCGGAGGGAACCTGCCGGACCAAACGATCAGCGCCTTGATCGACTTCTCGAGCGATTGCTGGACGTGGAACCCGACGGTCGCCGGCGCGCCGCCCGCGTCGAGGAGAATGCGCGGGCAAGCAGATCATCCCCGGCCTTGGCGAGCCAGTTCGCGACGGATCCGCGCCGCTGGGCCTCATCCGGCATGGAGCACCTGCCCGGTGTGCTCGATGTGCCAGGCGAACGTCCATGGGCGCAGGCGATGCGCCTCCCACTCGGCGGACGTGTATACGAGCACGTCGAGAGCGACGCCGAGGCCGCGAAGCAGTCGCCGGACCGTCGCGGCGCGCTCGCCCGGAGGGCCCGGAACGTCCCCCACGACCGCGACGTCGTAGTCGCTGTCCTCGCGGGCGTTGCCGGCGGCGCGCGACCCGAAGAGCACGAGCAGACGCAACGGGAATGCCTCCCGCAGGATGCGCGCCATCTCGCCGGCGACCGGATCCGCCATCGGAGCGACCATATCGGCGCCGGCTCGACGGCGCAACACGCCTGCGGCCCTCCTCCCGGGGCGTACGATTCCGCCCCCGCGCCCGACGACTTCGACCAGCGGGTGCACCTGGCCGCCTGACGCTCCCTCCGCCCTCCAGCCGAGCCGCTCTACTCGACCTTGCCGGCCGTGGCGCCCTCCGTGTACCTGCACGAGCGTGCCCGCCCGGAGCGCCCGTTCCCACCCGCCGACGCAGCAGCGCCGCTGCCGCCTTCCGGCTGTCTCGACAGGGCGTTTCGCAAGCGGCGCGCCGGCTTCGAACTTCCTTTCCGCCCGGGGCCCATCCGGCGTGGAACGGGAATGAGACCGGTGCTGCGGCCGCCGGGAAGTCCCGCGACACGCCGCCCGGTGCATGGGCGCGTCGAGGGAGGGGCCTGCCCGCATGACGCACTGCGCCTGCACACGACGCAGACGCAGTGCGTCAGACCCGATGAATCCGGGTACTTGGACAGGGCGTCCCGGCGGCGCCCGCGTCTTGGCGGCGCCGGCATCTGCCCTGATTCCGGGGCGGAGACCCGCACCGTGTCAGCGGCTGGCGCGCCGCCCGGGACGAACCAGATTCTCGGCGTCTTCCTCGCTGAGCTTCTCGGCCGTCTTCTCGACCAGCAGAGCCGCGAGCTGCATCGGCTCCACTTTCACTCCGTGCTTGCTGACCCTTGCCGACAGCTCCTCCAGCTTCCTCAGCGTCCTCGACGCGAGGGGCAGGAGTCGGCGCTCGGTCCATTCTGGGTCAGTCGGTCGCCCGCCACCCGACGGCACGCGGAAGCGCGCCTCGATTTCCGCGACGAGCTGCATCGCCCCGAAGTAGCCCCCGCCCACCCTCACCTTCCCGCGACGCTCGGCGCCGAGCCCCTTCGCGATCCTGTCCATGTCGAGCTGCGTCTTCATTCGGCTACTCCTCTCCGAACTCGCGGATGGCGAAATACTCGTCGCCGACGACGAGACCGACCTCTCCCTGGTGCGCCTCGCGGCCCATCTTCGGGCAGAAGGCTCCGAGTGCCGCGAGATTGCGGTCGTCTTGGATGTCGCGCGGCGTCGTGTGGCAGTGCACGACCACGGGCTCGTCCATGACGAGCGCTCCGCCACGCTCGTCGTCGCGCCAGACGCCCTTGGCTTTCGGGTAGGCGGTCGCGCCGCCGAACACCCGCCCGAGCAGCTCGAGCGAGGCGGCGACCCGGCGCTGCTGGTCGATGCGCGTCGCTCCGTCGCGCTCGACGCTCGGGACGAAGAGCACCACGAGGATGCGCTTGCGTCCTCCTCTCAGGACCTTCGCTCCGGCGCGGGGCTTCTGCCTGGTCGGCATCGCCATACGGTCAATATAGATCGTTCGGATCGGCCGGGCAACAGGCCCTCGACAGCCCGGAAGATCGGAACGCCGCCTTGCTGGAGGAGACGCTGCGCATCGAGGCCGCGGGCGAGACGCGTGCCATTCGGTCATCGCGCTCACGGCGCACGCGGTGGCGGGCGATCGCGAAAAGGCCGATGCGAAGGGGTGCGACGGGTTCGCGACGGCGCCTGGTGGAGCTGGACTGTCGGGATCCGGATCGGAATCCGGAGTTCGCGGAGTCGCTGCTGCTGCGCGAGGAACCGCACGAGGTGTTCCAACGCGCATTCGCCCGGCGGGTACATCGGCGCGATCGACTTCCGTTTCGAGCAGTATTCCCGTTGCGGAGTTCCGCGCGAGCTGACGAATCGGTCGAGCCGGACGCTCAACCGCGGTCTGGGCGTGGCGGGAGAGTGCCGAGGGCGGTCCACGCCCTTGCCTTGGCCGTCCGGGCCCCCCGGGCTACGGTGGGCGAATGACGCCCGAAGCCGCGCTGGATGTCGTGCTGAAGCAGCACTACGTGGACGAGGACGGCCAGCCGCATCGGGCGGGGCTGGTGCCCGCGGCGCGGCAGCCGCCCGGGCGGGTTCCGCCGGAGATTCGGGCGCTTCTCGCGCGCGGCGGCGGCTTCACGCTCGGGGGCTCGGAGGTGCGCTGGGACGGCACCCTGACCGGGCAGATCCTGGAAGGCCTCTTCCCGTCGACGGCGGGGCTCATGGAGGACGGGCTGGGCAACGGCTGGTCCGCGGAGGTCGATGCCGCGACCGGAGCCTGGGGCAGGGTCTGGTTCTTCTGCCACGATCCGCCGGTGGTGGCGTTCCAGGCGGGCAGCGTGGCGGAGTTCTTCCTGCAGGTCGGGAAGTCCTTTGAAAAGCGGGGGATCGAGACCGTGCCCGAGTTGCACCGCGTGCCCGACGAGGCCGTGCCGAGGCTATGGGAAAGCGGCGGCACCGGCGTCCCGGCACGGACGCTCCCGGCGGCGTGGGACCCTGCCCTCCGCGCGATTGGCGGCAACTGCGCCCCCGGAGACCTCGTCTGCGACCTGCGAAAGCCCTCGCCGGGCGACGGGTTCGCGTGGGGCGCGGGGAACGGCCGAATCGTGGCGCGCAGACCCGGACCGGAGGCGGTCTTCGTGGTTTCGAGACCCGACCCGGGATGGCTGGCCCGCGTTCTCGGAGAGTGGTGGCGGAAGTGACCGATCCTGTCGCGCTCCATGCCCGGCGCGGGGCTGCCCGATGACCTCCGACGATCTGACTCTGATCGGCGCCGGCCTCTTTCTCGCCGGAATGCTCCTCGAACACCGGCTGATCCGCACCGGCGGCCGGAGATACTTCGAGTGGGGGCTTGTCTGCTACGCGGCATACAGGATTCCGCCGCGCGCGCTCGAGCTCATGATGGGCGACCGCACGCCTCAGGAGGCCCACGCGCGCGCGCGGCGCCTGATTGCGCCCCTCGATGCCTCTCTGCGCCAGCCGCAGCTCCGCCCCCCGGATCGCGATCCGCACGAGCGCTGGCACATCCGGCCTTCGGGCCCCGACACCTTCGCCCTGCGACCGCGCGGCCTCAACCCGTTCGCAATGCGGGCACGCCTCGAGCTCGGGGCGGAGGGAGGCGTTTCGCTTTCGGGGTTCGTGCCCTGGTCGGTCATGCTCGTGATCGCGCCCGGGGCCCTCGCGCTGGCCGTTTCCCCCTGGCTGGTGCTGGCGCTCGTCGTCGTGGTCGTGGCCAGCGTCGTGCTGTTCTTCCGTGCGCTCGACGAACTCATCTACCGGCGCCTGGACGACATCCTCCGGTAGCGCCGGCGGAGCGCCCCTGCCGGGTACCGTTGTCTCCGGGCTCCGGGACAGGGCCCGGCCGGCCCCGGCTCGTGTCGGCACGGGGCATCTGCCGGTCTGCGGGTGTGCCCGCTGCAATCGGAGGGATGGGCAGTCCGTCCCGCGCGGCACTGCCTTCGGGTCGAGCACTGCGGCGGCCACGCGGGGCGGCCGCCTATTCTTCTACCCAGGGAACACTGAACAAAACGGCCTGACGCGCCGTGTCAACTTGCATGTCGCGGTGCGTCAAGTGCCCGTCGTTCCTGGGAAACCGATCGAGTCCGCGGCCGCGGACACTTTGTTCAGTGGTGGGGCTTCCGCCGCGGCTGCCCGCACCCCTTCCCGGCCGAGGACGCGCTAGAATCCGCCTCCCGGGAAGGCTCCCGCAAAGGAGGACGCGCCATGAAGACTCTGTTCCGGGGAACCACGGTGCTCGTCACGGGCGCCTCGTCGGGCATGGGCGAACAGTTCGCGCGCCAGCTCGCGGCGCACGGGGCGGACCTCGTCGTGGCGGCGCGCAGCGCGGAGAAGCTCCAGGCGCTCGCGGCCGAGCTCGCGAAAGCGCACGGCGTTCGCGCCGAGGCCGTGTGCGCCGACCTCGGCGTCCCCGGCGGCGCGGACCGGCTCTGCGACGAGCTGAGCGCACGCGGACGGACGGTCGACCACCTCGTCTCGAACGCGGGCTTCGGCGTACACGGAGCGTTCGCGGCACAGGACCCCGCACGCGCCGCGGAAATGATCCGGTTGAACGTCGAGGCGGTCACGATGCTCGCGCGCCGCCTTCTTCCTGCAATGGTCGAGCGCCGCCGCGGGGGCGTGCTGAACGTCGCGTCCACGGGCGCGTTCCAGGCGGTGCCGGGGTTCGCGGCCTACGCGGCGAGCAAGGCCTACGTGCTCTCGCTCTCGGTGGCCCTCGCCGAGGAAGTGCGCGGCACGGGCGTGCGCGTGATGGCGCTTTGTCCGGGCCCCGTGCCGACCGGGTTCCAGAAGACCGCGGGTCTCGGCATCGGCCGCAACCAGGCGGCCGCGACCCTGTCGGCGGACGAGATGGTGCGCCGCGGCCTGCGCGCCTATGCGCGCGGCGAGGTCGTGTGCGTGCCCGGGTTCTGGAACGGTTTCGGCGCGTTCGGCACGAGGCTCGTCGGCCGCAGCTTCGCGGCGCGCCTGGCCGTGCGGGCGCTGGGTTCCACGACGGTGTAGTGCGCGGTCCAGGCCCGGCGGGGAGCCCCGGTCATCGCCGCAACGTGCGTCTGCGCGCCGACCGCGCCAGCGCCGCGGCGGCGGCCGCTCCGGCCAGCGCGACGAGAAACCCCTGAACAAGAGCCGGAACGCGATACTCGAAGTCGACGGGACCCGCGGCGACGTCCTCGACCACCGCCGCCGTCTGGTTGCCCGCGACGCGCACGACGGGAAGCTCGCGCCCGGCCTGCCGCGCATGCCATCCGACCAGGAACGTCGTGCGCAGGCCCACGAGCGCGCCGCCCGTGCCGCGCACCCGCACTTGCGCACGGTGGCGTGCGGACCATTGCGCGTCGATGCTTTCGACGCCGGCGCCCGACGGCAGGGGCGCCGCTGCAAGGCGATGCAGCGGGTCGTCGACGATTCGAAGGAGATCCTCCGTGGACGCGGCGGCCGCGATCTCGCGCGCGATGCCGATCTCCCCGAAGCGCACCGCAGGATTGCGCGGGACGAAGACGCCGGGCACTGGATTCGCGATTTCATACACGCGCAGCCGCGGGTGCAGCGAGGCCAGCTCCGGGTACAGCAGCGGATCGACCGGAAACTCGTCGCGCCGCCCCGCGCCGGCACCGGCGACCTCGACATCGGAAACGATGTGCGAGCACCCGAGCGCGGTCGCGGGCATGACGCTCGGATTGTCCATGAGGTGCGTCAGCAGACGCTCGCTCAGACTCGACTCCAGCGGGGAATAGGCCGCTCCCGACGACAGGCCGTCGCAGGCCTGGATTTCGGGCAGCGCGTGCAGTCGAAGCGGCAGATTCGTCTCCAGTTCGCGGAACCGCTTTCCGAGCGAATACGACAGCTGCCCCAGCGCCGGCAGCGAGCACACCACGGGAGGTGCCGGCTTTCGGCTTTCGGCGTTCGGCTTTCGGAAGAGCTCCGCGGCGCCGGGCACGGCGAGGGACGCGAGCGGCGACGGACGCGACAGCAGCGGCGGCTCGAGTTGCAGCATGACGGGCGCGGCCAGCGCGAGATCGGCCGCGACGAGGACGAACGCGAACCTGCGCAGCCGCGGCACGAACGCGACCACCGCGATCGCGCCGAGCAGCGGCATCAGCGCCCGCAGCGACGCGTCCGCCAGCCATTGCGACAGCGTCGGCAAGTCCGGATGTCCCTCCGTCGTGAACTCCGCCGCTGCCGAAGACGCCATCGCGTCGAGCTCCGCGCCGAAGAGCCGCACGCACACCGCCTGCAAGGTCATTGCGATCGCCGCCGCAGCCAAAGCCCAACGGAGGCGCCGGATCGCGGGTCTTCGCGCCGCCTCGAACGCGGCCGCTCCCAGCACGACCGCCGCAAGCGTCGCGACCAGCATGTATTTCGCGGGATACCGGAAAAGCATCAGCGGCGGCACGAGCTTCGTCAGCCCGGGCAGCACCGGCGTGCCGTCGCCGAGGCTCAGGATGACGCCCGCGAGCATCACCGCCGCGGCCGCGCGCGTGCGGCGCAGCGCCAGACCGCACACCGCCGCTGCCAGGAGCAGAGGCCCCGCGTACGCCGAAAGATTCCATGGAAAGGGTATCGGCGACTCGAGCACCTGGTGGACGCTGACGCCCGGCTGCACGAGGCGCGTGGGCGCGCCGGGCAGTATCGTGCCCAGCCACGACGGCGGCGAGAACGACCAGATGAACGCCTCCAGCGCTCGCAGCGCCGTCCTGCGCCGCGACAAGACCAGCTCCGCCTGCACCGGCGCCCACTGCGCCCATCCGACGGCGGCCGCAGCGACCATCGCGCCCGCCGCACGCGCCGCGGGAAGCAGCGCCGCCCGACGTCGCCTCCACAGCGCACGCCCGCACTCCATCGCGACCAGCGCGCAGCCGACGACGAACGCCTGCGGCTCCGCCCCCAGCAGACACAGCGCGAGCGAAGCGGTCAGCAGCGCGACGTGGCGCGGGCGCGCGAACGAAGACATGGACACGCGCGAGGCCGCCCAGGCGAGCGGCAGCCAGGCGGCCGCGTTGACGTAGTGGCCGTGACGCACCAGATCCACGCTCGTGCCGCACAGCGCGAACGCGACGCCTCCGCACGCGGCGCCGAACGGACGGATGCGGAAGGTGCGCAGCAGCCACGTCGTCGCCGCCGCCGCGATCGCCAGGTGCAGGGCGACCTCCAGGGCGAGGCCGTATTCCACTGGAAGAGCAATCGCGAGCCATCGCGGCGGGTAGAGCAGCTCGGCGTCGGGTCGGCCGAACAGCAACGCTCCGTTCTCCAGAAGGGGCGAGAGCCAGGGCGCCTCCAGTCGGCCGATGCGCTCGCGTGCGGCGCAGAGGAGGCCGGCGCTGACACGGAAGAGGTCGAGGCCCTGGTAAAAGAGGCCCGCGGCGACCGGTGCGAGCAGCGCGGCGAAGACGAGCGCGAAGGCGACGGCGATGGCTCGCCGCGAGGCTGCGGCCAGACGCTCGGAAGCTCGCGGAGTTCGGCCGGGCACCGGGCGCACGCTACACGCGCGGCGCTTCGTGGTTCAAGCCGATCGCCTGCCGATCGCCTGCCGAGCGATGCCGGGCTCCCACGGTGTGCATGGGTCGGGCTCGCGGCACCCTGGCGATTCCCATGCGCCCACATCGTGGGCCTTCGTGCACCGCCCGGGCCTTGCACGCCCACCGTGCTCCCGCGCGACGCTCGCCGTGCACGCCCGAGGAGGTGTCACATGCGGCAAGCGAAGAATCGGATCGGACGGAGCGCGGGAACGGCCGGAATCGCCCTGTTCGCGATCACGCTGGCGGGTTCGGCGGTCGCGCAGGCGGGCGTCGTGCACCGGCGCCCGCGGCCGCCGGAGAAGCCCCGGGAGCCGACGCCGTACATCGAACGGGGCGATCTTCCCTCCATTGCGGCGCGGAGCACGCTGCGGGTGATCGTGGACGTGCGGGCGAAGACCGACGCGGCGGCGCGGGCGGCGGTCGATCGGCTCGCGCGCGCCCGGGGATGGAAGGTGCAGACGGTGGAGGCGGACGGTCCCGACGAGGCGATGAGCCTGCTGCGCGCGGGTCTGGGCGACGTCGCGGTCCCCGGCATTTCGGTGTGTGCCTCGCGTCGCCGGCGGGTGTCCTTCACACGGGCCGTCGGCACCGACGACGAGTTCGTGGTGGCGAGGCGGGGCGGACCCGGGCCGGCCTCGCCCGCCGAACTCGGCCGCTGGGAGGTCCACGTGCGGCCCGGAACGCCGGCCGAGGAGACGCTCGTACACATGCAGAACACAGGCGGCGCGGGGCGCCTGGAGCGCGTGGAGGAGGGCGACGTCGACTTGCTCGCGCGCGATGTGGCACAGGGGAAGCGGCCTCTGGCGGCGATGGAAGGACGCGACCTTGCGCGGCTGAAGGCGTCGCTGCCGGGCCTGCGGCCGGTTTTCTCCATCGCGCACGGGCGCACCGTGGCGCTCGCCGTGCGACAGGGAAGCCCTCTGCTGCGGGCGGAACTCGACGCGGCCATCGGGACGCGTGCCGCGGCTGCCGTGGCGGCGAGGGCGCCGACGGTGCTGGCGTCGGGGGCGCGTTGACCGATGAACCAAGGCAGAATACGAATCCGTGAGGGTGCCCATGCATATCAAGCCGATACGCAACGAAAAGCAGCATCGCGCCGCGCTGAGGGAGATCGAGCCTCTGTGGTCGGCGCGCCCCGGGACCGCCGGGCACGACCGGCTCGAGGTTCTGGCGACTCTGGTCCACGACTACGAGGAACGGCATCAGCCGATTCTCCCGCCCGACCCCGTGGAGGCCATCCGCTTCCGCATGGAGCAGATGGGACTCGGCCGCAGGGCGCTGGAAACGAGCATCGGATCGCGCGCCCGCGTGTCCGAGGTGCTGTCGCGCAAACGCGCGCTCACGCTGCCGATAATCCGGCGCCTCCACCGGCAGCTCGGAATTCCCGCGGACGTGCTGCTCGCCTCGTGACGACCCGCAGGCCGCTTGGAGCGGGGCGCAGGTCTCCCCCGATTCCGCGCGCTCCCGTCGCTGCGCTCCGGGCTCCTTCCCTCCCTGCGGTCGGGGCTCTTTCCGCAGACGCCGGTCCGGGAAGGAGCCCGGAGCGCAGCGCAGGCGCGTACCCGCGCCAGCCCGACCGCATCGGATCTGCGTCCGCCTCGGAAGACCTGTTGCACCCGCCTTCCGCGCTGCCTACGCTCCGCGCACCCGCGCCGCGGGCCAGGAGCCGCCGCATGCACCCCGTCGACCAGGCCATCGCCGACCTGAACCGCGAATACCTCGCCCTGCACGCCGCCAAGGAGGAGCTGTTCTGGACCACCAAGATGGGCATCGACCGCGACTACGACGGCTTCAACCGCGCGGAAAACGCCCTGCAGGCCTTCCGCCAGGATGCCGCGCGGCTGCGCTCCGTGCGCTCGCTGCTCGATCGCGCGCAGACCGACTGGCAGCGCACGACGCTCGCCGGATGGGTGCGCTTTTTCGACTGCGGCGTCGTCGAGGACGAAACCGCCCGCAGCGAAGCGGCGGAAATCGTGGAGATGGAGAGCGCGCTCGCGAAGTCGCGCGGCGCGATGGCGCTGGGCTACGCGCACCCCGCCACCGGCGAGCTGGTGCGCGCCAGCTCCGTCGAGCTGGGCCTGAAGGTCGCCTCCGATCCGGACGTGCGCGTGCGCGAAGCCGCGTTCCGCGGGCTGGAGAGCATCGAGCGCCACGTGCTCGCGAGCGGCTTCCTGGACGTCGTGCGCGCCCGCAACCGTTTCGCGCGCCGGCTGGGCTTCGAGGACTTCTACGACTGGAAGGTGACGAAGACCGAGGGCTTCGGCAAGAAGGCCCTGTTCGTGCTGCTCGACGACCTGGAGGCGCGCACGCGCGAGGCGGGCATGCGCCGCGTCGAGGCGGTGCGCGCCCGCCACGGTGCCGACGCGCTGGCGCCGTGGAGTTTCCGCTTCCACACGCAGGGCGACGTGCTGCGCGACCTGGACCCGTACCTGCCCTTCGACGAGGCGCTGCTGCGCTGGGGCCGCAGCTTCGCGGCGCTGGGCATCCGGTTCGAGGGCGCGCTCGTGCAGCTCGACCTCGTCATGCGCTCCGGCAAGCACGAGAACGGCTTCTGCCACGCGCCGCAGCCGCCCTTCGAGGACGGCGCGGGCCGCGTGCGGGCGCGTGTGAACTTCACCAGCACCGCCGTTCCGGGCCAGGTCGGCTCCGGCAAGCGCGCCGCCGAGGTGCTCTTCCACGAAGGCGGCCACGCCGCGCACTTCGCCAACATCCGCATGGGCGCGCCGTGTTTCTCCCAGGAGTTCGCCCCCACCAGCGCCGCGTTCGCCGAGACGCAGTCCATGTTCTGCGACTCGCTGCTCTCCGACGCCGACTGGCTCTCGCGCTACGCGAGGGATCGCGACGGGCGCGCCGTTCCCCCGGAAATCGTGGAGAAAGCGACGCGCCTCACCCAGGAGGCCGAGGTCGTCCAGCTCCGCAACCTGCTCACCGTCTGCTACGCGGAGAAGGCGCTCTACGAGATTCCAGACGACGCCCTGACCCCCGCGGCGGTCATGGACGCGTTCGTGCGCGTGGAGCGGCGGCTCAACTTCATCGACCGCTGCCCGCGCCCGACGCTCGCAGTGCCGCACCTCATCGCCGGCGAGGCCGCGTGCATCTACCACGGCTACGTGCTCGCGCTGGGCGGCGTCGCCCAGACGCGCCGCCACTTCGAGAGCCGCGACGGGCACCTGTGCGACAACCCGCGCGTCGGCCCGGAGCTGCGCGAAAACTACTGGATTCCGGGCAATTCCGTCTCGCTGACGGACGCGCTGGCACGCCTCACCGGAAAGCCCTTCTCGTTCGACGCGCTCGTGGCGCAGGCATCGCGCACCGCGGACGAGGCCGTGGCGGAGCAGCACCGGCGTCTGGAGCGCGCCTCCGGGCGGCCGGCGCACGAGGGGCCCGTCGACCTGGACCTGGTGCTCCGAATGGTCCACGGCTCGGAGGTGATCGCGACCACCGAGCGCGACTCGTTCGAGGCGGTCGCCGACCGCTACGCGCGCTGGGTGCGCTCGCTGGAGCCCGTCCGCAAGGCGTGAGCGCCCATCCGCCGGCCCGTTTCGCGCTATCTTCGGGCGTCATGCATCGCGGCGGCCATTTCCGCCCCTGCGGCGTTCGAGTCGGCGTCATCGCATCCGTCGCGGCGATCCTTTCGTCGTGCCGCGATCCGCTTCCGATGCCGCAGGCCCCGGTGGGCGCGCCGGCGGTCGACGGCTTCTCGCCGGCGCATGCGTTCGCTGGTTCGCGCATCGCCGTGCGCGGGCGCGCCCTGGGCCGCCGAGCCGACTCCGTCGAGGTGCAGTTCGGGTCGGGCGGACGAGTGCGCCCGGCTTCGCTCGACGTGGACGGCTCGCGTCTGGAGGTCGTGGTCCCCGAGGACGCGCGCAGCGGGCCGCTGGTCGTCTCGACCGAGGCTGGCCGCGCCGCCAGCGCCGCCGAGTTCGTCTTCGACGGCGCCGGGCGCCTGCGAAGAGGGCGCGTCGCAGCCCGAGCCCGGCTGAGCCCTCCCGCGGCGGCCGCTTTCCCCCTGGAACCTTCGGGCGACCTCTTGGTGCTCGTGCGCGGAAGCGCGCTGGTCCTGTCCGACCGCACGGGCGCAACGCGGCTGCTGCCCGTGGAAGCGCCGCAGGCTGCGGTCCCGGCGGCGGGAGGCACGCGGGCGGTCGTGCTCGCGACGGAATCGGAGCCGGCCGGGTGCGTCGGCTCTGCCTGCACGCGCAGCGCGTCGACGCTCCGGTTGCTGGACGCGGCGCGCCTGGCGGCGGGCGATCCTGCCTCGCCCCTCGGCCGCGTGACGGTGAGCGAAGACAGACCCGGCACCGAAACCGCCGGCGCAGCGCTGGCCGCGAATCCCGACGGGAGCCGGGCGCTGCTCGTCGCCCCGGGGCGCGCGTGGGTCGCCGACCTGGAGCAGGGACGGCTTCTCGCACGCCACGACAACGAGGCATCGGACTCCTGGATTGGAGCCGCTTTCGCGGGCGGCGGCACGTTCCTGCTGGCCGAGGCAGACGCCATTCGTCCGGTCGACGACACGGGCGGGGCGCCCGGCGAGGCGTTTCCCCTGCCGGGCCTGGCGCAGGCCGGCGACGCCGTGTCTGCGCTGGCCGCCCGGCCGGACGGGCAGGTGGCGGCCGGAACGCTCCAGGGTCGGATCGTGCTGCTGGACGCGGCCTCGTGGCCCCCGACGGTGCGGCGCGTCCTCGAACCGGGCGAAGGCGGGCCTTCGCCGCGCCCGATGGTGTCGAGTCTCGCTTTTTCGGACGACGGCCGCCGCCTGGCCGCCGTGCAGCCTTTCATGCAGAGAGTGAGCACCTTCGACGCCGCCGCGGACGGGCGCCCGCTGGGGGCCGCGACGCTGGAGCGGCCGGGGGAGGTCGTGTCAGGGCGTGAAGTCTTCTTCGCCGCGGCGCTGGGCTCTGTCGCGCTGCTCTCGCAGGAGAGCGGGGTCTGGGCGGGCGCGGTTTCGCTGCGCGCGGAGATCCGCTCGCCGCGCCTGCGCCGGGCCGCCTGCGGGGCGAATGCGCCGGAGAGACCGGTGATCGAGGTGGCGCGCCGCACCTTCCACGACATCGTCCGCCTGGATCCGGACACTCTGGAGCTGCTGGCATGCCGTGCGCCTCTGCTGCCGCGCGACGCGCCGCCGGTGGACGAGCTGGCGGCGCTGCCGCAGGCAGGGATGCTCTACCTGCGCGCGGGCAGCCAGGTGCGGCGGGTCGGCCCCGGCGACGAGCGACCGGCGGCGGACTACTACGCGCTGGCCGCGTCGTCGCTGCAGGCGGGCCGGCACCTGGCCGTGTCGCCGGACGGCGGTGCGGTGCTGCTCGAAACGGGCCCGGCCGACGGCACCGGTGTCGATCGCGTCGCGGTTCTGGATCCGGCGGCCGTCTGGTTTCCGGGCATGGACGCGCCGGTCTTCCGGATCGACGGCGAATCCCTTGTCGCCGCACTGGACGACGGGGCGGGACATCTCGTCCTGGCCGGGAGCCAGACGATCCGCGTGCTGGAATCGAAGGCTGCTCGGCACGGGGAGGAGAAACGGCTGTACGACGATCTGCGGCCGGGAAGCATCCTGGCTGCCGGTCTCTCGGTCGGTCGCGTGTTCGTCGTTTCCGTGCGCTCGGGCGACCGGCATCTGGACGTGCTCGACCCGGCGGCGGGAAAGCTCGCAGAGGGCGGGGTTCTGCCGCAGTTGCCGCTGTACGCCACGGATCTCCTGCCTTCGCCGGGAGGGCGCAGGCTCTGGTGGCTCGACTGGGGGCCGGCCGGGCGCGACTTGGTGTCGCTCGCCGTGGACCCGGAAACGGGGGGCGTGGGCGAGCCGGATCCGAGGATCGACCTGCCGCTGGATCCGGAGCCGTTCGCATTCTACGGCCTGTACGCGTACCCGGACGGCGAACACCTCGTCGTGTCGGACGCGGTGCGGGATCAGATTCTGCTGCTCGAGTGATTCGGGTGCAGCTCGCGCCAGATCCGGCTCGTCGTGCGGACCGGCCGGCCGCCCTCACCCCCGACCCCTCTCCA
>Ga0172369_10003522_pt1 | contig 20572 bp, 24 predicted proteins | sample LakKiv25m_FD_114539 | JGI IMG/M metagenome (GOLD analysis project Ga0172369, IMG submission 114539) | Freshwater microbial communities from Kabuno Bay, South-Kivu, Congo - kab_022012_11.25m | ecosystem: Environmental > Aquatic > Freshwater > Lake | place: Democratic Republic of the Congo...
AGTGCCCTAACGGGCACTGCTCTCGCGAACGTTTGCGTTCGCTCGATGGGCACGCGCGAAAAAGCGTTCACGGAAAACCGGTGAAACAATGGGATTTGAAGCACTTTCGCACGAAATAGAAAAAAAGGCATCCGACGAGGCAAAAAGGATTTTGCACGAAGCGGACATGGCAGCGGAGAAAATAATTTCCGACGCCCAATCCGCCTCAAGGCAACGTGTCTCGCAGGCAAAAGGCGAGGTGTCCTCCTACCTTGAAACAGAGAAGGCAGAGAGGCTAACCTCCACAAAGCTCGCCTGCTCGAAAATAATTGCAGACTCAAAGGAGCAGGCAGTGCTCAACTCGCTTGACTTGGTATGGGGTGAGATGCTAAAGGCACGCAACTCTTCCTCGTACAAAAAGCTCCTGCACACTCTTGCAGATTCCGCAGTTGAAGAGCTTGGCACCTCAAACGTGCTGCTCTTTACAAATGCGGCTGACCGCAAATATTTTGCAGGAACAAAGTACAAGCTTGGCGAGGCGATTTCCGCCGCAGGCGGCGTTGTCGTTGAAAAAAAGGACGGCAGCGTGCGCGTGGATAGGACCTTTGAGGCAATTTTCGACGAGAAAAAGGATGACCTGCGCAAGCGCATCTTTGCAATGTTGTTTTAGTGCAAACTAAATCGCATTGCAGATTTGCGCATAAGGAAATTATGTAAGGTGAAGAAATGGCAAAACAGAACAAAAAAGCATACAACCCTCTCTCGCTTTTTGCCAGCGTGCTCACTTTCAAGCCACTCGTGTACGGCTATGCGAACGCGCGCACGCGCGCAATGAAGGGCGAGCTCCTCAAGAAATCGCAGGTTCTTGATTTGCTCGGTGCAAAAACCCAAAGCGGCATAATAGAAATGCTTTCGCACACCCACTACAAGGAGAACATACTCGCGCTTTCGCTTCGCTTTCGGAACGAGGAGCTAATAGAGCTCGCGCTTGGGCAGAATTTCGCAACAAACGCGCAAAAGCTGCTGCGCATCGCGCCGCCACAAAGCCGCACCGCGCTTCTTGCCTTTATGGAGCGCTACGACGTCCTGAACATAAAAACGATTCTACTCTCAAAGCGCATCGGGAAAAAGGGGGCGGAAATGGCGCATTTCACAATGGGCGCGGGCTCCCTCACGTTCACGGACCTAAAGACAATGTGGGAACTCCCAGACGCGCTATCAGTCCTCAACTACCTGCGCTTCTGCGAAATCGGGCAGAAAATATTTGCAACGCAGTCCTTTGCAAAGGCAAAAGCCTCGATTTCCTCAACCGCAAGCGACTCTTATGAGCTTCTATTCCACATGCTGGACTCATACTACTATGCAGCAGCAACCGCCGCAATAAGCGGCTCGGACAAGGACAGCACCCTGCTTCGCTCCATAATACTTTCCGAGGCTGATGCAAAGAACACGCTCACAACCCTGCGCTGCAAGGGCGCAGGCATGACGACCGCGCAAACCCTCTCCCACCTCGTAACTTTTGGCAATTTGCAAAAAGTGTTCTTCGAGTCCCTTGCAAGCCAAAAAGACCTCCAAGGCGCAATCTCAATTGCGCGCACAAAGTTCGGCCTTTCCCAAAAGAATGCGCCGCTCTCTTCCCTTGAAACCGAGCTTGAAGGAAAGCTCGCATCCACAAGCCTTCACGCGCTTTCATTCTCCATGATGTCAGTGGGCGCAATCGCGGGATACCTCTTCCTGAAAGAGGAGGAAATGAACAACATCCGCAAGATTTCACGAGGAAAAGCGCTCGGTCTTTCAAACGAACAAATCTCCCAGATGCTGGTATTTGCATAGAGTGATTGAATGGAATTGAACGAAAAAATTGCAGTGATAGGGAATTCCGCAATGGTGAGCGGGTTTAAGCTCGCGGGCTTGCAGGATTTCTTCACCCTTGAAGGAAAAGACGCAGAGGAAAAGCTCGTGCAGCTTCTTTCCGACACCCAATACGGCATCATAATACTTGAGGAAAGCGTGCTTGAAAATGCGGACTGGCGCCTGAAGCGGCGCATAGAGGCAATCGCAAAGCCCGTCGTTGTTACTGTGCCTTCCCCAAGCGGCCCACTAGAACAATCCGAGTCTCTGGGCGTGCTCATAAAGCGCGCATTGGGCTTTGATTTGATGAACAAGAAGAAGTAAGATGGAAAACGAAAAAGAACATTCATAGAGGTGTTAAAATGGGAGCATTAAGCAAAATATCCGGCCCAGTAGTAGTTGCAAGCGGCATGAAAGGCGCAAAAATGTACGATGTCGTAAAGGTAGGCACCGAGCGCCTTGTAGGTGAAATTATCCGCCTTGTAGGCGAGCAGGCAACAATACAGGTGTACGAAGACACAGCAGGCTTAAAGCCAGGTGAGCCGGTAGAGAGCACAGGCGAGCCCCTCTCAGTGGAACTTGGGCCAGGCCTTCTCCAGTCCATTTACGACGGCATCCAGCGCCCGCTTGACGGAATTGCAAACAAGCACGGCGCTTTCATCCCCCGCGGCGTTGCGCTTCCTCCACTTGACCGGAAAAAGAAATGGGAGTTCAAGGCAAAAATGAAAAAAGGGGACAAGGTGCACGCAGGCGACATCCTTGGCACAGTGCAGGAAACAGACGTTGTAGAGCACCGCATTCTTGCGCAGCACTCAGGCACAATTTCCTCAATCTCTTCAGGCAAATACACCGTAACAGAAAACGTAGGCAGCATAGATGACGGGAAAAAGAAGCACGATTTCTGCCTTATGCACAGGCATTTCGTGCGCTCAGCGCGCCCCTACGCACAAAAGTTCGACCCCAACATCCCCCTTGTAACAGGGCAGCGCATTGTAGACATGTTCTTCCCGATTGCAAAAGGAGGCACCGCGTGCATCCCCGGTCCCTTCGGTTCCGGAAAAACAGTTACGCAGCACCAATTCGCAAAATGGTCAGACACCCAAATCGTGGTATACATAGGATGCGGAGAACGAGGGAATGAAATGGCGGAAGTGCTTACCGAGTTCCCTCACCTTGAGGACCCCAAGACAAAAAAACCCCTTATGATGCGCACCGTCCTTATTGCAAACACGTCCAACATGCCCGTGGCAGCCCGTGAGGCATCCGTATACACAGGCATTACAATCGCAGAGTATTATCGCGACATGGGCTACGATGTTTCCCTTATGGCAGACTCCACATCCCGCTGGGCAGAAGCAATGCGCGAAATAGGAGGGCGCCTTGAGGAAATGCCCGGAGAGGAAGGCTATCCCGCATACTTGGCGCGCCGCCTTGCAGAATTCTATGAGCGCGCAGGCCGCATACAGTGCCTTGGCTCAGGGGACAGGAAAGGCTCTGTAACAATAATTGGCGCAGTCTCGCCTCCCGGAGGCGACATCAACGAGCCGGTTTCCCAAAACACGCTGCGCGTTACAAAGGTGTTCCTTGCACTCGATGCTTCACTTGCACAACGCAGGCACTTCCCGGCATTCCACTGGCTGCGCTCCTATTCGCTCTACACAGACACGCTCGACTCCTGGTACGCGAACATTTCCTCTGACTGGACAACGCTTCGCGTGCAGGCAATGACTCTCCTGCAAAAAGAGGCAGAATTGCAGGAAATTGTGCAGCTTGTGGGGCCCGACGCTCTCCCGGAAAAAGAGCAGGCAATTCTCGCAGTCACGAAAATGATTCGCGAGGACTTCCTGCAGCAGTCCGCATTCCACGACATAGACACGTACTCAAGCATGAGAAAGCAGTACCTTATGCTTCGCAACATCCTCAAGTTCTATGAGCGCGCAATCGCGTCCGTGGACCTTGGCGTGCAGCTTAAGCACATGTCCAACATGAAGGTAAAGGAAAAAATCGGCAGGATGAAGGAAGTGCCTGAAAAGGACCTCAAGCACCTCGAAGACCTTGCGGGTGAAATTGAGGGCGAGTTCGACTCTCTCGTAAGAAAGCAGTAAAGTGGAAATAAAAAATGCGCTCAAATAGGTGGTAAAGATGAAAGAATACAAAACAGTTACAAAAATCGCAGGGCCCCTCGTGTTCGTTGAGGGCGTGAACGATATCGGCTACAACGAAATCGTAGAGATAACTCTGCCTTCGGGCGAAAAAAGGAAAGGGCAGGTGCTTGAAACCTCAAAGGGAATCGCAGTGGTGCAGATTTTCGGCTCCACGGCAGGCCTCAACATTTCACAGACGCGCGTAAAGTTCCTTGGGGAAACAATGAAACTCGGCGTCTCAACAGAAATGCTTGGGCGCGTGTTTAACGGCCTTGGAGAGCCACGCGACAAGGGCCCAAAGATAATTCCAGAATCCCGCATTGACATAAATGGTTCAGCAATTAACCCCTACTCCCGCGCAGAGCCCCGTGACTTTATCCAGACCGGCGTGTCCACAATAGACGGAATGAACACGCTCGTGCGCGGTCAAAAGCTGCCAATCTTTTCCGGAAGCGGCCTTCCCCACAACGCGCTCGCAGTGCAAATCGCACGCCAAGCTAAGGTCGCCTCCTCAAAGAACGAAAAGTTCGCCGTAGTATTCGCAGCAGTGGGCATTACGCACGAGGAAAGCTCCTTCTTTATGCGCGACTTTGAGAAAACAGGCGCACTTGAACGGGCTGTGCTCTTCCTGAACCTCGCAGACGACCCTTCAGTAGAGCGCATTATCACCCCTCGTCTCGCTCTCACGACCGCGGAATACCTTGCATACGAAAAAGACATGCACGTGCTCGTCATCATCACGGACATGACAAACTACTGCGAAGCCCTTCGAGAAATCGCATCTGCGCGTGAAGAGGTTCCCGGACGACGCGGCTATCCCGGATACATGTACACGGACCTGTCCACAATATACGAGCGCGCGGGCTGCATAAAAGGAAAGAAAGGCACAGTAACGCAGCTCTCCATCCTCACAATGCCCGGGGACGACATCACGCACCCGATTGCAGACCTTACGGGCTACATCACAGAGGGGCAGATTGTGCTTGGGCGCGACTTGCACCGCAAGAACATTTACCCTCCCGTAGACGTTCTCCCCTGCCTTTCAAGGCTTATGAACCTTGGAATAGGGAAAGAGCGCACCCGTGAAGACCACAGAGGGATTGCAGACCAGCTCTACGCGGGCTACGCAACAGGGCGCGACCTTCGCTCGCTTTCCGCAGTCGTAGGAGAGGAAGCCCTTTCCGACACTGACAAGCTCTATCTCAAGTTTGCGGACGTGTTTGAGCAGCGCTTCATAAAGCAGGATTCGCATGAGGACCGCACAATCGAGCAGACGCTCGAGCTTGGGTGGGAACTTCTCTCAATGCTTCCTGAGACCGAGCTTAAGAGGCTCAAGAAAGAATTCATAGAGAAATACGGGAAGAAATACCGAAAGCAATAATTGCAACAATGAAAACTTTGCATGCAAAACCGAAAACAAATTCGCAAGACGCAAAAACCGCAACGCATGAAAAAAACGCAAATGCACAAATGGAAAATGCAAAAACCGTAAAAACCGGTGCAGCAATTGTTGCATGCGTTTTTTGTAGTGCATAAACCGCAGTAGTAACGTGATAGAATGGCAGAAACCCCGAACCCGACACGAATGGAGCTGCTCAATGCGCGCAGCCGCATAAAGCTTGCGCGCAAAGGGCACAAGCTCCTCAAGCAAAAGCGCGACGCGCTCATCCTTGAGTTCTTCAAGATACTCTCAAGGGCAAAGGATTTGCGAGCCGAGCTTAACGCCCAGATGCAGAAGTGTTACTCCTCGCTCGCAGTTGCGCAGGCGTACCACGGGATTTACGAGGTTGAAAATGCCGCCCTTTCCGTGCACAAGGCATCAGGCGTAAACATACAGGTTCGCAACATCATGGGCGTGAAAATCCCTCAAATCCAGTCTTCCGTGCAGGCAAAAACCCTTCTCACCCGCGGCTACTCCATAATAGGCACAAGCGCAAAAATAGACGACGTTGCAGAGAATTTTGAGGCAGCTTTCGCGCTTGTAGTGCAATTGGCAGAAACCGAAAACGCAATCCGCAAGCTCATTCGCGAAATAGAAAAGACAAAAAGGCGCGTGAATGCGCTTGAGTTCGTAGTCCTGCCCCGCCTCGAGTCGCAGGCAACCCTAATTTCCTTCCGCCTCCAAGAGATGGAAAGGGACTCGTTTGTGATGCTGAAAATGATAAAAAGAAAGCTCAGCGCGAATGCGGCATCTGCGGAAAAAGGGAATGCGAACTAAGCGAGCCTATTTAAAGAGCAGCCCAGAATTTTGAAGCATGGTTCTCCAAGTGCTTATACACAAAAAGGCGCAGAGAAAATTCGAGAAACTGGACGACAACGATTTGAAGGAGCGCCTGCGAGAGGCATTCAGGCTCCTTTGTGAGCCTTTCAGCCTTGACACAATAAAAATTCAGGGTGAAGAAGGCACTTACAGGACGCGCATAGGCAAATACCGGATACTCTGGATACTTGAAGACGGCATTGCTTACATAACCGACTTCGATGTTCGCGGCAAGATTTATAAGTAACTGCAGGCATTAATGAAAAAGGTGCAAAAATGGCAAACGGATGCGTTTCAATAACCGATTTCAAGCGGCTGGAGCACAAAGTCAACCGCCTCCTTTCAATCCACGCGCTGGACTCCTCACTTAGCGACGAAGAGAAAGCCCTTGTGCGCGAAGCAAAGGAGGACATAAAGGGCAAAAAACAGGGCGCATTCGCGAGCATTAACCGCATTTGAGCCTACGCTCCGCTTAAATATGTTTCTTTGCATATTAACTTACAAACGTTAAAGGTGATATTAATGAGAAAAGGAAAAAGTGCACTCAGGCATCAGTCGCGCAAGCGCGTTGCGGCAGGCAAGAAAAAGGCAAAGAAACGCATTCAGGAAAACATGTGCAAATGCGACTGCGAGTGCAAGGATTAGTTTTTTCTTTTTTAATTTCTTCTTCTAAGGTTTTCCCATGGACTTGGACTTTGAAAAGCCAATTATCTGCCCCTTCTGCGGCGGGATTAAGCCTACGATAAAAAACGAGAAAGACTTGGCGTGCGCCTGCACGTGCTGCGAATGTTCGGATTCAAAAGAACTGGACTAATTTTGTCTGCATCTTCCTCCCAAACAAAAATCCACTCTTTAAAAAGAACAAATTTCCATACCTTCTTAGTGGTTCAAATGAAAAATTACTTATTACTCGGCGCATTCGCATTACTCTTGATTTTTGCAGGCTGCGTGGCAACGCCTTCGCCTCAAAACCCTCAAATTGCCGCCAACGAAACAACCAACGGCACCATAAACAAGACAGTCTGGCTTTCCTACTATCCAATCCAATGCGGGCAAAACCCTTGGGAAATATGGGAAGCAAACAGCGGGCGCGTATACATACGCGCCCCGACTGAAAAAGAGATTCTCAGCTCCTACTACTCACAAATTTATGAGGTGCAAATACTGGATTATGCGAACACCAAAAACAGTGATATTGTGTGCGCGGCATGCGCGTGTTCGCGCGGTGATACGATAAATGTGCAAGCATATGCAAAAGACGCGCAGAAAATGCTTCTTCTTGGCTGGGAAGCTTCGCAGGAACCAGCATACAACTGCCCGCAACTGATGCCGCCCTCTCCGGATTTCTGCACAAACGGCGCAATAGTTTCCGGCGGCGTTGATTCGCACGGCTGCCAGATGCCTCCAAAATGCGTGCAAGCAGACCTTCCGCCAAACCCTCCCAATTAAAGAAAAAGAATAGCCCCGAGCAGATTCGAACTGCTGTAACTGGGTTTCTTCACAACCCTTTTCATCTTCTGTTGACGTTTCCGTCAACGCTTTTTGCGCCGTACCCACATGGAGGCGCAAAAAGGGTTGCTCAAAGCCCAGTGTCCTTGGCCGCTAGACGACGGGGCTAGCTCCTATTAATTTATGCAAAATCAGGTTATAAACTCTTCTGCCTGCGCCTTCTAATGCTTCCCGCTTACGACTATTTCCTTCTCTGCATTAATGTCAAGGGCAAATGGAATATCAAGTTTTGCCTTGAGTTTCCATTCAATTATCCTGTTGTTATGCCCGTATTCATGGTCTGTGGGCAACGCATCTGCAGGCAGTACAAACTCAATCTCATACTCGCCGCTTGAGAACTCCCCTTCCCCGGCAACCTTCTTTTCCTGCCTGTGTATTATTTTATGCCTGTAACTAGTGTCCTTCTTAAGGTGCGTATCCGCGAACAATCCAATTTCCCTTCTCTGCTGCCTTTCAAAATCCGTCATCACCCTTTCCACGCTCACCTTTGTCATCTCATCACAGTAAAGAATTGCAACAAGCTGGCGCGCTTTTGTTGGCTTTCCAAGGGAAAGCCTCATCATAGCCTTCACGGTCTCCCCTGACGCATACTCTCCCTTATCAACTGACAAAATCATTTGCGCACCCTAATATTGCCTTGCAACATACACGTATTCAGTTGCAGGCTTGCCGCACACAATGCACCGCTTCTCTTTGGGCTTCTCATGCGCATCATACCTCGTGCCGCGCACATCTCCCGCAGTCTTGCTCTTTACCAAATCCGCGCACTCTTTCCCTTGCATTTCCATTGTGCAAAATGCGACTTTCACAAGCTTCCCTGCTTTAAGCGCCTTTTCAAGCTCGCTCATCCTCTGTGCGCTTGCAAGCGTTGCTGCAAATTTCTCATCAGCCTTTTTCTTAAGAATTGCAATCATATGTGCTCCCATCTTCTCTATCTCGCCCGCCAGCTTATCCGCCTTTATCGTTAATTTCTCTCCCGTAATGCGGTTCGCAACTACGAACTCATTGCTTTCAAGCTCCCTTGCCCCAACCTCAACGCGCACGCACACACCTTTTAGCTCCCAGTGATTATACTTGAAGCCAGGGGTGTTGTCGCTCTTGTCCACAGCAACGCGCAGCCCATGCTCTTTGAGTTTCTTCCCAATCTCATCGGCTTTCTTGTCAAGGTTCTCATTCTTCTCTCCTTTTTTGGGAATAGGCACAACAACAACCTGCACAGGCGCAAGCTCAAAAGGCAGCACAAGCCCCTTGTCGTCTCCGTGAGTGGATATTATCGCGGCATATATGCGCGAAATCGCAGGCCCATAGCAAGTCTGCCAGCAGTGCACGTACGTGCCGCTCTCGTCCTGATATTTCACATCAAAAGCTTTTGCAAAATTCTGCCCCAAAAGGTGCGTGGAAGGCAATTGCAATACCTTTCCATCCGGCATCATGCAGTCAGCAGCATAAGTATTAAGCGCCCCGGGAAATTTGTCCCACTGCGGCCTGCAAAAGAATACGAACGGAACTCCGAATTTCCCATGTATGACGTTCTGCGCCATTTCCATGTCCTCTTTCACCTGCGCAACGCTTTCCTCATAAGTGGCAAACGCATCGTGCGCCTCTATCCAGTAGAACTCCCTGCTTCGTATGAAAGGCCGCGTTGCTTTTGTCTCATGCCTCCACACCTGCGAGGAATGGTAAATTTTAAGGGGCAAATCCTTTTTCCCCTGTATCCAAAGCGAATACATCTGGTACATTGAGGTTTCCGAAGTCGGGCGCATTGCGAGTTTCTCCTCAAGGGGATTCCCACCTGCCTCCGTAACCCAGAAAACATCGGGTGCAAACCCCTTTACGTGTTCCCCTTCTTTCAGGAAGTTCCCCTCAGGAATGAGCGCGGGAAACCACGCAGGCAAGTGCCCTGTTCCCTCAAGCTCGCTCTCATACATGCGGTACATCTTCATCATGCTCATTACAGACCACGGCTGGAAAACAACAAACCCCTTTACATTATAGCGTATGTCCGCAAGCTCTGCCTCTTTTATGAGCTCCGTATACCATTCCGAGAAGTTCTGCTCTTTTTTGATTCTCATACCTATCACACCCGATTTGTTTGCAATTCTTTAAAACCTTGCCGTGCAAACTCCCCATATATGAAAAAGAACAGCATGAAAAACAGCAATCTTCTTTCCCTTGAAAATGCAAAAAGCCTCCTCATGCTCCTTTTTGCAATTGCGATTTCAGTTGGCGCCTTCTTCATCTCTTCTGAATTTTCCAAAAACTCGCAGGCATTTGAGCAGCTTGGATATCCAGGCGTTTTCATAATCGCCCTTGTCTCAAGCGCAACAATGTTCCTCCCCGCCCCCGGCTTTGCAATAATATTCGCAATGAGCGCATTCCTGAACCCCTTCTTGGTAGGGATAGTCGCAGGCATAGGTTCCTCCTTTGGCGAACTCACAAGCTACTTAGTAGGATATTCCGGCAGCAGCAAAGTCTCGCGCACAAAACTCTATTCGCAGCACAAGAAAGGATTGCAAAAATATGGAATGCCTGCAATTTTCATCCTCTCCGCTCTTCCCAATCCCGTGTTAGATATTGCAGGAATAGCTGCAGGCGCAATAAAAATGCCCGTATGGAAGTTCCTGCTTGCAACAATTGCAGGAAAAATAGTGAAATACCTCATTATCGCTTATACTGGCTTCTACCTTGGGGAACACATCCTCTAATCCCGCCAGCCACAGAACACTTATATTTGTTTGTTGACAATATAACACATCAGGTGGGAGTGGAAAATGACTGTCCATGCTTCAGCATCCTCTTATAATGCGAACGCCCAGGCCGACCCTCAGGCCAACCCCCGGACAAGAATTCTCGCAAGGCTCATTCCAAAATCCGAGAAAAAGGAAAAGCCAATGCTCTCAAATGAAGAACTATCCCTTAAATTCACAAACATACTCAACAATGCAAGGCGCATCCCAAAATTCAAGCCATTGCATTCGCCAAAAATCCTTCTGCTCATGGGCAAATATTACTCCTGCCCTCTTGTGGACAACGTGAGGGCAAACCTTCGCGGCTACGACATTGTGCACCTTGCAGAAGAAAACGGCAAGCAGTATTTTGCGCTCTCCTTCTTAAAATTGCTGCCAAAGCTAGGGCGCATGGACGAACAGGATGCACTGGCGCTTCTTCTTCACGTGGTTTACTCAAAAAAAGCAGGCAATTCCCAGCAGGCTGAGATTGACTTGTGCAAAAATCTACTTGAAAACGTTTCGCAGGCAATGCAAGACGGCACTGTTCGCCTTGCAGCAATTATGGCAAGAAAAGCAATGCTCCTGAGGCTAAAAGACGCTGCACATGTGGCTCGCCTCTACTCTTCTGCAGCGCTTGTGCCTAAAAGCAGCACGAGTCCTTGAAGCCGCAGTTCGGGCATTTCGCATTCTTGCTGCCTCTGATTGCATTCATCAAAGTATCGCACTGCGGGCACGGCTTGTAAATATCGTTGTCCATGGCCTGTTCTCCTCTAAATGTGTATGGGGTTAAACATAAAATGGTTTCAGAAAGCAATATGCTTAAATATACGTTTCTTCATACTATATAACATGTCTGTGGCAGCCATTCATGACAATTCACTTCAAACAATGCGAACACGCCCAAATCCAAACGGGCTCTCTGGCAGTGCCTTTCGCGCATCGTGCCACAAAACAAATATAATCCATTTCGAAGCCCTTGGGCCAGAAGCCGGGCATCTGGAGGAAGAAACAAAAGCCGCAATAAAAAGGGGCGAGTTTCCAGCCAGCCATTCCTATTTCCTTACGCCCCTCACTGTGCAGGATTTTTTAAGAGAAAACCCGCAAACAACGCTCCCCGAGCTAATAAGCATAAAAACGCACTCAAAAATCCCTCCTGAATACATCTCATCGGGCAATAGAAAAAGCATAATAACGAGGAGCGCAGGGTACGACCACCTTGAGCACCTCGCAAACGCAGCAAACATCGCATCCCTTCGGGAATATTGCGTAAACGCAGTTGCGCAGACCGCAACAAAATTCATGTATGCGTGCGCAGGGCGCCTGAACGAATACTCAAATCGCGCCCAAACGCTTTCAAGGGACGCGCCAGCTTTTATGGAACTGGGCTTGCATCGCATCCTGACTGTCTTTGGCGTAGGGAAAATAGGGAAAAGAATATGCGAACTTGCGCAGGCAAACGGGCTTACTGTGCAGGGCGTGGACATAATGGAAGAAGAGCTTTTGGAACTATGCGGGGCAGCCATAAATTTTGTCTCAAAAGAAGAGGCACTAATGTCAAGCGACATAATAGTGAACGCAATGAGCCTTACGCGGGCAGAAAACAGCAAATTCTTCAACGCAGGCTATTTCTCAAGAGAATGCCTTTCAAGAGCAAAAGACGGGCTGATTTTCATCAATGTTACGCGGGGCGAAATCGCTCCCGAAAGCGTGCTTCTGGATTTGTATTCAAGCGGGAAACTTGGCGGCATCGGGCTTGACGTTTTCACGGACGAATCCGAATTCGCAAAAATAGTTAAAGGCGAAGCAAAAACAGAAAATCCGGATTTGCTTGCGGCGCATAAACTCGTGGAAATGTCCCTTGGGAAAAGCGCAAACATATATGTGCAGCCGCATCAGGGCTTCAATTCCGACGTAGCCTCAAAAGCAAAGGCAAAAGAAGCAATAAGGCATGTCGTCTCATTCTATAAAAACAACGGGCAGCGCTTTGACGAGCAGCTTCCCTACTACTGAATTAAAAGTGGGCCGAAGGAGATTTGAACTCCCGACCTTTCGATTTCAAAAATTCCGCCCCTGAGGGCAAAATCCTATCAGTCGAACGCTCCAACCAGGCTAAGCTTCCGTTAACAGTTGAAATTCAAATGTTAATACCGGCCCGTAAGATGGCTGGACATCACGTACAATTTACTTATTTTGTTGTCCGTATCGAATCTTATTTCTCTCGCATAATTTATTAAGGATTGCTTATCCCGTATCCTCAGAACGAACCCTACGATTTTCCGCTTGTCCTTATGGCGCAAATATTCTTTGCTCAACGAAATTCTATACGTCTTGATGTCGAATCCCCTGAGCAGTTTGCGCAGCGATTCCATATACCTTACTGCGTTTGCAGACATGGATTCTTGCTTGTACAGTGAATATCTCACGTCCCACCGTCCGCTTTTTTCCATGCTTATTGACCCTTCACACGTGAATGAGCGGCGCAAAAAGGCGCGTTTTATCTTCCTGTCCCCTGCCATAATCCAGCGAGGCACCCTGTATTTTTGCGTGACTTTATCTCCTGCGGGAATGCCGCAAAGTTCAAGCAACCTGCAAAGACGGGCATCTGCAATAATACAGCCTTTGCTCCTTCCATTCTTGCGAATCCCCCATTCGCGGATATTCCCGTCCATCCCGAAGATTTTCTTAATCCTAAACTGGAACCGTTCAAGTTCCAGCAAATCATCTGAGAAGAAACCCACATAAGAATATTTTTTGGATTTGTAGTAATCCCTGATTGCAATATGCCCATCTGTCATCAAATCTGCTGCTATTTCAGCCAACTCAACAGTAGGAAAAAGAGGCAATGTTTTTTTGAAATAGGCAGCGGACGCATCAGCATATTTGCCTGACTTATAACTTTCCTTCAAGTCATCGGTGCATACTAGTGGGCTAACATTCATGCCCAATAATCGAAGGAAAATAATAAAAAACTAGCGTTTTTCAGCCGTAAAAGAACAGCATCCCTAAATCAGCTTCTGTATCCCGTCCCCCCTCTTTGCCATCACGACTTTCTCCTCTGCACTTTCAAGGAACGCGCTTCGTGCATTCAGTGCCTCAATATATCCCATTTGCAGCTCATCAAAAGCCTTCTGCTCTTCCCCTTCAAAAGTGCGAACTTGCCTCTGCGCTGTCCTTTCCTGCATCTGCCTTCCAAAAAGCGCAATTTTCTTCTCGTTCTCGTCAAAGTCCGAGAGCTTCTCATTTGCAATCCACACGCTTCCCTTGCCCATTACTGTCCTCTCTGTCTCAGCAATCTCTTTGGGCTTCTCTTCCCTCACCAGCCGTGTCCCATCAACATTTAGATGGCATCCAAGCCGTGCCGCAAGCGTTGCAATTTCCTTCCTCTTCCCTTCAGAGAGCATCCCAGCGTCCACTGCCTCGCCCTCGTTGCTCTCCACCATGCGGCAAAGCGCCTCGCAGTCCTGGCGCGGCAATGAGTTTGCAAGCACAGTAAGGCGTGCAATGTCCTCCCTTCTCTCAAAATTACCCTTTGTAAGCACTGCCCTCTGCTTCATTTTTTCGTACACTGTGCCCGCTTTTTTCGTAATCGCCTCGTCAAGCTCCGCTTTTGAATGCGAATTTATTTCAGCAGTAATCGCATCAATCTCCTTTCTGCGTGGCACAACTGTTGCAAGGTCCACTACTTCCAGCTTTGCGCGTATTGGTTTTAATTTTACTTCTATTTCCCCAACCAAGTCCGATACTGCGCGCACGTGGAAATCATCCTCCTTTGCGCCGTTTCTCATCAAAAAGTCGCGCCGGAATTCATTCTCAGTCTTCTTCCTGCTCAGCATCGTATAATCAACAAGCTCGCGGTTCGTAATTACTACTGTTTCCTCGCCCATGTCCAACCCACGCCTCTATTCTCCAAGAACTTTTAAATTAGTTCTGGATTTCTTCAATTTACAACATTAATCTTCTTCCCTTTTGAAACCGCCTTTATGTTCTCAATGGTGGTGCGCACAATCCTCAAAACCGCATCAGTTGTGTCAAACGCACAGTGCGGCGTCATTACCACGTCGTCGCGCTCGCGCAGCACGTGGTCTATCACTGCATTTCGCAAACTGCACTCATTTGCAGCCCTCGAAGAAGAAAGCACAGAGCAGCTTTCGCGCATGAATTTCTCCTCCTCTATTACGTCCAGCCCAGCCCCTCCAAGTATCCCCTTTTGCAGCCCGTACAGAACTGCATCAGTTTCCAGAAGCGGCCCCCTGGACGTATTTATCAGGAGTGCGCCTTTCTTAACTTTGCGAATATTGTGCATCCCAACAATATGGTGCGTTCCCTTGTTGTAGGGCGCATGCAGCGTGATGATATCGCTCTGCGCAAGCAACTTGTCCAGCCCAACAAGCTCGAATTTCAATTTCTTTGCAAGCGTTTTTTCAGCAAACGGGTCGTGCACAAGCACCCTCATCTCAAATCCGTGCGCAATCCTTACAACGTTCTGCCCAATGTGGCCTGCTCCAATTACTCCAAGCGTCTTTCCCTCCAAATCAAATCCGCGCAGCCCCTTAAGCTCATAGTCCGCGCGCTTCACCCTCTCGTTTGCCTTCACAATTTTGCGCGAGAGGGAAAGCATGAGCGCAAAAGTGAATTCTGCAACAGTTTCCTCGCCGTAAGTAGGCACATTGTGCACGCTAATGCCCCTTCGCTTGCATTCCGCAACGTCAATATGGTCAAATCCCGTTGAGCGCGTGCATATTGCCTTAAGCTTGGGGAGCGCATCCAGCTCCTGCGCCCCAACCCTTGAAAATGCAAAAACCGAAATAATCTGCGCGTCCGAATATTTTTTCGCAGTATATGCACTAATCTGCTTTTTCTCAAAAACAACCGTATGCCCTTTAGAAGGAAAATTCGCGCTTATGTAATCCCGTTCCAGCTTGTCTGCCTCAAAAAATACGATTTTCATTTTCCCACCTTTTGGCTCCAACACTTTTACAATTATTTTAGGAGGGGCGGCTAAAAATAGGTGGGAGGTGAATTATGGCAGCCGCCCCTCCAAAATAAGTGTTTTGTGCAACCTTTCGGTTGCAGCTCTCGGAAAGCGTTGCTTCCCGAGATGGTCGCCTTGCACACTTTGCAAGCGTGATTCATTTCATTTTGTAATACACTCTCCTTCCGACCTGCTGCTTTTGCAGCAAGCCCATCTGGTACAATTTTGAGAGCCTTGCGCTTGCGGCGTTGGGCCCCCTATACCCGAATTCCTTCCGCACTTCTTCCGCGCACACGTGCCCCCTTCTCCTTACCAGCCCGAGTATGTCTTCATCCTGTTTTGGAAGGAGAATCTCTTCCCCTGCCATTTCAGTTTCCGTTGCTGAGCCTTCCTTTCCAATCTTTTCTTCCAGTTTCGCAATCCTCTCATCCATCTGCGCAAACTTTGCATCAATTTTCTCAAGTATGCTTTTCAGCAGCCGATTGCTGTTTTCCTTTTCCTGCACTGTCCGGTGCATCTGTGCAGCCAAAAATACCGGATTGTTCAGCATGTGCGCGATGTCCTGCGCCTCTTTGCGCACCTGCTCCTTTGTCTCGTCCATGAGCCGATAGGCTGCAGCATTTGCATCCGTTTTATAAGCATTCTCTTCGTTTTGCATAAACTCATCCAAGCATTTTCACTTGAGTGACTTGATTTGAGTGTATCGCAGTTTTCCATCGCGAGGTATGTTTGTTTCGCGATGATGTCAATGTACTATCATGACTTAGTCATGCTAGTATTTATAAATACATATGTTCATCCGACGTAAATTCAACACAACTTTTTCCTACTTAATTCCGTACTTAACAACTGTGATTGCATGCCAGCAGAAGAGAATACCCGTACGCAAAAAACGCACGCCCCATTGCAGGAAGGGCGCCCCCCTGCGCACGGAGAACACCCTCATATCGTAGTTGACGAAAGGGAACGCTCCGGCGTAAAAGAGCAGCTTTCTTCCCTAAATGCAATAGTGGAAGTGCGCACCCTTGAAATAGGTGATTTCCTTACTTCGGAACGCACGTGCATAGAAAGGAAAACAAGAAGCGACCTTGAGAGCTCAATCCTTGACGGGCGCCTGTTCTCCCAACTCTCCCAAATGAAGCAAAACTACGATTGCGCAATCGTAATCGTAGAAGGCGATGCCCCAAAAGAAACCCGCCTTTCCCGCGCAGCCCTCCTGGGCACCTATTCCACAATAATGACGGATTATGGCTGCTCACTCTTTTTCACGCGTTCTCTTGATGCAACAGCAGAACTCGTATTTGCACTCGCAAAGCATGAGCAGCTCGCAAGAAAGTCCACGCTGCGCATTTTCGCAAAAAAGAAATCCTTCACTCCCTCGCAGGCGCAGCGCGGCATAATAGAATCACTCCCAGGGGTGGGCCCCACTCTTGCAAAGTCACTGCTCAAATATTTTTACACAATAGAAAACGTTATAACTGCTCCTGAAAGCGAACTCGCACAGGTTGAAAAAATGGGAGAAAAAAAGGCAAAGGAAATAAGAAAGATTCTCACTACCCTTTACAAGGAAGAGGAGGATTGCTAAACGCATTTCCCAAGCTTCCCAACCGCATCAACGAGCACATCCTCTTTCTGATTCAGGCAAATCCTCACAAAATTCCCATGCCCAAACTCGTTTCCGGCACTAACCGCTACCCCTTTTTCAAGCGCCTTCCCAGCAAACTCCTGCGCATCCCCAATTCCTTCATGCGTTGCAAACACGTATATCCCAGCCTGCGGTTTTGCAAAGGAAAAGCCCGCCTCTTTTAGCGCACCCTGCGCCGCCTTTAGCCTTCCCATCCAAACCTTGTTTGCCCCCTGCAATATCTCCCCCTCATTCTCAAGGCATGCAATCCCTGCTTTTTGGACAAATATGGGCACGCACGTGGACGTTATCTGGTTATACGAAATAATCCTCTTCACAATTTCCACAGGAGCAATTGCATACCCAAGCCTCCACCCCTCCATGGAAAATTCCTTTGAGAAAGAACGCACCCTTATTGCATTGTAATTCCCAATTGGTTCATGCGCAAGCCCCTTGTACGCCTCATCAATAACGACCGGCACGTTTTTGCGGGCAGCATTTTCCAATGTGCCTTCCATAAGTTCCTTCCCATACACTGTGCTCGTGGGATTTAGCGGATTGCACAAAATGAGCATTTTTGCATTTTCAAGCGGCAGCTCCCCAAACTCCCAGTTTGCTTCAAGCATTGTTTTCACAGGAACAGCCGGCAATCCAAGCTGCGCACATGCAAGGGGGTACGCAGGCCAGTGCGGAGAGGTAAACACAACTTTCTTCCCGCTCTTTAGCGCGCTCATGAGCGCAAAAAGAAGGTGTTTTGAACCAGGTCCCACAACAACGTTCCCAATGTCGCATCCTTCCCTCTTTGCAATACTCTCGCGAAGTTGCATAAGCCCTGCAGCGCCCCCATATCCGCTCCCGTCCTCCATTATTGATTTCTTTGCAGCCTCGCGCGCGCAAAGCGGGGTTTGCATATTGGTATCCCCAATGTGCAGCTTCACTATCTTTTTGCCGCTTCCCTCAAGCGCAGCAATCCTCTCAACAAATTCGTAGAAATTTCCCATACAACCTACTCCCTTGCATTCACATTTTCCCGCAGTTTTGCAAAGAATTTTTTCGCTTCCTGCGCATCCCTGCCCATTATGATGTGCTTGAGCAGCTCAAGCCTTGAGGTTATAGCCTCAATTTGCTTTATGGAGTGCACATTGAATAATATTTCTGCAAGCAGGCTGTCGTCCTCCCCCATTAAGCCCTTAGCAATTGAAAGGTGCCTTTTGAAAGTCGTTCCCGGCACCGCAGTTTTTCCCATGCATGCTGCAAACACCATTGTGCTCGCAAAGGGAAGCGTGAGCGAGTACGCCATCATCCTGTCGTGCTCCAAAAAGCTGTACTCAAATGTGCGTATGCCCTTGCTTTTGAAGAATTCGCGGAAAAGTCCCGCAAGCTGTGCGTCAGATTCGCTTATTACGACCGCATTCTCGTTCTCCAATTTCTCAACGTTTGCAAAAGTGGGCCCAAACATCGGATGCACCGAAACAAACCTCCTGCCCCCTTTTGCGTACCACTGCGCAAGCTCACCCTTGACTGATGCAACATCCGCAAGGCAGCACTGCGGCGGCAAATGCGCAAGCACGCCCTCAAAAGCCGCAATCGTATTTTGAAGGCTCACCGCGTTTATGAGCAACTCAGGAGCAAAATCTTCAAATTCCGAAATACTTTCCAGTGTTTTTGCCCCCTTTATTCGCATTGCCTTATCTTTATCAAGGTCAAATACCGCAACCTCGTTGCCCGCGCTAAGTTCCCGCGCAAGCCAGCTGCCCATGTGCCCGGCACCCAATATTCCAATTCTCATTTTTACAACTCCTTGTAGCATCCTAAAAAGCGGAACATCCCGCTTTCTTTCTGCGTTTTTTCCAGCGCATCCTTTACTTTTACATCCCCATCGCACCCATCAAAATCAATTATGAACCCATACTCCCCTCCGCCGTTTTTCATGGGCAGCGAGAGTATGCGCGTCAGATTGATTTTTGCATCCGCAAATATCTTCAGTATCGAAAACAGCGCTCCTGACTTGTGCGCGGTTGCGAATGCAAGCGTGCACTTGCTCCCATTTTCCTTCCCCCTTTCCCTTGAAACCACAAGGAACCTTGTAGTGTTTGAGGAATGGTCCTCAATGTTCTCCTTTATTATCTCAAGGCTGTAAAGTCGCGCACAGAGGCTGCTTGCTATCGCTGCTGCCCCCCTTGGCTTTTCTTCTGCAACCATTTTCGCCGCCCCTGCCGTATCATAGTATGGCTTTGCCTCAAGCTTGTTCCTTGCAATAAACCCTGCGCACTGCGCAAGCGCCTGCGGATGCGAATACACAACACGTATCTCCCTATAATCCACGTCACGTGGCGCAAGCAGGCAGTGGTGCACAGGCACCGTTATCTCCCCAACAACGTGCAACCCCGACTCCATGAGAAGCTCATTAACCTGCGCAACAGGGCCTGCGAGGGAATTCTCAACAGGCACCACCCCAAAATCCAGCTCCCCTTTCTTCACAGCCTCAAAAACTTCTGCAAATTCAAGGCAGGGAATCGGGACAGAATTTTCCAGCCTCTTAGCCGCAATCTCGCTGTATGCCCCATGCTCCCCCTGAAATCCCACGAGCACAAGCTCCTTTTTCTGCAATTCCTTTCCCTGCGCAATAAGCTCTGACAATATTTTCCCTCCAAATTCCGCGCTCACGAGCCCGCGCGCCTTTTTCCCGATAGCATCAAGCACCTGCCCCTCGCGCTTGCCGTCCGTAACCTCGCCCTTGAACCTCTTTGTGCGAAGCGACATCTCCATCCTCTTGTCCATGAGCCTCAAAAGCTCAACGTCAAGCTCGTCAATTTTTTTCCTCACTTCGTTCAAATCCATGTGCTCACCCCTTTTCTCCAATCAAAATGTCCGCAATGCAAAATGCCGCAACGTTTTCCACAACCGGCACAGCCCGTATTGCAATGCACGGGTCATGCCTTCCCTCTATTTTCAATTTTGCATTCTCCATTTTCCCCAAGTCCACTGTGTTCTGCTCGCGGAAAATGCTTGAGGTTGGCTTGAATGCAACGCGAAACACTATGGGCATCCCAGTTGAAAGCCCCCCCAATATCCCACCTGCATTGTTTGTTTTCGTAACAACTTTCCCCTCCCTCATTTCAAACTCGTCATTGTGCGCACTCCCCCTCATTCTTGCAGCAGCAAACCCTGCCCCAAATTCCACTCCCTTTGCAGCAGGTATCGCAAACAATGCCTGCGCCACCACGCTTTCAATGCTTTCAAACATTGGCTCCCCGATTCCCGCAGGCATTCCAACTATTCTGCACTCAACTACCCCGCCAGCAGAATCCTGCGCCTTCATCGCATTTTTCACTTCCCCTTCCATTTGAGCCGCAATTTTGGCATCCGGGCACCTCACTGCATTCGCGTATGTGTTTTGCACAATTTCCTCATCAGTAGGCTCACCCTCCAGTTTCACTTCTCCAATTGAGCGCATGAACGCCATTGTTTCCACTCCCTTTTTCCCAAGCAGTTTTTTCGCAA
>Ga0172369_10003525_pt1 | contig 20564 bp, 15 predicted proteins | sample LakKiv25m_FD_114539 | JGI IMG/M metagenome (GOLD analysis project Ga0172369, IMG submission 114539) | Freshwater microbial communities from Kabuno Bay, South-Kivu, Congo - kab_022012_11.25m | ecosystem: Environmental > Aquatic > Freshwater > Lake | place: Democratic Republic of the Congo...
GCTGATCTTCTTCTTGATATCGACCTGCAATGGCTTCTCGCTGCGGCATACGATGATGTCGGGCGAGATGCCGATCTCGCGCAGCTCCTTGACGGAGTGCTGCGTGGGCTTGGTCTTGAGCTCGCCCGCGGTCTTGATGTGCGGCACGAGCGTGACGTGGATGTTCAGCGCGTTCTTCTCGCCGAGCTCCAGCCGCATCTGCCGGATGGCCTCCAGGAAGGGCAGCGACTCTATGTCGCCCACCGTACCGCCGATCTCGACGATGGCGAGATCCACGCCCTGCGCGGCGGCTCTGATCTTGGCCTGGATCTCGTCGGTGATATGCGGGATGACCTGCACCGTGCCGCCGAGGTACTCGCCGCGCCGCTCCTTCTGGATCACCGAGTCGTAGACCTGGCCGGTCGTGAAGTTGTTCGCGCGCCGCATGGTGGCGCTCGTGAAACGCTCGTAGTGCCCGAGATCCAGGTCGGTTTCCGCGCCATCGTCGGTGACGAAGACCTCGCCGTGCTGGAAGGGGTTCATCGTGCCCGGATCCACATTGATGTAGGGATCGAGCTTGATGTTCGTCACACGCAGGCCGCGCGCCTCCATCAGGGCGCCGATGCAGGCGGCGGTCAGGCCCTTGCCGATCGACGAGACGACGCCGCCGGTGACGAACACGAATTTGGTGGGTTTCGGACGCGGTCCGGTCGCGGGCACGAGCGCTCTCCTTCGCCGGCTCGCCGCGCCAAGGGCGACGGAAGCACGGCTGGTTGATGACGTGGGGCGCATCAGGAGCCCGGGACTTGACCCTAGCCCCATGGCGGCGGACCTGTCAAATCCTTCACGCGCCTCGGGCCGTACGCGAGCGGCCGCGGCCAGCGTCCATGTGGCGTGAGGGCCCGTGACCAAAACGCTTGACACTCGTTTCCGATTGTGATCTGGTCCGCCGCAGTCGTCCTGACGAGGAAACCGATGCACCTCAGACTTACTTCGCCGACCGGAAGGATCAATCTCGAGCTAGCCACCGATGGAATCCTGAGGATCTCCGCAGGTGGGGAGACCTTTTCCGTTCCGCAGCGACTGTTCCGTTCGATGCTCGAGACCTTCAACGAGACGTCGGTCGTCGCGCCTGCGGAGGCCGTGGTGGCCGCGCCCCAGGCGGCCCGAGCGCTCCCCGTGCCCCGTGTGGAAGGTGCGAAGGCGGCCCCCGCTGTGGCGGACAAGGCGGCAGCCAAAACCGCCCAGAGCGCAAAGGCGGCCCTCCCAAATGCGGCCCCAGCAGAAGCTTCCCCCGCAGTGGCGGCCCCCGCAAAGGCCACCACGCCGAAGACGGCCAAGCCGCGCGGCAAGCGGCCGTCCAAGGCCAAGGCGCGCCCCTGGATGCTGGTGCGCGACTTCCTCAAGAAGCACCCCGGTCCGCAGTCCCTCGAGGTGCTGTGGGCCGAGGCCGACACGCAGCATTGGCCGATGGGGTCGCGCCAGTCCCTGCTCGTGACGCTGCGCAAACGGCGCGACACTTTCACACTTCTTCCCGACGGCAGCTACGTCCTGGTCGGGAGCCCCGAGGCGAAGTCCGCCGCGGGTACGCCACCCCCCGCCAAAAAGGCCGGGGCACCGCGCGCCGCAAAGGGGGCACGCAAGTCCCGCCCGGGCACCGACGACAGTGGACGGCAGATCTGGGAGGTCGCGGCGGAGTGGCTCAAGGCCAACCCCGGCGCACACCACGTGGACGAGCTGGCCCGACTCTCGCTGGAGCTCGGCTGGCCCACCCGCGGCCAGAGCCGCCGCAACGGCCTGATCATCGCGATGGGCAAGCGCGCCGGGGTCTTTGCGAAACTGGGTCACCTCTATTATGCGCTGGTCGGTGACGCGAGCGCGACCCTGCCGGCACAAACCGCCGCGCCCAAGGGCAAGCCCGGTCGCAAGCCGAAAGCCGCCCCGGTCGAAGCGATCGCGCTCAAGGCCACGCGCCAGAAGGCCACTCCGGTGGAGGCCGGTCCGTCGAAGGTCTGGGAGTATGCGCAGCGCTGGTTCACGGCAAACCCCGGCCCGCATCACATCGATGAGGTCGTCCGCGTCTCGGAGGCGCAGGCATGGCCGACGACCGGACACCGCAAGAACGGCCTGATCATCGCCCTCGGGAAGCACTCCAAGGTCTTTCGCAAGATCGGCGGCGGCTACTACGCGCTCATCGGCGATAAGACCGCGGCCCACTTCCGTCCGCCGACGACCACCAAGCGCCGAAAGGGCGGCAGGGCGGCCGGGACGCCCGCGCAGACCGACGATTTTCCGCAGCCCGAGGCGCTCCCGGACGAGCTCACGGCCTCCACGCGCGATCCGCGGTGGGTGGCCGAGCGCATCGAAGAGTGGATGCACATTCACCCCGGCGCGGCGCACGTCGACGACATCATCGTGTGGGCGGAGAGCCAGAACTGGCCGATTCGCTCGCGACCGGCCAAAGCGGTCCGCAAGGCCCTCGAAGCCTGCTCCGGGGAGCGCTTCCTGGAGGTCGGCAACGGCCGATGGGCGCTCAAGGAGCTGGCCTCCGCGCCGGGTCAGGTGGTCCGCCGCCGCGGAGACGCCGTCACGCCCGTCGAACCCTACGTCCTGTCCAAGCCCATCAGCGAAGCCTAGGCCCGCGCCGTGCCGGATGGGCTCGCAGATGGGCTGGCTCCGGGCCCCAACGGCGCGGCCTCCGTTCCGCCGTCGCGCGCCGCCCACAGGCTCCGGCTGCTCGGCCTGGGCGCCGCGGTGTCCGGCGGGCTGGCGGTCATGTGGTGGCTCTCGTCGGTGTTCATCCCGCTCGGCATCGGCCTGGTGGTCGCCTTCCTCCTCGGCCCCGCCACCGACAGGCTCGAACGCAGGGTCGGTAGTCGCCCGCGCGCGGCCGCACTGTTGTTGCTCGGCTTCTTCACGGCGGCGCTGCTCTTCGTGGCGCTGAGCCTCCCGCTCGTCGTGCGCGAGGCCCGCCACTGGGCCTATGCACTGTCCGGCGAGGGCAACGCCCGCGTGCGGGAGGCGGCGCGCCGGGTCGACTACGGCGCGTGGGCCTCGCCCGACCGCCGCACGTGGGAGGTGGGCGCGCTCGTCGAGGAGGCCCGCACCGGCGGCGCATCGGAGGACGTGCTGGAGGTGCTGCGCCGGGCCCTACCCGCCTCGCCGGACGTCCCCACGCTCGCCGCCGCGCTCGGCGACTCCGACGGCGACGGTCGACTGGAGCCAGGCTACCTCGCTCAGCTGCGACGCCTCTCGAAGGACCGCGAATCCTGGGTCGGCGCGCTGCTCGGCCGCCTGGACGAGGCCGGCCTCGTGGGCCGCGGCACGGAGCTCATCGAGCGCAACGTCACGCCGGAGCGCCTCCGCGCCCTCGTGACCGAGTCGGGCGCGCTCGGATCGGTCGGCGACGCCGGCCTCCGTTTCGTGCGCGGCGTCAGCGGCGCGCTCGGCGAGGTGCTCGCGTTCACGGTCTCCGCGCTGCTCGTGCCGGTCTACGCGTTCTTCTTCCTGCTCGGCCTCCCGACCGCCCGCGAGCGTTTCGCGGTCTACCTCCCCGCCTCCCGCCGGGAGCGCATGCTCGCCATCGCCGCCCGCGTCAACGCCGCGCTGGCCGCCTTCGTAAGAGGCCGCCTGGTCGTCAGCGGCCTCGTCGCGCTCGCCACCGCGCTCGGCTGGGCCTTCCTCGGCGTCCGCCTGGGCTTCCTCGCCGGCTTCCTCGTCGGCATCCTCGGCATCGTGCCCTTCGCGAACCTCGCCGTGCTCTTGCCGGTGCTGGCCATATCCGGTCTGGAGGTCACGCTTGGAGATCACGGTACGGCGTGGCTCATCGGAGTCGTGGTGGTCTACATCGTGGGGCAGGTGCTCGACTCGGTGCTGACGCCGATCATCGTGGGCTCGGGTGCACAGATTCACATCGTGACCACGATAGTGGCGCTGCTCGTCTTCGGCTCGCTGCTCGGCTTCGTGGGCCTGCTGCTCGCGATCCCGCTCGCGGCGACGCTCAAGATCCTGACCGAGGAGCTGCTGCTGCCGCGCCTGAAGGCCTGGGCACGGCAAAGCTGAGCTACTTCGCCCAGATGTAGAAGTACGCGTTCGAGGTGCTGGACTCGCTGACGCTGCCGCTACGCGTGCGATACGACGTCGTGGCACAGAAATCATCGTTTGTAGATGAATTATAAGGATAATCGTCGTACGAGCCCCAATATTGTGGTCCGCCGTAGATCCAGAAGTCGGTGTGCGAGGGATCCTCGTTCGAGTTGTTCAGCGACATGCCGTTGCCGAGCGATTGCGTGTAGTTTTCCTGACCGGTCGTGCTCGACTTCAGGCGCGCGTAGCCCTGGCCGGAGGAGTCGAACCCGGACCAGTCGATCGAGCCGTTCTTCGCGGCATCACACGCGAATCGGGTCGACGACACGGTGTCGAAGGGCGTCCATACCGCGACCATCGAGCCGGAGGGCGTCAAAGTCGCGAGCGACGCGCTGTAGGGCCCCGTCTTGTCGGCGTTGCCCGCGACGGCCTGGGAGCTGAAGATCAGCGTCCAACCTCCGCCGTCGGACGTCATGTCGCACACCACCTGGACGGCCTGCGAGCCCGGCTTGACCCAGTACGCGCCGTCCTTCGCGCCGGGCATCTTCGCGAGGATGTCCTTGCAGGAGGCGCCGGGGTTCGTCTGGGTGCCCACGTCCGCGAGCGTCGCGAGCTGCTTGTAGGCCTTGCCGTCGCACACGAGCAGCAACGCCGTGGTGGTGTTGAGGTAGGCGAGGCCTATCGCGGAGGCGTCGCAGGGCGCCGGATCCGAGGCCGCGCTCTCGAAGCGGAACTTCAGGGCTTGGTGCTTCGCGAAGTCGAGGTCGCCCCCGAGGCTCCCGCCACCGGCGAGGGCCTGCGCCTTGGCCCACGTGTTCGCCTCGCCCACCTGCGCGTAGGGCGTCAGATCCGGCCCACCGAGGAGATCGTCGTACTTGCCCGTCGTGGCAACGAGCGCGAGCTGCGCCCCCGGGATGAGGCCGAGATCCTTGACGATCGTCGCAGCGAGCTGGGCCGTGCCGACAGCCCCGTCGGCGAGCTTGGCCGTGCCGACAGCCCCGTCGGCGAGCTTGGCCGTGCCGACAGCCCCGTCGGCGAGCTTGGCCGTGCCGACAGCCGCGTCGGCGAGCTTGGCCGCGCCGACCGCCCCGTCGGCGAGCTTCGGCTCCGTCACGCCCCCATCGGCCAGGTCCGCCGTCCCGATGCAGCCCGTGCACTGCACGTCGAGCGCCGACTTCGCCAGGATCGCGTCACCGCCCTTGCCGTCCGACGCAGCGAACGTGAAGCCGACCTGCGCGGCCGTGACCGCCCCCGCGGCGATCTTGCTCGTCGTGACAGAGCCGTCCGCGAGCTGAGGCGAGGTGACGGCCCCCGCCGCGAGCTGACCCGTCGCGATGCAGCCCGAGCACGCGAGCGCCGCCGCGGTCCCGGCCGAGGTCGACGAGAGCGCGTAAGGCACGGGCAGCAGCTCCACCCGGGGCAGCTCGCCCTCGGTCGCGACCTGCACGCCCACCCAACGGGCCGTGCCCGAGAGGAACAGCGCGTCGTCGAGCAGCGCCTCGTCGAGCGATCCAACGACGTGGACGAAGCGACCGCCCTTCACGTCGATTCCAAGATTCGTCTCTGTATATAGGGCTTTAGGGGCGGACTTACCGTCGTAGAGCCGAAACGCCATCGGGTACGACCCGTCCGAGACCGGCCCGCCGCCGGCCGAGACCAGCACGCCCTCCACGGCGACATGGGCCGGGGTACCGAGGGCCGGCGCGCTCCAGGCGGCGACCGCGGCGACCGTGGCGACATCGAGCAGGCAGAGAGAGCGCGAACGCATGGGGACCTCCTCTTCGCGGAGGCAACCTAGCACGCGACAGGGCGCGGCGTCACGCGCGGGCGATCGCGGCTGAGGGCGCGCGGCCGCGGATCGCGAACGCCTCGGACGCACGAGACGTGCGCGCGATCAGTTCTTCCAGTCGAGCTTGAACAACTGGTCGTAGAGCGCCTTGTCCGAGGGATTGGGCCACCGCCACAGGCTCGCCCAGGGCCCGGCGACCGCAAAGAACTCGTTCAATCCCGCCGTCGACGCGCCGCCGTAGTTGTCCTGTGCGGCCCAAATCGGCGCCTTCAGGCCGAGGTACTGCACGCCGTCGATGGCCTTCTGGTAGCCCCCGGTGGGCCCCGTCGTCCACAGGTCCCAGTAGGTCTGCGGCAGGTGCGCGTCGCCGGCCCCCTGGTCGAATTCTTTCCACGGGAACGACAGGTGGTATTTGATCCAGCCATAGGAGCTAAATCCGAGGAAGATGTCCGGTTTCTTGTTGCGAATGAGCGCACACAGGGTCTTGGCATCGGCGGCATGATCTTTGAATTCTCCCTCGACATCCAGGATGATCCCCTTGACACCCGGGATGTTGGCCGCCTTGACAATGGCCGTAGCCTTCGCGTCGAGGTTTCCCGGCGTAACGTAGGGCCAGCCGAACACCCAGATGCCCTTCGACGTGAACCCCTCCACGATCGACGCGTTGAAGTTGTCGGCCCAATAGTTGGCGTCCTGGCCCGACTTGATGAGCACGAACCCCACGCCGAGCTTGTCCGCGTCCACCGCCACCGATTCGGGCGAGCCCGCGCTGACGTTGAACTTCCAGATCCAAACGCCTTTGCCTTTGGGTTTGCCCCCCGTGGGCTGCGATACTTTGCAGTAATCCGCGACCCCGGGCGGCGCGACGAAGCAGCCATTCGGGCATTTCGTGGCGCTCGCCGTCTTCTTGGCCTTGCATTGATACAACGTATCGGGATCCCCCGCCGGCGGTGTGAGCGAGGCGGCACAATAGGCCCCGTCGCCGAGCGTCGCGCCGGCACAGGGATCTCCCGCCGGCGGGCTCGAGCACACGTCGTTCTGGCCGGGCGGCATGGCCTTGCAGCCGTTTTCGCACAACGTCGACTTGGTCGTTTTCCCGTCTTTACAGCTATATAGCGTCGCGGCGTCCCCTGCCGGCGGCACGAGCGATCCGCCGCAGTAGTCGCCATTGCCGTTGTTCGCCCCGGCGCAGGGATCGGCCGGCGCGGGCACGTCACAGACATCGTTTTGGCCGGCGGGCATGGACTTGCAGCCGTTCGCGCAAGGTGTGGTCTGGACGGTCACGCCGCTCGCGCAGGTGTAAAGCGTCTTCGGGTCGCTCGTCGGTGGTTCGAATGACGCCGCGCAGTAGTCGCCGTTGCCGCCCGTCGCGCCGGCGCAGGGGTCCACGACGCACGCCCCGCAGTCATCTGAACAAGATTTACAATCTTCTTCCGCCCCGCAGCTGCCGTCGCCGCACACCGGGCCGGTCTTGCACACGTCGGCCACGCCCGGCGGGTTCTGCTTGCAGCCGAGGTCGCAGGTCGTGCTCGCCTGCGTCTCGCCGCCCGCACACACGTAGAGCCCCTTCGTGTCGCCGCCGGGCAGCGTCGCGCCGCAGTAGGCACCGTCGGGCGACGCGGCACACGGGTCGGCGACGCACGCGCCGCAGTCCTTCGGGCACCCCGCGCAGTCCTCGTCCGATTGGCAGGTCCCGTCGCCGCACAGCACGCCGGGTGCAGGCTTGCAGTCGTCCGCGAGGCCCGCCTTCGCCCGGCACCCGTACAGGCAGTCGCCCGAGTTCGCCGTCACGCCGCCGGCACACACGACGAGCACCGTCGACCCCTTCGCACCGACCGGGTCGAGCGACTCGAGGCAATACGTCCCATCCCCCTGTGTCCCGTGCGAGCAAGGATCGGCGGGCTTGCCGGCGTCGAGGGCGTCCTTCGGTGCCGCCACGCCGTCCGCGCCGCCGCGCGAGACCTGGTCTGCGAGCAGCGCCGCGTCCGAGAACGCGCCCACGTCGAGGCCCAAGCCGCCAAGCCCCGCGCCGCCGTCGCTCGAGCAGGCCGGCACCGGGAACGCGAGCAGGACGAGGAGCGCGGAGACACGGGGCATGGGCGACGTTGGCATGGATGGGACCGGCGCGCGGCGGGTCGCGCGAATCGCCACGCTAGCGCGTGGGCGGGGGCGGTGCAATGGGGAAGGCGGGCGGCGAGGCGAGGGGGCGTGTCCAAAGGGCTCTGTGCGCTTGACCTTGCCTGTCCGGTCCCTGAACACCACATCGACAAAGGCCTTGTTTGAGGCCACTTTGGAGGGTGCAGCCGAACGCAGGTGGTCTCCCGCGGGACCGATATGTCTGGCGGGTGGCGCGCGGCCTTGTCGCGCGTTCATGTGGAGCGAGGTCGCGTCGCGCGATGGGGATCTGGGCGTCCCCCTTCGCGCTTCGCGCGGCGGGGGCTGTCCCCTGGGTCGGGCGCCCTTGGTTCCCGGCGCTTGAGCCCGCGTGCGGCGGTCACGAAACCTCGCGGTCGCGGGCTGCCAACCCGAGGGCGTCCGGTCTCGCGCGCGTGACGGACGGCTGCACCGCCAACCTCTGCGCCGCCGCCCTCTGCACCGCCGCGGATGGCTGCACGCACGCGCCGGTGCCCGGCGGATCGCCCTGCGCGACGGGCAAGACCTGCGCGAGCGGTGCCTGTAAGTAGCCAAAAGGCTAGGATTTTTCGGAATCCCTCTTCACTCCGCCACGCCGGCTCAACTCCGCGAGCCGCGCCTTCGCCCGCGCGAACACGCTGCCCTCGGTGAACTCGCCGCCGGGCAGCCGCTCGCCCGCGGACACGCCGAGCAGCAGCTCGATGGCCTGCTCGATCCGCCCGACCGGCCAGATCCTGAACAGTCCCGCGTCGATGGCCTCGCGGACATCGCGCACGAGCGTGAGGTGCTGCACGTTCGCGAGCGGCATCACCACGCCGTGCGTGCCGTCGAGGCCGCGGTCCTTGCACAGGCGGAAGAAGCCCTCGACCTTCTGGTTGATGCCGCCGATGGGCTGTATCTGGCCGAGCTGATTGAGCGATCCCGTGATCGCGATGTGCTGCTTGACCGGCACGTCGGTGAGGCTGCTCAGGATCGCGCAGAACTCCGCCGCCGAGGCCGAGTCGCCGTCGACCGGGCCGTAGCTCTGCTCGAAGGCGAGGCTGACGGCGAGCGAGAGCGCCTTGTCGCGCGCGAAGAGGTCGCCGAGCAGACCGCCGAGGATGAGCACGCCCTTGTCGTGCGTGGACCCCGACAGCTTGGCCTCGCGCTCGATGTTGACGATGCCCGGCTTGCCCGCGAAGGTCCGCGCGCTCAGGCGCACGGGCCGCCCGAACTGGTGCTCGCCCACGCGATAGACGGCCAAGCCGTTGATCGCACCCACGATTGTGCCCGACGTCTCGATGTAGATCTGCCCGTCCATCAGCTCGTCGTGCATCTTGTCGGCGATGAGGCTCGAACGCATCTCGCGCTCCGCGATCGACGTCTCGATGTGGATGCGCTCGATCGTCAGGGACTTGTCCTTGCGCGCGTGCCAGTCGGCCTCCACGAGCAGGTTCGAGATGTCGTTGAAGCGCAGCGTCATCTTCTTCTGCGAGTCGACGACCCGCGAGCCCTGCTCCACCACCGCGGCCACCGCGTCCCGGCTCGCGGGCAGCAACTTGTGGTTGCGCACGGCGGTGGCGACGAAGCGCACGTACTTCTCGATGGCGTCCGTGCTGCGGCGGATCTCGTAGTCGAAGTCGCTTTTGACCTGGAAGATCTTTCGAAAATCGTCGTCGATCCGGTAGAGCAGGTGGTACATCGTATTCGATCCGATGAGGATCAGCTTGAAATCCACCTGGATCGCCTCGGGTTTCAGCCCGCTCGCCGGCAGCAGCCCCGCCGTCTCCCCGAAGTCCTCGACGCGCACCTCGCGGTTGCGGAGCGTGGCCTTGAGGTTCTCCCAAACACCTGGAAATTGAAAGAGATCCTGGGCATGGATGACGAGGTAGCCCCCGTTGGCCTTCGCGGCCGATCCCGCGTGGATCATCGTGTGATCGGTGGACAGCAGGCCCTGCTCGACGCGACGCTCGATCTTGCCGAAAACACGATAGAAGGTCGGGTGCGTCTCGAAGATGACCGGCGCGCCCTTGGTCTCCGCGTTGTCCACGACCACGTTGACGTGGAACTCGTGGTGCTCCGGCGCGGCCTTGCCCTCCTCCTTGCCATCCTCGTCGTCGTCGTCCTGCGTCGGGATGAACTTGATCGGGTCGGCCAGCACGTGCTCGAAGAGGCCGTCGAGGTAATCGGCGAGCTTCGGCCCGCCGTCGGCGAACTTCTTCTTGATGGCCTCGATGTGCTTGCGCGCCACCTGCGTGCCGAGCTGGCGCTGGAGCTCCACGAGCTTGCCGTGCACCTCGATCTCGATGTCGCGGGTCCGCTCCAGGAACGCTGAGATAAGCGGGTCGAGCTTCTTGCGCCGCTTCTCGATCCTCTTGCGCTCCTTGTCCGGCAGCGCCGCGAACGCCTCATCGTCGAGCGGCTGGTCATCCACGAGGGGCATCGTCATGAAGCCCTCCTCGGTGGTCTGGACCGTGAAGCCCACACCCAGCGCTTCCTCGTTCAATTCCGAGAGGTTGTCGCTCTCCGCGGAGGCCCCCTGGTGCAGCACGCGCTGGATCTTCTCCTGGTGCGACTTGGAGTGGAACAGCTGAGGCAGGTCCCGCTGGATGATCTCGAGCAGATCCGAGACGGCCTTCTTCAGCGCGTTGCCGTTGCCCGGCTTGAGCGCGAGCGCAACGGGCATATAACTATCTTTGAAATTATGAACATAGACCCAATCGTCGGGAACGGGCTTGGGCGGCGCGATCTGGTCGAGCAGCGCGCGCAGTTGGGTCCGCTTGCCCGTGCCGGACGCGCCCGCGACGTAGACGTTGTAGTTGCGCCGATCGATGCCCAGGCCCAACTCCAGCGCCCGCACGGCGCGGTCCTGCTCGATGACCCCCGAGATCGTCTCCAGGTCCTTGGTCGTCTCGAACGCCAGGCCATCCAGATCCGCCGGCGCCCAGCACGCGCGCGACGGCAGAGGCTCGGGCACGCCCTTCGCGGGCAGCAGGGAGGTCTCGGCGGGGGAGGCGTGGTGCTTGGGAGCGGTCTTCTTCGGCATGTGCGTCGTCTCCTTGACCGGCGGCGACTAGCACGGGGTCGAAGCGAGCGCAAGCAGGGTGCCGCCGTGCAATCCTCGGGCCAGCCTGGCCCCCCCTCCCGGGGAACGGCGTCGCGTGCGCGGAACCCGGCCGCCTCATCTCGCGCTACAGCACAGGGTCCCGGTCCATCGCCCGCGCTGCCTTTCGCAGTCCTCCCGCGTCGCGGGCGCGCAGATCTCGTCGCGGTTGCGGCAGCACCACGCGCCGGTCCACCACGCGCCTTCGACGGACTCGCACTGGGCGAAGGTGCCGGTGCTGCATGTGGTCTCGGGCGGCACGCAGCAGCGCTCGCCGGTCCAGCGCATGCCTCGGGCGCGATCGCAGCGGGAGAAGCTGCCTTCGACGCACAGCGCGGGCGCCTTGACGCAGCACGACTCGCCGGTCCACACGCCGCCGATGTCCTGGCAGGACGAGGGGCGGCCCGGCACGCACACGTTCGGGCAGCTGCATGTCCTCGGCCAGGAACCCACGCTGCCGCCTCCGCCGCACGTGGAGGGGGCCTCCGGGATCGTGACCGGTTGCGCCGGGACCACCGGGGCGCGCGCGCTGCGCCGCGGGACGGGCTTGGGGACCATGGTCCGATCGCTCGACCTGGCGACATGGCCGGCAGGTACCTTCGCCTTGTCGTGTCCCATCGCGCCGCCGCCGCCGCCCGCGCGCGTCTTGCCGTGGCCCTGCGCGCCGCCGCCGCTGCCCTGCCCGCTGCCGTGCTCTGTGCCCTTGCCGCCGGTGCCCTTGCCGCCGGTGCCCTTGCCGCCGGTGCCCCCGTGGGTCCGTGCGCCCACGCCGGCCACGGTGCCGCCGGGCGCCGCCTTTTCGGCCTCGACGCCCGCGCTCCACAGTCCCACGCTCACGCAGAGCGCCGCCGTCCCGATCCACCTGGTCTCGCGTCGCATCGCCTCCTCCTCGCGCACGGCTCGGCGCACGCCCCTTTTCGGTTCCACTCGCGTCGATGATGAGACCCGCGGCCGGCGCGGCAAGTGAAAAGGACGTCGCCGAGCGGGTGAGGGTCCCAATCCGGGCAGACGGCCCAAAGAGCCCCGGTACAGTCGTTGCCGGCCCTCCCTTCGGGATCCCTCCCTCGCCAGCGCCCTTGTCCCTTCGGCCGGGGCTTGCCTCCGTCAGGGTGCCCACAAAACTTGCACCTCCTGTTGCAGGCCCATGCCGGGTGCAGCGACCGAGCGCGGAGCGCGAGCCCGGAGGAGGACCGACCCCGAGCGCGAGGCGCGAAGGGGGACGCCCAGATCCCGGCGCCTCACCACCCACGCCAGCGCCTTTCGTGCGCCTCTACGTCCACCTTCGCGCACCTCAACTGGCCGCGTGCCTTCTGTAGCCCAAGTTCCTCGGCCTCCGCGCCCCAAAACGCCCGGCCTCGCTGCCCAGGCGCCCCAAAACTGGAAAGCGCGCTCGCGTCGAGCGCATCGTAACGGAGCCAGGTGAGCTCATTGAGACTTCACGCGGTGCCACGATCGTGTCACGGTGTGGGCTCCGCCGGGCACTGGGCTCGGCGCTGGGGCCTGGGAGCGCGCGTGAGACGCATCGGCAGGCGACGATTCCTGGAGGGGGCGGCCACGGCGGCGTTCGGTGCCCCCTGGCTCGCGGCGGCGTGGGGCTGCGGCCCGGGCGGCGCTGCGACGGGGCCGGACGGCTCGGCGCTCGGCTCGGACCTCGACGCGGCACCCGATGGGACCGGCGCGGGGCCCAGTGACGGGGCGGATGGCGTGCCTGACGTTTGGCCGGACGCGGCCCCGGACGCCGTCGCCGTGCAGGCCGACGTCCCGGCCGAGTTGGCCCTCGAAGACCTCGCCACACCCGCCGACGCGATCGCGGTCGACGCGGCCGCCGCGCTGGCCGAGACGCGCCACGCCACGCTCGTCGGCCTGCTCGACGCGCTCGTTCCAGGTGGCGAGGCCTCGCCCGGCGCGACGATCGCGGGTGCCGTGGACTACGTCGATGGGTTGGTCGCCGCGTTCGATGCGCCGGTTCCCAGGATCTTTGCCGGCGGTCCGTACTCGGGAACGCACGGCGGCCTGGACGGCTTCTCCAGCTTCGTGCCGCTCACGCGCGTGGAGGCGATCGCGTGGCGGATGCGGGTCGAGGGCTCGGCCGGCAAGCCCGAGCGCGAGTTCAACGGCGCCTACATGGGTGCGGTCGAACGCTACGCCGCGGGCCTCGACGCGCTGGAGGCGGCGGCCTGGTCGAATCACGCGAAGCCCTTTGCTTCCTTGGACTTGGATGCGCGCCGTGCGCTCGTGGGCGCGGCCGACGAGGCCTTCATCGGGCTCGCCTACGGCCACGCGTGCGAGGGGACCTACGGCCACCCGGTCTATGGCGGAAACGCAAACGCCGCAGGCTGGGCATCCATCGACTACGAGGGCGACCGGCAGCCACGGGGCTACAGCGCGCACCAGCTCTCGCACCCGGAGGAGGGCTAGGTGGCCGGACCGGATTTCGACGCCCTCATCGTGGGCGCCGGCGCGGGCGGCGGCGTCGCGGCCTGGGTGCTCGCGTCGCAGGGCTGGAAGGTGCTGCTGCTCGAGAAGGGCCGCAACCCCTACCCGAGCATCGGCGCGCCCGAGCTGCGCGGATCGCTCTTCGGCAACGACGAGGTCAAGCTGCGCCGCTACTTCGCGTTCCACGACCCGCTCATCGAACCCCGCCTGTACCGCTCAAATACCACGGATGCATTTGAAATCAATGAATTACAAGGATTAGGGGTGTGCGTCGGCGGCGGCACGGTCTTCTACGACGGCAACTCGCCACGCGTGACGCAGGCGGATCTCACGCTGCTGTCGACCTTCGGGGCGGTGGCGGGCGCAGATGTGGTCGATTGGCCCTTTGGTTACAGTGAGTTGGCTCCCTACTACGATGAGGTCGAGCGCCTCGTGGGCGTGCAGGGGCAGGCCGGCTCCGACCCCTTCGCGGAGCCGAGGGGCGCCTACCCGATGCCACCGGGCTATCCGTCAAAGGCCGATCTCGTGCTCGCCAAGGGCGCAAAAGGCCTGGGCTATCACCCGCACCCGATGCCTACGGCGGTCAACTCGATGTTCTACCGGGGACGGCCGGCGTGCACGAACTGCGGCTTCTGCGCGCACGGCTGCCCAATCAACGCGAAGGGCTCGACCGCCGTGACGGTCATCCGCGACGCGCTGCTCACGGGCAAGCTGACGCTCGTCACGGAGGCCTGTGTCACGCGCATCGAGACGACGCCCGAGGGCGATCACGCCAGCGGCGTGCGCTTCCTCGACCACAACGGCGTCGAGCAGACGGTGAGCGCGACGCACGTGATACTTGCCGCGAACGCGATCGAGACGCCGCGGCTGCTGCTCGAATCGGCCAACAACGCGCACCCCAAAGGCCTTGGAAACGCGAACGATCTCGTCGGGACCCACCTGATGTTCCACGTGGTCTTCAACGTCCTCGGCGTCTTTGCGAGCGAGATCCGATCCTACCGTGGTCGCATCATCACCAAGGCTTTCGCGGACTTCACGGTCAAGCAAGCGACGCCCGGCTGGGTGCGCGGCGGCTACGTCGAGTTGGGCGGGCAGATCCACCCCGTCGCGTTCGGCGCGCGCCTGCCCTGGCCGCTGCACAAGGAGTTGATGGTCTCGGGCGAGCTGCGGCGGCGATCCACGTCGCTGAGCATGATCGGAGAGGACGTGCCCGTTGCGTCCAATCGCGTGGAATTAGACCCGAAAGTCAAGGACGTCTATGGCCGCGCGGCGCCGCGCATCACCTACGCGCGCCACCCGCACGACCAGGCGATGGTGGACTGGTACATGCCGAAGCTGCGCGCCGTCGTGCAGGCCGCGGGCGCCACGCAGACCCTGGACATCGACATGGTGGCGGAGGATGGCGTGCCGGAGACCAAACACCTGCTCGGCACGACCCGCATGGGCACGGACCCGAAGACCAGCGTATGCGACCCATGGGGCCGGCTGCACGCGTTCGACAACCTGCACGTCGCGGACGGGAGCCTGTGGCCCACGTCGACCGCGTACAACCCCGTGCTGACGCAGCAGGCGCTCGCGTATCGGACGGCGGCGCACCTCGTCGACGGCAGCGATCCGACGTCCGTGCTGCCCAAGGGGCCGGCGTGAGGCCGTCTCGGGTCGCGGCCGTCGCGTGCGGCGCGGCGGCGCTCGTCGCGGCAGGGGCCTTTGCGCTCACGCAGGTGTGGCTCGGCGCGTCCGACAACCCGAGCGGCCTCGGCGTGGATCCGAAGTCGGACGGCACCTGCATGGTCTGCCACGGCGTCGCGTACGTCGGGCAGTGGCCGGGCGGCGCCTCGCACCGCCTGCTGACGGGCTGCGTCGGTTGCCACGCGCTGAGCAAGCCGGCGGGGGCGGGCCACGCGAGCCTGCCGGCCTGCGACAGCTGCCACAGCGAGGTCGCGCACCCCAAGGGCTCCGCCTGTACGGCCTGCCACGACCCGCACGGCAGCCCGAACGCGTTCCTCGTGCGGCCGCAGATCACCCTCCCGAGCGGCGCCAAGGCTTCGATTCATCTCACGAAACCGCAGGGTGCGAGCGCGGACGGCCTGACCCACCCGGGCTCCTCGACGAACCAGACCGGCGCCGGGCTCTGCGAGGCCTGCCACACGAAGACCGCGTACTACAACGCGACCGGGACGGCCAAGCCACACGAGACCGCTTGGTGCGGGACGTGTCACGACCACGCCGGCGGGTTCGCGTCCCCCGAACCGTAGCCGCGTCTCTAGATATTTACATGTAAAACAATCTTTGCCCGCGACCTCAGCTCGCCGAGCAGGCGCGTGCGCTCGTCGATCCGCCGCCGGGCCTCGAGCCGCTTGCGGAGCTCGGCGGGCTGAATCGGGCTCGCCGCAGCGACGCCCGGCGCGTCGCCCACACGCCTGGCGACGACCCAGGCGACCTTCGTCTTGACCGCTCCGCTCCAGGCCCCCGGTTGGAGCGCGCTCGCCGCGGCGTGCAGGTCGGGCTCGATCCCGGGCTGCGACACGCTCATCCGGCTCGGACCGGTGAGCTTGAGCCGCCGCGCCGCCTCGGACGGGTCCTCGCCCGCCACCACTGCCTTCGCGAAGAGCTGCGCGGCCCGCTCGGCCGCCTCCACTACCGCAGGATCCGAGCGTGGCGTCACGCGCGACAACCAGGCCTCGACCGTGACGGCCTCGACCGGCTGCGCACCGGGCGGTGGGTTCGCGACGGCGGCGGCCACCTCCGCGTCCGAGACGGCGAGCTTGCCCTGGAGCGACACGAGCTTGTCGAGGGACAGCCGTTCGCGCAGTTGGGCTCGCAGGGCCTCCCTCTCGCCGTCTTTGGCGCCCGCGGGCATCGCGGCGTCCACCTCGGCTTCGGCCGGCGTCGCGCCGAGGGCAGCGAGCGCACGCGCGACGAGCAGGCCGTCCACCCGCCTGTCGAGCAGGCGACGCGCCTGGGAGGCCTGGTCCGCAGCGGACATCCGCGCCCAGGCCCCGGCGACGCGTTCGAGGTCCGCGCACAGCGGCTCCGCCTCGATGGGCGTGCCGTCCACCGTTGCCACGGGCCCGCGAGGCCGCTCGCAGTCGAGCGCGGGCAGCGTGGAAACCTTGCCGGCCGGCGCGGCGGGCGGCGCCGGGGCTCGCGGCACTCCCGGCGTCTGTGGGCGCACCGGATCGCGTCGATCGTCCGGCTTCGCCTCGCCGGGAAGCGCCCGCGCCGCGGGCCGGGCGGGCACCCCATCATCGGAGGTGGCCCACGCGAACGCCAGCGCCAGCGCCGCGAGGCAGGCCGCCGAGGTCAGAAGTACCGTCTTCATGCTGAATGTGCCTTCACCGTCTCGAACCGGCAGACCGGCAGCTTGTCACAAAAGAGCCCCGGCCCGGTAGCCGAAGCCGTCGAGGATGATCTTGCCTACCGGTGAGGGCCCCTCGAGGGGAGAGTGGTAGGTACCCGCGTGAAACGTCGTGACACCACCCGAGTCCCGCCAGCAGACCTGCACCGTGTGCGCGTCGGCCGCCGAGGGAACGAGGATCACGCCGGCCGCGACGAGCCCGAGGATGTGCCGGCTCAGTCCGGATCGCCAGCTGTCTGTGATAGACATCTTCTGCATGTGACTCTCTCCAAGGCGCCGGGCGCGACGCCGCGGCGCACAGGTGCAGGATGGTGGCCGGCGGGCGCCTGAGCCCACATGGGCCCCGGCGCTCAGCACCGCTGCCGACGAACTCGACCCGAGGGCGGTCGGGCTCATCGGTCCAGTCGGTACAGCCCGCACCCAGACCTGCGAAGACGCACGACTGAGGGTGGCAGCCCGGGAACCGTCCAGCGGGCGGAGATGACCAAGTACCGTGATCCATATCAAGAGAATTCGTGAGTCAGATCAGTTCCGAGCCCCGGCGGACGGAGCCGTCCGTTGCGCGCCCCTCTTGCCTCCATCATCGAATTCGGCTACTTGCCGGCCGCTCGCGCCCGATGGCGCCAGGAGCCCGCCATGTCGAATGCTGTCCGTCCCGTGTCGATCGCCGGCCTCGCGCTCGCCCTCATCGCCGCGGCCTGCGCCAAGGAAGCCCCGGCTCCCGCGTCGCACCCCCCCGCCGCGCCCGCCGCCGAGCACAAGGCCCCCGCGCCCGCCGCCGCGCCCACGGCCATCCCGAATCCGCCCGTCGCCGCGCCCACGGATCCGAAGCTGCTCGACCCGCAGAGTGCCAAGGCGCAGGCCCCCGCGACGTACAAGGTCAAGTACCACACGACCAAGGGCGACATCACGGTTGCCGTCACGCGCGAGTGGTCGCCCAACGGCGCCGACCGCCTCTACACCCTGGTCAAGCTCGGATACTACAAGGATATCGCATATTTCCGCGTCGTGCCCGGCTTCATGGCCCAGTTCGGCATCCACGGCGATCCGGCGGTCAACAAGGTCTGGCGCACCGCGACGCTGCCCGACGATCCGGTCAAGCAGTCGAACAAGAAGGGATTCCTGACCTTCGCCAAGACCGGCGCGCCGAACTCGCGCTCGGTGCAGTTCTTCCTGAACCTCGTCGACAACCCGAACCTCGATGGCATGGGATTCGCGCCGATCGGCCAGATCGTCGAGGGCCTCGACGTGCTCGAGAAGCTCAACGGCGAATACGGCGAGGGCGCGCCCCGAGGCCGCGGACCGGACCAGGGTCGCGTCCAGAGCGAGGGCAACGCCTACCTCAAGAAGGACTTCCCGCGGATGGACTACATCCAGAGCGCTGAAATCCTATAAAACCTTGTCCCGACGCGCGTGCCCTATTGCGCCGTTACGCGTCCTCCACGCCCACCCCCACCATCGCGAGCACGAGCCGCCACGCCTCGGGCGTGACCGGCTGCACGCTGAGCCGGCTGCCCCGCTGCACGACGACCATGTCGCACAGCCGGGGCTCCGCCTTGAGCTCTGCCAACGTGACGAGGCGCGGCAGGTGCCTCACGTAGCCCACGTCCACGCATTGCCAGCGTGGCGCGCCGGGCGTGCTCTTCGGATCGAAGTACGGGCTCATCTTGTCGAATTGGCTCGGATCGGCGTGCGCTTCGGCCACCACCTCGCCGATGCCCGCGATGCCGGCCGGATCGGTGTTCGAGTGGTAGATGAACACGCGGTCGCCGGCGCGCATCGCGTCGCGCATGAGGTTGCGGGCCTGGTAGTTGCGCACGCCGTCCCAGGTCGAGCGCTGCGCACGCGCGAGATCGTCGATGGAGAACGCGGTCGGCTCGGTCTTCATGAGCCAGTGGCGGCGGGCGGGTGGCGTGGACTGAGTCATGGGGGCCTCCGTGGGGCCGTGACTGTAGCGCCCTTCGCGTCGCGGTCGGAAGGGCGATCTGGTCTCCGCGAGCGCATGACGCGAGACATCAAGTTTCACTCTCTCAATCGGCGCCGGCTGCCCTCCCACGGGATGCCCTGGTGGGTCGCAATCCAACCAGTCTCCTTTCCCTTGCATCGCGCCGCGCGGGGGCGTAGCGTGGTGGCCGGCGATTCGCCGCGAACCGCCTGAAATACAGATACTTGGAGGATCTCCCATGCGCACGAACCTGCTCCTGCTCGTCTTGGTCTCGGCGCTCGTCGCGCTCGTTCCGCTGCGGCGCGCCGCGGCCTGCATCCACACGTCGTCGGAGGCGTCGGCCTCGGTGGCTCAGAGCCGACTCGAAGCGGCCGTGTTCTACTCGCAGGGCCGCGAGGTGCTCGTGCTCTCGTCCGAGATCACGGTCGACGCGAAGGCCCCCGCCTCGCTCGCGTGGGTGACGGCCACGCCCTCCACACCCGACGCGTACGGCACGGTGGATCAGAAATTCCTAAAGGATCTCGCTGATTGGGCGCTGCCTTCTTGGCAGGGCAACGATAGCCTCGACGCGGGGGCCACGGACACGCCGCCGTCCAAGGGGGGCATCGACATCCACGACCCAGTCAAGGCCGGGCCTTACACGATCACGCCCATCTCGGTCGCGGGCGCGGATGGCGTCGCGGCGCTCGACAAGTGGCTGAAAGACAACGGGTATGTCGCCTTGCCGGGCGAGATCTCGACGTTCTACGCGGACGCGGGCTGGACCTTCCTCGCGGTCAAGGTCGTGCCGGATGCGACGCAGACCACGCTGAACGCAGGCGTGTTGCCTTCGCTGCGCATCGACTTCAAGTCGACCGACGCCGTCGTGCCGTTCAAGATGGAGGCGGGCAGCCCGAAGTTCGACTCGCGCGTCGTCGTGCTCGCGGACACGGATCCCACGAACCCGGCGGATCTGGCCACGTGGGGCTTCGCGCAGCCCGTCAAGCGCCCGCTCGGCGAGGTGCCCGAGACGCTACGCAGTCAGTTCGCGACGGTGGCGCCCGGCATGGACTTTACGAAGACGGCCGCGTGGTCGGTGCTGGGCCTGCGCGCCGAGCTGCCGCTGAACCAGACGGGAACCGAGATCCTCAAGTGGAAGAACGACTTCCACCTCGTGATGGCCTCAACCGTGGCGCCCAAAGCCGACGCAGGCGGCACCGACGCGACGAGCGGCGCGACCGACGCGGGCGCGACCACGACGGCCCCGAGCGGCGGTGCGAGCGACGATGGGTGTAGTGCGCAGCCGGCGCCCGGTCCGGGCCTCGCGGGCCTGCTGTGGGGGCTGGCTATGGCGGCGCTGCTGCTGCGACGGCGGCGGGCCTAGGCGCCGCGTCCGCCCCTGCGGCGTCGGACGTAGTCCGAGACGTGGTCTCCGTAGCGCGCGACCGCGCCGGAGAGCAGGTCCGATCCGCGGATTCGGCCCCTGCACGGGTTGGCCCCACATTCGCATGTAAATTCAGTCATTTCCTCGTTACAGAACGTGGCGTAGTCTATCCTCAGCTCCTCGCCTGCCGCGATGTCCCGTCGCGCGGTCACGTCGAGGCCATCGAGCCACGTGTTCGGATCGCAGCCGTGGTTGATGGGCCGCCACTGCATGGGGTCGTCGCTCCAGATGCCCCAGACACCGTCGCTGAAAGGCCACGCATAAGCGTGAAACCACGCTCTTTTCTGTGCTGGCCAGCGCTCGACCCGCGCCCGGCTCGCGACCACCTGCGAC
>Ga0172369_10003526_pt1 | contig 20558 bp, 12 predicted proteins | sample LakKiv25m_FD_114539 | JGI IMG/M metagenome (GOLD analysis project Ga0172369, IMG submission 114539) | Freshwater microbial communities from Kabuno Bay, South-Kivu, Congo - kab_022012_11.25m | ecosystem: Environmental > Aquatic > Freshwater > Lake | place: Democratic Republic of the Congo...
CCAAACGATGCACGGGCATACTATAACCGCGGGAATTCCAAAGCTCGTCTCGGCGACCACAAAGGGGCAATCCAGGACTGCACAAAAGCAATAGCCCTAAACCCAAACGATGCACGGGCATACTATAACCGCGGGAATTCCAAAGCTCGTCTCGGCGACCACAAAGGGGCAATCCAGGACTGCACAAAAGCAATAGCTATAGACCCAAACTTTGCAGAAGCATATCACAACCGCGGAATTATTTACCAACAGCTTGGAAACTCTGAAAAAGCAGAAGCCGATTTCAGGATGGCGGAAAAACTACGAAGATAGAAAACAATTGTTCGATAATGGCTTATCGTCATCTGCCGTGCAAAGGTTTATATTCCGACGATGGGTATGGCTTACGGGCGACCAAGCGCTGGGCGGACAAGGCATTTCGCGCCCTGCTTCAAACCCGGAGGAGTATCTATGGGATGTTGTGGATGCAAGGGATGGCTGAGACTGCTTGCCGGACTGGTACTCATTCTGGTCAGCGTCAAGATGCTTGTGCTTGACCCGTGGCTCGTGGTCGGCGCCTACCTTCTGCTTCGCGGCTTATTGCCAATGTTGTGCAAATGCGACTCGTGCAACGTGAAGAAGAAGTAAAACCTGCGTTTCAGTTTCTTTTATTTTTTCTCTTTTTTTCCAAACTTATTTTCAGCCAATCAATGCCATCCACGCCCAGATGAAAACAAGCGAAACCGCGATGGATGCCACGCCCGCAATCGTGAATTCCTTCATGGGGAACTTCTCCCCGCTTCTCTCCGCAGTCTGCATTATAATGATGTTGCTTGCCGCGCCGATTATTGTGAGCCCTCCTGCGAGCGTGCTTCCTGCCACTAACCACATCAAGCTCACTATTGGCATGTTGCCTGAGAACGCATTAAGGTAGATTATCGCCAGCGGCACATTGGAGAGGAATTGCGAGAGTATCAGGCTTGAGAGCACCACCACTATCGGCTCGGAAAGCGCGCTTTGCGGAGGCAGGAACTGCTGGAAAAAGCCGGATTGCCAAACAGCTGCCATGAGAATAAACATGGCTGCGAAAAATCCGAGTGTCTCCCATTCTGTTGCGAATGCTTTGCGCGGGCGGCCTGAAAGAAATACTGCGACTGCTGCGCCTGCGACTGGAATCAAGTACAGCGCAAAATTCGGGATGCCGGGCACAAAACCTGAAGCAAGCCTGAGCATGGAAAGCAGGACAACCACCTGAAAGCATCTTCTCGCAGCACCGTAATCTTTCTCGCGCTTCCAGTGGTCTGACGTGAAACGGCGAAGCCTGCGAAGGTCGGGAAACATCAGCCAGAGTATTCCTGCGAGCGCAACGAGCGAAAGCACGGTGGGCACGAGCAGGTATTTCGCAAACTCGAAGAACGGCGAAACGACATTCCCTTTTGTTGCGATTATGTAGTTGTGCGGGCTTCCAATCGGGCTTGGCATGCCGCCTATTGTCACGCCGAGCGCAAGCGCGACGAGAAGCGGAGCGACAGGAACCCCGCTTTTCTTCGCCATTGTTATGCAGAGCGGCACGCCGATTATTGCGACTGTGTCATTCAGGAGGAACGCGGATGCAACGCCCGCGCAAAACGAGAATGAGACGAGCACGAGGAATGGGTGGTAAAAGTGGCGCATGAATTTGTAGCCAAGGTGGAGGAGGTAGCCGCTTTCCTGCAAAATACCCGAGAGAACGAATGTTGCGTAGAGAAATATCATCGTGTCCAAGTCAATGGCGGCGAGCGCGTCCCCGAAGGATATCTGCCCGAGAACAAGTACGGCGATTGCGCCCGAGGACATGGCGAGCCAGGGCGCGATTTTGAACGGTATCCATGCCTTGAAGAATATCGCGCCAAGCACGAGAAACAGGATTAATGCTGGGAGAAATGATATCATATTCAGGTCGCCTGTCTTAATTTTGCAGCAGGACTATTAAACCCGTCGTTTCTGCGGCACGTCTGGATTGGCAAGAAAATCGGAAGCGGAAAGCGGCAGATAGAGGCATTTGTGGACGATTCTTTTGATTTTCTTCTAGATGGTCGGCAGAAGGCAGCCTGGGCGCTGAAGGGAGATTGCTTTGTCCCGTTTCTTGCCGGTTTCACCGACGCAGAAGGGAGCATTTTCATAACAAATGGCAAGGCCGCATTTTCAATAGGGAATTATGACGAAGACTTGCTTTGGCTGCTGAGAGAAGGGCTTGTGAAACGCGGAATTGAGTCGGTGCACCTCTATCGGGCAGAAAAGAAGTATCCGATTGCAGGAGGCTACATGCAAAGGCAGCATTATTGGCACTTGAAAATCAACGCAAAGGAGCCCCTATTGAAGCTCTTTAATATGTTGAGTCCATATATTGCACACAAGAAGAGAAAGAAAGACATCCAAAAGGCACTAAAGAATATTGCCAGAAGGAATGGCAAGCGAGGGTGAATGGAAATGAAAAAATTCTACATTACAACTGCAATACCTTACGTAAATGCCGCGCCGCATCTGGGGCACGTATTGGAATTCTTGCAGGCAGATGCTATCGCGCGGTATCAGAAATCACTCGGCAAGGAAGTGGCGCTTGTAACTGGGGCTGATGAGAACAGCCTGAAGAACGTTCAGGCTGCAGAAAAGCAGGACGTGACGGTTTCAGCACTCTGCGAAAGGAATTCGGGGGTTTTCAAAGAAATGGCGCACAAAGTAGGTCTGTCTTTCACAAGTTTCAGGAGGACTTCGGACAGAGAACAACACTGGCCAGGCGTGCAGAGGATATGGAAATTATGCGACGAGCGAGGGGATATTTACAAGAAAAAATACCGGGGGCTCTATTGTGTCGGTTGCGAGGCTTTTTACGAACCCGAAGAACTACCTGGTGGGATATGCCCTGAGCACAAGACTAAGCCAGAGGAAATAGACGAGGAGAACTATTTTTTCAGGTTATCCAAGTATCAGGGTGAACTTGAGCGGCTCATTGAAAATGATGAACTGAAAGTCGTCCCTGAAACGCGCAAGAACGAAGTCATGAGCTTCATAAAGGGCGGCTTGAAGGATTTCAGTGTTTCAAGGTCAGTAGCAAGGGCGAAGGGGTGGGGGGTGCCTGTTCCGAATGACCCGAATCAGATTGAATATGTGTGGTTTGATGCATTGGGAACCTATATCACCGGGATAGGATACGGCACTGATGAAAAGACATTTGAGAAATTCTGGCCGGCAGATGTGCACGTAATCGGTAAGGGGATAATCCGGTTTCACGCAGTTTATTGGCCGGCCATGCTCCTGTCAGCAGGCTTGAAACTTCCGAAAATGGTGTTCGTGCACGGCTATATAACCGTTGAAGGGCAGAAAATGAGCAAATCATTGGGGAATATTGTTGATCCGGCTTTCATAATTGAAAAATATGGCGTTGACCCGTTGAGATACTGTCTTTTGAGCGAATCTACGTTTGAAGACGGAGATTTTTCCGAGAAAGTGCTCATAGAAAAATCGAACAACGAGCTTCTCGCGAACGTGGGCAACCTCGTGAACCGCACGCTCGTATTCGCATGGCGCGAGTTTGCGGGGAAAGCGCCCGAGGGCAAGCTTTCGCAGGCGGACAACGAATTCGTTGCTTCGCAAGGCGCAAAATTCTCAAAGGCGGGCGAGCTTCTCGAGCGCGTGCAGATAAAAGAGGCGCTTCACCTGATTATGCAGGCGGGCAAGGAGGCGAACGCGTATTTCCAGAAAAACGAGCCATGGCGAACCGCGAAGGAAGACAAGGCGAAATGCTCCGCCTCAATTTACGTGCTCCTCAACCAAGTGAAGGACTTTGCAATCGCGCTTGAACCGTTCATTCCCCACACGAGCGCAACCATTTTCAAGCAGCTTGCCATCGCGCCGCGCAAGTGGAACGACCTTGGCAAGCTCTCGCTTCCCGCGGGGCACGCGCTTGGCAAGCCGGAAATACTCTTCAGGAAAATCGAGCAAAAAGAGCTTGAGGGGTTTGCCGCAAGATACGGCGGCACGCAAAAGGAGAGGGATGAAAAGGCAAAGGCAAGCGCGCCCAAGCATCCTTCAAAAGAGCAAAAACCCAAAGCCGAAAAGCCCGCTCCCGCGCCAGTCGCGCCAATCTCGGAAACGGAAATTGATTTTGAGGTCGGAAAAATAATCGAAATCGCGCGCCATCCGAACGCGGAGAAGCTCTACGTTGAAAAAGTGCAGATGGGCGGGGGCGAAGTGCGCCAAATCGTATCAGGTCTCGTGCCCTATTTTCAGGAAACCGAGCTTTTGGGAAAAAGCGCGCTCATCGTGAAAAACCTGAAAGCGGCAACGCTTCGCGGGGTGGAATCGCAGGGAATGCTTCTCGCCGCTGAGAATGCAGAGAGCAAGCTCGAGCTGGTAAGTCCGCAAAATGAGCCGGGGGCAAAAGCCGCGGTGGCAGGCGCGCACAACAAGCCGCCCGCGCGCGAAATAACGATTGACCAGTTCTTCACGGTGAAGTTGGAAGTGAAGGCAGGCGCGCTTCTCGCGAACGGAAAGCCGCTGCAGGTCGGGGGCAAGCCCATCCTGTTGCACATCGTGAAGGACGGGAAAGTGCGCTGACGCGGACGGGCAAAAGTCCATTTTTCGCCGTGTCGGATAGCTATTTATAACCTCGGGTGAAATTACATCTCCCCTCGGCAAAGCAGAAATGCCGTGCCAGGGGAAGGGTGTGGGTCCCTACCATGGCATCGGAAATAGACATTTCACCATACATCGAAAAATTCGAGGAGTTTTACTCCGTTGCCTTATCTGAAAAAATAAACAAGCTTCTTGTGGAATATCCCGCGCAGAAGAGCTTATACGCCGACTACGAGGAACTGGAGAAATTCGACCGCGACATTGCCGACCTTCTCGTGAAGCAGCCGGACATGATGATGCGCGCGGCGGAGCAGGCGCTCATCTCTTCGCAGGAAGTGTCGTACAAGACCGCGCACCCCGACCTGCCTTTCGAGCCGCACGTGCGATTCATCAACCTGCCGGAATCCACTCTTCTCATCCAGGACATCAGTTCGAGGCAAATCCGCGAGCTAATCACGGTGAAAGGCGTGGTGACCAAGCGCGGCCCCGTTCTCCACAAGGTGCATATCGCCACCTACAAGTGCCAGATGTGCGACGCGGAAACGAAAGTCGAGATGGACAAGAAAACACCCGTTCCGCAGGTCTGCGCGGAGTGCAAGCGCCGCGCGCTCAAGCTCGAGGAAGACCGCTCATATTTCGTGGACGTGCAGCGCGCCGAGGCGCAGGAGTTGCTCGAGCGATTGAAAGGCGGAAGCCCTGCCGCGACAATCCCGCTCTGGCTCGAGGACGACCTCGTGAACAAGCTCACGCCCGGCGACACGGTTACGCTCACGGGAGTCATGCGCCTGCGCCCGCCGCAAAAGGACAAGGCGCGCGCGGAAATGGAGCAGATATACACCCGTTACATTGACGTCCTCTCGGCGCAGAAGACGCAGCGCGAGTTCGAGGAAATCGAGACCACCAAGGAGGACGAGCAGCAGATACGCGAACTCTCGCACGACCCGCAGCTTTACGAAAAGATGCGAGACTCGATTGCACAGGGAATTTACGGGCACAACGAGGTGAAGGAGGCGCTCTGCCTCCAGCTTTTCGGCGGCACGTCCGGCAAGTCCATGGCGGGCGGCGCGCCAATCCGCGACGACATGCACATTCTTCTTATCGGCGACCCGGGTTCTGCTAAAACGCGTTTCCTCCAGTCCATGCAGTCGCTCGCCCCGAAAGGGATATATGTCAGCGGAAAGTCGGTCACCGGCGTCGGGCTGACCGCGAGCGCGGAAAAGGACGAGATGGGCGACGGCGGCTGGACGCTCAAGGCGGGCGCGCTCGTGCTCGCATCCGGCGGCATCGCGGGCGTGGACGAATTCGACAAGATAGACGACACCGAGCGCGCGGCAATGCACGAAGTGATGGAATCCCAAAGCTACCACTCCTCGACGAAGCTTCTTCTTGCAGATGGAAGGGAAGTGGAGATGGGAAGCTTCGTGGAAAATCTGCTCGCCAAAAACAGTCAAAATGTGAAAAATGGCAGGAACTGCATTATTCTTGACAGCGGGCTTGAAGGCATCCGCGTCCTTACGAGCGATTTTGAGAAAATCTATCCCGTCCAAATCTCGCAGGTTAGCAAGCACAAGGCGCCACAGGAGTTTGTCCAGGTTACGCTCACCAATGGCAGGCAGCTCGTCGTGACTCCGGAGCATCCATTTTGGACGATAAACGAAGGCAGGATTTCCACATTCCCTGCTTCTTCGCTTAGGGCAGGCGATTTTACCACTGCCCCTTCCCGATTGCCGGTTGTGTCGTCTGGAAACGTGGAGGAAAACAACGAGCTTTTCAAATTCCTCGGCTACCACATAAGCGACGGCGGCTATGAGCTTAACCGGGGCAAGAAAAACGGAATTAATTTCTACAACAAAGACCCGGATATAATCGAGGACTATGTTGATGCAGCCGGACCGCTGTTCCATTCCAATTTCTCGCTTTCAATTGACCCGCGCACGGGCGTAGGTGCAGCACGGTTGGCTTCCATGGGCGCAGTCCGAATGCTGCGGGGCCTGTCGCCTACGCTCATGGAAAAAGGCAGGGAAAAAATCCTGCCTGAGAATATGATGGCTGCAAGCGACAGCTGCGCAAGGGAATTCCTGCGCTCGCTATTCGAAGGAGACGGCAGCATGAGCGTTAGGGGCACGCTTGGCTTGGTTTGCGAGAATATGCGGCTGGCTGAACAAGTGCAGACTCTTCTTCTCAGGTTCGGGGTGGAAGCGCACACAATTTCAGATGGCAACGTACCCCGCCTTTACTCTACGGGCGAGAGCAATCTCGCAGCTTTTGCATCCCACATCGGCTTTGTTTCCGAGAGGAAGCAAAAAACCCTTCAAAAATGCCTGCTTGCAAAGAAGGGCAATTCTGCAAGGCGAAATTGGGCATATTCAGAGGTTGTTCCGGGTTGCGGGCAGGTTCTTGCGCGCATGCTCTCCTGCCTGAAAATGCCGCAGAAAAAGGCATTCGGGCATCTTGTCTGCCTAAACCAGCCAGCATTTTCACGCCCTATTTTTGCGCGAGCGCTTTCAACGCTTAGGCAAAGAGTCGAGAAGCTGCGTGAGCTGCGCAATCGGATTCCTGAAATGTCGGTGGCAGAGCTTTCCAAAGAACGCGTGGCACTCGGCATTTCTCAGGCGGATATCGGGGGCAGAAAGCTCTCTTCACTTGTTGGTTACTGGGAGCGGCACGCAGCCATGCCTGAACGCTACAAGGCGCTGTTTGGCGAGTGCTGCGCCCGCATGCTGTCTGTTGAGCCCGAGCTTGAGAATCTTGAACGGCTGCTAAAAAGCGAGGTAAAATTCTGCCGCATCAAAAAAGTGGAAACCGTCAAGAACGGCGGGGAAGAATGGGTTTATGATGTTGGTGCGGGCGCAACACAGGCATTTGTTTCGGAATGCGCCATCCTCCACAATTCCGTGTCCGTCGCAAAAGCCGGAATAGTCGCAAAATTCAAGGCGAAAACCGCCATCCTCGCCGCGGCAAACCCCAAGTTCGGAAGGTTCGACCCCAACAAGCTGCCCGGTCTGCAATTCGACATCCCCCCGACAATTCTCTCGCGTTTCGACCTCATCTTCCCAATTCTCGACGTGATGGACCCTGAAAAGGACTCCACTCTCGCGCAATACATCCTTTCCATGCACCAGTCCTCGGCGAAAACAATCGCCGCGAAAGCCCCGCCTGAGGGGCAGGCGGGCATGATTGACCCCATGCTTCTCCGGAAATACATCGCCTACGCGCGACAGAACGTGCGCCCGGTGCTTTCCGACGAGGCGATGGAGAAGATAAAGACGTTCTACGTTGAGCTGCGAAGCAGGGGCAAGGCGGACGGCGCAGTGCCAATAACTCCGAGGCAGATTGAAGGGCTTATCCGCCTGTCAGAGGCATCGGCGAAGATACGGCTTTCGACCACGGTGGAGGCGGCGGACGCCGAGCGCGCAATCCGCCTGACGACTTACGTGCTTGACAAGGTGAGCCGCGACAGGGAAACCGGCAGGATAGATGCGGACATACTCGCAACCGGCAGACCAAAGTCGCAGGTGGACAAAATAAACTCCGTGCTTGACCTCGCGCGCAAGATGCAGGCCGAAACGGGCGCAGTTGAAATCCGGCGGCTTGTGGAAGCGGCAATCGGGCACAACATAGACGAGATAACCGCGCAGCGTATTGTGGATGACCTGATTTACAAGGGCGAGCTTTACAAGGTCAAGCCGGGCTTCGTGAAGATTGTAGACCAGTCGGGCTGAGGGGCGCCTGCTCTTGTTGCGCACTCTGCGCGCTCCGCTTACGAAGATAAGCTTATAAACGATAATACATAAACTATAACTTGATGATGAAGCAAAAAAATCTTCCACCCACCGGACTCCCTACCGCTCAATCTTGGCCTTACAATCGGCAGAACCCAGAAAAGACATTTCCGAGCCAAGGCGCAACCAACGGCCAATTCGGCAGGGCGCGGCGGTTCTCGAACCAGGAGATTCTGGCAAAGGAGCGAGTATTGCTTCGCGCCATTGAAGCGCTTGCGGAATCCCTCATTTCAAGCGGGCAAAAACAGAAGGTGAATTACAAGATAAACCTCATTCCGGTAAATGGCAGCAGCACGGTTTTCATTCACGATTCGCTTATTCCCGCGGATATGTTGGGCATAAAAATCATCCCGCTTGATAACGGAGATGCGGTCGCGTATTTCCGCGTGAAATCCCGTGCATCCGAGGTGGAGAAGCGCAGCTTTGAGCTGGGCGGCGCGCCATTTCTGCAGGCAACCGCCCATCACGTTTCAACCAATCAGGCGCTGGACTCATGTCAGCGCGCCCTTCGGTTACTTGGAACGGAATACGACCGTATGAAAGGCAAGCCCGGGCAGGCGGAGGCGGAAATGACCAATCTTGCGGAAGCGCGGGAAAACATCACACTTCTTATTGCGATTCTTAGGGCGGACGGAATTGCGAGGGAAAATTTGCTAAGGACCATCTGCGGCACAAATCCCGAATACGAGCGAGTGCAGGAAATCGCCTCAAAGGCGAACATGGGGTGGCTCATCGAAGGCATGTCCAAGCTTCGGGAAGAAACGCGAAAGAAATTGGAGCAGGTCGATTCGCGTTTCACAGTGAAGGGCGTCGTCGGAGCGGCAATGCTCTATCCAAGCGAGATTTTTTCCGGCAGAATGGGCGTTGGCGAAAAGGACAGGGTGTCTTTTCCCTCCGGGTGGGCAGAATCATATGCGCTTGAAGTGCTGCAAAAATGCATCGGAGTTGACCGGCTTGAGCATACAACTCAGGATTCCATCATGAACCTTGAGAAGCTGCTCGAACTATCATATGTGAAAAGCGACAAGAAAGAGCGGTTTTCCGAAAAAGTGGAAAAAATCCAAGGAAAATTCGCCCTCATAATCTCTCTTGTGAACAACGTTGATGCCCAGCTTGACAAGATGCGGCTCTGGGCGCATGGCGATTCCGAATTGTGGTGGGGAAAAGTCTGCGAAATCACCGCCAAACGCAAAAAAATACTGGTCACCCTATTGGAGCTTGATGATTTGGCACGCACCATCTCTCACGAAAAGCACGTTCAAAACCAAATCCGGCTGACGCTTGCGAACATGGCGGTGAATCTGTGCAGAATTGACCGTGAAGAGATTGACAAGTGGGAGCTTTTGCTCTCCGTTGCCGGCAAGGGAAAGAAAAACAGGGTGAAATCTGAGCAAATACGCCAGGTAAAGCGGTTTATTGAGGCGGGCAGGCTTGAAAACCAGTTTTTGCAATCTTTGCTTGCAGACATAACCGAGCGCACCAGCGCCTTCAAGGCGGAGAGGTCCCGCCTCAATGAAAAGATAATAAAAAGCATCGGCTCCCTCAGAGAGATTTCCCCGCAGGTTGCGGACAGGGTTCTTGAGCTTTACCAGCGCACGCTGGACCATGTCGAATACAAGCAGGGCGCAGGGTTGTCTCCCTACCTGCTTGACGCGCATTTTCCCCGTGCCCGCCTGCTTTTCATGCTGAAGCATGGGATGCCGGAGAACATCTCTGAAGAGAGATATGGACGGGACATGAAAGAAGCAATTAGACAAAACGCGCAGATATACGGGATAATCTGCAAAAATCCCGCGCTTTGCAGAGAAATACTCGGCGATATAAATGCGCTTCTTCACGTGCAGGGCAAGGCATTTGATTTGGCAAGCGATTATTCCGGGCTTTCCAAGTCAAAATACGCCCATGTCGAGCTCAATGTCCGCTATTCGTTTTCCACAGAGGCGCTTCCGGACGGCACATGCGCGGAAATGCTCTCGCTTTATCCGGACTTGAACGGAGCGAAAGAAATCAAAATCCCCCTTTCATCCGACCCGCAGGATTTCGATTCCCACCTCCCGCCCGCCGCTTCTTTTGCCGGCGCGATTAGCCCCGAAGAGGAGCTTTATGGGCGGAAGATAATGCTTTGCGAGCTGATAGATTTCACTCCAGACTATGATTCTGCCTCCGTCCAGCGAATTTATGAAACGATAGGCGAACGCGCAATATCGGAAAGCGCAACCGATGATTACCGGCGGATAAAAGCACAGCTGTCTTCGTTTGACGCAGGCACGGCGCATGCGCTTTCAACGCTTGTCAATTCCGAACCAATGGGCGGGGCGGTTACCACTTCGCTTGGCAGGAATTCCCCTCTCCAGTTGAAATCGGAAAACACGCTCGAGTCTGGGTTGCGCGCAAAATACCCGAACTATGGTGCGGAAAGAGCAGAGGTTGATGCATATGTGCGCCACAAGCTCATCCGCAGGATTTTCAACTGGATGAACGCGAACATTCCATATTATGTTGAGAAATACGCGCGCCTCTCCCGCGAAACCGCGCAAGGCGCATACGAAAAAAATGGCGACCGAGTTTGAAGCCGCGCCCAAGCATGGCAATCCCGAATCGAGAGCCAAAACTGGCAAACGGTTTTAAACTCATGCGCGCGATATAGATAATCGTTTTTTCAGGTTTTAGCCAAGGTCGGTCAAAGGCAAATATCCAGCGGGAGGGGTGGAAAAATGAAGATAGACAACGTTCTCTCAGCCAAGGGACTTGCGTTCCTTATGCTTTTCACTGTTGCGGTGCTACTGGCGTCGAACATCAACTTTTCGCAGGTGCTTGGCGCCCCCAACCAGCAGTTCACCTTCTTCCAGTTCATCGGCCCCATCGCGGGCGGCTTTCTCGGCGCGGGCGCGGGCGTTCTTTCCGTGCTTCTCGCAGAGGTAGTTTCATTCGCATGGCTTGGCACTCCGCTTGAGCTTATCAGCGTCCTTCGCCTCCTTCCCATGCTTTTCGCGGCGCTTTACTTCTCGCGCTATGCAAAGGGCAGGATTACGCAGGCAATAGTCCCGCTTGCCTGCATGGCGCTTTTTATCTCCAATCCCATTGGGGGGCAGGCATGGTATTACTCGCTTTACTGGCTCATTCCCGCAATTGCGCTTACTCTCCCGGAGAATCTTTTCCTCCGCTCGCTTGGCTCGACATTCACAGCGCACGCGATTGGCGGCGTAATCTGGCTCTATTTCGTTCCGACAACTCCAGCATTCTGGATTGCGCTCATCCCAATTGTCGCATTCGAGCGGCTCATGTTCGCAGCAGGAATAAGCGTCTCATATTATGCGGTGAACACCCTCTTTGCGCGCATGGAGTCTGTGGCAAAGTCGGGGATAATTTCGATTGACATGCGTTACGCCCTCTTCCCCCAAAAAGCATGAACGGGCGGGCAGAGCGGGAGAAGTGTTCCGATGTATGGCGCAAAAATAGTCCGGGCGGCATCTTTAAGGTCCGCTGAAAAAGCAATTCGCGTGATAGATGTCTCCGAAGATTGCGTGCGCATAATGCGGACAAAGGCATTTTTCCGGCTCATCAGACTCAAAAACGTCCGCAACGCAGTGGCGAATATCCTCAAGCAGGAGATGCTTTCGAGCGGGGGCGATGCCGCAGTTTCGCGCTGGACGGTGGATTGTTCGCACCCAAAAACGGACGTTCTTCTTATGGGCACGGCAAAGCAGCTTGAGCGCGTGATTGTCAAGATGCGCATGCAGTCTCAGCGCCTGCCTCCTGAAAAAAAGAAGGAATACCTCATGCTTTCAAGCGAGATTCGTGCTGTTCTCAAAAAGGAATTGGGCTGAAAAACAAGAAATTTCCGCATCTTGAAATTCCGCAGGACCGACTCGCCGACGCATCGGCGAGTGGTCCACTTGCGCCGCGGCGCAAGTCGGATTTCGAGAGGTGGGAGAGCGCACTCTCCCGCAGAAATTTTTCGGCTATTGTAAATGTACTTTTTGCCGCGGCAAAAAGCATCAGACATTGGCTGCAAGCCAATGTGCGTTTTCCTCGCGGAAAACGCATCAGACACAGAGCGAAGCTCTGTGTTGATGTCGTTTATCAAATTTACAACTGCAAGAATAAAAACAAAAAAGAACGAGGGCTACTTCTTTTTCGCCCGCTTCATTTCTTCTTTATACTCCCGCATGCTCTTGAAAGAGTCCGCAAGGTCGCGGAATCCGTCCAGAAGCTCAAGCGGAATCGGGATTATCACGGTATTTGAGGCAGTCGGTCCCAATCCATCTATTGTCTGGAGAGCGCGGAGCTGCATTCCTCCGGGCGTGGTGGTCATCACCTTTGCCGCATCCGCGAGGTTCTGCGCAGCCATCTTGTCTCCTTCTGCCTTGATGATGGTCGCCCTCTTTTCACGCTCTGCGGACGCCTGCCTGCTCATCATGCGCTTGAGGTCGTCCGGCACTTCTACGTCTTGAAGCTTGATGTCCGTGACGTCGAGCCCCCACTCCTTCGTGCCCTCATCAACAACGTCGCGGATTTTCTCGCCGATTGCCGTGCGCTCGGTCAGCACGTCATCCAAACTCATGGCGCCAATCACGTCCCGGAGCGCGGTCTGTGAATACTGCCCCATTGCGTATTCGTAGTTCTGTATCTTTATCACCGCGTCCTGCGGGTGCACGACCTTGAAGAACAGCACGCCATTCACTGAAACAGGCACGTTGTCCTTTGTCATGACCGACTGCTTTGGGATGTCAAGCGTCAATATTCTCATATCCACCTTTCTCAGCTCCTCAATTATGGGTATGACGACAGTAAGCCCCGGCTCGCGCGTGCCCGCGTATTTTCCAAGCCGGAACATTATCCCCTTCTCGTACTGGTAAATGACCCGCACCACTACGGGAACAAGTATCAAGCCCCCCACTATAGCAATTGGGAAACAAACTTCATACGCCATTTTACCACCCGTCGGTGTAAGGGGGGCTAATATTTATTTACCTCTCCCCCAAACCCTCTCATGCAAAAAACGCAGGGGGCAGCCGCCCGCAGGCAAAGATTGACCATCCACAAGTGCGAGGGCAACTCCATGCGGCTCTGGAGCAGGGTGAAAAATCCACTGTGCACGGCGTTCAATTTCCTGCTAATCTATGCAGCGCGCTTTGCCCCCTCCACCCGCCTGAAAAATGCGCTTTACCGCCTTTGCGGCGCGAAAATCGGCAAGGGCGCAACATTCGGGCTGGGCGCGATGCTCGACATTTTCTACCCTGAAAACATTTCAGTCGGCGAGGGCGCGCTTGTGGGCTACAATACGGTTATTCTGGGGCATGAATTCTTGCAGGGCGAATACCGAACCGGCAAGGTGGAAATTGGAAAGAACGTCATGATTGGCGCGAACTGCACCGTCCTTCCCGGCGTGCGCGTGGGTGATGGCGCGTCCGTTTCTGCCCTGTCGCTTGTGAATCGCGACGTTCCGGCGGGGCAGAAGTGGGGCGGCATACCTGCAAGGCAAATTGGCAAGGGGAATAAGAGGATTGGTTGATTGGCTCTCCAAGAAAAATTCCGCGAGCCGCTCTTCAAGCTCCTTCTCCTCCTGAACATACTCGCAGTATTTATCGGCTTATGGTATTACCAAGAGCAGCTCGCAGCAACCGCGTGGCAGTTTCTTCTGTTCGTCCCCGACTGCCCGTTCTACGTGCTTCTTGCAATTCCAATTCTCCTCCGGCTCGTAAAAAACGACACATTCGCCTTCTTGGTCGCAGTTGGCATGGCAAAATACGGGCTCTGGACGGTTTTCGTGCTTCTGCTGCACAGCGGCTACTATTTCCTTCCAGCGCTCCTTCCCACGACAATCATTTTCATAATCGGGCATCTCGGCATGGCGCTTGAGGGAATGGCGATAATCCCGAAAAAGAAAGTCTGCGCGCTCGCGCTTGCCCTCGCGCTCGCATGGTTTCTGTTCAACGACTATGCGGACTATTCCCTAGGCGCGCGCCCGTGGATTCCCGAAGACGGGTTGGCGCTCGTGCGCGATTTCGCAATCGTCTCAAGCATAATCCTTTCGCTCGGCTTTTACTTCTGCGCGAACCTGATAAGAAAATTCCCGCCCGTGAAATTCTTCAGGTGGGTGGTTGAGAATTAGTTGAACAAAGGCGAAAGCGGCTAAGCGTAAATTATGTCGTCCTTCTTCACTTGCGGTTGCGTTTTCTTTTCCTCAACCACCGCTGGCGCGGAGGGAGGTTTTGCCGCAGCCCCTGCCCCATCGCCATTGCCCGCGTTTCCGTTTCCACCGTTTTCACTTTTTCCATTTTCTTCCGCATGCAGCTTTTCAATCGCGACAATCTTCTCGCCCTCGTCCAGCTTCATCAGCCGCACGCCGCCCGTGTTCCTGCCAATCACGCTGATGTCTTTGACAAACATGCGGATTATCTTGCCGCCCGATGAAACCAGCAGCAGCTCATCCGCATCCTTCACAGCCGCAATGCCAACCACTTTGCCGTTCCTGCCGTGCGTCTTGATGTTTATCACGCCCTTTCCGCCGCGCGACTGGAGACGGTATTCGGAAATGTCCGTCCTCTTGCCGTATCCGTTCTCGGTTGCGGTGAGCAGCGTTTCGGATTCGTCAAGCGCCATTCCGACAACCGCATCCTTGTCGTCCAGCCGGATTCCAATAACTCCCTGCCCTGTCCGCCCCACTTCGCGCACCTCGTCCTCCTTGAAGCGGATTGCGTTTCCATCGGACGTCGCGACGATTATCTCGCGCTTCCCATCGGTCTTCTTCGCGTCAATGAGCGAGTCGCCCTCCTTGAGCGTAATCGCGATTATGCCTCCGCGCCTCGGGCGGGAGTAGTCCGCCATGCTTGTTCTCTTGACTATTCCGTTCTTGGTGAGCATGACGAGATATTCCTTCTCCGCGAATTCGCGCGTCTTTACCCACGCTGAAATTTTCTCGCCGGAAACTTCGAGCAGGTTGACAATCGCCTTGCCCATGGCGTGCCTTCCGCCCGACGGGATGCGATAGACCTTCAGCCAGTGCACGTTGCCCTTGTCCGTGAAGAACAGGAGATGGTCGTGCGTGGAGGCGAGCATTATGTCCTTTATCTCGTCCTCCTCCTTTGTTTCACTGCCAATCACGCCCTTGCCGCCCCTTCCCTGCGCCTTGTACTCCGCGATTGGCACGCGCTTGATGTAATCGTCCTTTGTGATTATCACCGCCACTTTCTCGTCGGCAATCAAATCCTCGAGCTCCACTTCACCGTCATCGTCAATTATCTGCGTCCTGCGCGCATTCCCGTACTTCTGCTTGACTTCGAGAAGCTCGTTTTTTATCAGCCCGTAAATTTTCTTCTCGTCCGCAAGCACGCCCGTGAAGTATTCGATGGTTTTCGCAAGCTCCTTGTTCTCCTCAACAAGCTTTCCTGACTCAAGAAGCGAGAGTTTTCTAATCTTCATTTCAAGTATGGCTTCTGCCTGCTTCTGTGAGAGCGCAAAACCAGCCATGAGCTCCTCAAGCGGGTTCTTGGCGGTCTTGACAGTTTTGATAATCGCATCTATCTTCTCAAGCGCAAGAAGCAGCCCTTCCACGATGTGCTTTCTGTCCTTTGCCACCTGCAAGTCAAATGCGCTTCGCCTTCGCACCACCTCCAGTCTGTGCGCGAGGAATTCCCTCAAGATGCTCAGAAGCGGCAGAACTTTTGGTTGATTATTCACAAGAGCAAGGTTGTTTATTCCAAAACTCGTCTCAAGCGAGGTATGCGCGTAGAGCTGGTTAAGAACAACGTCGGGATTGGCGTCTTTTTTCAGCTCAATCATCACTTCCATTCCTTCGCGGTCCGACCTGTCTGCAATGTCAGCTATGCCCTCTATTCTCTTGTCGCGGGCAAGCTCGGCAATGCTTTTCACAAGCTCTGCCTTGTTCACCTGATACGGAAGCTCGGTGATTATGATTTGCGCTTTTTTCTCCTTGGTGGCGGGTTTTATTTCCGCCTTGCCCCTCACCCTTACGCTCCCCCTCCCTGTGGAGTACGCTTCCATTATTCCGCGCCTGCCAATAATGAATCCGCCCGTGGGAAAGTCGGGCCCGAGCACAACGGACTGAAGAACGTCCAGCCCGAGCTCTGGCTTGTCAATAAGAGCAACGAGCGCATCCACCGCCTCGCTCAAATTGTGCGGAGGCATGTTTGTCGCCATTCCAACTGCAATGCCCGAAGAGCCGTTCACAAGCAGGTTGGGGACGCGGGAGGGAAGCACGAGCGGCTCCTCAAGCGTGGCGTCAAAGTTCGGCGTGAAATCCACTGTCTTCTTTTCAATGTCCGCAAGCATTTCCTCTGCGAATTTATTCAGGCGCACTTCGGTGTACCTCATTGCTGCGGCAGAGTCGCCGTCCACTGAGCCAAAATTCCCCTGCCCCTCGATTATCGGGTGGCGCATGGAAAAGTCCTGCGCCATTCTCACCATTGAATCGTAAATCGCCATGTCGCCGTGCGGGTGGTATTTACCGAGCGTCTCTCCCACAACACGCGCGCTTTTCTTGTAGGGCTTGTCATGCGTATTCGAAAGCTCGTACATTGCGTGGAGTATCCTGCGATGCACTGGCTTGAGCCCGTCGCGAACGTCGGGCAGCGCCCTGCCGACAATAACGCTCATGGCGTAGTCCAGGTAGGAGCTTTTCATCTCCTTTTCAACCGGGCGCGGAAGTATTCTTCCGTGCTGGTATTCCACGGCTTTTTTCTCTTCGGGCATAAATATCACTAATTAATCAATCATAACCGAATGAAACTAAACATCCAGATTCTTGACTTCCTTTGCATACAACTCTATGAACTCTTTTCTCGGCTCAACCGCATCGCCCATAAGTATGGTGAACATTTCATCCGCCTTCATCGCATCATCAACAGTAACCTGCAGAAGCACCCTTCTTGCAGGGTCCATTGTTGTGCTCCAAAGTTGCTCCGGGTTCATTTCACCCAATCCCTTGTAGCGCTGCACTGCCACATTGTCGCCGAGCCGCGCAAGCGCAGTGTCCTTTTCCGCATCCGAGTAAGCATACTCCTCGCTCTTGCCCTTCTTGAGTTTGTAAAGCGGCGGTTGTGCGATGTAAATGTATCCCTTATCCACCAAATCTTTCATGTACCTGTAGAAGAGCGTAAGCAGAAGCGTGCGAATGTGCGCGCCGTCCACGTCAGCATCAGTCATTATCACTATTTTGTGGTAGCGCAGCTTTGGCAAATCAAAGTCCTCGCCAAAGCCCGTGCCAAGCGCGGAAATGAGCGTCTGGATTGCCTCGTTGCCAAGCGTTTTTGCAATTGGCGCCTTTTCAACATTCAGTATCTTCCCTCTGAGCGGCAAAATTGCCTGATATTTGCGGTCCCTGCCCTGCTTTGCAGAATTATGGACAAAGACACCTGCTGCTAGCGCAAAGTTGTGCGTTCCCTCTACTTCCAAATCATAAACGTCAATTTTTTCCTGAAGGCGCTCCATTTTCATTATCTTGTGGTTGTAATGTCGAACTGCCTCTAGCAATGCGTCTTCATCCATGCCAAAAAACCGTTCAAGCAGCGTCCTTTTTTTGAGCAGGTTCTTGTTTCTGGTTTTGCGTCTCTCTTCGTCATACCTTTCAAGGCTTTCGCCATGTTCCAGCATGTTCTTCATAAAGCCCATGCTGGACTCGTAATAAGTCTGGTCATACGCCATTTTCCTTTTCTGTCGGAATTCGGGCGTCCATTGCGTTTTGGTTTTTTCGCTCCTCCAAGCACGCAATTGCGGGTTTTCCCATTCCTGCTTAGAAATTTCCTTAAGTTCTTCCTTTCTTTCTGGGTGCTCTTCAAAATGCTTCCGGACCCTATTCGCCTGTTCTTTTCGGTGTCCATCTACAGACCAATATTCCTGCTGAGCCTTTTCCAACTGATCAGAATTCATCTTTCTGTATTTTTCGTTGCTTGCGTAAAAACGTTTCCAGTTTTCTGTCATCGTTTTCTTGTATTCGGAGTTTTCCCACTGCTTTTTTGCCCTTTTGTGAAGCAGTTTCCTCATTTCATCCGTGGTCATCAGCTTCCTGACTTTTTCGCGATATTCAGGCTTCTTGTGCGCATCGCTCGCTTTCTGTTTCACATCCTGCCGCATAAGCGTTTTTTCGAGTATTCTTGCGTGCAAGGCAAGATGGTCCTCTTTGCTTAGGCGAGAGATATTTTCTGGGCAATTATTCAAGCGGTTAAAATCAACATGGTGTTTGTGCGCTTTTTCAAGTGCATTGTATTTTCCATGCTCCAAATTGTATTGGTCAGACAGGATATGCGTGAATATCCACTTGGATTTTTTGGGGTCAAAGACCATTTCATATCCTTCAATGGTAACGCGCCCTTCTTTCTTGGATAGCTTTCGATTAAGGGGCATGATGCTACGCCCGCCATCAAGCTGACCTGCTGGAAGATAGCTCCAATTGCGGAGCATGAACGGGTGGTCTTCAGTGCAGATGATTTCTTCGCCATTATCGAGGGTTATTTTTACCACTTCTGCGTCCCTTCTCGTAATTCTCGGATATTTTATCAGTTCAATTCCGACACTTCCATTTTCTTTGATGGTGAAGCAGTAATTTTTCTTCCCTTGCAAATCCTCTTCCACAAGCTCCCTGAAGCTTAGGCTTCTTCCATCAACCAACGCCACTTTCGTATCTCCAGAAAAACAGCCGCCTGCAGAGTCGCCCTCCACAACGTAAAGTTCTGACTTCGCAGGGTCCTCCTCCGAGCAGTCCGCGAGCTTTCCGGGCAGCACGCCGCCCTCCATCGCGCTCTTGCGCCTGACAAGTTCCCGCGCCTTCTGCGCCGCCTCCCTTGCCTGCGCGGCATTCATTGCCTTGTCCATTATCTTGCGTGCTTCAACTGGGTTCTCCTCCATGTATGTTCTGAGCCGCTCGCCCACAATGGACTCCACAATCCCCTTGATATCGCTGTTGCCGAGCTTTGTTTTTGTCTGCCCCTCAAACTGCGGAGAGGGAAGCTTGACTGAAATCACGGCGGAAAGCCCTTCCTTGAGGTCCTCGCCGCTTATTTTCACTTCCTTGTCCTTCTTGCCTTTGCTTCCCTTGCCTGCATTTGCCGCGGCATAATCATTTATCGCGCGCGTGAGCGCGGAGCGGAATCCCACGAGGTGGAATCCGCCCTCGATTGTGTTGATGTTATTCGCGAAAGTGTAAATGTTGTCAATATACCCGTCGTTGTATTGCATTGCGACCTCGACATTCACGTCTCCCTCTGCCTTCTCGAAATGCATTGTCTTCGTGATTGCCACCTTGTTCTTGTTTATGTGCTCAACGAATGAAACGAGTCCGCCTTCGTACTGGTGGTCTTCTGTTTCACCCGTAACCTCGTTCCTTATTGTTATGTGCAGCCCCTTGTTCAGGAAGGCGAGTTCGCGCAACCTGTTCGCGAGTATGTCGAACTTGAATTCAATGTTGTTGAATATCTGCTGGTCCGGCTTGAAGCGCACGGTTGTTCCGCTGGTTTTCGCCTCGCCTATTTCGCGGACGGGCGTGACCGGCTTTCCCCGCTCATATCTTTGCCGGCAGTGCTTGCCGTCGCGTTTTACATCCACTTCCATCCATTCTGAAAGCGCATTCACGCAGGAGACGCCCACTCCGTGCAGCCCGCCCGACACCTTGTATGTCTTGTTGTCGAACTTGCCTCCCGCGTGCAGTATTGTCATGACCACTTCGAGCGCGGATTTGCCCGTTTCCTCGTGTATTTCAACGGGTATGCCTCTTCCATCATCCGTGACCGTAATTACGCTTCCCTCGCCCACGCTGACCGATATATTCTTGCAATAGCCGCCAAGCGCCTCGTCCACGCTGTTGTCCACCACTTCATAGACAAGGTGGTGCAAGCCGCGCTCGCCAGTGTCCCCAATGTACATCGCAGGGCGCTTCCTTACAGCTTCCAAGCCCTCAAGTACCTGTATGTTTTTCGCAGTGTATTCTCCGCTTTTTGGGCTGTTTTCTCCTGCCATGAATATCACTAATTTCCATTAAATCCGGTCAAATTTTCACACTGCTTTCCAAAAGCCATTTTACGTCGTAAAACTCAATGAAAAGTTATGCCAAAACAGGCTTATAAAGGTATGCTTGAAACGGGCTTGCAGTAGATCCGAACATCTTTTAGCACAGAAAGTGTTTTGCTTTTTCTCCTCGTAGAAAGGACGCGACCAAAATCAGCCTGA
>Ga0172369_10003530_pt1 | contig 20547 bp, 24 predicted proteins | sample LakKiv25m_FD_114539 | JGI IMG/M metagenome (GOLD analysis project Ga0172369, IMG submission 114539) | Freshwater microbial communities from Kabuno Bay, South-Kivu, Congo - kab_022012_11.25m | ecosystem: Environmental > Aquatic > Freshwater > Lake | place: Democratic Republic of the Congo...
GGCATCATTGTTCTGTAATAAATAGCTAAAAAAAAGTGTGGCTATTTTATACAAAATAACCACATAAAACATCGCTCCAACCCGGCCGCTTGTTTATCAATATGTAACTATCCGATAAAAAGCCGGCGCAGGTTAAAACATTCCGACTTATTCTGCGTCCATCATGGCGGCGCTCATACCCACGGTATTAAAGCCGGCATCTACATACAGAATTTCACCGGTAATCCCGTTGGCCCACGGTGAGCACAGGAATAATGCAGCATTGCCCACTTCTTCAATTGTGACATTACGTTTTAATGGAGCAATTTTTTCATTGGCATCTAACATCTTACGGAATGATTTAATTCCTGATGCAGCCAGTGTGCGGATTGGACCGGCAGAAATGGCATTAACACGAATGCCTTCAGCACCCAGGCTAGAAGCTAAATAACGTACCCCTGCTTCAAGCGAAGCTTTGGCCATACCCATCACGTTGTAGTTTGGCATTACACGCTCAGAACCCTGATAAGTCAGAGTCAATAAACAGCCTTGACGTGCCTGTAATAATGGCTTGGCAGCACGCGCCATCGCAACAAAGCTGTAGGCACTGATGTCATGGGCAATTTTAAAACCTTCACGGTCGGTCGCGTCGGTAAAGTCACCATCTAAGGTATGAGCTGGTGCGAAACCAATTGAATGCACCACGCCATCCAGACCATCCCAATGTTGAGCAAGATCAACAAAGACCTGTTCAATTTCAGCATCTACCGCGACATCACAAGGAAGAACAATTTTAGAACCGAACTGTTCTGCAAATTCATCCACACGTTTTTTCAATTTTTCATTCGGATAGGTAAAAGCCAGCTCTGCACCTTCACGATGTAAAGCCTGAGCAACACCAAATGCAATGGATAATTTACTCGCAATACCCGCGATTAAAAAGCGTTTACCCGCTAATAGTCCTTGTGCCATGTGAATCTCACTCATATTCATTTTGCAGTATCATGCCAATTCTGAGCCAATTCGGAAATTGCATAATGCGCCTTTTTTTCAATTCCTCTGAAGAAAATAAAAATCGCGCAAAGGTTGCGCGATGTTAATGTTGACGAATGCCGGGAAGTTAATCATTGCTTTGCAATAAGCCCAGCAAACGCAGGAAGGAATAATACATCCAGACCAGAGTGGCCAATAAGGCAATGGCACTCAGCCATTCCATGCTTTTCGGTGCGCCTTGTGCTGCACCGGTTTCAATCAGGTCAAAGTCTAGAATCAGGTTTAAAGATGCAATCACGGCCACAAATGCTGCAAAGCCAATTCCAAGCCAGTTGCTTTCAAACAGATAAGGAATGCTCGACCCCAAAGCCAGACTCAGAAAGATTTGCACCACAAACACCATCGCAATCGCAATTGAGGCCGACATCACCACCGCCTTAAATTTTTCAGTGGCGCGAATCACCCGCGTGCGATACAGCACAAACATCACCAATGTGGTCACAAAGGTAGCCAGCAAGGCCTGTAATGGCACACCCGGAAACTGCAACTGGAAGATCACTGAAATCCCGCCCAGAAAAGCCCCTTCAAATAGCGCATAGGGAATGGCCAGCGTGCGCGCTGTATTCGGCTTAAAGGTGGCCACCAAAGCCAGAATCAGTCCGCCAATGGCACCGACAATTGCTCCAGCATAGGCAATAGAAAGATTGGCAGTCAGGAAACTGTAGAAAAACAGGCCGATGCCCACCACGGCGGCAATTAAAGTCAGCAGGACAGATTTTTGGATTGCTACCTGCACGCTCATCGGCTGGGCATAATCACTCGACACCTCAACGCGTGTCAGGATCGGGTTATTACTTTGCATGATTTAAGGTACTCCGATCATTGCGGCAAATGGGTTTTGAAATACACATCGCTCCTATCATAAGCGCGCAGCTGCGTCCTGTCTAAATAACCACCAAAAAGATTACATCTTTATAACGGGTAATATCTCTGGATCACATCAGAATGACAGCAAATGAAAAACGATAGAGATAAAAAAAGAGGCCAAAAGCCTCTTCTTAAGCGCTGTGGATACGCTCATCCCCACAGTGCAAATAGATGGATGATGAACAGATACTTATTTATTCATAATAAAGAAATATTCACGATAATATTTCAGCTCGGCAATCGAATCACGGATATCATCCATGGCCAGGTGAGAAGCATTTTTCTTTAAGCCGCTCATAATTTCCGGACGCCAGCGTTTGGCCAGTTCTTTAACAGAAGATACATCCAGATTACGATAATGGAAGAACTGCTCCAGCTCCGGCATTAAACGGTGTAAAAAACGACGGTCCTGACAGATCGAGTTACCGCACATCGGTGAAGTTTTTGGATTGACCCATTTTATTAGGAATTCCAAGGTTTGCTGCTCGGCATCCTGCGCACTCAGTTTACTGCGACGTACGCGCTCAATTAAGCCAGACTGACCATGCTGACGTGTGTTCCATTCATCCATGGCATTTAAAATACGATCTGATTGATGCACGGCCAGTACCGGACCTTCCGCCAGAATATTTAAATAATCGTCTGTCACAATGGTGGCAATTTCAATAATCTGATCATTATCGGTATCTAAACCTGTCATTTCCAGGTCAATCCAAATTAAGCGGGTATCAGGCGTGCTGCTCATAAATGTGCAATCTTATTCGTCTTAAAAACGGCTATAGTAGCAAATTTCTGTGTTCTTGGGTGTCATTCTGCCCGTGCTTCATGCTATTTTTGCACTCCAGATTTCATGGTTTTTTTAGGATATGAATGGCTTTAATTCGTAAGCGTCGCCTGACTGAACAGCAACAACGCCGCATTCAGAAACAGCAGCAAACCCGGCAGGAAGAGATAGACAGCTCCAATGATCTGGAAGGTCTGGTGGTGCAGCATTATGGACGCCAGCTGGAAGTACAAGCCCTCTCCGTGCCGGAGCAGCATCCTGAAAAACCCGTGGTGGCTGAAGGTGAACCCGAACCGTTCTGGAAACCGATTGAACTGGGCAGCATCTGGCGCTGTCATACTCGTACCAACCTGGAATTACTGGTCACCGGTGACCGGGTCAAATGGCAGGCCGATCCAAATACCGGCCTGGGTATTATTAGCGCGATTCATCCGCGTCAGTCTTTACTCACACGCCCGGACCGTTACCACAAAGTCAAACCGGTGGCGGCCAATATCTCGCTGATTGTGATTGTGTTTGCACCGCTGCCAGAACCAGCACCGGGACTGATTGACCGCTATCTGGTGGCATGTGCCGATGCCAATATTCCGGCGCTGCTGATCCTGAACAAATCTGACCTGCTCACCGAAAATGATCCAATTCTGGATCTGCTGCAAGAATACCGCAATTTGGGTTATGAAGTGATGCAGACTCAGTCCGATGCAGATCTGACTGAACTGTCCAACCATTTAAAAAATGAAACTGTGGCCTTTGTCGGTCAGTCCGGTGTCGGTAAAAGTACCCTGATTAATGCCATCGTGCCGGAAGCGGCGCAGAAAACCAATATCATCTCAGAAAACTCGGCCCTGGGTCAGCACACCACCACCTCCACCCGCTTAATTCCGTTTGGTGAAGGTTCGGCGCTCATTGACTCACCGGGCATCCGTGAATTTGGCCTGTGGCATTTGACGACTGAAAAAATCCAGCAGGGTTTTCCGGAAATTGAAAATCTGCTCGGTCACTGTCAATTCCGTAACTGTACCCATAAGCACGAAAAGCAATGTGCCTTGCGTCAGGCTGCGGCAGCGGGTGAGATTTTAACGCGCCGGCTCGACAGTTATTTACGTCTGATTGATGAAGTCAACGAAGCCCAGCAAAAAAATTAGTTTAATTGCAGCCCGACCCTTGAAGCGGTGATTTTGATCACCATATTTATAGGCTATACTCTGTGACAATTTTTGAAATTGTAATTTAGGTGACTTGTGGAACGTTGGTTCGAGTTTATGGGGAATCACCCCTTCTTGTTTGGAACACTGGCAGTTTTGGTGGTTTTATTCTTCATTTTGGAAGGCCAACGTAACGGGCGTAAAATTTCTCCACAATCTTTAGGGATTCTGGTGAAAGCCAAAAATGCCATGCTGATTGATTTACGTGATGCCAAAGACTTCCGTGAAGGCCATATCAGCGGCAGCCGCAACATTCCTTACAGCAAAATTTCAAGCCATATTGAAGAGTTAAAAACCGCTGACCGTCCATTGGTATTTATCTGCAATTTAGGCCAAATTGCCGGCACTGCCCTGCAACAGGTGGGCCACGCAGATAGCTATCGTCTGGATGGTGGGATCAGTAACTGGAAAGCACAAGGCTTACCTTTAGTAAAAAGCAAATAATCCGCTTAAGGAGATTAGCAATGGCTGAAGTAACGATTTATTCAACAACTGTATGTCCATATTGCGTACGTGCAAAACAGCTTCTTGAGCGTAAAGGTGTTGTCTATAAAGAAATCAATTTATCCAACGAAGCACCAGAAGTCCGCACTGAACTGATGCAGCGCACCAACCATCGTACTGTTCCACAAATTTTTATTAACGAGCAGTTCATTGGTGGTTTCGACCAGCTTTACGCCCTTGAGCGTGAAGGCAAACTCGATGACTTACTGGCGTCATAATTTCAGTTAATTTTGTGTTCATATTTTTAAGGAATAAATAATGAGTGAACAACAACAAGCTCAACCACAATTGGCATTAGAGCGTATTTATACAAAAGATATTTCTTTTGAAGTTCCAGGGGCACAAGTATTTACCAAAGAATGGCAGCCTGAACTGAATATCAATCTGTCGTCTTCTGCAGAAAAGATTGATCCAACCCACTTTGAAGTGTCTTTAAAAGTTGTTGTTCAAGCCAACAATGCCGGTGATACAGCATTTATTGTAGATGTCACTCAAGCAGGTATTTTCCTGATTGATGGCGTAGAAGAAGAACGTCTGCCATATATTCTGGGTGCCTACTGCCCGAACATCCTGTTCCCGTTCTTGCGTGAAGCAGTGAATGATATGGTTACCAAAGGCAGCTTCCCGCAATTGCTGTTAACGCCAATCAACTTTGATGCTGAATTTGAAGCCAACATGCAACGCGCACAAGCCGCTGCTGCAGAAGGTCAGGCATAATTGTATTCAGGCATTTAAGTCCAGCACGAAAAAGCCCGCAATTGCGGGCTTTTTTATTTGTTCTGACAAGATCAGAAGGCTTCGTCCTGTGCCGGATCATGGTGCAAGGCATCATGAATGGCTTCGACCAGCTGCTGGGCAATTTCCTGCTTGGAGGCTTTTTCCAGATCGCGTTTTGGCAGATGATAACCTTCAGCAAAGAACACCGTCATGGCATTTTCATCAGAGGCAAAACCAATGTCCGCGCGGGACACATCATTGCAGGCAATCATATCCAGCTTTTTTGCCACCAGTTTGCCAGCCGCATATTCTTCCACATTGCGCGTTTCAGCAGCAAAGCCGACCATAAACGGACGTTTGTCCTGCTGCGCGATGGTCGCCACAATATCCGGATTCTTGATTAAAGCGATATCCAGTTCATCTCCAGATTTTTTGATTTTGTGCTCTGCAACTTCAGCCACGCGATAATCAGCAACCGCCGCGGTGGCAATAAACACATCACAGCCTTCATCCAGCAACTGCATACTGGTGTCCAGCATCTGCACGGCTGAAGAAACATTAATACGGCGAACCCCGTTTGGTGTATCCAGACTGACTGGCCCTGCAATCAGCGTGACTTTGGCACCGGCTGCATAGCAGGCTGCTGCCAGGGCAAAGCCCATTTTCCCGGTACTATGATTGGAAATATAACGTACCGGATCAATTGCTTCACGGGTTGGCCCGGCGGTAATCACCACATGCTTGCTGGCCAGTAAGCCAAATTTTTCAGCAATCGCACGCTGTGCTTTATGGAAATAATCGGTGACCTGACGCGCCAGTTCTTCCGGCTCCGGCATACGGCCCAGACCGACATCGCCACAGGCTTGTGAGCCGGATTCCGGCATAATCACATGCACGCCATCGTCTACCAGCGTTGCCAGATTGCGCTGCGTGGCTTTGGCTGCCCACATCTGCTGGTTCATGGCCGGTGCCACCCAGACCGGGGCACTGGTGGCCAGATATAAAGTCGATAACAAGTCATCTGCCAGACCGGCAGCAAATTTGGCCAGGGTGTCACAGCTGGCCGGCGCAATCAGCACCAGATCGGCCCAGCGTGCCAGTTCAATATGCCCCATGCCGGCCTCGGCTTCCGGGTCCAGCAACTGGGTATGCACCGGATTGCCCGACAACGCCTGAAAGGTCAGCGGTGTAATAAAGGCTTGTGCCCCTTCGGTCATCACCACCCGGACATTAAAGCCAGCGTCCTTTAAACGGCGAACCAGAATGGCACTTTTGTAGGCGGCAATACCGCCAGTAATACCCACAATAATATTTTTATTAGGAATGACACTTAAATCAAAACTCACGAACAGCTTACCTTTCTGTTGCAGTGGGGCTCACAATAGCATTAAATATTGTCATTCCCAAGACATGTCTGGGCGAAATCCATAACAATTCATCACCAATAAGTCTAATAACAATGAACTTCAGTATTAAACATTGGCCAGAACAGGAGCGTCCGCGTGAACGCCTGATCCAGTACGGTGCGCACAGTCTTTCCGATGCCGAACTGCTGGCCATTTTCCTGCGCTCCGGCTCCCAGCAGTACTCTGCCGTTGAACTGGCCCGTCATTTATTGCAGGCCTTTGGCAGCCTGAATGCGGTACTCGATGCTACCCTGCCCGATTTAAGCCAGTTTCATGGTATGGGGCCAAGTAAATACAGCCAGCTGATGGCCGTCAAGGAATTGGGCCGGCGCTATACCGCCCAGCATTTGCAGCAGGACAAACTGGAACTCAGCTCCTCCCGGCTGCTGCTGGACTATTTACGCTTTGAACTGCTCGGTGAAACTCAGGAAGTATTTGCAGTATTGTGCCTGGATGCACAGCTGCGCAAAATCTGTTTTAAGAAACTGTTTTTTGGCGCACTCAATTCATGTGAAATTTCGATCAACCAGCTGTTACGCTTTGCCATCCAGAAAAACACTACGGCGCTGGTAATCAGTCATAATCATCCTCAGGGACAGCCACAGCCCTCACCGGCCGATTTACAATTGACCCAGCGTATCCAGCAGGCCTGCCAGCTGGTCGATATCCACCTGATTGATCATTGTATTATTGCTCCCGAAGGCAGTTTTTCCTTTGCTGAACATCAACTCATCAAGTCGACATTTTAAGCAGCGCAACATATTGACAAAAACCCGGCCAGCACAGAAGATCATGAAAAACTTAAGCTGATTCCCAGACATGATTGTACGTGACCAACCGAGCGTATTTAGGCTGTTATTTTCCTGGCGAGGTACCATCTTACCCAAGGTGTTACCGCCTTTGGGTGTGGTCATGTTGTTGTCGGCGATTGTCGGCGGCCTGTCCTATGTCGGGTATTTTCATTTCTCCGATTTCCCCCTGATCGGCTTTACCCTGATTGGGGTGGTGCTGTCGATTTTCCTTGGTTTTAAAAATTCGGCCTGTTATGACCGCTGGTGGGAAGCCCGCAAACTGTGGGGCATGTTAATTGCCAATGCGCGCCATTTTGACCGCGACTGCCGGATGCTGGCCCAAGGCCGCCGGGAACGGGTGATTCAGCATGTGATTGTATTTGCTAATGTGTTGCGTGACCGCCTGCGCCATCAAACTGCCAATCCGACCGAACTGGTAGAAACCAGCGGCATGAGCCAGCAGGCCGTAACCCAGCTGTACCAACAGGCCAATGCACCACAATACACCCTCAGCCTGATTCAGTGGGAACTGATGCAGGCCCTAAAAGAAGGTGAAATTTCCGATATTATTTACAGCCAGATGAACCAGCATGTGATGGAACTCAGTCTGGTGCAAACCGGTTGTGACCGGATTGCCACCACCCCGCTGCCGTTTGCCTATTCGGTATTGCTAAACCGTACCGTGTACTTTTTCTGCTTTATGCTGCCGTTTAGCTTGGGCTCGACGCTGGGGCTGGCGACACCACTACTGGTCGGGATTCTGGCTTATACCTTCTTGGGGTTGGACGCCCTAAGCTCGGAAATTGAAGAGCCATTTGGTACGCAAAGTAATGACTTGCCTTTAGATGCGATGGTGCGCACCATTGAAATCGAATTACTCTCGACTTTGGGGAAACCGACACCACCACCAATTCAGGCACAGGACAATAACCTGCTCTAAAGCAAAAAACCTCAGCCCAGCTGAGGTTTTTTTGATGCTGAAACGCGTTTACGCAGTCAGCGCTGGTGATGGATCAGCAAAACTTTCCCAAATTCCGACCTGCCCCGGTTTTAAGCTGGGAATATTGCCCAGTTTCATCCATGGCATATTTTCACCATGAAAATCACTACCAACCGAGACTTTTAAGCCATGCTCGGCAATCATCCGGTCTACCATCTGTCGGGTAGAACTTGGATCAATCGCCGGTGGTAACTCGACGGCATCTCCACCAAATTTGGCAAAAATTTCAATCAGGTAACGGATATTGGTCGCCGACAGGTCATAACGGGTCGGATGTGCCAGCACCGCAAAACCGCCACTGGCATGAATCACCTGAATAGTGTCTTCCAAGCCCAAGCCTTCAAATTTCACATAGGCTTTTTTGCCTTCTTTAATGTATTTATCAAAGGCCTGCTGCGGCCGGCTAACATAGCCTTTTTCCACCAGGGTTTTGGCAATATGGGTATGGGTCACCCGATCCGGCACATTATCCACTTTGGCAATCACATCGGCATAAATATCTTCACCAATCAGCGGAATCAGCAGCTCGCAAATCTGTTTGGAGCGCGCAGCACGAATATTTTTTTGCTGTGCCAGCAGTGCCGCCATCGGCGCCGGATTTTGTATATTCAAGGCCACAATATGCACGCCATAGCTTTTTTTGGTCGCCGGTCGTGACCACTGGCTGGAAATTTCTACGCCAGATATGAGCTTAATCCCGTGATTTTTCGCCGCTTCCTGGGCCAGTGCAATCCCGTCCATGCTGTCATGATCGGTCAATGCCAGCGTATGGATCGACAGTTCAGCTGCTGCAGCAATCAATTGCTGCGGACTTAAAGTTCCATCAGAAATATTGCTATGTGTATGTAAATCTACGCCGTGCATCTCTATACTATGACATTTATTTGATCAGATTTAGATACTCTAACATGAAAGCACTTTTAGACTTTGTGCCACTCATTATTTTCTTTTATTTATATAAAACTGTAGATCCAAAAGATACCCACCATCCTTTGCTGCAAATGATCGGCTCTGCCGGTGGTGTGGATAACAATAATATTCTTGTGGCCACCACCGGTCTGATCATTTCCATGTTAGTAGTGTATGGTGCGCTATTTGTGTCGCAAAAATTCCGTTTGGACAAACAGCAGTGGATTGTGCTGTTTATGACCGTGATTTTTGGTGGCATTACCCTGATGCTGAGCGATGACTTCTATATTCGCCTGAAAGCCGTATTGCTGAATCTGGTCTTTGCTGGCGCCTTCCTGCTGTCGCCGTGGTTCAGCAAAGATCGTAAGCCGTTAATCCAGCGTCTGTTTGGGCCGGTGTTTAATTTAAGCGACAAAGGCTGGATGAAACTGAACTATGCCTGGGTCGGAATGTTTCTATTAATGTCCTTCCTGCACGGTTTCTTTGCCTATATCTTTATGGGCGGAAAATACTGGGGAGAATTCACTGCTTTTGGTGACATGATTGTGATGTTTTCCTTTATCATTATTCAGTTTATTGTATTGCGTAAATACTTTAAAACTGCCGAATAAATCCTTCAGTCCGCTTGAGCGAGAATACCTTATGCCTTTATTTGTGGTGACCTGTACCGATAACGAAGAAACCGTCGAAAAACGTCTGGCCATTCGTCCGCAACATCTTGAACGTCTGCAACAGCTGGATGATGAAGGCCGTCTGATTGTCGCCGGTGCGATGCCGAAAGATCCGGCCAATCCGCAAGCGGGCTTTTATGGCAGTACCATTATTGTCGATTTTGATTCTCTTGAAGCCCTTGATGCCTGGCTGCAAGATGAGCCATTCCTGAAAGCAGGCGTCTATGGCCAGATTGAAGTCAAACCTTTTAATAAAGCATTTCCTAAAGGATAAGCTGCATGCGCGTTGTTGTCCCGAGTCTACTGGGTCTATCCTTCTTCTGTTCTGCACTGTGGGCCGTTGAACCGGCTGCACCCGCTGCTGTAAATACCACGGCTCAAGTCACGCCAGCGGTCGCAACGCCAGCCAAACCGGCGATTATACCGGTTGTGGCCACCACCACGGCACCGGCAACAGCCAACCAGCCGCTGACCGCTGAGCAGCTGGCCAAAAATAAAGCGGCACAGGAAGCTAAAATCAAGGCGCTGGTCAAAGATCAGGAAAGCCGCCTGCAACAGCTGGAAAAAGCCAATCTAGAAGCACTGGCGCAAAACCAGGAACTGCAGCTGAAAAATGACAATCTGGGTGTACAGGTTCAGGTCTTACAAAGTGAACGTAGCGCGCAGATGTTTCTTTACGGCGCTGCCACGCTGGCTGTCGGCGTATTGCTGGGCTTTTTGGTGGCCAGCTATGTGTATACCAAACGTCGCCGTCAGTGGTAATGTTCTGCTTCATTAAAGGTAATCTGGGTGTTGTCTAATCGCATTCAAACCGCCGATCTCGATTGGCAACATATTGAGGGCATTGATGTCCCGGTATCAAAACAGTTTGGGGATGTCTACTTTTCCAAGGACAATGGCCTGCTGGAAACCCGGCATGTATTTTTAAACGGTAATGACCTGTCCGGGCGTCTGGCAGCCCTGCAAGATTATGAATATTTCTGTGTCGGAGAAACTGGCTTCGGCACCGGCCTGAATATTCTGGCCTTATGGCAATTGTGGCAACAGGTGCGTCCTGAGAATCACAGCCATTTACATGCCATTTCGGTGGAGAAATTTCCGCTTTCCAAAGCCGATTTAATTCGCGCCTTAAATGCCTGGCCAGAATTAAAACCTCTGGCCGATCAGCTGATTGCCCAATACCCATTACCACTGGCCGGCTGTCATCGCCTGTCGTTTCCGGAGCAGCGTTTTTCTATCGACCTTTGGCTCGGTGATGCGCACGATGTCTTTCCGATGATGGCCAAAACCACACAGGTCAATGCATGGTTTTTAGATGGCTTTGCGCCCTCCTGCAATCCTGATATGTGGGAAGAACAGGTGCTCAATCATATTATTCGCCTGTCAGATGTCGGCACTACCTTCGCCTCCTTTAGTGTGGCCGGAGTGTTAAAGCGGGGTTTAAGACAGCACGGGATTCATATTTCCCGCCCGCGCGGGTTTGGCCATAAACGTGAAATGCTGAAAGGCATCTGGTTAGCGCCAGAAGAACCGCTTAGCCCAGAACGGGAAACAGAACCAGCAACATTCGTAGCGCCAACCTCTGCACAGCAACGGCATATTGCCATTATTGGTGCCGGTATTGCCGGTTTAAGTCTGGCTTGGGCTTTTGCTCAGCGTGGCCATCAAGTTTCTCTGTATGATCAAAGCACGCCACTGGCAGGTGGCTCGGGCAATCCACTGGCCCTGCTCAATCCGAAGCTCTGTGCTATTGAACAGAGCCATACCCATTTAATGACCCTGGCCTGGCAACATGCCTTAAATCATTATGCAAAGTTTCAGGCCTTCCGCCAGATTCAGGTCAATCAGCTTGGGCTAAAAAACCCGGAACAGCTGCTAGCACTGGCCGATGAATATCCGCCAGGTATTCTGGAAAAAGATTTAGACGCACAGTTGCAATCAGAATTTCCTGCCCTGCGTCTGCTACAGGCTGGCGCGGTGTCGCCACATCAGCTTTGTACCGAAATTCTGGCGCATGAGCGGATTCAATATCAGCAGGCCAAAATCACCCAGATTCACCCGACGGATCGACCGGAACTGTTCAGTGATCGCCAATCTCTAGGCCAGTTTGATCATGTCTTTGTCTGCACAGCCCGTGAATCCGGCCAGTTTTTTGACAATTATCCGCTGTTAAAACCGATTCGGGGGCAAGTCAGCTGGCTGAAGAATAACGAGCAGCCGCTGCGTTTAGATAGCGCCTATAGCTATGGCGGCTACTGTATGCAGTTCGATGCAGAACAGTTGATTTTAGGCGCGTCTTTTTATCCGGGTCGGGATGATGCTGAAGTCTTGCGAGAAGATCACGAACATAATCTGGCGCTGATCCGTAGCGTGTTCCCCGACTATGCAGACACCCTGCCCGATCCACACAGCTGGCAAGGCCGTGCGTCGATCCGTGCGCAAAGTCAGGATTATTTCCCGCTGCTGGGGGCACTTGAATCTGGACAGCAGATCTATAGCCTGAGCGGACTCGGTTCCAAAGGTTTTCTGTTTGCACCGCTATGCAGTGAAATTCTGGCCGCGCAGATTTTAAACGAGGCCTGCCCGGTGCCGATGCAGGTACTGGAAAAACTCAACATCCGCCGTTTTCAAAAGAAAGCCAAAGCCAAGAAACCGTATTTTAAGGCCTAAGCTAAAGACGTTGTGTAGATCGAGACTGATGGCCCGGTTTAGTTTGAAAGATCAGGCTTAGTGTAGAGGTCGAGGAGAGCATCTATTTTCTTCATTTTAAATGCTTGATCATGTGAGAGAGTGTTCTGATCTTTTTTAGTCAATGATCAACAGTGTTCATAAAAAAGCGCCTGACGGCGCTTTTTGCTTATTGCCCTTGAACCAAAGGCAAACCGGCATCACGTGCAGCACGGGTACCGCCCATCAGCACCACATATTCACGTGAGCTGTCCAGCTCTTCTAACAATTCAGCCGCGCGCGGCGCTTTGCTGCCACCGCCACATAAGATGTAAATCGGTTGATCCGCTGACACCTGAGTCAAGCTATCTGCTGACAAGTTGGCAATTGGCTGATTGACTGCGCCTTGAATATGCGCTTCAGCATAAGCACTTGCATCACGGACATCCCAGATGATTGCATTTTCTGGGAACTCAAATGTTGTAATTTCTTGCTTACGGATCATTGTGCACTCCTTTGATGTAAACAACACTTGGCAAATGAAGAAAACATCCCTAGCATCTCAGATATTCTTTCCATTTGTAAAGGTCTAAACTATGCCATCTTTCGATATTGTTTCAGAATTAGAAATTTTTGAAGTAAATCATGCAGTTCAGAATACTCAAAAAGAAATCGCAACACGTTTCGATTTCCGTGGTCAAGATGTTTCTATCGAACTGAATGAGAAAGCCAAAGAGATCAAAATCAAAACCGAAAGTGATTTCCAATGTGAGCAAGTATATACCATGCTGGAGAATCATTTTTATAAACGTAAGATTGATGTGCAGGCACTAAACCCGCAAAAAGCTACGGCCTCAGGTAAAAACGTGATTCAGGCGGTGAAGCTTAAAGATGGTCTTGACTCTGATACCGCGAAAAAAATTAATAAAGCCATTAAAGAAAGCGGTATTAAAGTGCAATCTTCTATTCAGGGCGACAAAATCCGTGTGACGGATAAAAAACGCGACACCTTGCAGCAAGTGATGGCGTTTTTAAAAGAACAGCAATTTGGCCTGCCACTGCAATTTAACAACTTCAAAGATTAAGCTCTTTGCTCCCGCATAGGAATCGATCATGGCACAAGCGAATCGTTTAGCAAAACTAGTCAAAGCGACATCAAAATTTCCACAGGCGATTCGCACCACTTTGTGGAGCAAAGCCTTTGGCCGGATCGTGCCTATGGTGGGGACAGCCAAATTAAAATATCTTGAGGTCAGCCCGGCCAAAGTGGTGGTGAAAATTGACAATCACAAAGCCATGCAAAACCATATTGGCCAGGTACATGCCTGCGCTATGGCACTGATTGCAGAAACTGCCACCGGCTTTGTGACCGGCATGAATGTGCCCGATCATTCGATTGTGTTAATTAAAAGCTTTAAGGTTGATTTTAAACGCCCGACGCAAGGCGCCATGACCGCAGTTGCGACGCTGAGTGCAGAACAGCAGCACTTGATGCAACACACCGAAAAAGGTGAAACGCTGGTTGCGGTCGAAGTGACCGATGAATCGGGTGAAGCACCAATTCAATGTGAAATGCTCTGGGCCTGGGTCAGTAAAGATCAGCTTAAAAAAGCCCGTTAACCCGCTTTAAGCCATAAAAAATCCCAGTTTCAGAACTGGGATTTTTGATCTTTGAGCACACAAATTATACAGCTTGCGATTCCAGATACTTCAGCTTCACTTCCTCGGAAATCTGACGCTTGTTGCCTTTGACATCTACCGCGACAAAGGTAAAGACGCCTTCGGTAACACGTTTTGCTGCACGTGAGCTGTCATGGCTGTCCCAGACTTCAATCTGCATCTGAATTGAGGTATTGCCCAGTTTCAGGATTTTGGTATAGCAGCTGATCACATCCCCCACTTTCACAGGCACCAGAAAGGTCATCTGGTTAATGGCAATGGTGGCACAGCGACCTTGGGTAAAACGCTCGGCATGAATTGCCCCGGCCAAATCCATCTGCGAAACAATCCAGCCCCCGAACACATCTCCACTCCAGTTGGTATCGGCAGGCATAGCAATGGTTTGAAGAGAGAGCGTCCCTTCCGGTTTTAGTTGAGAATCTGACACATTCGCTCCGGGCGTGATTAATGGTTTGAAGTTAAGTGCTGATCTAACCACTGTTTCAGTTCGGTTGATCTTAACGCGCCGCTTATTCTAGCAATTTCGGTGGTCTTATTCATCAACACCAGCGTGGGAATACTGCGCACATTAAAAGCACTGCTTAAACGCGGATTTTCTTCAGTATTAATTTTGGCAAAAATTACTTGCGGATATTGCGTGGCAACCTGGGCAAAATGCGGCGCCATCATCTTGCAAGGTCCACACCACTCTGCCCACAGGTCGATCAGGATTGGCAGATCACTGTGCTGAATAAACTGGCTAAAGTTCTGCTCATTCAGGTCAATCGGCGCCAGTGGAATTAAAGCCTGATGACATTGTCCGCACGTTGGATGGGCAGTTAGCTTATCCTCCGGAACACGGTTTTTGGCACTACAGGCTGGACAGACAATAATCATTTAGCTTACTCCAATATGCTGATGTAGAAATTCTAATTGAGTCTTGACGGCTTTTTCAAAATATTGGCCATGATAAATATCAAAATGCTGCATATCCCATTCATGATATTGCACATAAGGCGCAATATTGGTGGCTGTTTCACGACTCGATTCAATCGGGATCAGGCTGTCGCGTTTGGCGGCAATAAACAGCACCGGAATATTAATCTGGCGCACATTCTGAATCGGCCGATAACGGATCAGATGAAACAGCGCCCGTGCCGGAATCTCGCCACTCCAGTAAAAATCCGGATGTAAAATTGACAGATAGCCTTCATAACTGTCCGCCGTGGGTAAGAAACACAGCCCTTTCGGATCAACTACGGGCAAGGTTTTTGGCATTAAGCCGACTTTGGCACCCATATAATCCTGACTGGAAATTTTTAAGGCACGTGGCAGCTGCTGAATCGGATACAGCTTGGCACTGGCCGCGCCATCTACAAATGGCACCTGCACCATCACCGCTTTTAAATGGTTTAACTGCGAAGCCAGAGTTAAGACATAGCCGCCACTTAGTGCTGTACCCCAGAGGATAATCCGCCGACCATCCACCGATTGCCGTTCCTGTACATGTGAAATCATGGTACGCCAGTCATCCAGCTGCCGCGACAACGACACCAGCTCCCGCGGACGCCCGGTACTGCCGCCCCAATAGCGATAATCAAACAGCACCACCGCATAACCGGCGCGGGCAAAGCGTTTGGCATATTGCACCAGCTTGAACTGACGCAGGCCGGCCAGACCATGCGCCATTAAAATCACGGCTGGTTTAGTAGGAGTTTTTGGCAGGTAAAAATCGGCAGCAATGACCTCCTGACCGCTTTTGACATAGAGAGGCTCGACAGTATAGGCATGCATGGCTGCTCCAGTGCGTTGTTTTATGGTTGTAATCGTTTATAAAATATTTCAGAACAATCTGCGCGAAAATCTGGCTAGTGGTATTATAGAGCATAATATTGAGATATGGATGATGGAGTGGCATTATGAGTGAGCATGTTGGCTTTGCAGGTCAAATTGGCCCGGAACACGTAACCCAGGTGGTTGAAAAAGGCTTTAAATCAATTATTAACAACCGTCCAGACATGGAAGGTGGTCCGGAACAGCCGACCAGCGCACAAATTGAAGATGCAGCACGTAATGCAGGGCTGGATTATGTCTATCAGCCGGTGGTGGCTGGGCAAATTACCGAGTTGGATGTCCGTACCTTTGCCAATCACTTTAATGAATTGCCAAAACCGGTTCTGATGTTCTGCCGTACCGGCAACCGCTCAAATAACTTATATCAACTGGCCAAACAAATGGACCTGTTAGATGACTAAATCGTTGTGGATGGGGATGGTTTTGGCACTCTCAATGACCACGACCTCCCTATGCGTTGCTGCCAGTGATTTTAGCCGTGCGTTAAATGCCAATCTTAGTGTTTCTGGGCAAATGACACCTGAGAAATTTAAGACCTTGCTGCAAGATGGGTTTAAATCGGTGATTGTGAACCGTCCCGATCAGGAAGCAGGCAACACAGTCAAAGTGAACCAATTGCGTGACATCGCCGAGAAATCACGGGTTAGCGTGATTTATCAACCGGTCAGCAGCGGTGCAATTTCCCAGGCCGATGTGCAGGAGTTTGCGAAATACTATAATGAACTACCGAAACCGATTTTAATGGTCTGTCGTAGTGGTTCACGCTCGGCAGCCTTATTTAATCAGGCAAAAAATCAGGGGTTATTGCATGAATAAAATCTGGATCATGCTGATTTGTGCATGTGTATTGACAGGTTGTAGTTCTATGGATGTCCGCCCAACGGTGGGGGTGAGTGTGGGGACTTCAATTTAATTACTAAAGTACCCTCATAAAAAACAGCGCCGAAGCGCTGTTTTTTTATTTTAACGAATCGTGTATTCTTGTTTTGTAATTTGTCCTGTCGGAGCTGTTACTGTCAAGATTAAACTATCCCCCGAATCACATTCTTTTAAGCGGTATGAATAATTTACTTGTGTACTAGATGCAAATGTTGATGGCGTTAGTAAATTAAACCGAGCTGGAACGGTTGCATTACCACTCCATAACTCTGCTGAACATGATTTTTCATTATCTTTAGTATTATCTTCTGCTTGTACGGCTACTGTTGTTCCAGTCGGCATAGGAACAGATTGCGCGCTATTACCAAATAGCTTGAACGTAAAGTTTGTTTTGCTTGTAGTCACAGCTACATCTTTAATTGTTGGCACATCATTACTAAATGAGAAGACTAACTGTTGACGTATTACTGCAGAAAGTTCTGAATTACATGTTCCTGAGATATTTGGTTGAGCAAAAGTACTGACTGCACAGGTATTCCCCACTGCCCCACGTTTATATAAAAACTCACCTAAAGCTGCTTCAAAAATAGTATTTTCGTTATCGTCTCTAAAGAAATCACCAATATTACTTACTAATTCATCAATGCCAGCTGTATATCGATTGTCAGAATCTTTATCAATATATTGCTTATCGCCTTCAACATAAGCTAAAACGGTTACGCGATTATCAGTTGGACGTGGGTTCTGAGTCTGTAAAACAACACTACATTCGCCATCAGTTGTTGAACAATTCGGCGTAATGCTTCCACCCTCTGTAACAAAACTTACAACTGTACCATCAGGGACTTTATTACCAACACGATCTCGTAAAAGCGCAACAATCGTAGCTTTATCGCCATCAATATCCCATTGTAATGCATTCTTAGTTACGGATAGACTCAAACCATTTTGTGTAACACGTCCTGTTGCAACAGAAACATCTTTTGTCAATGCTGTAACACTTGTATCACTAGCAAGGGTGGCTTTAAGCTCCACAGGTCCTGGTATGCTACCAGGGAAGATATCTACGACAATCTTACCTTCATCATTAGATTGAATTGTTTTTTCTTTTTTGTTATGCAATGTAATAAAACTAAGATCATCTGGCGCATAAATCAGCTCAACCAATACAGCTTGGTTCTTAGCAGGCAGATTATTTGAATATACTGTAAATTCAACCTTACCAGATGCACTAGAACCACTATTAGCGGCACCTAACTTAACTTCACCTGAAGTATATACAAGTGAATTGGCTTTAATCGGATTAATTGTAATATTCTTAGTAGTCGTCGTTGCACCATTATTTGCACTAATACTAATAACTTGAGTGCCATTACATAATTGGCCTCCGTTAGATATGGCAGTATAAGTTGTTTCAACTAAACCTTGATTTGAGTTTACTGTGTTATTCGTAAACGTTCCACAATCTGAGCTAAAAGTTACTTGCACATTATTTTGTGCAATATCTGTCGAGCTATCGACAGTTTTTAGACTAATTTTAACAGAACCACCTGCATCAATAGTTGAATTATCAAATACAAGATTATCAAACTTAGTTTTCAGAGCTTCAACAGATACAAAGGTATCGCTTGTATTGGCAGTATTACCACCAATTTCTGCATTTGCAGCAATTTTAAAAATACCAGTTTTAGTTTCATCTACAGGCTTAATTCCAATTTTTGCAATTCCATCAGCATTTGAGAGCACTGTAGCATTTGAAGTTTCAAAACTAATATTTTCGCCCGTGAATGTTACTAATGCACCACTTACTGGCTGACCATTTTGGTCAGTTACTTTTACATTCGCACTTGCACCAAGAATTGTTAAAGCTGTAGTTTTTTGATTATTGTTGTCAAAAACTTCAACATTAGTGATATTTAATTTAGCAACTACTGGTGTTTCAATACCGTTATCAGTACCCGAACCTCCACCAGTAGTATTTTCATTTTGGTTATAATACCCGTCACTACCACCGCCACCACAGCTTGCAAGTAAAATAGAAATAGCAATGGCAGACAACTTTAAAGGTGTTTGTTTATTAAACATGAAATCCCCCTAGAACTCTCAATATATAGAGAGTTTTTATAAATATTTATTGGGTGCTATGTAACCATAGTTACTGCTTTATGTAAATGAAAGGATGATAAATGTTTTACTTGTGTTAGCCTAAAATTATTTATTATGTGAAGTTATCTACATATGTACGATCTCATCATTATTGGTGCAGGCACAGCAGGAATCACTGCTTATCAAGAAGCCATCAAGCACACACAAAATATTCTTATTATTAATGATGGTTCCTGGGACACGACCTGCGCCCGAGTCGGGTGTATGCCCAGTAAAGTGTTGATTTCTGCTGCACATCGCCTACACGATTTACACGAGGCAGATAAAGTCGGTCTCAACATCAAAGCACAGGTCGATACCACACAGGTGATGCCGCATGTCCGCGCTTTGCGTGACCATTTCACCCAGGCCACTTTAAAAGAAGTCGAAAGCTGGGATGCGCACCACAAAATTCAGGGCAAGGCAGAGTTTATTGATGCTCAAACCGTACAGGTGAACCAACAACAATATCAGGCCAAAGCTTTTATTCTAGCTGTCGGCTCTACCCCGACCTATGACGCTGAATGGAAACAGCAGCTCGGTGAACGACTAATTACTTCAGATCAAATCTTTGAACTAGATATCATCCCTGAATCTTTGGCCGTGATTGGCAGTGGCGTCATTGCACTGGAGCTTGCTCAAGCCATGCAACGGTTGGGCTGTGATACCACAATATTCGCACGAAGCCGTCGTGTTGGTGCCCTGACCAGTCCTGCTCTACAACAACTCGCTCAAGAACTTCTGAGCAATGAACTAAAGATTAAATTTGAAGTCTTGCCACAAAACGTGCGAAAGGTAGGCAATCAGGTCAAGCTTGAGTTTAGCGAGCAAGGTCAAACGCAGCACCTTATGGTTGATTATGTACTGGTGGCCACCGGCCGTCGTAGTCATTTAGATTCGCTGAATCTACAACAGATTGACTCTCAATTCGGTAATCTTAAAGAGCTACCGATTGATCCACAAACCAAACAACTGGGAAATTACCCAATTTTTGTGGTTGGTGATGCACATACCTCTACCCCCATTCAGCATGAAGCAGCCCATGAAGGCCGAGGTGCAGTGCATAACTGCCTCAATTATCCAAAACTGAAGAATTTAAAAGACTTAACACCGCTGAGTATTGTGTTTAGTCAACCGGAAATGGCAATTGCTGGCCAAAGCTATAAACAGCTTAAAAACAAGAACATCGACTTTGTGATTGGAAAAGTGTCTTATGAGCGTCAAGGTCGGGCGATGGTTCTGGCTAAAAATAAGGGTGCTGTCGAAATTTATATTGATAAACGTACACGCCAATTATTAGGTGCAGAACTCTTTGTAAAATCTGCCGAACATTTTGCCCATACTTTTGCCTGGCTAATTGATGAAGGGGTAACGTTAGATGAACTTCTTACTAAACCTTTCTATCATCCGACGCTTGAAGAAGGTTTAAGAACGGCTTTAAAACATGCTCGCCGACA
>Ga0172369_10003536_pt1 | contig 20519 bp, 18 predicted proteins | sample LakKiv25m_FD_114539 | JGI IMG/M metagenome (GOLD analysis project Ga0172369, IMG submission 114539) | Freshwater microbial communities from Kabuno Bay, South-Kivu, Congo - kab_022012_11.25m | ecosystem: Environmental > Aquatic > Freshwater > Lake | place: Democratic Republic of the Congo...
AAGAAAATTTTTCTGCGAGGCAGGCCGCCGCTTTGCGGCGGCTGGCGGCGGAGCGGAGCGAGTCTTCCATTTTTTAGAAATTTTTGGTAAAATAAGTTCGAGCTTGGTTGAATAAACGCACCAAACAAAAAACAGTCGGCTTTCGGGCCGACTGTTTTTATTTTGAAGATTTATTTTCCTTTCAAGGCATCTTTTAGGGTTTTACCAGTCTTGAATTTAGCTACCGTTACTTGCGGAATCTGAATTCTTTCGCTGGGTTTTTGCGGATTAACGCCGCCGCGAGCATGTCTGGTTTTAGCCATAAAAGTGCCGAAACCGGTGATGGTTACTTCATTGCCGGCTTTTAGTTCGGCCACAATCGTTCCGACCAGAGTTTCAATCATATCTTCGGCTTGCTTTTTCGTTACTGCCGCTTCGGCGGCTATTTTTTCAATTAAGCCTGCTTTGTTCATAGATTTAAAATTAATTTATTATGTAATATTAATATATCGCGTTATCGGTTTTATGGCAAGAGTTTTTTTAGTCTCTGGTTCAAGAGACATGAGAACTGCATTTAAGATGGCTCGTCCGGTTTCCGGAATTACATGAGGATATTTAATTTGAGTTAAGAAGGTTTTAATGATACCGGTTTTTTCCACGCCCAGAACGCCGTCGGCAAAGCCGGTCTGGCCGATATCGGTTAAGAGCGCCGTGCCGGCCGCGGAAATCTGCGCATCGTTGGTTTGAATATGGGTGTGCGTGCCTAGGACAGCGCTTACCCGGCCGTCAAGATAATGGTAGAGAGCGATTTTTTCCGAAGTGGCTTCGGCATGGATATCAACTATTATACCAGATATATTATTATTGGCAAGATTAGACAAAATTTCATCTATGGCCGAAAATGGATTATTAAAGTCTTGAGACATAAAGACTTGGCCGATTAAGCTGACGAGCAGTATCTTATGTCCTTTAATATCAATCACGGCTTGTCCCCGGCCGGGCGCGGCCTTAGGGAAGTTAGCCGGCCGCAAGAGCGGCAGGCTGGCGTCGTCGTATAAATTAAGATAGGCCGTGTTGCCGAAGCAGTGGTCGCCGCCAGTAAACCAATTTATGCCCGCGACCATCATCTCCTTCAGAGTCGGTTCGGAGACGCCGTTGCCATGAGCTAAGTTATCGGCATTGGCGATTATCAAGTCCGGTTTTAATTCTCTCTTTAAATCCGGCAGTAGTTTTTTTACCGCTGCGCGGCCGATTTTGCCGTTAATCTCACCAATGAAGAGTATATTAATCATAATTATCTCGCGTATTCGGTAACTCGCATTTCTCTAATGACATTGACTTTGATTTCGCCCGGGTATTTTAGCTCCTGCTCAATTTTTTTAGCGATATCTTTAGCCATGTTCAAGGCGGCCAAGTCATCGATTTTATCCGGCGTGACAAAGATTCTGACTTCGCGGCCGGCCTGAATAGCATAAGCTTTTTCTATGCCGTCAAAGGAGGTAGCGATTTTTTCCAGTTCTTCCAGGCGTTGGATGTATTGTTCAAAAGTATCGCGGCGCGCGCCCGGTCGTCCGGCCGAAATCGCGTCAGCCACCTTAACAATCACGGAAATTAAGCCGTCTGGCCGATCTTCATGATGAGTTAAAATCGGAGCGATTATTTCCGCCGGTAGATTGAATTTTTTGCCGATGTTAGCGCCGATCTCTGGGTGCGTGCCCTGGACTTCATGATCAACGGCTTTACCGATATCGTGCAACAGGCCGCCTTTTTTAGCCAAGGTTACGTCAGTGCCAAGTTCTTCGGCGATTAAAGCTGATAGATGCGCCACTTCCACAGAGTGTCTTAAAGCGTTTTGGCCGTAGCTAGTTCGATATTTAAGCCGGCCGAGAATTTGCACCAGCTTAGTGTCAAAGCCGGTGACGCCAACTTCATACATAGCTTCTTCGCCGGCCTTTTTAATATCTAGAGCCAGTTCTTCTTTGGCTTGTTTAATAGCATCTTCAATTTTGGTTGGATGGATGCGTCCGTCTTTTATTAGATGGTCCAGAGTTCTTTTGGCCACATGCCGCCTGATCGGGGAAAAGCCGGAGATAGTAATAGCATTAGGCGTATCATCAACGATTATTTCCACGCCGGTTAGTTGCTCAATCACTTTGATATTCCTGCCTTCGCGGCCGATAATGCGGCCCTTCATTTCATCATTAGGCAAATCAACCGTGGTAGTAGTTATTTCGGTAGTGAAGGTTGAAGCTAGGCGCTGCATGGCTCCAGCCATCAAATCGCGGGCTTTTTCATCCAGAGCGTCTGAAGATTCTTTTTCCAGTTTGTTAATTCTGATAACCAAGTCATCCTTAATTTCGTTTTCAACGTTTTTGATAAGGATTTGCTTAGCTTCTTCGCGGGAGAGAGCGGCAATTTTTTCCAGTTTAGCCAGTTGCTCATCATGGATTTTTTTAATTTTTTCTTTAACCTCTTCAACTTTGTTGACTTTGTCGTAGAGCAATTGCTGCTTGTCCTGGAGTTCCAAGAGTTTTTGCGAGAAGACGGTCTCTCTCTTTTCCAGCCTGATTTGCAAATTATTAATTTCTTGGCGCCGTTTTTCGTCTTCTTGCTTAGCGTCTGAGATGATTTTTAAAGCTTTGTCTTGGGCGACGAGCAATAGCTCTTTTTGCTTAGTCTTGGTTTCATTTAAGATTTTTTCCGCTCGCGCTTCGGCGCTAGAAACTTCGGCTAGACCGCGTCTTTTTCTGATCCAATAACCAACAAAAAAACCGCCGACAACAGCCAGAATACCAGTAATCACATAATACATAGGTTTATATTCTAGCGTCGGAGGTCATTCCATTTGCCCGTTTAGCAGGCAAACAATAAAAAAAACAAGGCCAAATATTGTTTTAGTTTGGGCAATAATCTTTGCTGGCGGCATGATTTTTTAGACGAAGAGTTACCGTCACAAAATTGCTAATCTAAAAGTAAAATTTAATCTTGTAAAATTAATCCGTTAACTATCCGACTGCTAGAAATTATTTTTATTATTTTACAGTTCCCAGCTTAACATATCGGCGGGAGTTTGGCAAGCCGTTAATCCATTGACTAAGAGCGTTTAAAATGTTAGTATAATGGTGTTATTTAATTAATTTTTAAAGCCTAATTATATTAGTGGTCAGGTTAAAAAAATATCAGTAAACTTACTGATATTTCTTATAAATTTTTTATTTTTTTTAAAGAGGTTAGCAACCGCTTTTTTTATTAATGTATTGTATAAACCGGGTTCGATTATTTTTCGGTTTTTATTTTATAAAGTGCTGGTTCGATTATATCGGCTATATTTTGCAGCCATTAAGCGGCTGGGCTGGAGCGGCTATCTAAGGAACAAGCCGTTTACCTTCTTTGTCAATCAAAAGTTGATTCATGCGACCGTTGCCGGTTTAACGATATTTTTTGTTATTTTCAATTTAACGCAAAAAACTCAAGCTGTTTCTTCAGAAGAAATTACCGGCCGGACTTTTCTTTCGGAAATTATTTCCAGCGAGTTCAGCGGCGACGATCAATTGATTGAAGAATATTTCGACGAAGAGTCAGCCATTACGCCGGTGCAGCAGACATATTTAGATAATCTAACCGCGGTTAGGGTTCAGCCGGTTGCTGAAATGGATGTGCCGGAGGACGATGCTTTATTTGAATCCGGCAATATTCAGGGCGGTGAAGTTATAGTTAAGCCGGATTTGGCGGCGACTAGCAAGGGAGTTAGGCCTAGGGAAAGTATTATTGATTATGTTATCCAGGCCGGCGATACAGTCAGCACTATTGCGGCTCAATTCGGCATCAGCGTTAACACTATTCTTTGGGAAAATAATTTGACGGCTTATAGCTTGATCCGGCCGGGAAAAACATTAACCATTTTGCCGATGACCGGAGTAACACACAGTATTAAGCGCGGCGAAACCCTGTCTTCTATTTCCACGAAATATGGTGTGGAGCAAAATGAAATCTTAGAGGCCAATAAATTAGGCAGCGCTGAAATGCTGGCGGTGGGGAAGAAGCTAATTATTCCTGGCGGCAGAAGAATCGTCGCCGCCGCTCCGGCCGCGCCTAGCGCGGCGGCGGGCTCGCTGACGGATTTATTCAAGCCGGAAAGCCTTAAATCAGTTGTTAGCAATAAGCTGGCCTGGCCAACGGTTGGCGCTAGAATCACTCAGTATTATTCTTGGCGGCATCATGCCATCGATATCGCCAATAAAACCGGTACGCCGATTTACGCTTGCGACGCCGGCGTTATCGAAATAGCCGGCTGGGGCACGGGCTATGGCAATCAGATTGTTATTGATCATGGCGGCGGCAGGAAGTCGCGCTATGGCCATTTGTCAAAATTCTATGTAGTTAAAGGTCAGGCGGTGCAGAAAGGCGAAGTCATCGGTTTGATGGGTTCAACCGGCAATTCTACCGGGCCGCATTTGCATCTTGAATATATAATTAACGGCGTTAAATATAATCCTCTTAATTATTTAAAATAAAATTATGCAGATTGTTATCGGCTTGGTGATTTTAGCTCTCGGCGTCTTAATCGTCGTTAAAACAGAGGCTATGTTAAATGCTTTTGGCAGGATTGAATTCTTCGAGCGTTATTTAGGTGCCGAAGGTGGTTCACGGCTAGGCTATAAGATCATCGGCCTGATAGCTATTTTTATCAGTTTCTTGATTATGACCAACATGATAGGCGGCTTTTTAGGCTGGCTGTTATCGCCTTTATTAGGCGTGAGCAAGATGCCACAATAAAAACATCTATATAACTGATGGGCGGCGGGTTAGACTTAGTAATTTTCTCGCTTTAGGAACTCGCTTCGCTCAGACAGTCCTCACTTTAAAAATTACTAAGTCTAACCCGCCGCCATTGCCACTAGTATTTTTTCGGGCTGATAGCTCAGCTGGTAGAGCACCGCGTTTGCAACGCGGGGGTCTGGGGTTCGAATCCCCATCAGTCCACAATTCATAATAAATTTTTTTATGCTCTTGTCTACACATCTAGCCGCCGGTTTGATTATCGGCAAATTAACAGGCAATTATACGGTAGCTTTTATCGGTTCCGTCGTAATGGATTTAGACCATATTTTCGCTTTTTATCAAAGCCATGTTTTGTTGAAAGTAAAAAAAATTATCCAGGCCACGACCAATCAGAATTTTCTCGTTAATGATCAAAGAAATTATTTTCATAACGTTTTCTTTTTCCTGGCGATTTCGGTTATTGCCATGGCGCTGAATTTCCACTTAGGAGTTATTTTCAGCATGGCTTATTTAGTGCATTTAATCTTTGATTCGCTGGATGATCAAGAGTATTATCCTTTTTATCCGCGCAAGAACGTAAAACTGCGCGGCCCGGTAAGGTATTTTTCCAAACAAGAAATTATTTTTGCTTTAATTTTGTTTTTTATATTCTTAATAGTTTAAAAATGAGTTCAGCGGCTAAAAAAGAAAAATTAATGATTATTGACGGCAACGCTCTGATCCATCGGAGCTTCCACGCTCTGCCGCCCCTGACCACTAAGTCGGGCGAAATAGTCAACGCGGTTTACGGCTTTACCTCGGTTTTAATCAAGGCCTTAAGGGAGTTTAAGCCGGCTTATGTGGTTTTGACTTTAGACAGGAAAGAGAAAACTTTTAGGCATGAGCGGTTTAAAGATTACAAAGCCACGCGGGTCAAGGCGCCAGACGAATTATACGCGCAAATTCCTCGGGTTAAGGAAATCGCCCGAGGTTTTAATATTCCTATTTTTGAGTTAGCCGGCTTTGAAGCGGATGATTTAATCGGTACTTTGGCAAATAAAGTTGATGGCGCGGTAGAAAAAATTATTGTCACCGGCGATATGGACACTCTGCAGCTAATAAATGACCATACTAGGGTTTTTACTATGAAGCGCGGCCTAACCGACGCTATGATTTATGATGCGAGCGCGGTTAAAGAAAGGTATGGTTTAAAGCCGGATCAGATGATTGATTTTAAAGCTTTGCGCGGCGATCCGGCGGATAATATTCCCGGAGTTAAGGGGATCGGCGAAAAAACCGCCACCGAGCTATTGCAAAATTTTAAAAGTTTGGCCGGAGTTTATAAAAATATAAAATCAGCCAAAATAAAAGATCGTATTCGCGGATTATTAGAGCAGTATAAGGATGACGCTTATATGAGCCAAGAGCTAGCGACTATTAAACGCGATGTTAAGATTGATTTTGATTTAAAACAGGCGCGTTTCGGTAATTTTGATAAAGAAGAATTGGCTAAACTTTTTAAAGAGCTGGAATTTCATTCGCTTTTACCGCGTTTGCAAACTCTCGGATCAGGAGGAGTCGAAGCATCAGCCAATGGCATCGCGACAGTAGATAAATTTAAAAGAAATTCAGAATTATTCAACTATCAGCTAGTAAACAATGAAATAAAATTTAATGCTTTTTTGAAAAAAATAGCCAGGCAAAAAGAATTTGCCTTTGATACGGAAACCGGTAATTTTAATCCGGTTAGCGCCGAGCTCTTAGGCATTAGCTTTAGCTGGCAGGCCGGCGAGGCGTATTACTTAGAGATTAATAGCCAAAAAAATAAGCCCAAGAGGGACTTATTTAATTATCAGGATAAAAAAAATACAGCGACGGATAATCTTTGGCTAAAAAAATTAAAACCCATTCTGGAAAATGAACAGATTAAAAAATACGGCCATAATATTAAGTTTGATGTTGAAGTTATGGCCAGCCAAGGTATCGCCGTAAGGGGTGTGGCCGCGGATTCCATGATTGCTTCATACTTATTGGATCCGGGTAGCCGCCAGCATAATTTAGATACTGTTACCTTTAAACATTTTAACCATCAAAAAATTACTAAGGAAGATTTGCTCGGCAAGGGTAAAGAAAAAATAAGTTTTGGCCAGGTGGCAGTAGAAAAATTATATAATTACTCCTGCGAGGATGCTGATTTTACTGATCGTTTAGTCGCTAAGCTTTTACCGGAATTAAAGCGGCAGAAATTGATTAAACTATTTCAAGAGGTAGAAATGCCCCTGATTTTAGTCTTAGCCATGATGGAAACTAATGGCGTTAGAATCAATCGGGAATTTTTAAGCGGTATGAGTCGACAGGTTAATAAAAAAATTACTTTATTATCTAAGAAGATCCATCAATTGGCTGGCTTAAATTTTAATATCAATTCTACTCAGCAGTTAAGGGAGGTTTTATTTGAAAAGTTGGCCATACCGGCTCTAGGCATTGGCAAAAATAAGACCGGTTTTTCTACCGGAGCGGATGAATTAGCTAAACTTAAGGGTTTACACCCAATTATTGATCTGATCCAGGAGTATCGCGAGCTCACTAAACTGGCCAACACCTATATTGATGCTTTGCCGGAATTAATTAATCAGCGCACCGGCCGTCTTCACACCAGCTTTAATCAAACCGTGACCGCTACCGGCCGCTTATCATCCAGCGAACCGAATTTGCAGAACATTCCGATTAGAACCGAGCTGGGGCGGGAAATACGCCGAGCTTTTATCGCGGAGTCGGGCTATAAGCTATTAAGTTTAGATTATTCGCAGATTGAACTTAGACTGGCGGCGCATTTAGCCGGTGATAAAAAGATGATTAAGGCATTTTTGCACGGCGAAGATATCCATACGGCTACGGCCGCGGAAATCAATCAGGTGGCTTTAGATAAAGTTACGCCGGAGATGAGGCGCGAAGCCAAGGCCGTCAATTTCGGCATTCTCTACGGCCAGGGGCCGCACGGCTTAGCTCAGGGCGCGGATATTCCTTACGCGCGCGCCAAAGAGTTTATTGAAAAATATTTTTCCGCTTATCAGGGCGTTAAAAAATTCGTTGACCAGACGATTGCCGGCGCGCGCCAAGCCGGTTATGTTGAAACCGAATTTCACCGGCGAAGGTTTTTACCGGAGATAAATTCTACAAACCTGCAAATTAGAAAAGCGGCCGAGCGCATGGCTATCAATACGCCGCTCCAGGGCACGGCCGCGGATATTATTAAAATCGCCATGATTAGAGTTAAGGAGTTGATAGATAATGAATATGGCGATACAGTGAAGATGCTTTTGCAGGTGCATGACGAATTGGTTTTTGAGGTAAAGAATGATTTAGTCGAAGCGGCGGCTGAGGAGATTAAGAAGATTATGGAGCAGGTTATAAAGTTAAAAGTACCGATCGTCGTGGAGGCTAAGCAGGGCGATAGTTGGGGGGAGATGAAAACAATTACGAATTAATAATTATGAATTACCAATTAAATTCATTAAAGAATAAAAAAATCGCTATTTTAGGGTTGGGTATTGAAAACCAGGCCTTGGTTAAATATCTGTTAAAGCATAAAGTTGGATGCCAGATTACGGTTTGCGACGCGCGGCTTAAAATAAAAAATGATTTGCCGGTAGAGTGGCAGTTAGGCAAAAAATTTAATCAAGATTTAGAAAGGTTTGATATTTTATTTCGCGCGCCTGGTTGGCCGATCGCTTGCCCGGGAGTACAGGCGGCTTTAAAATCTGGCGTAGAATTATCTAGTCCCATGAAACTTTTTTTTGAGCTTTGCCCGAGCAAAAATATTATTGGCGTGACCGGGACTAAGGGTAAGGGCACAACCGCCAGCTTAATTTATGAAATATTAAAAAAAGCCGGTAAGGGCGTTTGGCTGGGCGGTAATATCGGCGTGGCGCCGTTTGAGTTTATCGATCAGATTAAAAAAAATGACTGGGTAGTTTTAGAACTTTCGTCTTTTCAGCTTGAAGATATGACAGCCAGTCCGCGGCTAGCCGTTATTACTAATCTATATCCAGAGCATCTAGCGCCGGCCGATCCGCATAATCCGAATTATCATACTAGCTTAAAAAAATATTATCAGGCCAAGTTAAATATAATAAAGTATCAAAAAATCGGGGATACGGCAGTTTTGCGTTCCGGGCTGAAGCCAGCTAAACGAACTAAGGCTAGAATAGTTTATTTTAAAAAATCTAATTTGCCAGCTAAATTAATCGGTGAACATAATAAGGAAAATGTTGGCGCTGCCGTCGAGGTAGCAAAGATTGTTAAAGTTGATGATAAAGCAATCAGGCGGGCCGTAGCTAATTTTAAGGGGTTGCCGCACCGGCTGGAATTAGTTCGGCAGCTTAACGGAGTTAAATATTATGATGATAGTTTTGCCACTACGCCGCAGTCAACGATAATCGCTTTAAAATCTTTTAGCCAGCCGATAATTTTACTGCTGGGCGGAGCCGATAAGGGCGCGGATTTTAAAGAACTGGCCAGAGAGGTCAAGACTAGGGTGAAATTTATTATTCTTTTAGCCGGAGAGGCAACCGCTAGAATTAGGCGGGAATTAATTAGGGCCGGTTTTAAGACAGATCAGATGAAGCTAGTTAATAGTTTATCCGCGGCCGTTAAAACAGCTAAGGCCGAGGCCCAGTCGGGCGAAGTAGTTCTACTGTCGACCGCTTGCGCCAGTTTTGGCATGTTTAAAAATTACAAAGAGAGAGGCGATCTATTTAGGCAAGAAGCTTTAAAATAAAACAAAGCCAGAGTGGCTTTGTTGAAGCGTTGAAAATCAGCCCTTTTTATTCCTCGGTTTCTTCCGTCGTCGATTCCTCTAGCGGTTCTAGGAGCAGCGGGTGCAGAGTGACAATTTCCAGTTCGGCGCCGCAGTTCAAACAGTTAATTAGGTCCTTCTCTGATGAACCCTCTTCAATAATTACATCGCTGGAGCAGATCGGACATAGGGTTGTTTGCATAATTGGAACTTGTTTCCCCTTAACGGGATAGGCCCCTTTCAAGGGGATAAATATTAGTTATTAACCTACTATTAGATTAGCAAAATTTTAAGAATTTAACAAGATTAATTTATGATAGTTTTTCTCTACGGTCAGGATAGTTTCCGCAGCCGTTTAAAACTTAAAGAATTGAAGGATAAATACTTAAGAGAGGTGGATAAAGCGGGCAGCGGCCTTAGCTCCGTCTCTGGCGCTAAAGCGACTTTTGCCGAAATTGCGGCGGCTATTGGCCCGGCTTCGCTGCTATCTAAAAAACGCTTGATTGTTATCGAAGATATTTTCGCCAGTAAAGACCAAGCTATTTTTGAGAAAACTCATGATTATTTAAAGAAGAATAGCCAGAGCGATAACATAATAATTTTTTGGGAAGCCAATCTTAAGTTGAAAAAAATTAAAAATGCCTTGTTGCCATTCTTAGTTGATTCCGGGGGTCAGGATAAACCCTTAAATAAGAAATCGTCTGATTTATTTAAATTTTTAGCTAAGCAGAAATATGTTTTCAGTTTTAATTTATTAAGCCATGCGGAGCTGGCTGGCTGGGTCAGAAAGGAAGTGGCCAGGCGGGGCGGAAAAATCAGTCTTGAAGCAGCCACGGTTTTAATCGGCTTGGTTGGATCAGACGGCTGGCAGATAAGCCAGGAGATAGATAAATTATTAAGCTTTAAGCAATCCGAAAAATTAACCGAATCACTCTTAGAAATTTCGGCCGCGGATGTTAAAAAATTAGTGCAAGGCGTTTTTAGCGAAAATATTTTCGCTTTGACCGATGCCATTAGCAGTAAAAATAAGTCTTTAGCCATAAAATTATTAGATGAGCAGATCGCCGCCGGCTTGGACGGTTCATACCTATTAAATATGTTCGTTAGGCAGTTTAGAATTTTACTTCAGTTAAGGCAGGCCCTGGATTCAGGCTTAACTTCACGCCAGATCGCTACGCAAATCAAATTGCATCCCTTCGTTTTGCAAAAAGGCCTGGAGCAGGCGCGCAATTTTAATTTAGCGACTTTAAAGAATATTTTTAAACGGCTGGCCGAAATAGATTACTTAGTTAAATCCGGACGAGGGGATTATATTACCGGGTTGAATGTGTTGATAGCGAAGCTTTAATCAATTATCGCCGGACAGAGATTTTGTTTTTTCGCTTAAGATGAAATTTGGGTGATTTTTCTTAGGGAAAAATCGCTACAATTTCATATGCGCTCAAAAACAAAATCTCTGTCCGGCTTTATTGTTTGCTCAATATAAAACCCCCAATTAAGGGGGTTTTATAAAGTTTTAATTATTTTTTTCAGAGTTAAGCTTTCTTAAAAGTCTGATTAAATTTTTTTTGCAGCCTGGATTTATAGCGATCGCGAGTATTTTTCTTTATAACTCCCTTTTGCGCCGCCTTATCGATGGCTACTAAAATTTTCGCGATTAAATCTTTAGCCTTGGCATCTTTAGCTTCGATCGCTTTACGTCCCTTTTTGATTAGGTCGTATAAATTGTTTTTCATCTTAACGTTCTTAGTACGGCGCTTGATTGATTTGCGCAGGTTCTTGGCTGCTGATTTCGAATTAGGCATAATAATTTATTATTTGGTATTATAATGAAATTATACTAGCATAGTTGTTTTTATTTTTCAAGAGCTAGCAGCTGGCTTATGTCTTTTTGAGAATTTTAACATTAAATAGACGATACAGACGGCGACTATCAATAGGCTAACCACTTGCGGCCAGCGCAGGCCAAGGGCAATCGGAGTGGCTTCAATTCTAATAAATTCCGTGGAAAAACGGAGTAAAGAATAAAGCATTGCGTAACTTACGACCAGTAGCTCGTGACTCAGAACCCGTAACGTCCGTTTTTTTATGAACCAGACTTGAAGCAGGATGAGAATTATGAAAATTAACAAGTTGCCGATTGATTCATATAAGAATGTTGGCTGAAAATACTGCCAATCCAGATATTGCCAGGGGCGGTTGGCTAAATCTATCGGTATGCCCCAAGGCAAATTAGTTGGATAGCCGAATAGTTCCTGATTAAAATAATTGCCCCAGCGGCCGATAGCCTGGGCCAGGGGCAGGCCGGTAACTATAATGGCCGCTAATTGCCAAAAACTTTGTTTATATTTTTTGGCAAACAGCCATAAAGCAATCAGGCCGCCGATCAGGGCGCCATGGATGGCTATACCGCCCCGCCAGATTTTAATGATATCTAAAGGGTGAGACGAAAAGTACGACCATTCCAAGCCAACATCATAAAGGCGGGCGCCGATTAAGCCGGCGATGATCAGCCAGAAAGCCAGGTCAATAATAATATCGACTTTGATGCCATAAAATTTAGCCAGATAGAGAGCAACGGTTAAGGCGGCCAAGGTTCCGAGTACGATGAAAAAGCCGTACCAGTAAATATGGACAGGACCGAGAGAGAATAAAATTGGTGAGGGAGTAAAGGTATGAAGGAAATTAATTATCGGCATAGGCCGTTTTTATTTACCGAGCTTCTTTTCTGTTTTCAATATGGCTAAAGTGGTTTTAATTACCGTATCCGGATTTAAAGAGATACTGTCTATGCCGCATTCAACTAAAAATTGAGCGAAATCCGGGAAATCGGATGGCGCTTGGCCGCAGATGCCGATTTTCGTGCCGGTCTTTTTAGCGACTTTAATAACGCGTTGGATTAAAGATTTAACAGCCGCGTTGTTTTCGTCATAGACCTTAGAAACCAGGGCGCTATCGCGGTCAACGCCGAGCGTTAGCTGGGTCAGGTCGTTGGAGCCGATGGAAAAACCGTTGTAGAGTTTAGCGAAGTCGTCGGCCAAGATGACGTTAGCCGGTATCTCCACCATGCAATATAGTTCAAAGCCGTTGGCGCCTTGTTTTAAGCCGCTTTGAGCCATGATCTTTATGACTTGCTCGGCTTCTTTAATGGTACGGCAAAACGGCACCATGGCTTTTAGGTTGGTAAGCTTCATGCCATTCCGGACTTTTTTTATAGCCGCGCATTCCAGCTCAAAGGCCGGTTTGAATTCCGGCGTGTAGTAGCGTGAAGCGCCGCGCCAGCCGATCATGGGATTTTCTTCTTTTGGCTCATATTCGATTCCGCCGATTAGGTTAGCGTATTCATTGCTCTTAAAATCGGAGAATCTGATAATCACATCTTTAGGATAGAAGGCGGCGGCGATGACGGCCATACCCTCGGCCAGCTTATCAATATAGTATTGTTTTTTATCTTTAAAGCCAAAAGTTAGCTCATCAATTTTTTTCTTAACTTTCTTGTCTTTGAGTTTAGCGTAATTCAATAAAGCTAGCGGGTGGATTTTGATCTGGTCGTTAATAATAAATTCTTCGCGCGCCAAGCCGACGCCGTCATTAGGAATGAAGGAGGAGAGGAAAGCGATGTCCGGCGAGCCTATATTCATCATGATTTTAGTTTTCGGCCGGGCCAAGTTCTTTATGCTGGTTTTATTGATCTTAAATGGCAGCTGGCCGTTGTAAACAAAGCCCGTATCGCCCTCGGCGCAACTAACCGTTACAGCTTGGCCGGTTTTAACGATTTTAGAAACATTGCCGGCGCCCACGACGCAGGGGATGCCGAGTTCACGGGAGACGATAGCCGCGTGGCAGGTGCGCCCGCCTTTGTCCGTGACGATGGCCGAGGCGATTTTCATGATCGGCTCCCAGTCCGGATCAGTCATGTCGGTTACTAAAACTTCGCCGGGCTTGAACTTAGCGATATCTTTTATGTCCATGATTCGATTAGCGATTCCGGCGCCAATACGATTGCCGACGCTGCGGCCGGTGGCGATAACCTTGCCTTTTTTCTCTAAAGCGTATTCTTCAATCACGCTGTAATCGCGCACGCTATGGATAGTTTCCGGCCGGGCTTGGATAATATAGAGCTGATTGTCGCGGCCGTCTAGCGCCCATTCTATGTCCATGGCTCGACCGTAATGTTTTTCAATCTTCATAGCCCAGTCGGCCAGTTTAAGCACTTGCGCGTCGGTAATGGATTGCCGGCGCTGATCGCTCTCCGGCACTTTAACGTCCTTAACCGGACGCTTCGGATCGGAGCTATAGATCATTTTAATATTCTTTCGGCTGATGGAATGAGAGATGATAGTTTTAGTAGGTTTAAAAACATAGAATTCGTCCGGGTCAACCTTGCCTTGGACGATATTTTCGCCCAAGCCGTAAATAGAACTCACTAAAACGACATTATTAAAGCCTGACTCGGTATCAATAGTGAAAATTACTCCCGAAGAAGCTAAATCAGAACGGATCATTTTTTGTACGCCGACCGATAGGGCAATTTTAAAATGGTCAAAGCCTTTATCAACTCGGTAGGAGATGGCGCGATTAGTAAACAAAGAGGCGATGCATTTTTTTACGGCTAGAAGCAACTGGGTTTCGCCGGAGACGTTTAGGAAAGTTTCCTGCTGGCCGGCGAAGGAAGCATCCGGCAAATCTTCGGCCGTGGCCGAGGAGCGGACCGCGACATGCAAATTTTGGGATTTATAGAATTGTGATAATTTTTTATAACTATTTAAGATGGCCTGCTTTAAATCTTCCGGAAATTCTGTGGCGATGATTAGTTTTCTAACGGCCGCGCCGCGCTTAGCCAGATCCAGCACGTTTTTTGTATTTAAGCCGTCAAGAATTTTTTTAATGCCTTGTTTCAGGCCGCTTTGCTCTAAGAGATAATTATAGGCCGCGGCCGTAGTGGCAAAGCCGTTCGGCACTTTTATGCCTTGACTGGCCAGCTTTTTATACATTTCGCCTAAGGAGGCGTTTTTACCGCCGACAACAGGCACGTCCTTAATCGTGGTTTGCTCAAAAAACTTAATGAATTTATTTTCGGACATAGATTTAAATAATATGAATGATATTCGGCCGATGGGTGAAAATGTTTATTTTTCGCTTAAGATAAAATTTGGGCGATTTTTTTGAAGAAAAAATCGCTACAATTTTATATGCGCTCAAAACAAACATTTTCACCCATCGGCCTTTTTAGTTTATTTATAAATTGATTTTTTTGCTTAGATCGTAGACGAAGGGTATCTGCCATTGTTCGCCGGCCAGGGTCTTAACGATGGCCACGACTGAAACCACAAGAATAGCCAGACCGATTAGCCAGCCGATAATCGGAAACCAAGCGACGAAGCTAAAAAGAAACAAAATCAGGCCCTGTTTAGAATGGAATTGGCAGAATTTAGAATCCTTTTTTAACAGCATGGGAATTAAAAACAGAATCCAAATATAGGATAGGGCGGCTACGACCTTGTTATCTTCAATATCCGGGTCGGTTCCGGTTTTTGGCATTTGTTCGTCAGCCATAAATTTAAAGTTAATAATTAATTATATTATAATAATAACATAATTTTTGGTATAATGGGAATAGAATTGACAAAAGCCAAAAGACGGTTAAAATAAAGAAAATACGCAGACGTGGCGGAACCGGTATACGCGCTAGCCTTAGGAGCTAGTGGAGCAATCCATGAGAGTTCAAATCTCTCCGTCTGCACAAATAAAAAACCGGAGGAAAGACGCGCTTTCCCCCGGATGGTAGCCAGTCCCTTGAAGGGCTGGCTATTGTGATTTCGGAACTGTACCGCAGATATTCACCCTGATGCCCAGGGCATTCATCATGGCGGCCTTGGTCCAAAGCGACCGGACAGCGGCTTGCTGGTCCGTGCAGTAAACCACGTTCAGGTGGTTGGCCTTGTGCTGAGCCATCATCTGGTCCCTCGTGATACCGGGAGTAATTGCGTGCATGATCGGCCACTGCGGTGTAGTAGCCTGCCAGCGGCGTTCGGTTTCTCCCGGCAGAAGACTGACGACTTTTCCCAAACCGATATCAGCGTTCAAGCGGCCATCAGCCACATAGATTCGCGACCAGACGATGTGGCCGGGTTTGGAGATGCCCCGAAGAGTACTGCCGCCTTTAGGGAAGTACATGGCCGGTTGGCGGAAACCTTCGGCGTCGGCCCAACCGTTAGCGAAATGAGCCGGGGGTACGGCGCCGCTGATTTCAAAGACCCAGACGAATCCCGTTTGAGCTCCGGACCGGTCAAGATCGCCCCAGCGCAAGTCATGCAAGGTGGTTTCCACCGGCTGACCCAGAGCCGTCTGTACCCAATTGGTGATGAGCGCGTCCAAGCCGGCGCACTCGTCAACCTCATTGAAGTGAATGACCGGCTGGCCTTCAAACAGAATGCGTTGGCCGTCGCGCGACCGAACCGGCGGACGGTCGCTATTATTGAGCATGCCTTCCACCAAGTCACTGGCCGGGCACAGATCCTTCAGGCCTTGCTGGTATTGGATACCGATGCAGGCGCAGCCGAAGTCATCGGCGATGCGCACAGCCGCGATGTACATAGCGCATTGTTTAAGGATTTGATCTTCGGTCAATTCGGTGGCGTCGTCGGTCCCGGTATGAAACCGCATACCCTTTGCCAAGAGCCACTCATAGACCAGCCGCGCCTCTTCGCATTCAACCTTTGTCATTTCGGCAAATAGGGCCGATTGCGACAGGCGCTCCTTAAAGACGCCGGTTGGGTGCAGCAGTTCCTCGGGAATGATGGCATTGAACATGCCCATACAGCCTTCGTCGAAGATGCCCATGATAGCTTGTCTGCGGCGAAAGTCTCGAGCCAACTGCTGTCCCAGAACCTTTTGCTGCAGAGGAGGAGTCAGGCGACTATAGGCAAGGGCATGGGAAGTGTCGTGCGTGCAGCGGCCTTTCTTGAGCCAGTTTTCGAGCCGGCCGAGGAAGTAATCATCGGTGAAATCCTCGCTCCAGAGCGTGGAGTAGTTGACGCCGGCTTTAGTCAGTGAACCGTTGAGGTTGAGCATGCCGACCAGTCCGGGCCATTGGCCTGACCAGTTGGCGACGGTCAGAATCGGTCCGCAATGCGCGGTCAGTCCGGCCAGGACATGATGCGAGTATTGCCAGACGGCCTCGGCTACGATCAGCGGCGCGTTTTTGGGAATACGCTGAAAGATGCACATGCCCAGGGCTTGGCTGTCAATGAAGCCGTGCTTCTTGGCTTTGTCGTAAGTATGCGCTCGGACGACTTTGAAGCCCTTGGCTTCAACGGCCGTGATGAGCAGTTTCTCCATGGTTTCTTGCGCCGGCCAGCAGACCTGATTGGCCGAGAGGCGCAGGTCGCCGCTGGCAACTAGATAGACGGTTCCGGATTTTTTAGTTTTCATGTTGCGATTTGGTTTTGTTGTGAATGTTCGTTTTTACGGGTTGGTTGGCGCCGTTACGCCAGCATTGGTCGGTTAGCCAATAACTTACTTAGGTTAGCATTTTTTTTAAAAAAGTCAAGGTAAAAATCGGCTGAATTCGCCTTTAATACGCCTTGCTTTATTATTAAATTCAAGGTAAATTAAAAGTGGCTGGAGGAGGAAGTCAAACATGAAGTTTGGCTTTTTTCGTTTCAGCAAACCAAACCAAAATAGAAACCAAAACAAATTATGCAAAAAAATCCAATTATAGCGGCGCTGGATGTACCAACAATGGATCAGGCGCTAAAGTTGGTGGGTAAGTTAAGCGGCGTAGTCGGTGCTTTTAAAGTCAGTCTGCCCCTATTTCTCAGATTTCCAGAGGTGCTTCGCTGTATCAGGAAGATGGATCAGCAAGTGCTTCTGGATCTGGACTTAAGCGGTACTCCGGAGATGGTAGCTGAAACGGTTCTAGCTACGGCCGAACATGATGTCTTGGCGCTGACCATCCGCGTTAGCGGCGATTTGAAGGTGATGCAAGCGGCTAAAGCGGCCGAGCAAGCCGTCGCAGCCCGTCCTTTAATCGTCGGCGTGACAGTGTCAACCAGCATTAATGTTGACAAGTTGCATCGTCAAGGCATCGCGCGCAATATGGATGACTATGTGCAACGAATGGCGAAGCTGGCCACCGAAGCCGGGCTGAAGGCTTTGATCTGTCCACCCCATGAAATCAAGGGGGTCAGGAAGCTGATACCACAAGAAGTACAGATTATGACTCGCGGCATTCGTTTGCTCGGCCAAGTGCGGCATAACCATCAGCAAATCAGCACGCCGCAGCAGGCTATTAAGGCCGGAGCCAATTGGCTGATTATCGGTCGGCCGATCTATACGGCTAAGAATCCGCGACAAGCGGCGGAGGAGATTCTGGCCACTTTAAACTAAAGGAGGAAAACACATCATTTTCATACAAGGCTCAGCGGCGCCTGCCATAAGACAAAGCCGTTTTTTTATTTAAAAATTAGAGAAAATGAAATATGCCGGAAGTTATTCTAAAGCCTTGCTTTTTATTTAATTTTGGAGTAATTTAACCATATCAAAGGGGGTCAGGCTGGCGCCTGATAAATAGCCCTTTACAACTAGAACAATCAAGAAAAAATCTAAGACCTATGAAAAGAAATCCGATAATTGTCGCATTAGATGTGCCGCCAGCGGAAGCGTTGGGCCTGGTTGAGAAGCTAAACGGTTTGGTGGGCGGAGTTAAGGTGGGCAGCGAATCATTCACCGCCGCCGGTCCGGGAGTTATCCAGTTTATCCATGCAGAGGGATTGCCAGTTTTCCTGGATTTGAAATGGCACGACATCCCGAATACGGTGGCCAAAGCGGTCTCATCTGCCACCAGGCTGGGTGTGCGCATGATGAATGTGCATGCTTCAGGCGGCATAGCCATGATGCAAGCGGCTAAGCAGGCTGCGGTTGCTACAAGCAAAGAGATGGGCGTTCCAGCTCCTCTGGTTCTCGGAGTGACCATACTGACCAGTCTGGACTACCAAGCTTTGATGGAAATTGGTATGGCTCCTAACATTACCGGGAGCGACGAAGCAGCAATCGTTGCAGAAAGAACCCAGTGGATGAAGAACCGGGTTGTTAATCTGGCGTTGGCTGCGCAGAGAGCCGGGCTGGACGGCCTGGTTTGCTCGGGCAAGGAAGTAAAAGAAGTTCGTGCTTCGGTACAGGAGACTTTTCAGTTAGTTGTACCCGGAGTTCGGCTGCCTGGAGCTGACACGCACGATCAAAAGCGGGTGGTTACGCCCAGGCAGGCCATGGATGATGGCGCTGATTGGGTGGTCATCGGCCGGCAGATCTACGAAGCGGACGACCCAAGGGCGGCGGCGGAGGAGATACTGGCCACTCTGGAGTGAAGGTAGCAAAAGGAGCATATAACCGATGAAAGGTAACGCAATATGAATAATACTACTTGGGTTTTACCAGCGTTGGCCAGAGTCAACGCAGTCATTACCGACAGCCACCTGGTTTACACTTCAGGTAAGCACGGTTCGGCTTATGTTAACAAGGATGCGATCTATCCGCATACCTCCCTGACTTCGCGTTTTTGCGCTGAAATCGCTTGGAATTTTCGCGACGACGGAGTGGAAGTAGTTGTCGCTCCGGCTATCGGTGCCGTAATCCTTTCACAGTGGGTGGCGCATCACCTTAGTGAGAAGACAGGACGCGAGATTCTTGGCGTTTACGCTGAACACGAGGAGCGGCCCGTTATTAAAGCGGACAGCGACAGCGTCGTTTTTTATGATTCGGCGCACAATCCATTGGCTCTTCCTAAGGGCTGTGAGTTGATGATTAGGAGTCCCGGTTTCATCATTAAGCGCGGCTACGGCAAAATTGTGGCCGGGAGAAGAGTCTTGGTGGTGGAAGATATCTTAACCACTGGTGGATCGGTAAAGAGAGTCATTGAGGCGACTCGCGCCTTAGGTGGTGACGTCGTGGGTCTTGGCGTTCTCTGTAACCGCGGCGGGGTTAATGTCAAAGATGTGGCTGATCCGCCTCGTCTCTCGGCGCTGGTCAATATCAATCTGGAAGCCTATCCCGAAGAAACTTGCCCGCTTTGCGCCAGCAAAGTGCCGATTAACATAGAGGTGGGTAAAGGCAAGGATTTTTTGGCTCGCCAGCAAGCCGCCCAGTGACGGCGGAAACAACAGGGAGGAAAAGCGCAACGGCGATGTCTCGCGACAGCGCCGTTATTTTTTTTGAAAAAATTTTACTATATCTAAAAAGCGGAAAGATTAATAAAAAAAGAAGCGCCGGGAAGACATTAGTAGTCTTGTCGGCGCTCATGCTCATAGAGCGGGTTTAGCGGGGCCAAAGGCCCCAGCATAGCCAGATGGCCAGTCCGAGCGTTAAGCCCGCGACTATTGCCACAATGGCTATGGTCTCAAGCGACCAAGGCTGCCGCCGACATTTTCGCGGCGACAGCGTTGTCCGGGCCAGGTGTTGGCTTGGAGTCTCGCTTCTTGGTTTAGTCTCAAACCACCTCCAGAAGGCGGGGTGAGTTCGCGTTACCGTTGCACTATCTATCCAGCTGCATCGCTGGGCGTGGCTGAAACGGAATGGTTTCATGGTGTTCCGTTGTTGGTTTGCACTTTTTGCGGCGGGGTCTGGACTTCATAGCTGGGAAGTGACCTCCAGATTGTCCAGCCGAAGAAAGAGATGATCAAAACTGCGACGATAGCGATTAGCTTATAACCGCCTCTTCTGTCCTCCTTCGCTTGTTTGGTTATAGCCTCCCACGAGGAGGACTCTCGTACACGGTAATTTTTGTTCATGTTAATGATCCTTTCGGTTTGAGGTTGATAATATATTGGCATATTTATGATAAAATGTCAAGACTAGCTGGTAGGGTATAATAAAGCAAAAGTCACAGGTGTATAATGTAATTAGACTAATAATTAACATAAACACGCTATGACTTATGCAAGTTCATTATCCCAAATTCCTCAGGAAAGGGCAATTTGGAAAC
>Ga0172369_10003540_pt1 | contig 20495 bp, 10 predicted proteins | sample LakKiv25m_FD_114539 | JGI IMG/M metagenome (GOLD analysis project Ga0172369, IMG submission 114539) | Freshwater microbial communities from Kabuno Bay, South-Kivu, Congo - kab_022012_11.25m | ecosystem: Environmental > Aquatic > Freshwater > Lake | place: Democratic Republic of the Congo...
ATGGGCGGCGTACAGGGGTGCCGCAGCGGGCGTCATGCAGGTGTGGCAAGCCATCCAGCCGTGTCACCGCCGTGCGGCGGCGGTCAACCGGATGTTTCGCCGTCACCAGGCGCAAGGTTAAGTTGGTGAACTCTGCATAGGCCGCTTTCCTCGAACATGCAATCGAGCGGACGCACACCTCAGAACGAAACGGGGTAGACCACCGCGGCTGGGGGTGTGCGCCGCTCATCTTAACCGATAGAGAGGCAGCGTAACCCACGGGCCGACGAATACGCGTGATGCCGTAAGTGGTGGCTGCGAAGCCGCCGATGATCATGTATGGCGCGCCGATCTGTCCAGCGTGTGCACGATGTCAAGAAACAGGGTGTGGTCGGCTCTGCCTGCGTTCGGCACGCTCGATCTCCTCCAGCATCTTCAGGTTGATCTCCTCGGGTGACAGGTTGGGGTACTGCCGACGCAAGCGGGCGCGGTGTGCGCTGACCACCCACTCCCGCGCTGCCAGCATGGCGAGCAGACGTTCGCCCGGTGTGAGCCGGCCACGTATCCGCATGAGATTGTGATCCACCGGGTCAAAACGGTATTTGGGTTCACTGTCCATGATGCCTCGCGCCCTGTAGAGAACGCTGCGGGCTGAAATGGCGTCATTCGGAGGTTTCCCAAAGGCCATATCAGCATGATCTCCGGAAGACCATGCAAGATCTCCTGGGTGTTGTTCCTGATGGTGGGTGGCGCCTCCGCGGTCCAACGTGGCGCCAAACAGTCAAAGCGCGTCGCGCAGATCAACGCGCCAGCTTCGTCAGCGCCGCCAGATCCTCGGCGCTACTGATCAGGATGGCGTTCTCGGCGGCGAAGACAAGGGCGTCGGGGGTGAAGCCAGCTTGTGAGACACACCAGGGTCGTGCCTGCAGGCTGGCAGCCGCGGTCAGGAGCTGTTCCAACTCACTGCGGCCGACCCGCTTCTGTCGCCACTTGACTTCGACCGCCCATCGTTCGCCGTTTTCTGCAAGCGCGTCGATCTCAGTCTGACCATCCGGTGAGCGGTACGGCTCGATACGGGTGAAGGCCGGCACGGGGATGGGAGCAGGCTGACCAAGGTAGGCGCCGGGCACGGTCCGTCCGGCCAGCTTGCGCAGCAGCTCGCGCACCTCGCTTTCTTTAGCGCGGCCCAGTTGGGTCGACGCCCGCGCAAACCGCTCAGCCAACTCGGCTACGAGCGCTTTCAACTCCTCCTGGCGGGGGAACCCCTCGATCGCGACCCCCTTCGTGGTCTGCGCCACCCAATAGCGAAACACCGGATCGGCGTAGAAATAGCGCCCCGCGCGCTCCACCAACAGATCTACCTCCATCAGGCGCCTGAGGTAGTCACGCGCGGCCGACGGCTGGCGCCGCAAGCGACCGGCGATCACCGACAGGGCCAGGCCGTCTTCGGTTGCCAGGATCTGGAGCAACGCCTTGAGCACGCCATAACCGCGCGCCTTCTGGAGCGAGATGTCATACAGGTACCGGCAGTAGCCGTAGATCTGGCCGCGGTTTTCCAACGCTTCCAGCACGAACGCCTGGCTGACCAACTCAGGGGTAACCGCGGCGGCCTCGCCGGCAGCCAGCTCGCGCACGCGCTCAGCCAGCGCAGTCACATAGAAGGGATGGCCGAAGGTGTAGGTATGGACCGTTGCTTGCGCCGCAGGTGATAGCCGGCCAACCAGCTTCTCGGTGAGGGCCTGCGTATCTTCCGGCGTAAACGGGTGCAGCTCCAGCGCACGGAACTGGAGGAACAGAGGCGACCGGTGATCCTGCACGATGTATTCGGTCGCGCTGACGGCCGAACCGGTGATGACATAAGCAACCCGGGTCTGGCGCTGCAGCGCCGTGCGGAAGTGCTTCAGTGGATCGCCGACGCCGGGAAAACTGCCCAGGGTGAGCAACTCGGGGAATTCGTCCAGGAAGAGCATGAGCGGTTGACCCAGCGCTTCAGCCAGGCGTTCGGGGAAGTCGAAAGCGATGTTGAGCAGAGTTGTGTAGTCGGTCTTCTGCTTGCCCATCTCGTTGATGAGCGCGGCAGCGGTGCGCGCGATGACCAGCAGACTGGCCGCGTTGGTCTGCAACAAGTCGGTGGCGTTCAGGTAGGGATCGGCTGGACCCTCTCCATGATCGACCGCCCAAAAGCAGGAGAGTCCGACGTACCGCTGGGCAAAGAGTTCCGGCGAGCTCGCCAGATCCTGGAGGTCGAGGTAGACGGGGATCACCTGGCCGCTCGCGTGCAGCCGGCGCATCTGCTCCTGGCAAACCAGGGTCTTGCCGATGCGGCGCAGGCCGAAAAGCGCGACGTGGCGCGGCCGGCCCACCAGCAGGTCGTCGGCGACCAGCCCTAGCGTGGTCAGCTCGCTGACGCGATTAGTGAAGTAGGGGGGCGTGGTATAGATGCCGGTCATGTGAAAACCTCCATGTTAAGCCAAATGGCTTATAAGCCATTTGGCTTAACTGAGTATGCCACAAACCATCAAGTCGCGTCAAGTCGGCGCACGGGCAGAGCGACATGCCTCCGGGTGAGTCACCTGTCAAGAGCAACGAGGAGCGTTGGATCTCGGTCGACGATGTTGCCATCTCGCGGCCTGGGGCATGTCCGGCCACGCTCCAGATCCGGCACAGATGCGGCCGCGCCAGATACACGACGTCTGACTTCCATTATTTCCTTTATCTTCCTTTATTTGCACTAAAATGGAATTCATGATACCATCGCCACATCGCAGCCAAGAAGGTGGACTGACAGAGCTATGATGACAGATAGCAGCGCGCCAACGTTGTTCACTGGAATCTCAGACGACAAGGCGCGCGTGCTCCTTTTGGCCCTGCAATCGCTTGAGGGAGCACTCGCGGCTGTGCAGCAACCGCCCCCACGTGTTCTCGGCGAACTCAAGGATGAATTGTCCGAGGTCTCTGGCCTAGCAGCTGACCACAAGCGGAGTGATCCCGCTCTCACGACCGGCCAGGCGGCAGAGGTGTTGGGGTGCTCGGCTCGCAACGTTCGCCTTTTGGCCAACCGAGGGACAATCCGCTTGTTACGCGCTGGCAATCGCGGCAGAGGTAACACAAGCATCCTTGATGCGGAGTCCGTGCGGCAGTACGCCGAGGTGCGGCGCCAGTTGCATGTGGGCGAGAAGCAAAGCGAGTAGGCACAGTGACGCTTTCAGTGTGCACCATTGAGCAGCCCCGTGATGTCACAGGGGGCAGATTTGGAGGTGGGCCTTGATCGAACTCTCGGCCCCTGCGTGCCGCACTCTGGCGGCCGTCGAACCAGGTCTGTTAGCGATTGGCTATCAAGAGCAGCTGATGCGCCGCGACTACACCTTCGCCGATATGTTCGCGGCCAACAAGGAATCTCGAACCATCAAGTTGGCTGCGTTCGCCCAGGAACCCGTTTCGTATCGCAGCGCTTGTCTGGGCGTGACCGTGACCCCTCAGCGGTACTTCGACGATCCGCGCGAAATAGCCTTATTCCGCTCCCTCGGCGCTCCCCAAATATTCTCGATCAACTGCGATACGGGCGACGTGCTTCGATGGAGCATGCCCGCATCGTCGCCTCCCCAGGTGATCGAGCGTTTTTCGGGTGAGCATCTTGGTAGTGCGATTCTCGCACGCGAGGCCGAGTGGGGACCGGACACTGTGCTCCGCGCCAAGTCCATTGGTCGGCGTCGCGAATACGTCCAGCTCGATTTCTTTGATGCTGGTCTGTTGCCCCGCATCAACGAGATCACCCAGCTGGAATTGGATCGGCTTTTGCGTCGCATGATCGAGACCTCCGTACGGGCAGCTGGTGGTCGCACCGGTGCACCAGTAGACTATGAAGGGCTATTCCGGCTCGTCTTTCGGTTGTTGGCAGCAAAGGTGCTGGCAGACCGCCAGCACCCCGGTCCCTGGCAAGAGGATGTGCCCACCCAGCGCGTTGTGCAAGCGGTCGAGGACTTCTACTTCCGCGGCGCCCGGCGCGAGCGTCTCATCGCGGATGTCGCCGTTCAGCAGGTGGCGTGGGAATCGCTGCGTAGGGGGTTCAATTTCGCAAATATCTCGGTCGAAACCCTCGCCTACGTCTATGAGAACACGCTTATCACCCCGGAGACTCGTAAACGCTACGATGTGCATGCCACACCAACGCACGTTGCTGACTATGCCGTCGCTCATCTTCCCATCGAGAGTCTGGGTCTCGACGAGCGAGTTGTCTTCGAGCCTTTCTCCGGCCATGCCCCATTTCTCACAGCTGCTCTGGCCCGTCTGCGCACTCTTCTCCCGGCCAACCTGACCGCTCAACAACGTCACGCCTACTTCGTGCGCATGCTCTCCGGAGTCGAAGTTGATGCGTTTGCGCGCGAGGTGGCTCGTAACTCACTGATCCTTGCAGACTACCCTAACCCCGATGGTTGGCAGATTGCCAACGCAGACGCATTTACATCTCCGGTCTTCGACAAACTACTGACGAACGCACGTGTCGTTCTGTGCAATCCTCCCTACGGCGATTTTGGCGCCAGCGAACGCGCGACGTTGCTAGATGGTGCCGCTACAAATAAGGCAGTTGAAGCGCTCCGCCGCGTGCTCCGCCATCCGCCAGATATGCTCGGTTTTCTCCTGCCAGCCGTCTTCGTGAACGGGCAAAGTTATCGCGAGTCCCGCCAGAAGCTCGCGCGTGTCTATGGACAGGTTGAGGTCGTCCGCTTCTCCAGGCATCTCTTTGAGCACTCCGACGTGGAGACCGTTTTGCTGCTGGCCTACGCTAAGCACGCTGAGGCGTCCAGCTTTCGAACCTCGATGGTGAAGAAGAATGACCAGCAGGCCTTTCTGGAGACTGGGCAAGCCACCTGGCAGGTATCCGCTCCCGCTGGCTATTTGCGAGCGAGCGAATCACCGGAGTTCTGGTATACTCCCTGGCAATCCATCTTCGATGAGCTTGAGTTGGCTCCCCGCCTGAAGAACATCGCCGAGATTCACCGTGGCATTGAGTTCGCCCGATCTCTGCGAGAGGATTCGTCCCAGCTTGTGGCCTCTGCCCCGCGACCTGGCTTTCAGCCCGGTCTTCTTAACACAAAGACAGGATTCGAGCCGTACGTGGCTTGGCCAACGGTCTATCTGAACACCGAGCCCTACAACATGAGGCACTCTGCCCCCACCCGGCAATGGGACAGACCGAAAGTGATCGCTAACGCGTCACGGTTATGGTCGGAGGGGTGGGTTTTGGCCGGTGCTGTCGATTACGACGGCCTGGTCTGCTATCAGCGCTTCCACGGCATCTGGCCGACGTGTGATCTGCCCGTCGAAGTACTCGCCGCGCTTGTCAACGGCCCAGTCGCCAATCTTTTTGCTAACCTGCGGAGGACTTCCCGCGATATCCAGGTGCGCGTGCTGCAGGACCTGCCGGTACCGCGCTTCACTAAGGCTCAGGTTGGACGCATTGTCTCGCTGGTCACGCAATACGTTGAGGACCGTGCCCACTGGCGTTCACAGCCGTTGGCCGACACCGAAGTGGAGCGGCGATGCCTACGGTCGATTCAACTGATTGACGCGGCCGTTCTCGAGGCCTATGACCTTTCTCCGCGCAGTGAACGCAGATTGCTGGATTTCTTCGCCGACCGTCGCCGGCCCGGTCCAGTACGCTTCGAGCGTTACTACCCGCCCCAATTCCGGCCCGCCATTCCTTGGCGCCTGTATATCAGCGATGATTTCGCCAAGGATAGCGCGTCGGAGACCTTGCGTCGCATGCCAATGATTGACGACCCAGCGATCACCGAAGCCATGCGCGATCTCGCTGATGGCGAAGGATAGAGGAAAGAACATGGACGATGTGATTTTGCTCGACACTACAATCGCGTCAGCAGTTTGGGACCTTGGTGATCCCGCTCACCAGTCCGTGTTCGGGCGAGTATCAGCCCTAGGAATCGATGTTGTGACTATCTGCTCAGTGACAGTTGGGGAGGTACTCTATGGTCTTCAGGTCAGCCCATGCGCTGATCCGGCTCGACACCAAGCCGTGAAACAAGCCTTGGCCGCATATCGCGTGTGGCCTGTCGACCATCACACCGCAGAGGTCTATGCCATACTACGAGGCCACCTGTTTGAGAGGTACTCAACTAGAGATGCCCGCGGCAGGTTAACTAGGAAACAGCCCGAGGATCTTATCGACGAAACCTCCGCAAGAGTTCTTGGTATCCAGGAGAACGATCTGTGGATAATCAGCGTGGCCGCACAGTACGATTTGAGGTTCATCACTGGCGATCGGAAGCTTGAGAGAATTCTCCAGATTGCTGGTGAGCATCTAGCCTACAACCGAGCTGAGATCTGGGCCCCCAACGCAAGTGACTAGTACAGTGCCTCGTTCCTGGGCCCGACTCTCCGGTTAGCTCGCGTCTAGACCCGCGTAGAATCATCCGGATTGGCAAGGCAGAGGTGTGCGACACATGCTTATGGGGATATGCTACTCGGCCACGCTGTCCGCGTCAGACCCATCCCGTGGGAGCACTCGTTCGTCGCTGGATCTCTCCCGCATTCGACTATTTCGAGATTTGATCTGCACACTTCTGCACTTCCTCCCATCCGATCGCAACCTTTAGGCCCCCACCACCACGGCGCATGCGCCTACCTGAGTTGGGCCTGTTGTAACACTGTCAATGCGATGGGCATTAGGGAGCCGATAAGCGGCCACACGCGCGTCACCAGCCCAGCCGTGCCTTCCACGTCGCCAAGAAAGGCAAGGGTGCTCAGGAGGCGCTTGACAGCGGCAGGCTGTGGTTTATCCGACTTGAGCACGCCTTTGAGTTCCTCGGCCTGCTGCATATAGGCGATTAGTTGAGACGCGGGCAGATCAGCCTTAACTGCGTCGATCACCTGCGCTAAGATGTCGTCCAGGGCCGTTGCCAATGCAGCGGGGTCGTTGATGAGTTGGTTGATCTCGGACTGACTGGCGTGACCGATGGCCTGTACGTTACCGCCGTGCATCGCATGGATGATTGCCCCCACGTACTGCGTGCGCGGCTCAACCTCGGCCAGTCGCACCTCATGCTCCTGCGCTGTCTCGTAGTACGCCTTAACCTGCAGAATGCGGCCTCGAACGATCATGCTATTCACATCCAGCACGAGGAATCTGTCTCCCGACACAGTCCCGTGCAACCAATCGCCAGGCTGGATATCAGTTCCAGGGGCGAATCCGATGTACTTGCCTCCAGTCTCGTCATGGTTTCGTACACCGCCGGCCTTGAAGACCGCGGCACCGCGCCGCACCTCAAACTCCTCACCACCAAGCTCCAGCATGTTCCTGAATACCGAATCCATTTCCATCTGCACCTCCGAACCATGCGAACTCGTCCATATGGCCGGGATCTCACCGTGGGATGTTCGAGGCCAACTCCTCGGCTGCGCGTCGAATCGAGTAGATCGTGCGAAGACTAGGAACAGCAGCCATCAGCAACGCAGCCGCCTTTTCGTAGCTATTCTCGCTCGCTGGCTCGGCCCCGTAGTGAACGGCATTGCGGGAGTCTCTGACAACGTTCGACCAGATTGATACCTCCCGAAGAATCTGGACCCCAACCTGACATCGCTCTCTGACCTCCATGAAGACATCTTGCTTCTCGTAGAGATCTACCACAAGCCTTATTCTCTTGACCATGGACGAGTCGGGACTGAGCAGCGAGTCGCGGATCGAGAGTCGCTTTTCGGCTCGGAGGTTAGGATGCTCAGCGTTGCACCTGAGAAGTGACAGACCCAGCTCAGTCCACGCACCCTCAGACGCTTTGGCAAGCATTGCCAGACAAGGCAGATACAGATCATTGCGGAAACAGGCCACGGCCTGCCTGAGGGCAGTCTCCACCTCGGCATGAAGATCGGCGATTCCCAGGTCCTGGACGTACAGATCACCGCTGGCGAGCGCCGACGCAGTATTATCGAAGGAGGGCGCGAATCGGACCGCGGTCGGAACGGTGATCGCGTGTTGCGGAAAGCTCCAGCCACTCGAATAGTGCCCGGTGGTCCACTCCAAGTGCGCATGCAACTCATCCAGATCACGGGACGAAATGATCAGTATGCCGCTATTCACCAGTGTCCACAAAGCTTCGCCAAAGGATAATTGCCATGTGATCCACGCGATCGATTGCTTGATCTGCGGCTCAACAGGTACGGAATCGTCCAGGATCAACCGGCGCGGAGGAGCAGCCTCAAATTCCGCCAGGAGTTGAGTCAACATCTTGCGCGGCTGAGGATCGAAGTGCTTGAGGATATATGCTCGCGCACTCGCGATCTCAGCCTTGGTCACAGTAACGCCAGACGAAATGGCAGATTGCACTTCTGTTTGGTCGACCACTGCGATATCTCCGTGAAGTTGCGTTGTCTGTGGGGCGCACCGGGCCCATCAACCCACAATCATTTCATTGATGGAAAGTCAGGAGCCTGCATATCGCGCCTGCGACGACCTTCACTGGTCTGGCTCCGTCAGCTTACCCAACACCTTCTCCGCCTCCTCCCGCGCGACGGCCGACGGCGCCTGATCAATGAACGCCCTCAGCGTCGCGATCACCGTCCCGCCGCCGATCCCCTGCAGCGACAGCGCGGCGAGCCAGCGAAGCTGCTCGTCTTCGTCGCCCAGGGCGGCCACCAGCCCGCCGATGGCTTCCGGCGTCCGCTGCCGGCCCAGTGTGAGCAGCCGGCTGAGGCGTTGACTGCGGCTGCCCTGCGGCGGTGACGGAATCAGCACGGGCTGGGCAGCCGACTCCGGCCGGGGCGCGGCGCGTGTGGGCTCTGCCTTAATCGATGCAGCAGGTGCGGCCGCCGTGCCGCCGAACAGGGCAGGCTGACCGGCATCCGCCTCGGGTTCTACCGCCGGAGCGGGTTTGGCAGTCGGGGCGGGAGCCTGAACAGCGCCGAACCGAGGCGGCGCGGGCGTGATGGGCCGAACCGTCGCCTGGTATGTGGGGCCGGTTTCGGCCACCCGGCCAGGTGTCGCCGCCATTTCTTCCCGGTAGTTCCTCACGACGACTGGCCCCAGTTCTGCCTCCAGCCGATCCCACGCCTCCAGCACCAGCCGCCGCGTGCGATACTCGCCGAAGGCCCTTTCCTCCTTCTCCTTCAGCACCCGGAACGTCTCGCCGGGGAAGTCGGGGCCGTGGACGTCCTTGGGGTCGAGGATGTAGCGCAGCTCGTCGCGCGTCAGGCCATAGAGCCGGGCGTAATAGGCATCGAGCTCGGCGCGCAGGACGGCGCGGCGGTCTTCGTCCCATTTGGCCGGGGCAAACGGTGCGGGGCAAGCATCGCCGCCGGCCCAGTCGGGTGGATCCCAATGGTGTCCGCCGGTTGCATGCAGCCAGGACTGATGCTGTTCTTCCAGCTTTGCCCGGAGCGCCTCGTCGGCATCGGTCCACACGTCGGCCGCGAACGGCGCCATGTCCCAGGCGGTGTAGACCAGCTCCAGGACGCGCGGAATGATAAAGACAAGGTCGGTAGCGGTGTAGGCCCAGGGCGGTAGAACAGGGAATTGCTGAAGATAGAACAGGCTCAAGTTGACGCCGCCGACCTTTTGTTTAGCTATGTAGTCGAGGACAAGCGCACTCAGGTTCCCAACTAGTCCAACCAGCAGACGTGGCTGTGATGGATTAGGGAAAAGCAGATAGAGGGAGTCTCCTACCCCGGCCATCGGCAGAACCGTCGGTATCAGTGTTCGTTCATTTGTCGGACTGGTGACCTTTTTCCAGGAGATTACCCACCGATGATGCCAGGCATCACCGAGTCTGTTTCTGACCTCGGCTTCAGGTATCCAGTACTGCGGTTGGACCGTGAAAATCGAGGATTCGTGATTTTGCAGCAGAGTCTCTACCGGCTGTCCGGGCCTTCTCAGGTTATCGGTCTTGGTAACAACACTTGCTGCTCGATGGTCGTAGCTCATGGTCATCTTGCCTTCATATAACGGCAAGAGGCCAGGAGCTGACTTCGGTTGAAATAGCCTGCTGTCCGTGTTCATCATGAACATAAGCATCGTGCTGATTGACCACGGATTGTGTTCGGCGCCTTCCCAACATAAGACGGGTACTCGCCGATAGATTTTTCTGGTGAGTTCTGCATCGACTCGCGTACGGAAAACCGGACAGGTTTGCGTGTTGGGATTGAGCAAAGCTATCTCCTGCGGAGCGAGTGTAAAACGCCGCCACGGATCAGCAAGATGCTCAACTCGCGTCGCGAAAAAGACGAACTGGCTTTGGGGTATCGGCCGATGACTCATAGAGAGCAAGCAGAACTTCATTCGGTTATCAACTGCGGGGAAGATTGCCTCTCGATTTTCGAAGTCAAAGAGCGAAACGATGGCTTGTCGTCTGACCAAGTCGGCAAAGAAGAACTGGTTGAAAGAATCGGTTGCGATGCCTGTAGGCACAATGATCCCAGCTCGCCCGTTCTGGGACAGCAGCTTGAGCGCCAGTTCACTGAATAGGGCCATAAGATTGATACGCCCATAGCTGGTCAATGGGAATCTGCCGCCCCCATGGACGAATCTTTGGTGCGCATCCACGGTATGTTTGGCCGCCTGAAACTCCGCATACAACGCTGGATCCTCATTGGCTACAGCGGCAATGAGTTGATCTCGGACAGCGGTATTAGGCGCTGCTGCGATTTGCGGAATCCTTACGGCAAAAAACTCCTGGGGATTGAGTTGCAGCATATCCCACGGCGGGTTGCCCAGCATAACTGCGAACCCCCCGGCGGCGAACACGTGTGGAAACTCCAGTGGCCAATGGAAGAATTGGTTACTCACTGCTAGCGCCCGCGCGTGGGCGACGAGGCGGGGATCTGCCGCGGCAGGCTGCCGGCGATAGTCCTGCAACGATGCGGTGGTCGCTATGACGCTCGCGTCTGCATTCGCGGCGGTCAATGGAGTGAAGAAGGCGGCCGTCCACAGGTCGCACGCGGTGCGCTGGACATCTTCCTGCTGCTGTAGCTTACGATAGGCGGCCTGTTTCTGCCGCACCTGCGCGGGCGTATCTTCCGGGCTGTCGAGCTGGGCCTGCCACTGCCGCACGGCCTCGTTGAGCGTGGCTTGTTCTGCCGGGAGGGCAAAGCCCAACTGCCCCTCCCGCTCCCGCTTGTTGCGCCGTTTGAGGTCGCGCGCGGTCGGCTTGTCGTCGCCGGTCACCGGGTCGAATGCCTCGTCAGGGATGCCGCCGTCGAGCACCTTGAGGTCGAAGACCCCGACCAGCGAGTCGCCGCACTTGATGTGCGCGTCCAGGAAGGTCAGCGGCTTGCCGGGCGCGTGGCCCTCGATCCACAGCGCCACCTTGCACAGGTCCACGGCCAGTGGGTTCTTGTCCACGCCGTAGATGCAGTGGATGATCGCCTCGCGCGTCCAGTGGCGCACCGCTTCCGGCGACGGTTCGTCCTCGCCCGTGTCGATCTGGGCCAGTGCCCGGCCGATTCGCCGCGCGGACGCCAGCAGGAAGTGGCCGGACCCACAGGCGCTGTCGCATACCCGAATGGCCAGCAACGCCGCGATCTGGGCTTCGCGTACCTTGGCAGGCTCCGATCGGCGCAGGCTCTCGGCTGCTGCCTTGAGCCGCTCGGCGATGACGGGATCGAGCGCCGAGTCCAGCGTCTCTTTCACCAGCTCGCGCGCGGTGTAGTAGGAGCCGGTGGTCTTGCGCTCCGTGCCCTGGATAAAAGCAAAGGTGAGACGGTGACTCGGTGACACGGTGACAGGGTGAGCGTCTCCGGCCTGGGGCTTGCCTTGCTGTGGCAGTCCCGTGATGACGGGGTATTCATCGAGGAGACTTTCGTAGACGCTGCCCAGCTCCTCCACGTCCAGCGCCGCGTAGTTCACGCGCCGCCGCACCTGTTCTTTTTCGGGCGTGAAGTAGGAAAGCTGCCGGATGGCGCTCAACAGATCGCGGTTGTTCAGATATGCAGCTTCCAGATGGCGCGTGCGGCCCACGTCGAACAACTCACCGTTGAGCGCGGGGACGCCGAGCGCCGGCGCCTGGGTCTCGTCACGCAACACCTGGAACAGCGTGCGCAGGCTCAGGTAGAGATCGTCGAAACGCTGTGGCCCGCTCAGCGGCGCCTCGGCCAGCCGGCGCAGGCGGGTGATGCTGTAGTGGTTGAGGTAGTAGTCGCCGCCCCTACCCCCGACCCCTCCCCCAAAACTGGGGGAGGGGAGAAGGGAGAGGGCCAACAAATTCCGCTCCTCTGCCGCCATCAGGAAGAGCAGCCGGTAGATCAGATAAAGGAGCTGCTGGTAGTAGCCCGTGGCCGACAGGCCCTCCCCTGAGCCCGTCGAAGGGTTCCCCTCGGCCACGGCCCGGCGCAGCTCGCTGTTCTTCGGATGGCTCAGGAACCCGTTGGCCAGGGTCAGGATCGCGCCTTCGACGGCCTTGCGCAGGCCATCCCGGATGCGGCCGCCTTGTTCGACCGCGGCCTGGTGATAGTTCTCCAGCAGGCAACGGCTGCCGTCCTCGCCGGCAGGGGCGAGCCGGGTGCGGTGCGCCAGGCGATAGAAGAGGATGAACTCATCCAGACGCTCGCCTTCGAGCATGCCCTGCAGGTCGAACTCGACGTAGGAGGGCCGGCTGAAGTAGACGGAGTCGCGCAGCAGCCGCAGGGTCGCGCCGTTGGTGACGATGCCCCAGGTGTCGTCGCTGCGGTTCAGGTAGTCCTGCACCAGCGCGTGGGGCGCCATTGTGCCGCGGCCGGCCGGCGGCCGTTCGCCCAGCTTTTGGTCGAAGGCGACGATGTGGACGGGAGGGCCGGATGCGTCGTCGGCTGGTAGGGGCGATCCCTTGCGGTCGCCCTGGGCAGGTGCAACACCTGCCCCTACGGATGCGGTGGCGCGATGCGAGATAGCGTAGCTGCGACCGTCGGCCTCGGCCGCCCGGCGCTGGAAAGTCAGCCGGTAGCCCAACGCCTCCAGCAGCGGGATGATCCAGGCCTCGCGTGTGGCCGAGGTAAGCGACTCACCATCCCTGGCGCGCGCCCGGCGGCGCTCGAACGCCTCCCAGTAGGCGCGCACGTCGCTCCAGACCGCGGTGACCTCATCCACCAGGGAACGCCGGGCATCCAGCCCGAAGTCGGCCGGCTTCTGGCCGGACTGCTCGTGGATGGTTTCCAGGAAGTCGGGCGACAGCAGCCCGCCTTCGATGCGGATGGTCAGTAGGGTCATCGTGCATGACTCGACAATTGGCCGAATTGGCCGTCGTTTGGCCGGAATTGGCCACCAATTCGCCGGAATTGGACGCGAATGAGACGCGGACGGGCCTACCGGTTGTTCGCCGGCCGCGGCAGCGTTACGACCAGTTCATTGTCCATCTCGGCGATATCCGGCTCGCGGCCTGTGGCTTCGCGCACCAGTTGGATCACCCGGAACACGCCACTGCCCAGGCCCGTGACCAACCCCAACCGGCTGAAGAGGAGATAGATCATCGGGTTGCGCAGCACGTGCGCGCCGCCCAGCCGGATCGCTTCCACCGTCACCGTGTTGGGCAGCCTTCCAGGCGTGCGTGCCTCCACCCGATCATCGTAGATCAGCACCCGGATCGGGCCGGCCACCGTGTAGTCGCGATGGGCCAGGGCGTTGACCAGCGTTTCGCGCAGCGCCACCTCGGGCAATTCTGGAAACGTCTCTGGTTCGTACCCCTGGATGTGGTGCCGGACGGGTAGGTGGATGTTCAGAAAGCGCGCTGCGTCCTCGAACATCGCGGGCAGCGGCCCCTCGATGCGCTTGAGATCGGCCGGCGGCGTGGCGAGGTCACGGCCTGGGATACGCGCCGCCACCAGGTGCGCGTGGGGCAGGAAGCGCTGCGGCTCACGGCCGAAGAAGAGCAGGCAGGCTACCGTGGGATAGAGTTCGCCGGCGATCTCCTGCGCCAGGCGCAGGTTGCGCAGCAGTCCGCGGTAGCCGGTGGGGAAATCCTCGGGCCGCTGGCTGTAGTAGCGCTCGATGAAGCGCGCAAACGAGGCGAAGTCTATGTCCTCAACCGTGGCCCGCAGCACCGGCGTCTCGTCGTAGAACATGCTCTCGGTGGCCTGGAACAGCCGCAGCAGCTCCTGACGTGAGGACTGGCGCCGGCCCGATGAAGTGCGCGTGTAGTACACGCCCCGGTTGGTTCGATAGGGGCGCTGATCGCCTTTGGGCACGTTCACCACCACGACGACAGGACCATCGGCAGTCTGGACCGTCTCCTGCACGATGGTCAGCGGCGGCTCGCAGTTCTGATAGGCGATGGAATCCAGGCTCTGCATGGCCCGGTCGGCATCGGCGACGCCGACGATCTGGTGCTCCTTGTTGACGCCCAGGATCAACTGGCCGCCGTCCGTGTTGGCGAATGCAGTCAAGGCAGCCGCGAGATCGTCGCTGTGAACCGGCCACTCCTTGAACTCGGTGCGCAGGTCTTCCCACCGTGCGATCCGGCTGTGCAATTCGTTCAGATTCATAGCTCCTCCGTTCAGCGTGCCCGACCTGGAATCACCGGTAATAGTACCACAACTCCGAGCAAATCGGGCGGCGCCTGCGGCTCGATGACATACGGTGTAGTTTCCCGCTGCATGAGACTTGCGCTGGAACCCACCAAGTCGGCCAGCCGCGCGTGTTCCTGAGCCAAACGCGCAGCGCGCATCGAGAGCATCTTGGCGAGCCTTGGCTGCAAGTCCGGCCACCAGCCCAACGTCTCCCGCAGCACCTCCTGGCGCTCGGCTGTGGACACGGCTACGGCATCGAGCTGACCGTCTAGTAGGCGCTGCGCTTCCGCAGGATCCAGCTCGCTCACATCGGGATATACGCCGCATAGGCCCCAAGTGAATGTCTCCTCGGCTAGCGAGGCAGCGCCGCCGTCGATGTGCAGGTACCTGAGGCGCAGCAGGAAGAGCGCGGTGCGCCGTGTGACCAGCGGCGTGCGGACTGCGCCGCAGCGCGCCACCGGCTGATCCCCACCGGCGGGATGAAAGCCCGTGTCCATCAGGTGTTCCGCCAGCCCCTCGATCAGCGGATGGTTACGCCCCACGTATGTCAGATTTGCAGGCGTTGGCGAGCGGAACGTGATCGGCCACGGCGTCGGCACATCCCCCAGTCTCAGCCGCACCGCCTCTGGCAGATCGCCCGGCAGCAGGTCGTAGCGGCCGCTGCCTCGCTCTGACAGGCCGAAGGGCAGCCGTTGGCTCGCCTGCACGAGGAAGCGCCGCACGTCCTCCGGGCTGCCCAGCACCGCGTCGGTCTCGCCCAGCGCGGCCTGCACTTCTTCGGGCGAGATGGCGCGTTGGGCGAAGCGCGTCCGGCTCTCCCGCTCGCGGTCGGCCGCGCTGGTCCACTCGTCGTGCACGCGGCGCACCAACCGGCCGGCGTCGTCGGTCTGGTCGAAAAGCGCCATCTGACCGTCGTAGCGCGCGGAGCGCTCGAACAGCGAGTGCAGCACCGCTTCCATCACCGTCTCGCTGTCCATCGGCACCGGCACGTGCACGCCCAGCTCCCGGTAAATGTCGCGCGCCTTGCGCAGCAGCACATCCAACACCGCGCCGTCCACCGGGTTGTCCTGGCCGAAGATCATGATCGCCTTGACCACCGGCGCCTTCTGGCCGAAGCGGTCCACGCGGCCCTCGCGCTGCTCCAGCCGGTTGGGGTTCCATGGAAGGTCATAGTGGACGACCGCGGAGAACGCCTCCTGCAGGTTGATGCCTTCGCTGAGACAGTCGGTGGCGACGAGCACGCGCACCGGCGCGACCGCCAGCGACTCGATCTTCAGCCGGCGCTCATCCTCCGCCAGCGCGCCCGTGACCGCGACGATGCGGGCTGATGGAAACCGTGAGGCCAGGGCCTTGCCCAGTTCCTCGGCCACGTAGTCGGCCGTGGCGATGTAGCGGCACCAGACGATGGGCTGGTAGCCGGCTGCCAACAGCCCGCCGATCACCTCGATCAGCTTCTGCAGCTTCGTGTCTTCTTTGCCGCGCAGCGCGGAGGCGAGCCCGGCGAACCGGCGCAGCCGGCCCTGGTCGGACTGCCCCCACGCAGGGTCACGCTCCTGGGCGTCGAACACGGCGCTGGGCGGCGCATCGTTCGCCGCCTCGGCCTCGGTGGGATCGTAGACCAGCGGCGTGAACTCGGCGTCCACACCCGCCGCCCCCCAGTCATCCAGCTCAGCCTCGTCAGCGCCTGCGGCGCCTCCATCCCCGCCCGCTCGCTTCAAGAGCGCGACCTGCGCCGCGGCGGGCGACGAGGAGACGCAGCGCAGCAGCGCCAGCACCGAATAGAAGCGCATACGCTGCTTCCAGCCGGACAGCGTCTCGGCCGAGCGCACCATCTCGCCGGCGAACTCGTAGACCTGTTCGTAGAACTTCCGGTAAGCGGGCGAGAAGCGGTACGGCTGCTCTGCGCCCTCGGGATCGCGCACCGGGAAGGGGGTATCCTCGCCCATCCAGTGCTGCACATCGGCGCGGCGCCGCTGCACGAAGTGCCTGGCGAGGGTTCCCATCTGCGCCTCGCTCAGCGCCGACAGGCTGAGGAAACGGAAGTCTGGCCGCAGCAGCCCCAGCAGCGACTGGAAAGAGGACTCGACACCGCTGTGCGGCGTTGCTGTCAGCAGAATCAGGCTGCGCTCAGGCTTCTTCGCCAGGTCGAGCAGCAGGGCGTGCCGCTGCTGCTGTGCGCTGGCCCGGCCGGCCGGCGGCTGGGCCGCCCCGTGCGCCTCGTCCACCAGCACCAGGTCGGGGCAGTGCTGCAAGAACGCGGCGCGGTAGTGCTCGCCTTTGACGGTGTCAATGCTGGCAACGAAGTGGCGGAAGTGCTGGAAGATGCTGCGATCCTGCGGCGTCTGGCGCTCCAGCCGGGCAACCGTGCCGGCCCGGATCACGACCGCCTCGATGTGAAACTTCTCGGCAAGCTCCCGCTGCCACTGCTCGCACAGGTAGGGCGGGCAGAGCACGGCTACCCGGTGCGCGGTCCCGCGATCCAGCAGCTCGCGCGCGATCAGCGCCGCCTCGATGGTCTTGCCCACGCCAACGTCGTCGGCGATCAACAATCGCACGGTCGGCTGCCGGAGCGCCATCACCAGCGGCACGAACTGGTAGGGCCGCGGCCGCACCGACAGGTGGCCCAGCGAGCGGAACGGCGCCGCGCCATCGCGCAGCAGAAGCCGCGCCGATTCCAGCAGCAGTCGCACTGCCGCGTGATCTTGCACATCCTCGGGCGACGGCAGCGGGAACTGCGCCGGCTCGATGCGTTCGTGGGGCGCCTCGTAGGCCATCAGGTCGGCCAGCGGCTTGACGACGCCGCAGACCTCCCGGGCGCTGCCGCCGATGGGGCGCAGGAGAACCAGGTTCGCGTCGTCCGAAGGGAGGACGACCCATTCGCGTTCGCGGTAGCGCACGAGGGTGCCGGGGGTACTGCCGATCATGCCTTGCCCTCCTGCGCGCCGAAAACGTCGCTGTGATCGAGCAATCTGGCCTCAATGTCCTCGTCATAACGTATCACGATGACCCGATACCCGCGTGCCTTGAGTTCCCGCCGGATCGCCTCGTCGCTCGCCCGCTGCTGCGGTTCGTCGTGTACGCTGCCATCGCAGTAGACACAGACCCCAGTACCATCGCCCTGGTAGAAGAAGTCCGGTACGGTCATCACATTGGGCACTGTGTACTGTGCGAAGTCGGGCAATCGCCGCCCCGTGCTGTGCAGGAGATCCAGCAGAGTGCGCTCCAGCTCCGAGCGGCTGTCGGTCAGTTCGCGCAGCCAGCGGTAGTGTGCCTCGTAATCTCGCTCGGTGTCGCCCATCTGGGTCGTGCTGCCGGCCAGCGCCAGCAGGGCATCGCGCACCGCATGGCGATTCAGTAAGCGGTGCTCGCGCTGATTGCGGTACGACATCAGGCACTCATAGCAGGCCCGGGCGCAGGTATCGTCGTCCGTCGGATCGTCGGCTGGGCGCAGGTCAGCACCGGTGGCAGGATCGAAGTGCAAGACTTCCAACGCCTGGCGGGCGACGGCTGCCAGCGCACTCGGCTCCTGCACCAGCCGCCGGAGCACGCCCAGGCCGCCTTCGGCCCCTTCCCAGAAGAGGATGCCGAGGTGGTCGCCTTCCCCGATCAGCTCCGAGGCTAATTCGCTCTCCTCGACCTCGAATAGCTCCTGGATGCCGCGGGCTAACGCATACTGTAGGCTCGGCAGGAATGCCGGATTCGAGACGTCGCCGACTCGTTGGGGATAGGCCAGCAGGGCGTTGGCCGTGCCGCGCACGAAGAGGCGCACCTGCGACTTGACCTCGGCAGGCGTTGCTCCAGGCGCGCCGGCCACGGCGCTGGCGTTCCTGCCAGGCGTCTCATTCTGACCCAACCACAGCCCGCGCTTCATGTCGAGCCGGTAGCCGGTCTCCTGCCGTCTGCGCCAGCCGTGGTTGATGCGCCATAGAGTGGCTGCCGGCGCGTACACCAGGGCCAGCAGGGCTGAGGTCTCCTTGTCCGATTTCTCCCCATCCACTGTCTTGCCGTCCATCCCCCGCACGCTCGCCAGCCGACGCCGCAGCTCTCCTGCCGGCCCTTGGCTGAAGCGGAAGTTGGTGCGAGTGTCGTACCCCATTCGCATACGCTCTTCCTCGTCGCTGGTGATGCGGTCGCGACGCTGGGTGCCGACGGTAGGCATCTCCAGCAGGTGCGCGACATAGAGGCCGGCAGTTTCCAGCGGACTGTCGCAGTTGCCGCACTTCTCATTGTTGATCGCCTCGCCCTCGTGCAGGTAGCCGCAGTTCTGACACAGCTTGGCCCGCACGAAGCGTTTTTCGGGATCCTGGATGGGCAACCAGACGCGGCTGACCTGGTACTTCGCCCCTTCGTGATAGATCACATTGTCGGGCGCGAACTCGTTGATCGCCAGGAAACGCGGCCGGGCAATGAACTCGCCTTCACTGCGACTGGAGATGAAAACGCGGACGGGCAGCGCGGGGAAGTTGTATCCGGGCAGGAAGCCCTCGCTGGCCAGGTAGCGGTAGGCGTAGAAGTCCGACTCCTCCACCCGCACGTTCTGGCAGGTCAGGAGTTCGAGCTGACGCCGCGCCTCGCGCATGGACGTCTCAGCATCTTTGATGGCGTCCGCACTGGCCCTGCCTGCCTTGCGGAACCCGCCCAACTGCTGCTGCTGGGCCGCCACCAATTGCGCGACCGCGGCGTTATAGAGCTCGCGCCAGCGATCAAAGGCGCGGTCGAATGCTGCGACAGCCGCGTCGATCTGAACCTCAAGCCAACCTTCGGTCAGCCAATCCGCGTCGGCCACGTCTGGCCCGCACGCGGCCAGAATCCGCTGGCACTCCAGCAGGCAGCCCTGGCGTTTGGTCGGCGTGAGCGTGATCTGGTCCCGGACGGCCTGCTGCAGCGGCAGGTCAGGCTGCTCGGCGTCCACGACTTCCAGAACGGATCCTTGACCCTCCGTGAGGCTGAGGCCGGCCCAGGCAAGCCAGATGGCGTGGACGTGCGCCCGCACCAGGTCCTCGTTGCCCAGGTCCAGCCGGGGCGCAGTGACCTCGCCGGCCACCATCTTGTGCCGGCGGCGGAAGAAATACTGGTCGTGCCCGCTGCCGGTCGCGCAGTAGGCCAGGATCAGCGCCGGCTGGCCCGCGCGGCCGGCGCGGCCGCTGCGTTGGGCGTAGTTGGCCGGCGTAGGCGGCACATTGCGGAGGTGCACGGCATTCAAATCGCGGATGTCAACGCCCAACTCCATGGTCGGCGAGCAGAAGAGCGACGCCAACCGTCCCTTGCGGAACGCATCCTCGCGCAGCTCGCGTACCTCGGGCTTCACCTGGGCGGTGTGAGCGCCGCCGCTCATGCCGCTGAGCAGAGGGCCGGCCGTGCGATAGAACCCCGTGAAGAAGCGGTTGGCTTCTTGTTCCACCGCGTCGTACGTCTCGCCCCGCCCCCGATAGCGGCGCAAGGGATTGGCCACCGGCTTACCGTCGCCCAGCCGCCACACCAGGGCGCTCGCACGCAGCCGGAGGCCCCCCTGCCGGCCCACGCTCCCGGCTTCGTCGGCGCGGATCAAGAGCCCGTTCCCGACCATGGCGTTCGCGATGGCCTTGATCAATGCGTCGTATCCCGCGGCGTCCAGCTCGCGGTCGAGCTTCTCTTTGACGTAGCCCTTCAGCCAACGGCCGATCACGCCGCGCGACGAGAGGCTGAAATCGCCGCGCTCGCGATCTTCGTCGGGCAGGACGAAGAAAGATGCGTAACGCAATTGCTCATCTTCGCTGAACGCCCAGCCCTCATCCAGGTATTCGATGGCCCGGCGCTTCAGCTCATCCTGCGCCGGCCCGCGCTTGAGGCACGCCACGTCAATCGTGGACTGCCGGCGCATCTCGTCGAGGAGCGTCCGCAACGCCTCCCCGCGCTGCGCCGCGGTCAGATCGGCCATGACGGCCACCGGCCCCCAGACGTCCTCGCGGCCGAGCAGCGCCTCCAGCCCGTCGTAGCCCACGTGCAGCAGGCCGCACTGCTCCAGGTTGGGCTGCACCACGCGCCAGCCCCGGCGC
>Ga0172369_10003541_pt1 | contig 20489 bp, 19 predicted proteins | sample LakKiv25m_FD_114539 | JGI IMG/M metagenome (GOLD analysis project Ga0172369, IMG submission 114539) | Freshwater microbial communities from Kabuno Bay, South-Kivu, Congo - kab_022012_11.25m | ecosystem: Environmental > Aquatic > Freshwater > Lake | place: Democratic Republic of the Congo...
CGCGCCTTGCACACCGTCTGCTCTGCCGGGATCTGGCCCATCTCGAAGATTTGCGTCCAGCGGTAGCTGAACCAGCCGTTGCGGATCACAAGCGTTTTCTTGCCGGTGGCAAATTGGCGCGCCACCGCTTCCATGCCAAAGGTGCCGCTGCCGGGCACCAGCACCGCGCTGTGCGCGCCGTACACCTCTTTAAGGATGCTGGAGATATCGCGCATCACGCCTTGAAAGCGCTTGGACATGTGGTTGAGCGCGCGGTCGGTGTAGACCACCGAAAACTCAAGCAGGCCGTCGGGGTCGATGTGGGGCAGCAGTCCGGGCATGGGGTGTCTCCTGATGTGGCGAGAGGGCCATCCTCAGCTTAGCACGGTGTGGGCGGGTCGGTCGCTGCGCGTGCGACCTCAATGGCGTCAAACGGGCAGCGCACTTCGCACTTTTTGCAGCCGGTGCACGCGGACATGTCGTGGATGGCCGAATGCTTGTGCCAGCCGCGCGGCTCCAGACTGAGCAGGTGCAGCGGGCAGGCTGCCACGCACCAGCCGCAACCGGTGCAGCGCGCCGGATCAATGTCAACCCGATACGACTTCATTCACGCCAGCGGCAGGACGCGGCAGCGGCTCAGGCCAAAGCGCTCGAAGTCGCGGTCAAAAGTGACCAGGCGCAGGCCGCTGCTTTGCGCCAGCGCGGCCAGATAGGTGTCGGTCCACAGGCGCGGTGCGGGTTGAACGGTGTTGATCAAACGGTCAATGGCGGTGTCGCAGTCGGCAGGGTCGGTCAGCAGGCCAATCAGCGGCTGAGCGCGCCAGCTTTGGTAAAGCCGCCACGCACTGGGCAAATCCAGTGCGCCCGGGCCGACCGCCTTGGGCTGGCACAGCAAGCGCACCAAGCCCAGCGCGGTGGTGCGGCAAAACCAGGCGTGGGCTTGGCCATCAGCGGCCATCGGTAGCACCTCTTGTGCCCAGTACCGCCGTGCCTGCGTGTGATGCGGGTGCTCTTGCACCGCCAGCGCCAACCAGACGTTGATGTCGGGCAGGTCGCCGCTGGCAGGATGGGTGTTGAGCCAGGGCAGTCCGGGCGCCTCCTGCACCGTCGGGGGGGCTGGGCCAAAGTCACTCATGCATGAGTTCGCTGAGCGCCGCGTTGCTAAGTTGGTCTGCCGTCAGCGCCATGGGGGCGCCCAGGCAGACGCTGGGGAGTTCAGCGACGGGTGCTGCAAGATCAGCCTGGGCCGGGCTATTCAGGCCGCGCTGCAGCAAGCTCAGCACCAAGTCGCGCAGGGTAGAGCCTTCTAGCGCGGCGCGCGCTTTGAGGTGACGGAACAGTGGATCGGGAATATCAAGGCTGGTACGCATATCTGCATTTTTGTGCAAATGTGCCGATTTGGCAAGCTATTTGTTGAACTACTCGTGGACCTGCTCTGAAATTTGGGTCATCCAGTCTTGAAACACCAGCAACGCCGGCGGCGGCTCTGCGCCTTCGGGGCGCACCAGGTAGTAGGCGCGCGCGTTGGCTAGGGGTTGGTTGCATAGCACTGCCAGCTCGCCGCGGGCAAGTTCCTGCTCGATCAACAGCCGCGGCACCAGCGCCACGCCCAGTCCGCGCATGGCAGCGGCGGCGGTCATGGAAAACTGCTCAAAGCGTGCGCCGCCCAAAGCGTTGGGCGCGCTCACGCCCTGCGCGTCAAACCAGGCACGCCAGGCCTCTGGCCGCGTGCTTTGCTGCAGCAGTGGCAACTGCGCGATGGCATCGGGTGCCAAGCTGGCTTGACCTTGCAGCAGGCTTGGGGCGCCGACAGGGTAGACCACTTCGTCGAGCAGTTTGACGGCTTGTGTGCCGGCCCACTGGCTGAGCTGCTCGGGCGTGCCGGCAAAGATTGCGGCGTCATACGGGGTATCGGCAAACAAAAACGGGCGCGTGCGGGCGTCGATGTGCAGCGTCAGCGCGGGCTGCGCGGCGCGCAGCAGGGGCAGGCGCGGGATCAGCCAGCGCGTGGCAAAAGTCGGCACGCTGGCCAGGTGCAGCGTGCGCGCGCTGCCCTGCGTGCTCATCAGGTCCAGCGTGTCTTGTTCCAGCGCCTGCAAACGCAGGCCCACCTGGGCTGCGTAGTCGCGCCCTGCGGCGGTCAGCATCACGCCGTGGCGGGTGCGTTTGAACAGGGATACACCGACAAATTCCTCCAGCCCGGTCAATTGGCGTGACACCGCACCTTGCGTCAGCGCCAGCTCTTGCGCCGCGCGCGTGTAGCTTTGGTGGCGCGCGGCCGCGTCAAAGCACAACAGCGCTTGCAGGGAGGGGATTTTGCGTCGCATGATGTGTGGAATATACATAAATTGGAATCTGATCCGTTTTGTGAAGGAATCGCAAGATGCTTTGAAAATTGGCTTCATTCCAGCTGATATTGCCAAAATACAGATATACCTTCGCCTTGCGGAAGTCGATTGAAATGATAAATACGCATAACTGAGTGAAAACAAATCGTTTGCGTCAGAGTTCGGCGGCGCGCTACGATGCGGCGCAAATTCAACCCTTTTTGGAGACCCCCCATGGCCCACGCCGCTTTCAACTGGCAAGACCCCTTTCTGCTGGAACAACAACTCACCGACGACGAGCGCGCCATCAAGGACGCCGCCGCTGCGTACTGCCAGGACAAACTCTCCTGCCGCGTGCAGCAGGCGTTTCGCACCGAGTCCACCGACCCGGCCATCTTTCGTGAGATGGGTGAATTGGGTCTGCTTGGCCCCACCATCCCCGAGCAATATGGCGGCCCGGGCCTGAACTACGTGGCCTACGGCTTGATCGCGCGCGAGGTAGAGCGTGTGGACAGCGGCTACCGCAGCATGATGAGCGTGCAAAGCTCGCTGGTGATGGTGCCGATTTACGAGTTTGGCAACGAAGCCACGCGCCTGAATTACCTGCCCAAGCTGGCTACCGGTGAATGGATCGGCTGCTTTGGCCTGACCGAGCCCAACCACGGCTCCGACCCGGCCAGCATGCTCACGCGCGCCGTCAGGGTCGATGGCGGCTACAAGCTCACCGGCAACAAAATGTGGATCAGCAACAGCCCGATTGCCGACGTGTTCGTGGTCTGGGCCAAAGAGGTCACGCCAGATGGCAAGGTCGGCCCCATCCGCGGCTTTGTGCTCGAAAAAAGCTGGGCCGGTTTGAGCGCCCCGACCATCCACGGCAAGGTGGGCTTACGCGCTTCCATCACCGGCGAAATCGTCATGGATGGCGTGTTCTGCCCCGAAGAAAACGCTTTCCCAGAAGTGCGTGGCCTCAAAGGCCCGTTCACCTGCCTGAACAGCGCACGCTATGGCATTGCCTGGGGCGCACTGGGCGCGGCGGAAGACTGCTGGCTGCGCGCCCGCCAGTACGTGCTGGACCGCCAACAATTTGGCCGCCCGCTGGCCGCCAACCAGTTGATCCAAAAAAAGCTGGCCGACATGCAAACCGAAATCGCGCTGGGCCTGCAGGGTTGCCTGCGCCTGGGCCGCATGAAAGACGAAGGCACCGCAGCGGTGGAAATCACCAGCATCCTGAAGCGCAACAGCTGCGGCAAGGCGCTGGACGTGGCGCGCATGGCGCGCGACATGATGGGCGGCAACGGCATCAGCGACGAGTTCGGCGTGGCGCGCCACCTGGTCAACCTGGAGGTGGTCAACACCTACGAAGGCACGCACGACATCCACGCGCTGATTCTGGGCCGCGCGCAGACCGGCATCCAGGCGTTTTGCTGAGACGCACCGTTGCCAACGCTTGACACCACCCCGGGATGCATCACATGACTGCGCCGCAAGCCGCCCTATCTCACCTCAAAGTGCTGGACCTCTCCCGCGTACTCGCCGGCCCGTGGGCCACGCAGATGCTGGCCGACCTGGGTGCGGACGTGATCAAGGTCGAGCGCCCCGGCGCCGGTGACGACACGCGCTCCTGGGGGCCGCCGTTTCTCAAGGATGCCGAGGGCAACGACACAACAGCCGCCACCTACTTCACCTGCTGCAACCGCAACAAGCGCGCCATCACCGTGGACATCGCCCACCCAGAAGGCCAGGCGCTGATCCGGCAACTGGCGGCGCAAAGCGACGTGCTGGTGGAGAACTTCAAGGTCGGCGGACTCAAACAATACGGCCTGGACTACGAAAGCCTGAAAGCCCTCAACCCGCGCCTGATCTACTGCTCGGTGACCGGTTTTGGCCACAGCGGGCCCTATGCCGAGCGCGCGGGCTACGACCTGATGATGCAGGCCATGAGCGGCCTGATGAGCATCACCGGCCACGCCGACGACCAGCCCGGCGGCGGCCCGCTGCGCATGGGCGTGGCGCTGATCGACGTGCTCACCGGCCTGTATGCGTGCAGCGCCATCCTGGCCGCGGTGGAGGCGCGCCACCAGACTGGCGCCGGGCAGCACATCGACATGGCGCTGCTGGACGTGGCCATGGCCGCGCTGGCCAACCAGGCCGCCGGTTTTCTCAACACCGGCAAAGTGCCGCAGCGCCAGGGCAACACCCACCCCAGCCTGGCGCCCTATCAGACGCTGGCTACGGCCGACGGCCAAATGCTGATCGCCGTGGGCAACGACGGCCAATTCAGCCGCCTGTGCACTGCCTTGGGCCAACCCGCCTGGGCGGAGGATGCCCGCTTTGCCAGCAACGCCCTGCGCGTGCAGCACCGCGTCGAGCTGGCCGCCTTGCTTGAAAGCGTGACGCGCACCCAGCCCACCGCGCATTGGGTCACGCTGCTGGAAGACAAGGCCGTGCCCTGCGGCCCCATCAACACCTTGGCGCAGGCCTTTGCTGAGCCGCAGGTGGCGGCCCGCGGCTTGAGGGTTAAACAGGCCATAGCCCATTCAGATCAAGGGTCATTAGCACCACAAGATATCGTAACCGTGGCCAGCCCCTTGCGCCTGCAAGACACGCCGCCCGTGCTGCGCCGGCCGCCTCCGGCGCTGGGGGAACACACCGATGAAGTGTTGGCAGAATTGGGGCTGGATGCCCAGCGGGTCGAAGGATTGCGCGAACGTCACGTGATTTGAGCGCGCTACGGCATCCTTAGGGAGATGCCATGGATCGAACCGAACGGTTCTACAAAATCAACCAACTGCTGCGCGCCAAAAAGGTTGTCAGCTTTGCCACCTTGCTGGCCGCCTTGGGCGTGTCACGCTCGACCCTCAAGCGTGATCTGAAGTTTCTTTGTGAACGCTTGCACAACCCCATCGTCTATCGACGTGACATGGGCGGCTACCAGCTCGCAGCTTCAGACCCAGCCGACCACCACCCGCACGAACTGCCCGGCCTGTGGTTCTCACCCACCGAAATCCACGCCCTGTTGACCATGCAACAACTGCTGGCCGGGCTGGACGCCGGTGGCGTGCTCAGCACCCACATCGCCCCGCTGATGGAGCGTCTGAACGCCCTGCTGGGGCCAGAAGGCAATGCCGAGGCCACCGAGCTGCGCCAGCGCGTGCACCTCATCCGCCTGGCGCAACGCAGCGTGCGCCCGCGCCACTTTGAGCAAGTGGCCACCGCCCTGGCCCAGCGCAAGCGCATCCACATTGCTTACACCGCACGCGGCAACGGCCACACCACCGAGCGCGCCATCTCGCCCCAGCGCCTGGTGCACTATCGCGACAACTGGTATCTGGATGCCTGGTGCCACCAGCGCCAGGGTCTGCGCAACTTTGCGCTGGATGCCATCACCAGCCTGGAGCCGCTGAACGAACCCGCGCGCGAGGTCAGCGCCGCCCAACTCAGCACCACCTTCGGCCCCGGCTACGGTATTTTTTCCGGCGGCACGGTGCGCTGGGCCCGCCTGCGTTTCAGCCCCGAACGTGCCCGTTGGGTGGCGCAAGAGCAGTGGCACGCCGAGCAAACCGGCAAGTTTGAGGAGGGCGGCAGCTACCTGCTGCGCCTGCCCTACACCGACCACCGCGAGCTGATCATGGACATCCTGAAACACGGCACCCACTGCGAAGTGCTGGGGCCGCCGTCACTGCGCAAGGTGGTGGGGGATGAGGTGAAAAAGATGGGGGGGAAATATTTTTGAGGGGTGGGGCAGAGGGTCATGTGGTGAGCCTTTGGGGGCGTAAGCTATCGACAAATCAGAAAAACATTTCACGGTAGGAAGTCATCTTGTCAGACGCACTGGCCCATTCGGGCGGACATCTGTTAGCCAATCATCTGAAGGCGGTTGCCGAACTGGCAGCTGAGTTTTCCAAGGCATTTGACCCGGCGGAAGCACCAAGGCGCTGGGCTTACCTGGCGGGTTTGTGGCACGACCTGGGCAAATACCGGCCTGGCTTTCAGCGCTATGTGCAACTGGCCGACAACCCTGATGCGCACATCGAAGGCAAAGTAGGTGGGCGCGAAAAAACGCACTCTGCCGCTGGCGCGCTGTGGGCCATGCAGCAACTCAACAAGCCGAACCAGCCTTTGGGCAACATCCTCGCCTACCTGATTGCCGGTCACCACGCCGGGCTGGACGATTGGGATGGCGGGTTGAAAGAGCGCCTGCAAAACGAAGACTCGCAACAGGAATTGAAGGAAGCCTTGGCCGCCAATCCCCCCGCCAACATCCTGGCGCATGGCGACTTGGTCGCGCGGATTCCCGGCGGCGCAGCTGGCTTTGCCCTGTGGGTGCGCATGTTGTTCTCGTGCCTGGTCGATGCCGACTTTCTGGACACCGAAGCGCACTTTGATGCGGGCAAACCCGGTCGCCGCGAAGGGTTCCCCACGTTGGCGCAAATGCGTTTGGCATTTGATGCGCACATGGCGGCCATGCCCGTGGCGGACACACCTGTCAACATCTTGCGAGCCGACATCCTGGGCCAGTGTCGTGCCAAGGCCGCTTTGCCTGCGGGGTTTTTCTCGCTCACAGTGCCCACGGGCGGCGGCAAAACCCTGTCCAGCCTGGCCTTTGCGCTGGAGCATGCACAAGCCCATGACCAGCGTCGCATCATTTACGCCATCCCCTACACCAGCATCATTGAGCAAACGGCCGACGTGTTTCGCAACGTGTTCAAGGCGTTGGGCGACGAGGTGCTGATCGAACACCACAGCCAAGCCGATGCGGCAGAGAAGGACGAAACCGCCCGCAGCCGTCTGGCCTGCGAAAACTGGGACGCGCCGCTGGTCGTCACCACCAACGTGCAGTTGTTCGAGTCGCTGTTCGCGTCCAAAACCTCGCGCTGCCGCAAGCTGCACAACCTGGTGGGCAGCATCATCGTGCTGGACGAGGCGCAGCAACTGCCGCCCGCGTTTTTGCAACCCATTCTGGATGTGCTCAATCTGCTGGTGGCGCATTACGGCGTGACCGTGGTGCTGTGCACCGCCACCCAACCGGCGCTGAGCAGCACCGCTTACTTCGATGCCAGCAAGAACCTGCGTGGGCTGGACAAGGTGCGAGAGATCATCGACCACCCCGATGCCTTGTTTGAGGCCCTCAAGCGCGTCGATGTGGCGCTGCCGCCCGACTGGACAACGCCCACCGCCTGGGCTGATATTGCCAAACAGCTCAGTGACGAGGACTGCGTGCTGGCCATCGTCAACACCCGCAAGGCCGCCCGCGAATTGCAACGCCTGATGTCGCCTGACACCTTGCACCTGTCGGCGCTGATGTGCGGCGCACACCGCAAAGATGTCATCGCCCATATCAAAGAGCGCCTGCAAGCCAAGCGCGAAGGGCGCGACCAGAGGCCGCTGCGCGTGGTCAGCACCCAGTTGGTGGAAGCGGGAGTGGACATTGACTTCCCCGTGGTCTACCGCGCCTTGGGAGGACTGGACTCCATCGCCCAGGCGGCGGGTCGCTGCAACCGCGAAGGGCGCATGGATGGCAAAGGTCGCGTGGTGGTGTTTGTGCCGCCTGAGCGGCCACCAAAAGGGCATTTGGAACAAGCAGCCCAATCACTTGTCAACACGCTGCCCAAGACCAATGTTGAACCCTTGACCCGAGACCTTTTTGCCGCCTATTTCAAAGACTTTTATCACTCGGTGAATTTGGATGCGAAGGGCGTTGTCCAGAAACTCACCATCAACGACCGCAAAACCTTGAGCGTGCAATTCCGCACCGCTGCCGAAGCCTTTCGCCTGATTGACGATGCCGACTCCGCCACCGTGGTGGTGCGCTACGCCGCGCACCACGACGAGCTTGAAAAACTGCTGGGTCTATTGACCGCAGAAGGCCCGCAGCGGTGGTTGATGCGCAAGTTGCAGCGCTACACCGTCAGCATTCACAAACGGGTGGCGGACAAGCTGCTGGCGCAAGGCAGTTTGACGTTGCCCATGCCAGGACTTTTTGTGCAGGTGGATGCCGACAACCTCTACGACCCTACGCTGGGTCTCAGCGTTGATGAAGTTGCCTACAACCCTGCAGGCTTTGCCATTTAAAGGAAAACCATGCCCAGTTTTTGTCTCGAAGTCTCAGGCTCGTTTGCCTGCTTTACCCGCCCGGAAATGAAGGTGGAGCGCGTCTCTTACGACGTGATGACGCCCTCTGCCGCCCGCGCGGTGTTTGAGTCTGTGCTGTGGAAACCGGCCATCCGATGGCGGGTGCAGTGCATTGAGGTGCTCAAGCCCATCCGCTGGATCAACTTGCGGCGCAACGAGGTCAGCGCCGTGGTGTCCACGCGCAATGTGCAGCAGGCCATGACCGCGGGCAGCGGCACGCTGGGGTTGTACATCGAAGACGAGCGCCAGCAGCGTGCGGGTTACTTTTTGCGCGATGTGGCCTACCGCATCCATGCCGATTTGTCGCTGGCTCCGGGCTGCACCGAACCCTTGATGAAGTACACCGAAATGTTCACCCGCCGCGCCAGCAAGGGCCAGTGCGTGAACCAGCCCTACCTGGGCTGCCGCGAGTTTGCGGCGGACTTCCGCCTGGTGACTGCAGACGCACCGCCCGCCACGCCGATAGGCGACACCCGCGAGCTGGGCTGGATGCTGCACGACCTGGACTTCACCCACCCCGCCGACCCGCAGCCGCGTTTCTTCAACGCCAAGCTTGACAAGGGCGTGGTGCAAGTCCCCCCGTTTGAGGAGGCACGCGGATGATTTTGCAAGCCCTGAACGACTACTACCGCCGCAAGTGCGACGACCCCGATCCGGCGCAGCGCCTGCCCATGTTTGGGCTGGAGCAAAAGGAAATCCCGTTCATTCTGGAGATCAGCGCAGACGGTGAACTGCTGCAACTGCGCGACACCCGCGAGTTGAATGGCAAGAAAAAGGTGGCCCGCACGTTCCGGGTGCCCATGAGCGTAAAAAGAGCATCGAATATCGCCGCCAATTTGCTGTGGGACACCTTGGAATACGTATTGGGTGTGGACACCAAAGGCAAGCCCGAGCGCGTGGCTGAACAGCATGCTGCCTTTCGCGCCCGCATTGCCGCGCTGCCTGAGGCAGCCCGAGAGGACCCAGGCCTTCAAGCCGTGACGCGCTTTCTTGATCACATTGACCTGGCACAGTTGGAGCGCCAACCCGCCTGGGTCGATGCGCTGGAGAGCAACGCGGTGCTGAGCTTTCGGCTGCAAGGTGACCTTGATCTGGTGTGCCAACGCCCAGCCGTGGTGAATGCGGCGCTGAATGTTTCCACAGGCGACGATGCGCCCCAAGCCATGTGCCTGGTCACGGGTGACCAAGCTCCGGTGGAGCGCCTGCACGCCTCCATCAAAGGCGTGTGGGGGGCGCAAACCTCGGGCGCCAACATCGTCTCGTTCAACGCCCGCGCGTTTGAGTCGTATGGCAAGACCGAGCGCCAAGGCGAAAACGCCCCGGTCAGCCGCGCTGCCGCCTTTGCCTACACCACCGCGCTGAACCACCTGCTGCGCAAAGACTCGCCGCAGCGCATTCAGGTGGGGGATGCGTCCACCGTGTTCTGGGCTGAAAAGCAAGACGCATTCGAGGACATTTTTGGTGACATCTTCAAGGACAACCCGGATGACAGCACGCCCGCCGTTCATGCGCTTCTCAAAGCGGTTCAAAGTGGCAAGTGGGGTTCGTCGGATGAGCACACGCGCTTTTATGTCCTGGGTCTGGCGCCCAACGCGGCACGCATCAGCATCCGTTTCTACCACTGCGTGACCTTGCGTGAACTGGGGCTGCGCATTGCCCAGCACTTTGAAGACCTGTCGCTGGTGCGTGGCCCGCATGACCCGCCATACCCCTCGCTGTTTCGCCTGCTTACCGCCGTGGCGGTGTTGAACAAGGCGGACAACATCCCGCCCAATCTGGGTGGCACCATCGTGGATGCCATTTTTGCCGGGGTCAACACGCCTTACCCCAGCCTGTGGTTCAACGCGGCCGTGGGTCGCTGCCGGGCTGAGCAAAACGTCACTTACCTGCGGGCTGCGGCCATCAAAGCCTGCTTGAACCGCCAGATGCGTTGCCATTCTGATCACTCAACCCAAAAGGAGTTTTTGCCCATGCTTGACCTCAGCAACCCGAACCCAGCCTACCGTCTGGGGCGGCTCTTTGCCGTGTTGGAAAAAATCCAGGAAGAAGCCAGCCCCGGGCTGAATGCCACCATTCGTGACCGCTACTACGGCGCGGCTTCCAGCACGCCGGTGGCGGTGTTCACCACCTTACTGCGCCTGAAAAACGCCCACCTCAAGAAGCTGATGCCAGGGCGCATCACCGGCTTTGAAAAATTGCTGGGCGAGGTGCTCGGCGCTGTCACCGACTTCCCCAAACACTTGGCCCTGCCCGACCAAGGCCGCTTTGCCCTGGGCTACTACCACCAGCGGCAAGATTTTTTCACCAAAAAACCTGACGACTCCACCAACACAACCCCACCCACAGAAGGAACCCAACCATGAGCCTCAATCAACCACTGGCGAACCGCTATGACTTTGTTCTTGTTTTTGATGTCCGTGACGGCAACCCGAATGGCGACCCCGACGCAGGCAACATGCCGCGCCTGGATGCTGAATCCGGCCACGGCTTGGTGACCGACGTGTCGCTTAAACGCAAAGTGCGCAACTTTGTGACGCTTGTAAAAGGCGAACAGATCGGATTTGACATTTTTATTAAAGAGAAGGCCGTACTAAATCAACTGATTGAGCGCGCCTATGAGAAAAGCCCAGAAGTGCAGTCTGCAATGGAGGCATGGAAGGCTTGGCAAAAGGACAAGAAAAAGAATCCAAAGCCGCCAAAGCATTACGAAGACATCGCTCGCGATTGGATGTGTCACAACTTTTTCGACGTGCGTACTTTTGGTGCCGTCATGAGTACTGGAGATGAAGATTCAGAAAGCAAGTTGAAGAAAACTGCTGGACAAGTACGTGGCCCAGTTCAACTCACCTTTGCGCGGTCGGTGGAGCCTATCGTTGCGTTGGAGCATTCCATTACTAGGATGGCGGTTACCAACGAAAAGGATTTAGAAAAAGAGCGCACCATGGGCCGCAAGCACACCGTGCCCTATGGCGTGTACGTGGCGCACGGCTTTGTCTCCTCCTTCCTGGCCAAGCAAACCGGCTTTGGCGAAGATGACCTGGAGTTGCTGTTTCAGGCCCTGTCGCAAATGTTTGAGCATGACCGCTCTGCCGCGCGTGGCGAAATGTCCACCCGTGGGCTGTATGTGTTCAAGCACGACAGCGAACTCGGCAACGCCCCAGCTCATGCGCTGTTTGACCGCCTCAAGGTGGAGCCCAAGGCCGAGGGCGAAGTGGCCCGCAGCTTTGAGGTGTATGCCGTGGACTTTGACGGACAGAGCCTGGCCGTGGGGCAATCCGTCCAGCCCGCCCCTGGGGTGACTTTGACACGGCGCTGCTGATCAAGGCAAACATGAAAATCCTGCCCACCGAATTCGACGGCCAAACCATCCGCCGCGTGTACGACGAAGCCACCGAAACCTGGTGGTTTTCGGTGATTGACGTGGTGCAAGTGCTGACGCAACAGGCCGATGACTTGACCGCCCGAAAGTACTGGAATCAGCTCAAGCGCAGGCTTGCCAATGAAGGCAGTGAACTGGTGACAAGTTGTCACCAGTTGAAAATGCCCGCTGCCGATGGCAAGCAGCGCCTCACCGATGTCGCCACCGCCGAAACGCTGCTGCGCCTCGTCCAATCCGTCCCCAGCCCCAAGGCCGAGCCCATCAAGCTTTGGCTGGCCAAGGTGGGTTACGAGCGCATGCAAGAGCTGGCCGACCCGGCTCTGTCGCTCAACCGTGCCCGCCAGACCTGGCAGCAGCATGGCCGCAGCGACAAGTGGATTGCCCAGCGCATGACCGGGCAGGAAACCCGCAACAAACTCACTGACTATTGGAGCGCACACGACATCAAAAAAGGCAGCGAATTTGCCATCCTCACCAACATCATTCATCAGGAATGGGCTGGCGTGAGCGTGGCCGAACACAAAGACAAGAAGGGCTTGACCAGCCACAACCTGCGCGACCACATGAGCGAGGCCGAGCTGATCTTCACCGCGCTGGCCGAGCTGTCTACCCGCCAGATTGCCGAAAAAACCGAGGCCACCGGGATGAGCGCCAACAAGAACGCCGCCCAAGCTGGCGGACGCATCGCCAAACAAGCGCGTCAGCAACTGGAGGCGCAGACCGGGAAATCGGTGGTCACGGGCGAAAACTTCTTGCCAAGCGCTAGAAACAATATAGCTGGTAGCGCAGATTAGACAAGCGCTGGTGGCACAAATTGACCATGGAACCGGTTGACCCAGTTCCCCTGTCTGCCCTGCAGCATTGGTGCTACTGCCCGCGCCAGTGCGGCCTGATCCACCTCGAACAGGTGTTTGACGACAACGTGCACACCCTGCGCGGCCAGGCCGTGCATGCCAAGGCGGACCTGCCCGGTGTGGAAACCGCCAAAGGCGTGCGGGTGGCGCGTGCCTTGCCGCTGTGGCATGACGCGCTGGGGCTGATTGGCAAGTCAGATGTGGTGGAGTTTCTGGCCGGTGGTGTGCCCTACCCGGTGGAATACAAAGTCGGTAGCCGCCACAAGGCGGCCGACATTGCCGCGTGTGACGACATCCAGTTGGCCGCACAAGCCCTGTGTCTGGAGGCCATGACGGGCAAGCCCGTGCACGAGGGCGCGCTGTACTACGCCACCTCCAAACGCCGCCGGGTTGTGTCCATCACCGCGCAGTTGAAAGCCGAGGTGGCGCAATCGGCGCAAGCCATTCGCCAGATGCTCTCCAGCGGCACGCTGCCACCGCCCTTGGTGGGCGAGCCTGCCGCCAGGCGCTGCAAGGCATGTTCCCTGCAAGAGCGCTGTCAGCCGCAGGCCACGCACACTGGGCTGAAAGCCGCCCGCGCCGCCCTGTTTGACCCCGATGCATAGATCGTCGCTCTGCAAACCGCCCGTGCAACTCCTCAACACCCTCTACGTCACCACGCCTGACACCTATTTGCGGCTGGACAACGACACCCTGCGCGTGGAGGTAGAGCGCGAAACCCGGCTGCGCGTGCCGCTGCACCACCTCAGCGCCGTGGTGTGTTTTGGGCACATCAACCTGTCGGCTCCGCTCATGCACCGGCTGGCTGAGGGCGGCATCGCTTTGGTGCTGCTGGACGACAACGGCCGCTTCAAAGCGCGGCTGGAAGGCGCTGTCAGCGGCAACGTGCTGCTGCGCCAGGCCCAGTTTCAGCGCGTGGCGGATGCCGCCTTTACGCTGGACATGGCCCGCGCCAGTGTTGCGGGCAAGATCAAAAACACCCGCCAAGTCTTGCAACGCGGCGCCCGCGAAGCCAAGTCAGACGATGAGGCCAAAACTCTGACGCGTCTGGCCGATGACCTGGCCGCCAGCCTGCGTGCCTTGCCTGACGTGCCCAACCTGGACAGCTTGCGCGGGGTCGAAGGCGAAGCGGCACGCCAATACTTCAGCGGCCTGAACCTGCTGGTGCGCCCCGACCAACGCACCGCCTTCGCCATGGATGGCCGCACCCGCCGCCCACCGCGTGACCGCTTCAACGCCATGCTGTCGTTCCTGTACGCCATGTGGATGAACGACTGCCGCAGCGCCCTGGAAGCCGCCGGGCTCGACCCACAGGTCGGCTTCCTGCACGCCTTGCGCCCAGGCCGCGCCGCACTGGCGCTGGACTTGATGGAAGAGTTCCGCCCCTGGGCCGACCGGCTGGCGCTGACCCTCATCAACCGGGGTCAACTGAGTGCCGATGATTTTGTGCTGCGCGAAGGCGGCGGCGTGTCGCTGCAGCCCGATGCCCGCAAAGCCGTGGTGGCGGCCTACCAAGAACGTAAAAAAGACGAGATCACCCACCCGCTGCTGGCACAGTCCGTGCCACTGGGCTTGGTGCCCTTGGTGCAAGCACGGCTGATGGCCCGCGCCCTGCGCGAAGACGACGCGCCCTACGTGCCGTTTGTGGCGAAGTGAAAGATCATCATGCTAGTGCTGGTTTGTTACGACGTGAACACCGAAACCAAAGCCGGTCGCCGCCGCCTGCGCCGCGTGGCGCGGGTGTGTGAAAGCACCGGGCAGCGGGTGCAAAAGTCGGTGTTTGAATGCCAACTTGATGTGGCCAAGTTCGAAGCGCTGGAGCGCGAGCTAATGGCAGAAATCGACCCTACCCTGGACTGCCTGCGCCTGTACCGCATTCCCGGCACACGCGGTTTTGAGGTGATAGAACACGGCACCTTCAAGGCTGTGGATTTTGATGGACCGTTGGTGCTTTAAACGCTGTTTTCTGGTGCCCATGCCCGCTTTGCCGTGGTATGGTTAGCGCCGCGAACCTCAAGTGAGGGTCTTTTTGCTGCGAAGTTCGCGCGCTTTTCAACTCTTGGTTTTGAGTGGCTTTTTTATTTTCTCGAGGCTCGTTTTTTTGCAGACACATGTCGTCACTGTCAGGTTCGCGGAAATGCTCGGAAAAATTGAATGCCGACAAGGCGTTGAGTGTGAAGCAGTTCGCCCGCCAGCAATGGCGGGCGCGGATTGAAACGATGATGCAATGGCAAAGCTGACCGCACCTAAGCAGTTCGCCCGCCAGCAATGGCGGGCGCGGATTGAAACACTCCGACTCAATGATGATCACGGGCCTAAAAAAAAGTTCGCCCGCCAGCAATGGCGGGCGCGGATTGAAACGAGATGGGCGTCAACTCTATGACGAAGCTCTAACAAAGTTCGCCCGCCAGCAATGGCGGGCGCGGATTGAAACGGCGGTGACTTGGCCGTGCTGACAATGGATGGAAAGTTCGCCCGCCAGCAATGGCGGGCGCGGATTGAAACACGATGGTTCGGCCCTACATCATAAGCACGGGCAAAGTTCGCCCGCCAGCAATGGCGGGCGCGGATTGAAACCACGTCAATGCTGGCCTGCGTCATCAACGTGCGGCAGTTCGCCCGCCAGCAATGGCGGGCGCGGATTGAAACGTCACGGCGCCGGCGTCAAAATTGTCGATGCAGACAGTTCGCCCGCCAGCAATGGCGGGCGCGGATTGAAACCACCCGCGCCTGCAGGCGGATGCCGCCGGGGCCGAAAGTTCGCCCGCCAGCAATGGCGGGCGCGGATTGAAACTTGACGCCGCAGGCATGGAAGGTACGGACGCCGCAAGTTCGCCCGCCAGCAATGGCGGGCGCGGATTGAAACATCGTGCCAGCAAAATACGCCAGCATGGTAAGTGAGTTCGCCCGCCAGCAATGGCGGGCGCGGATTGAAACAGACGGTCGAACAAGCCAACGCAAAGAGCGACGACAGTTCGCCCGCCAGCAATGGCGGGCGCGGATTGAAACTGGCCCCATGGCATGACAAACACCCAGATTTGCAAGTTCGCCCGCCAGCAATGGCGGGCGCGGATTGAAACTGATCGAGAGTGCAAACAAAAATAACGGCCCGCCAAGTTCGCCCGCCAGCAATGGCGGGCGCGGATTGAAACTCCTACCTCAGCGCGTGGCACTTAAAGGGTCGGTAGTTCGCCCGCCAGCAATGGCGGGCGCGGATTGAAACAAACATAGAAACACCTCAGAAAGAAAAATTTAAAAGTTCGCCCGCCAGCAATGGCGGGCGCGGATTGAAACTGCTCAAGCGAGGACGAAGTTTTACCGGGTGAAGAGTTCGCCCGCCAGCAATGGCGGGCGCGGATTGAAACTGGCCACCATTGGCCAAGGCGACGATGTGGTCTAGCAGTTCGCCCGCCAGCAATGGCGGGCGCGGATTGAAACCAGCTTGCACTGTTCGATCTGGCTTTCCATCGACAGTTCGCCCGCCAGCAATGGCGGGCGCGGATTGAAACGCCAAACTGGAAACCCGCAGCACCTGGGTTTAGGAAGTTCGCCCGCCAGCAATGGCGGGCGCGGATTGAAACAACGTATTTGGAGCAACAGCATGAACACGTATACAGTTCGCCCGCCAGCAATGGCGGGCGCGGATTGAAACGCGTACCTGATAAACCAACTGCTGCCGACCTCGACAAGTTCGCCCGCCAGCAATGGCGGGCGCGGATTGAAACTCAGTAACCGCCCACCATAGGGGGCCATAGCACAAGTTCGCCCGCCAGCAATGGCGGGCGCGGATTGAAACGAATGTCCATGTTGGGTCAGCGCAGGAAAGCCAACAGTTCGCCCGCCAGCAATGGCGGGCGCGGATTGAAACTGGACTGCACCCCTGGCAGCATGCGCACCAAGCGCCAGTTCGCCCGCCAGCAATGGCGGGCGCGGATTGAAACTGCTGGCGGTCGGTGCTAAATCGGCGAGAGAGGATAGTTCGCCCGCCAGCAATGGCGGGCGCGGATTGAAACATCGCAGGCGTGAAAGAGGCGCTGGAACAGTCTAAGTTCGCCCGCCAGCAATGGCGGGCGCGGATTGAAACAGGCGCAGATACAACAGATCCAGAGCCAGGCCGCCGAGTTCGCCCGCCAGCAATGGCGGGCGCGGATTGAAACGTCTACCACGTAGCGTCCAGCCTGTGGGATTGACCAGTTCGCCCGCCAGCAATGGCGGGCGCGGATTGAAACTTTGTGTCGTCCGCCTGGGCAAAACCGCTCAGGCGAGTTCGCCCGCCAGCAATGGCGGGCGCGGATTGAAACGTGTCCTGAAAACACACGAACGCATTGCCATCGTCGTTCGCCCGCCAGCAATGGCGGGCGCGGATTGAAACGAGCACATCACGCATGATGACGTGGCGGGTTTTGCGGGTTCGCCCGCCAGCAATGGCGGGCGCGGATTGAAACCTCTCTAGTGCCTCTCCAATCCGTCATATCCCAGTAGTTCGCCCGCCAGCAAGGGCGGGCGCGGATTGAAACAGTCGCTCGTGACCTGCGTCGTCTGGAACCATGATCAGCCGCACACCTTCCTGGTGTCACTTGGAAAACTTTGGTTCGGCTACTGGTCAGTCATGTATAGATCGTGTCTCGCTTGGCAATGGTGACCACGACAATGATCATCATGCCACGCTCAAACTGTACGATCACGCGCAGTTGGCCAAGACGGTAACGGTGTTACCCAGCAAAGGGACCGGTCAGGCTGTGACCTCGAGCAGCGGGGTCTTGCAGCGTGCAACACTCAGACAGGTATTTCAGGACGCTGCGCTGAACGGCTTTGTCCAGCTTTTCAAGCTCTTTTTGCGCTCTGGGGTCGAACTTCAGAGCCCGGCTCATTACAGGCCCAGATTTCGACAAACTTCCTCGGCAGGGATCAGCTTCACCTTGCCGCTGCGAACGTCCTTCATGCGCCGTTCAGCTTCAAGGTAGTCGGCTCGATCTTCAAGAATTTGCGCCAGCATCTGCGCCACGGTTTTGCGCTTGCGCTTGCTTTCCTTTTCCAGCGCAGCAAAAAGTCCGGCGGGTAGTTCAAGGCAGACCATCGTACCGTTGGTGCTTGCTCCTGCGCCCATGGCGTCACCTCAGAAAATGAAAGTTGGATTGTAAAAGAGCGGGTTCACCCGCCGATGACCCAGTTCCTCCCCTCACGGCCCCAGCAGCCGCTGCTGGTTGACCAAGCTGCGCAGGCGCGCCTGCTCCCAGTCCAGCGTTTGCAGTTCCAGCCGGAGCCGCTTCTTGTCGTCGTCGTTGGAGGCTGCATCCAATAGACCTTGCAAGTGGCGAATCTCGCGGTTGTTGGCGCGGAGCTTTTCGTTGGTGCGGTGTAACTCCAGGCCGGCTTGCAGGTAGTGGCTGAAACGTGCGTAACCGGGCTGTGACCGGCACACCGCATCCACTTGAAAGTGGCCTTGGGTGCCTTCGCGCCAGCCGTTGGCTGGTGTGCAAAAGCGCACGATGCCGGCGTCCCAACCCTTTCGGTAGGCCTGTGCGTCGGGTTCGATGCCGACCTTGGCGCAGTCGCGGTGGTATTCGGCCAGGCGGCCTTCGGGCAGGCCGTTAGCGGCGTCGGCAAAACCCACGCGCTGCCAGTCCGCCACCTGGCATTGCGTTTCGGTCATGGCCGCGCAGCCGCTGAGCACCAGCAGCGGCATCACGAGGGGAAAGAAAAAGCACTTCAAGCGGGCCTCTTCACTTTCAAAGTTCACGTGTTGATGTGAGCAAAGCTCTATGACCGCCAGGGCGGGCAAAAGTTGCGTGGACTTTGGCCTCACCATTCAATCCATTGCAACAGTGACGGCAATTTGATTGAAGCCATTCGCAGCGGATGCTTCCTACACTGCCCAACATGCCACCCACGCCGGGTGAAGATTTTTTTGCCGGAGCGCTGCCTTGTCAATTGAAGTTTCAACCGCCCCCACGGTTTACACCCGCACCGCCATGGCCCTGCACTGGCTGTTGGCCCTGTTGTTGTTGGGCTTGTTCAGCCTGGGGGTGTACATGACCGATCTGCCGTTTTCGCCGCAGCGGCTCAAGCTCTACAACTGGCACAAGTGGGCTGGCATCAGCTTTCTTGCCTTGAGCGTATTGCGCCTGGCGTGGCGGGTTACTCACCGTCCGCCTGCGTTACCCGATCGCATCGTTCAGGCCATGCCCGCGTGGCAGACGCGCGCCTATCACGCCACGCACCATCTGCTGTACCTGCTGTTTTTTGCCGTGCCCGTGCTGGGCTGGGCCTACAGCTCGGCGGCGGGTTTTCCGATCGTCTGGTTCGGTGTGATCCCGCTGCCCGACCTGTTGTCCGCCGACAAGGCGCTAGCCGAGGTGATCAAGCCGCTGCACAAGCTGGCCGCACTGGCGCTGATGGGGCTGGTGAGTTTGCACATTGCGGCCGCGCTCAAGCATCAGTGGGTTGACCGCGACGGCCTGTTGTTGCGCATGTGGCCGCGCCGCAGCGATGCGTGACATGTACACACCCCCATCGCATCAGTGGCGTTCGCCATGACGACGATGTATCTCATTCATCAGTTTTAAGGAAACCTTCTATGACTACCGCACGACTCTTTGCTCCCCATACCCGCACGCTGATCGTCAGCGCCATGGCCGCTGTGGTGCTGATCTGGGCCCCCGTGGCCCACGCCCAGCAAAAACTGTTGCCCGCGCAGAGCGAACTGGCCTTCAGCGCCAAGCAGATGGGGGTGCCGATCAATGGGCACTTCAAGAAATTCGACGCACAGGTTCAGTTTGACGCGGCGCGTCTGGCCAGCAGCAAGGTGGCGTTCACGGTGGACATGGCCAGCGCCAGCATCGGCACGCCCGAGATGGACACCGAGCTGCCCAAGGCCGACTGGTTCAACGTGGCGCGCTTTGCCCAGGCCAGCTTTGCCTCCACCAGCTTCAAGGCGCTGGGCGCGGGCAAATATGAAGTAGCCGGTCAGCTCACCATCAAGGGCCACGCCCAGCCGGTGGTGGTGCCTTTGACCATGACGCAAAGCGGCGCCGTCACCACGGCCAGCGGCGTGCTGCCCATCAAGCGGCTGGCGTTTCGCATTGGCGATGGCGACTGGGCCGACACCGCGATGGTGGCCGACGACGTGCAGGTGCGCTTCAAGCTGGCGCTCAGCGGTGTGGGCAAGTTGTAGGCCGCGCCCGAACCCAACCGTGCCTGACCCCTTTTTTCTTTCCCGTTCCCTTTGATTTTTTACCAGGAGTTTTTATGCGTTCTACCCTTCTTCCCGTTGCTACCGCGTTGACCTTGTTGGCTGCTGCAGCCGGCAGCCAGGCTGGCACTTATGCCATTGACCCGGCGCACACCTACGCCACCTTCGAGATCGGGCACTTCGGCACCAGCACCAACCGCGGTCGCTTTGACAAGAAAGAAGGCAGCGTGGAATTTGACCGCGCGGCCAAGACCGGCAAGGTCAGCATCACGTTTGACACCACGTCTGTGAACACTGGCTTTGCCGCGTTCAACAAGCATCTGCAAAGCGCAGACTTGTTCAACGCCGAGAAATTTCCCAGCATGAGCTTCGTGTCGGACAAATTCGTTTTCAATGGTGACAAGCTGACCGAGGTGACCGGCCAGTTGACGCTGCTGGGCAAGACCGCGCCGCTGACGTTGAAGGCGACCAACTTCAACTGCTACGACAACCCGATGCTCAAGCGCGAAGTCTGCGGCGGCGACTTTGAAGGCACGGTGGACCGCACCGTGTACGGCATGAACTACGGCATTGACTGGGGCTTCCCGAAGACCGTGCGCGTGCTGGTGCAGGTCGAAGCCGTCAAG
>Ga0172369_10003544_pt1 | contig 20482 bp, 10 predicted proteins | sample LakKiv25m_FD_114539 | JGI IMG/M metagenome (GOLD analysis project Ga0172369, IMG submission 114539) | Freshwater microbial communities from Kabuno Bay, South-Kivu, Congo - kab_022012_11.25m | ecosystem: Environmental > Aquatic > Freshwater > Lake | place: Democratic Republic of the Congo...
AATAAGCAAGCAGTTTGACATTGGAGTGAAATATCGTCCCGGAGATGAAATTAGCAGTAATGAGTTGGAAGTAGCACTTTCTACTCAGTTGTTCAACGATAGGGTTAGTATTGACGGAAACCTTGGAATGGCTGGTAATAACGCCGCAACACCAACTAATCAAAGCTCAAGCAATTTTGTTGGTGATGTGAACGTGGAAGTTAAACTCACGGATGATGGGAAGTTCAGAATAAAAGCTTATAATCATTCCAATACAAATGACATTCTTAATAATAATTCACCTTATACACAGGGAATGGGTATTTTCTATCGCAAAGAATTTGATGATATGAGAGGCCTTTTGCATGGAAGCAAAGCTTCAAAAAAGAAAAAAACGAATAAGTAAATGCAAAATTGATCAGTGAAATTATTTATTTAATTAATAGAAAGATTTAAATAAATTTTTATACATTTGTGAAAATCAAATTTATTTTATTTAAAACTTTTTACAGATGAAAAAAATCATTCTATTTCAGATTATTTTACTTTTATCAATGAAATTGTTCGCTCTACAAGGTGGACCTGATGCCTATGGTTACACATGGAAAGACAGCAACGAACCCGGTGGTCCCACTTTTCATTGGGTAGATATTGTTACACCCGATCTACGAGTTATGGGTCTTGGGGATGATAATACACGGGGGCCTTTCAATATGACCATTGGCGGTGTTAATCCTTTCCATTATTATTGGTATGATCTAGACAAATTATGGATTGGTTCAAATGGTTATGTTTCGTTTAGTGATATCAATTTATCCTCAATCTTCCCACCAATACCTGATTCACTTGATGGTCTTCATGATTTTATTACAGGAACTCTCGCCGATCTGACATTTACTGGTGTTGGCAATCCGGGTAAATGCTATTATAAGCTTACAAATAATAACGATTCAATTATAATTTCATATATAGATGTTCCTTATTATTATTCGTCATACCCTTACTGGGCAGGAAGCAATACATTTCAAATTATTCTTGATAAAACAGATTATTCCATAACAATAAATTTTTTAAGCCAATCAGGTGTTACATTAAATTCTGATATTAAAACAGGAATTGAAAATAGAAATGGTAATATCGGTCTGCAACCCTTTACTGGCGTTTATCCCGCAGCCAACTACTGTATTAAATATTACTATCCAAATAACCCAACTTATTTTGTTAAAGATGGAGCAACAAAATGGAATACATCCTACGGTTCAGGTGGGCAGTTTCTTCCATATCCAACTACATTTAATTTGGTTACGAATAATTATAATGCTGGGAATCTTAAAATATCTCCGAATTATGTGTCAACAGGTGAAATAAAGAACTTTTCGGGGACTGTAATTCAGTCATCTCCTGTAACTTTTCCTGATACACTTTTTATAGGGCATGATTCAACATTTACTTATCCATTGCCCTTTACCCCTGGACTAGTTGGTACTTATAGTTTTGTGTCCACTATATCGAATATTTTGGGTGATGCAACTTCATCTAATGATGCTGCGATTCAGGAATTAGTTGTTGTCGATACGAGCGCTATTACAATGGAATTAAATTATACGGATAATGTAGCTGATTTTCCAGGAATATCATGGTCCGATGGAATGGGAGGGCTTGGAATGTACTTTGTGCCACCTACTTATCCAGCATCGATTACTTCAACTAAATACTTTATTGAATCAAACCCCAGCGGTGCAAAATTTATTGCAAAGATTTTTGATGACAATGGCCCCAATGGGATGCCCGGTACTTTGCTGGACTCTGTTATGGTCAATAGCGTTTTTGTAGGTGGGTATAATACCGTTCCAACGAGTAACAACATTGTTGTTTACTCAGGTGGTGTTTATGTCTTATGGGAGATGTATGGAATAGGAATTACATTAGGTCGTGATATAACTCCACCTATTTCTTATCGTTCGTTCGAGTATGTATCCAACATTTGGGCATCCTACCGTCAGGGTCAAGCCGAAGATTTTTTAATTGGACTCACTATTCAAAAACATCAAATTGAAGATATTGGTACTCCAATAGTGACTAGCCCAATAGATAATTCTACCATTACTGTTTCCACCCCTGTAACATGTTGGTTGAAAAATTATGGACAGTTGACAGAAACAACCTTTGATATACATTATCAACAATGGGGTGCACCGGCTGTTAATCAAGCTTATTCAGGCGCACCAATACTTCCAGGCGATTCGGTACTATTTACTTTCTCGACCAACCTTGCTCCTGGCTTAGGATATTCAGGTTCTTTCTGCGTTTGGACTACAAAACTGAATGATGCTGATTTTACTAACGATAGTACTTGCATTACTTTGCAAACTACTACCGGAATTGAAAATACTGAGGTTAATCACATCATTTCTGTATTCCCAAATCCTATGACAAGCACATCCACTGTTGAGTTTTTTAATCCTAATCGGGAAGCCTATAAACTTGCTGTAACAGATTTGATGGGAAACATTGTGCTCTCACAATCGGGCATTACTTCAAACAAATATATTATTAACCGAGGTTTATTATCAAATGGAATATATTTTATCCAATTACAAGGAAATGAGGTATACAAAGGAAAGCTCGTTATTCAGTAGTTAAAGAAATTTAAAAGAAATTTAAAATATTTTATTAAATCAAACGTTTGTAACAAAAACTTGTATATATTTGCAAACTTTATTAAAAATAGAATAAAATTTTATGTCACGCATTTGTCAAATAACAGGAAAAAAAATGATTGTTGGAAACACGATTTCACATTCTAACATCAAATCAAAACGCAGATTCTATCCTAATTTACAGGAAAAGAAATTTTTTATTCCGGAAGAAAACCGCTGGATTAAAATTAAAGTTTCGACTTCTGCAATTAGAACAATAAATAAAAAAGGCATTAGTGCTTGTCTTAAACAAGCTAAAGAAAAAGGGTTGATTTAGAGGGTAAGAGGTTTTTTCATAAATTTGGTTTGGACGCTGTCATCGAAAGGTGACAGCGTTTTTTATGTAAAACCGATAACAAAATCATCTTTTATCCGTCATACAACAAAATATAATAAAACTAAACACGTTCTTGCCCTTTGAAAATAAAATTAATACTAACTTTGTTGACTTATGAAAAGCAGAATTACCTTATTATTTCTAATTTTTTTTGGAATCAATATTTCTATTTCCTATGCTCAAGGAACTGAAAAAAAACTAGTACAGTTCTCGGGAGTTGTGGTTACGGCTGACAGTTTGAGGCAAGTTCCTTTTACAAGCATTATGATTAAGGATGCTCGAAGAGGAACGATTAGTGACTATTATGGTTTCTTTTCTTTCGTTGCACAAGAAAGTGATATTATTGAGTTTACAGCACTTGGTTATAAAAAATCAATATTCAAAATTCCTGATAGCTTGACTAATACTCGCTATTCTCTTATTCAAGTAATGAGTTCTGATACAGTTACGCTTCCTACTGCCGTTATTTATCCATGGCCGACAGGTGAGCAATTTAAACAAGCTTTTATTAAACTTGAAATCCCTGATGATGATTTGGAAAGAGCTAAAAAAAATTTAGCAATTGCTGAAATGAGAGAAAAGATTCAAAATTCTGAAATGGATGCCGGCATGAATTATAATAACTTTATCCAACAACAAACCAGCAAACTATACTATGCTGGCCAGATGCCTCCAAATAATTTATTAAACCCTATTGCCTGGGCTCAGTTTATAAAGGCTTGGCGTGAAGGAAAATATAAACGGAAAAAAGATTAATTATTAGTGTTGGATTTGAAAAGAAAATATAATTTTTATCAGTTTGTTGGAGCAATATTATTGTTGATTCTATTAAATACAAACCCGTTATTTTCCCAAAAACAATCGCTCATTTACGGCTATATTTCTGATTCAATTCGTGCTCCTCTCAAAATGGTTAGCATTACTGCAATCGGAACTCAGTTTTATGCATTGTCATCAGATAAAGGTTATTTTGAATTGAAACTTCCTTCGGGAAGCGCTTATACCCTGGCTTTTTCATATGTAGGATACAAAACAGTTAAAGTACCATTGGGTATTTTAACAGATGAAAAAAAAGGAATTAGTATTTCAATGGAGTCTTCATCAAGAACCTTTGATACATTGACCATTACTGCAATTCACGATCGTGGTGGTGGTATTATTCGTCTTGACCCAAAGACAATTACTTCTATTCCAAGCGCCAATGGTGGGGTAGAAGCATTGATAAAAACGATAGGAATGGGTGTAACCTCGAATAATGAATTAAGTTCTCAATATAATGTAAGGGGTGGTAATTACGATGAAAATCTCGTATATGTAAATGATATTGAAGTCTATCGTCCGTTTCTTGTTCGCTCCGGGCAGCAAGAGGGATTGAGTTTTATAAATCCTGATCTGGTTCAATCAATTAGTTTTTCAGCCGGAGGATTTGATGCAAAGTATGGTGATAAACTTTCTTCTGTACTTGATATACAATATAAAAAACCTACAGCTTTTGCTGCATCAACTCATTTAAGCATGTTAGGTGCAGCAGCTCATGTTGAAGGAACCTCAGAGAATTATAGATTTACTTATTTAGTTGGAGTTAGGCAAAAGTCCAATCAATATGTGCTTCATAGCTTGGAAACGAAAGGTGATTATAAGCCCTCTTTTACCGATATTCAGGCATTGCTTACTTTTGCAGCAAGCGAAAAACTGGAGATTAGTGTATTTGGTAATTACGCTCGAAATGTTTATAAAGTAGTGCCTCAGAATAGAGAAACTGATTTCGGGACTTTGAATGATGCAAAAAGATTAACCATTTATTTCGATGGTCAGGAGGTGGACCAGTTTAAAACTTTTTTTGGTGCAGCATCAGCAAGTTTTAAACCAAATAAAAACACTATTTTAAAATTTATTGCTGCTGGTTTTAATTCAAAAGAAAAAGAAACTTACGACATTCAGGGACAGTATTGGCTCAATCAACTAGAATCGGATATGGGGCAGGATGATTTTGGGCAAGTATCTTTTAATTTAGGTGTGGGTACGTTTTTAAATCATGCTCGCAATTCACTCAATTCAAATGTTTTTAGTATAGAACATAAAGGTGTTTATTCGGGAAAGAAAAATTATTTTCAGTGGGGAACAAAATATCAACATGAGTATATAAGTGACCAGATCAGAGAATGGAAAATGATAGATTCGGCAGGGTATACATTACCCTATTATCCTACAGAAATTTTTAATCTTCAGGATGTAGTAATGTCAAAGAATTCATTAAATTCAAATCGCATAAATGGCTTTATTCAAAATATCTGGTCACTTGATCGCGATAGCACAAAGATGTCCTTAACGGCCGGAATACGCTATAATTACTGGGATTTTAATGAGCAACTTTTGATTAGCCCCCGTGCCACTTTTACTCTTAAACCAAAATTATCAAAAGATATCGTTTTTCGATTTTCGACAGGCTATTACTATCAACCGCCCTTTTACCGTGAGTTGCGAGACATGAATGGGGTCATAAATAGAACTATTAAAGCCCAAAAATCTATACACTTTGTTTTGGGAAGTGATTGGAATCTTAAAGCTTGGGGACGTCCATTCCGATATGTTACAGAAGTATACTATAAATACATGAATGACCTGATTCCCTATGAAGTGGACAATGTAAGGATAAGATATTATGCTACAAATAGCTCACATGGCTATGCTACAGGAATTGATATAAAAATTAATGGGGAATTTGTAAAAGGAATTGAATCCTGGGCTGGTCTTTCGGTAATGCAAACACGTGAGGATATTGAAGGAGATTACTATTACACTTATTATAATAAGGATAACGAATTAATTATTCCGGGATACACCATGGATAATATTGCAGTTGATAGTATCCGACATGAACCCGGATATATTCCCCGTCCTACAGACCAAAGAGTGAACTTCAGTTTGTTCTTTCAAGATTACCTTCCAAAATTCCCTACTTATAAAATGCATTTAAATCTTGTTTTTGGAAGTGCCTTACCATTTGGACCGCCAAGCTTTAATAAATACAAAGATACGCTTAGAATGCCCCCATACAGAAGAGTAGACATTGGATTCTCTAAACAAATAAAGGGAATTGATTCAAGAGTCAATGAGCGTAGTCCTTTTAAATATTTTAAAACAATTTGGGTGAGCCTTGAAGTCTTTAATTTATTGCAGGTTAACAATACTATTTCCTATTTGTGGATTAAAGATGTTACAAACAGAACATATGCAGTTCCCAATTTCCTGACACGACGTCAGTTGAATTTAAAGATAGTGGCAGAGTTTTAATTCGCTTATTTTCGGACAGATTGTCATTGATAGAAGTAAATTCGAATTTATATTTATTAGTAAATCAATACGTAAATAAATAAAATTATTTTTTTTGTTTTTTTTAATGACAAGGCATATTTTTTGTTATTTAGAATTGTTATAAATTGGATAGCTTTTATGATTTGTGTAAACAAGCTATTTTAAATAAAACAAAGATTAAAACACAAAAAAATAAATTTTGACTAGTAAGTAGTTTTTTCATGGTTAATTCGATAAAAGCAGCTAGATAGGCTGCTTTTATTTTTCAAAGAAAAAACTTAATCAAACGAAAGAATTGATTTTCGGATAATTTCAACTGCCTCTGCTAATTGAGATTCGTTAATTACAAGCGGAGGTGCAAAACGGATAATATGATCATGCGTAGGTTTTGCTAACAATCCGTTATCACGCATTTTTAAACAGACATCCCAAGCTGTTTTTCCTGCTATAGGTTTGATTACAATAGCATTCAAAAGACCTTTGCCTCGCACTAGTTCAATTCTGTCCGATTTAATTTGTTTAATTTCCTCCCTAAAGATTGCTCCCATTTTTTCAGCATTTTCTGCGAGTTTTTCTTCTTTTACAACTTCTAGCGAAGCAATACCTACCTTTGCAGCAATGGGATTACCTCCAAATGTAGAACCATGCTGTCCGGGTTTTATACATAACATGATATAATCGTCAGCTAAAACAGCAGATATGGGCATCATTCCGCCCGAAAGTGCTTTGCCAAGGATAATAATATCAGGTCGTACATTTTCATGATCGCAAGCTAATAACTTTCCTGTTCGTGCAATTCCGGTCTGCACTTCATCAGCGATAAAAAGTACATTCTTCGCTTTACATAAATCATACGCTTTTTTTAAGTATCCTTGGTCAGGGACAAAAACACCGGCTTCTCCTTGTATTGGTTCAACAAGGAAACCAGCAACTGTGGGGTCTTGCAGTGCGATTTCCAATGCCGTACTATCATTGTAAGGAATATTAATAAATCCGGGAGTAAATGGCCCAAACCCACCGTTAGATTCAGGGTCGGTTGACATTGAAATAATAGAAATGGTTCTTCCATGGAAATTATCATTGCAACAAATAATTTTTGCTTCGTTAGGAGCAATTCCTTTTTTATCATATCCCCATCGGCGACATAATTTAATAGCAGTTTCATCAGCTTCGGCTCCTGTATTCATAGGCAACACCTTGTCGTAACCAAAGTATTTTGTAACGTATTCTTCGAATTCGCCTAAACAGTCGTTATAAAATGCACGGGAAGTAAGAGATAATGTTTGTGCCTGTTTTATCATTGCATCAACAATTTTAGGATGACAATGACCTTGGTTTACGGCAGAATATGCCGAAAGAAAATCAAAATATTTTTTCCCGTTTACATCATAAACAAAAATACCATTGCCTTTACTTAGTACAACCGGTAGAGGATGGTAATTATGTGCGCCATATTTGTTCTCCTTTTCTATAAAAATTGCTTCATTTGCTGAATATATCTCTTCCATATAATTAAATTTATTTGCAAAAATAGATAATATTAACAAGAACAAAAAATCAGGATGAAAAACAAAATGGAATTATCGGTTTTAGACTTAAATAAGTGTTTTATTTGTAATAAAAAATATATATTTTTGCAACATTAAAGTTTTTAATCCACTTATCAATACTATACAAATGTCTATGAAAAAAAATCTTATACTTTTATTAGTTTTTGTTTCTTTATTTATTACTTCAATAACATTAGCACAATCACCACAAAAATATAACTATCAAGCGGTTTGCAGAGATAATGCGGGCTTTATTATTGCAAATCAATCACTATTTCTTCGGTTTTCTATTCATGATTTATCAGCAACAGGAACCATTGTTTATCAGGAATCGCATAATGTTACAACTAATCAGTTTGGATTAGTAAATGTTGAAGTGGGTAATGGTTCTGTATCTATTGGGGTTTTTAATACTATCCCTTGGGGAACAGGCGCTAAGTATATGGAAGTAGAAATGAATTTAGGAGCTGGTTATGTACCTCTCGGCACTCCACAGATTTTAAGTGTACCTTATGCAATCTATGCTAATCAGACTGCTATGTCAGGACCTACGGGACCAACAGGTGCAACAGGACCTGCAGGAACAAATGGAACACCCGGCTCAACAGGACCAATGGGACCAATAGGACCGATAGGAATTATGGGTCCTGTGGGACCAGCAGGTAGTCCAGGCTCTACTGGACCAGCTGGTGTTACAGGACCAACAGGATTTGGCGTTGGACCTACAGGACCTACAGGACCTGCTGGAATTAATGGAACTAATGGGGTAACCGGTTCAACAGGATTAAACGGAACTAATGGAAGTACTGGCCCAACTGGAGCAAATGGTTCTAATGGTATTAATGGAGTTACAGGACCAACAGGAGCAAACGGGACGAATGGTATTAATGGAGTTACAGGACCGACTGGAGCTAATGGAATTACAGGACCAACAGGTGCAAATGGGCTAAATGGAAATAATGGAGCAACTGGGCCAATAGGAGCCACAGGACCAACTGGATTTGGAGTTGGACCTACCGGACCAACAGGAGCAAATGGAACTAATGGTATTAATGGAGCAACCGGACCAACAGGAGCAAACGGAACCAATGGTATAAATGGAGCCACCGGACCAACAGGAGCTAACGGAACTAATGGTATAAATGGAGTAACCGGACCGACAGGAGCAAACGGAACCAATGGTATGAATGGAGCCACAGGAGCCACTGGAACAAACGGTTTGAATGGAGCAACAGGAGCTACAGGTCCTTTAGTAGCCGGAACTCTTTATCAAACACTTTATCATAACGGAGCTAGTTGGGCTGCAACAAATTTACTTTTAAGCGATAATACAAATGGTATAACTGTAAATAGCAATAACGGGTATATGAATTTCGGAAATACATTAGGTGTTACTGGTTATGGATTCAGAGCAAATGCTGGAGTTATAGAATATAAAAACAATGGAGGAATTTGGTCTCCATTCCCTGTACCTCCTATTATTCCTGGAAATACAGAATGGTGGATCAGGCCTATAGCAGCTTTATATATTCAGCCTCTGTCAAATAATAATGCAAGAGTATATGATGCTGGACAAAACTTTGGTTATTACTATGAAGGAAGCAACCGGTATGGTACGTTCTTTTCAGGACTTGATGTAGGTGTTATTGGACATAGAGCAGGTACGCCAAGTACTGATATCCCTGATTTTACTTTTGATATTTTTCCGTTTAACGATGTCAATAATGATGCTAACATCACGGCACTTGATGCAGTTACTTGGTCAGGTATTTATGGCTTTGGTGATGCATACATGGGTGTTACCGGAATTGGTAGACTCGATGCCGGAGTGAGGGGAATAGGATTAGGAAATACTTCAGGAACTAATGCAAGTTGGCCTTTAGTTGGTGTTATGGGAGAAGTTATTGCTACCGGAACCAGTAGTTATGGACAGCAGGGAGTTTATGGTTGGCAAGCTGCAACAGCAGGTAGTTCGCAATGCAATTCTGGTGTGTTAGGAAGGACTTCACAAGATGGTATTCAATCTGCAGGAGTTGCAGGATACTACACGGCTGCTGTAGGAACTTTATCTTCCTGTTTCACTGCACCAAACAACTTTGGATTGCTTGGTACTTCTTTTTATGGAGGGTTGTTTTATGGAGATGTGTATTCAAGTGGAACACTTAGTGCATTTAATAAAGCATTTTTAATTGATTATCCTTTGGATCCTTTTAATAAAACCTTACGGTATAATTCAGTCGAATCACCAGAAAATCTTATTATTATCAGAGGTAAAGTGAAACTAGACGCTACTGGTTCAGCAAAAATTGATTTACCTGAATATTTCGTTTCACTGACTTTAGAAAATGAAGCCACAGTTTCACCTACTCCTATTGGTAAGCCATTTATGGTTGGCTATGACTGGAATAAAAATTTCACAGGATTTGTTCTTTATGGTGAGCCCGATAGAGAAGTAGCCTATATTGTAATGGCAGATAGGGATGATCCTGGAATGAAAGAGTATAAGAAAAATAACCCTACTATTCAGGAAAAAGGTAATGATAGAATGTTTAAAAAAGGAAAATTATTGAATCCTAAATCCTATGGATATCCAGAGACTTCTGGGTATTTCGTTGTTGAGAATAAAGATAAATCTCCGGAATATTATAAAAATCTTAAGATTCAAAGTTCACGGAAACCAATAAAAAAATAATTTTTCAGAAAGGACGAAGAAAATTCGTCCTTTTTCTTTTCCTATTAATTATATCTTTGCGCATTTTGAAATCAACTTGAAAAAGGTATTTTTTATTTTTTTATTTTTTCCTTTTTGTCTTTTTGCTACTAAAATTGACACTAACTACATTTTTAGTTTCAAAACAAAATATTCGATTCGTATTATGGCATCGCATCGTAATATTGATTTTACTATTGCACCAAGATCCAACATTGATACAATAAAAGATAACGCAATAATTTATTCACCAAATGTAAATTATAATATTGGCGGAGGTGTCTCCTATAAAAATTTTGGAGTAAATGGCTTCATAAGGATTCCCGGGACAAACAGAGATGAGAATGAGCATGGAAAAACAATTTATGCTGATTTCAGAGCAGTTTTTTATAAAAATAAATTTGGTGGAGGTTTGTTTTATAAAAAATATGATGGATTTTATATTCTGAAACCAGGAAAAATTATTTCTGATTGGGATAATAATAAACCACATCCTCTAAGGAGTGATATTATTTTACAAAACCTTAGTGGTGAAGCCTACTTTGTTTTTAATGATTCGGAATTTTCAATGAACGCTGTTTGCAAACAAACAGAAAGGCAAAAAAAAGATGCCCATTCTTTTGTTATGATGTGTGATGCATCTTACCTTAGTCTTACGGGAGATTCGTCTATGATACCTAAAAGTCAGGAAAATTATTATGTTGATTTGAAAGGTTTTGTAAAAGGCGATTTTCTCTTCTCAAATCTATTAGTAGGGTATGGATATTCGAAAGTAATTAATAAAAACTTTTACTTAACGCCACTTTTATTTGCCGGTCCCGGTTATGTGGAGAAAAAGTATACTGTGGAAAATAATGTTATAAGAACGAAAGATTTAATGATGCGTTCAAATGTTAAATTATACACTGCATACAATGGACTAAAAGTAGTAGCGGGTTTTTTATTCGATGCGAATGCCTACCTGATGCCTGAGAAAGAAGTAAAATTTAGTTCTACTACACTCGCTATCACATGCTTTTGTGGATATAGATTTTAAAAATGAAAAAAAACAAACAAGCTTTGCCTTTATTAAAAAATGTAGAAATTACGGATGCCGCATCTGAGGGCGTTGCTGTTGCTCGTGTTGAAGGGAAAGTTCTTTTTGTCAAAAACGCCGTACCTGGTGACATTGCTGATGTTCAGGTTGTGAAAAAAAGAAGTTCTTACCTCGAAGGAATTCCTTTAGTGTTTCATCACTACTCTGATAAACGCGAAGAGCCAGTGTGTTCTCATTTTGGTTTATGCGGTGGTTGCAAATGGCAGAATATGAAATACGAATATCAACTATTTTATAAACAAAAACAAGTAGCTGATAATCTTGAAAGGATTGGCGAAGTTGATGTTTCGAATATATTGCCGATAGTATCTGCAAAGGAAACCTCTTTTTACAGGAATAAGCTTGAATATACTTTCTCTGATAAAAGATGGCTGACCAAAGAGGATATGTATGATAATGCCATTGATCGTGACTTGAATGCATTGGGCTTTCATATACCCGGCTTTTTTGATAAAGTGCTGGATATTGATACGTGCTATCTGCAAAGCGAACCATCGAACTCAATCAGACTTGAAGTGAAAAAATATTGTACTGAAAATCATCTTCAGTTTTTTAATATAAAAAATCAAACGGGCTTACTTCGAAATTTAATTATTCGTTGCACTTCTACCGGTGAATGGATGTTGATTCTGAGCTTTTATAAAAGAGAAGATTCGATCTTTAACTTGTTAAAGCACATTGCTGAGAAATTCCCTGAGCTAACTTCGGTAATGTTTGTTATAAATGGTAAAAAGAATGATACAATCACAGATCTGAAAATTGAAAACTATAAAGGGTGCTCATTTATTACTGAAATCATGGAAGAGCTAAAGTTTAAAATAAGTCCGGTTTCATTTTTTCAAACAAACTATGACGCTGCATATAAACTTTATAAAATAGTTCGCACGATGGCTGATTTGAATGGGAATGAACTAGTTTATGATTTATATACAGGCACTGGTACTATCGCAAATTTTATCGCAAAATCAGCAAAAAAAGTTATTGGAATTGAGTACATAGAATCGGCTGTAATGGATGCAAAAGAAAATTCTGAATTAAACAACATTCATAATACCTCCTTCTTTGCAGGCGATTTAGCAAAGGTTTTTCAAAGTGAATTTATACAAGTACATGGAAATCCAGATGTAATAATTACTGATCCGCCTAGGGCCGGAATGCATACAGATGTATTGAAACAAATAAAATATAGTGGGGCAAGCAGAGTAGTTTATGTTAGTTGTAATTCGGCAACCCAAGCCAGAGATATTAAACTGTTAAGTGAAGTTTATCAAGTTTCTGAAATTCAACCGGTGGATATGTTTCCCCATACCCATCATGTTGAAAGTGTTGTGCTATTGAAGAAAAAATAAAATCAATAGTTTAATATCAAACGGTAAATGCTATCAATGAATTAACGATACTGTACCAACATATTGTCTTGTACGACCATTAATTTCTTTTGCTGTAATAACATATGAATACACGCCCATTAGGCCATCTTTTGAGCCACGAGAGTTATTAATCGTTCCATTCCAAGGTTTATTCAAATCAGTCGTATGATAAACCTTTTCACCCCACCTTGTAAAGATTGTCATTTCAAAATCTTTAGTGTCAATGTTTGTTCCTACAGGTCCAAAGAAATCATTGTTGCCATCTCCATTCGGAGTAAAAGTATTTGGAATGTATATCGAGTAAATATCTTTTACCTGAATAACAACTTGAGCAGAATCCTTACATTGATTTGCATCTTGAACAGCAAGAACAACAGTATAAAATCCTACATTTAAGTATTCATGCGAAACATTTTGGCCAGTGCCAGTTGTACCGTCGCCAAAATTCCAATCCCAAGAAATTGCTCCGTATGAATTATCAATAAAGGTACAAAGCGGATCTTCATATAAAATAAGATAAAGTGGGTTAGCCGAGAAGTTTGCTACAGGTCCCATAATATCTTGGATAGTTACATTGGTACTGGTAAAGCATCCATTTGTATCAGTCACAGTAAGTGTGTATGTTCCGGGATGCAAGTCAGTTAAATTTTGAGAAGTACTATTATTACTCCAAAGATATAAAAGTCCTGAAGGTAAAGCATTGGCTGTCCCATCATTACGTCCACAAATTGAGTTTGTAGACGTGATTGATGGTTGTGGGTTTGGATTTACGGTAACTGTAGAAACTGCAGTTCCAGTGCATCCCAGCGATGTCCCAGTAACTGTATAAATGGTTGTTGAGTTGGGACTAACCGTTAGGGGGTTTGAGGTTGATCCGGTGTTCCAAAGGTAAGTAGTTCCTCCAGTTGCTGTTAGTGTAGAATGTTCACCATCGCAGATAGTATCACTGTTTACAACAACATTAAGACTTGGATTGACAGTTACTGAAGAAATAGCAGTGTTACTACAACCAGCAGTTGTTCCGGTTACTGTATAGGTAGTAGACGAAGCAGGATTGACGATAATTGGGTTTGTAGTTTCTCCCGTACTCCATTCATAGGTTGTCCCGCCAGTCGCAGTCAATGTTGCAGATACACCAACGCATGTTGTAGGTGAGTTAACAGCTATTGTAGGGATTGCACTAACAGTAACGGTGGATATAGCTGTGTTTGTACATCCAAGAGATGTACCAGTAACAGTATATGTTGTAGTTGAAGATGGATTTACAGAAATAGTGGCTGATGTACCACCCGTACTCCAAAGGTATGAATTTGCACCAGTAGCTGTAAGACTAGCAGGAGTTCCATTGCAAATTGTTGGGCTGTTTACAGCTACAACAGGTATTGGATTTACAGTAACTGTGGCAGTTGAAGTTGTTGTGCAACCAATTATTGATGCAGTAACCGTATAGGTGGATGTTATTGATGGTGTGACATTGATTGAATCAATTGAACTTCCTGTACTCCAAGAATAGGTTGTCAGTGGGTTTGTGCTGCTGGCAATAATCGTAGCGGATTCTCCATAACATACATCTTGATTAACAGGATTCAGAGTTAAACCAATTTGATTGTTGTAATTAACAACAACATCATCGGTAACCACCACCACAGTACCGTCACAATTTGTATAAGTACATTGGGCAGTATAAGTTGTAGTTGAAGTAGGACATACATTAATTGTTGCACCTGTGCCTAAAAGAGTAGGACCTTGATACCATGATAAAGTATAGTTAGGAGCCCCGTTTGGAGTAAATCTCCATGCCTCATTAGAGGCAGTCCATTGAGATGTGTTTCTTCCAGGAGGTGTAAGGCCAACCGTGCCAGTGGAATTTTGAATACCAATTAAACCATTACCTGAATTCCATGTTGAACAAAGCGGTTTATTTTGAACATAAACCTCAATAACATTTGTGCTTTCATAAAGAACAATTTGATGAGTTGCCAACATTGAATTGCATGAAAACATGGCTATTTGATTCCAGTTGACTACAAATGTTCTGCATGGATAAGTACCAAGAATAGCATAATACATGGTTCCTGAAACGGAAGGGTCAATATCGTGATAAACACCAAAGATTGCATTTAAAATTAAACTACTCGAAGGGCAGGTAGCAGTGAAAGACCATGGGCAATACCCACCCGAATTGGATAAATCGAAAGAAACTACTCCATTTGAACCAGCTACAATTTGATTATACGCTGTGCCATAATAACAAAAGTTAAATGGCATAGTGATAGTGCTGCTCCAATAGTCATCTATATTAAGTAATATAGGATTGCCTGTATTATAAGGATAAGGTGGAGCATAAGGAATTGTAGAAACAGCATAACTTGTAGTGGCACCTGTAGCTAGTGGAGTTGCTGTGAGAGTTGTGCATGGGCTGCTACAACTGAGTGTAACATCAGGACCTGCATTTACATTAGGACATCCTGGTTGTGCAAAAGTATGAAAGTTAATAATAAAACTTTGAAGTATACCTAAAACAATTATGATATATAGTTTTCGCATAGTTTGATAAGATATTATTTATTATAATTGTGTAAAATTAAAAACTTATTTTATACAATCCAATATGTTTTTTCCCTATTTTTCGTGATAAAACGAACTTTTGATGCGTTTAATTGTTATAGTTGTTATTAAAGAGTTCTTGGTATGTTTAAGTATTTGCAAATCAGTGTTTTACAAAATTATTATTTTATCAACACGTTTTTAACAATAGTGCATTGAGAAATAAAGAAAAAGTTTATTTGAAAATTTCTTCTGAAAATTGTAATTTTTGAGAATTAACTATAATAATTTTTAAAATTACAAATTAGTTAAAGAATAGTAATATTTTTGCAATCATAGTAAAATCATTGCCTTGAATTTTGTAAATCCATATTTTTTATTTGCGTTGTTGCTTATTGCAATTCCTATTATTATCCATTTGTTTAATTTCAGGAGGTATCGTAAAGTTTTTTTTACAAACGTAAAGTTCTTAAAGGAGTTAAAACAGGAAACTCAAAAACAATCAAAATTAAAACACATGCTTGTTTTATCCTCACGAATACTGGCTATAATATTTTTGGTATTGGCTTTTGCACAACCTTATATTCCTATCGGTGACCATATTAAAAAAGCAAAAATAAATTTAATAAGCGTGTATATAGACAATTCATTTAGCATGCAATCCTCAGGTATAAAAGGAAATTTGTTGGAAGAGGCCAAAGAGAAAGCAATTGAGATTGCTGCAGCATATAAGACTACGGATCAATTTCAGCTATTAACGAATGATTTTGAAGGCAAACATCAACGTTTTGTAACAAAAGAGGAATTTGTTGAAGCCGTTAAGGAAATTGTTGTTTCGCCTGTGTCCCGTAAAATAAATGAAGTTATTGCAAGACAAAACGAACTTTTTTCAAATTTTAAAAGTGAAAAAACTTCCTACATTGTTTCTGATTTTCAGAAAAGTTTTTCGAATTTCAAGGAAATAAAAATTGATACAGGTATCACAACGTATTTATTACCATTGGCCTCTGCAAAGGCAACGAATATTTTAATTGATAGTTGTTGGTTCGAATCACCATCCTTTCAGTTGAACCAGCAATTAACCATAGTTGTTCGGATAAAAAATAATTCAGAAATATCCTTGGAGAAAGTCCCAGTGAAGTTGATGATTAACAATCAGCAACGCTCAGTTGCAAGTATAGATGTTGCACCTTTTTCACAAACAAATGTCAGTATTCCTTTTATGGTAAAGGAAAAAGGCATCATGCAAGGGAGCGTTGAAATAATTGACTTTCCTGTTACTTTTGATGACAAATTCTTTTTCTCGTTTTCGGTTTCGGAAAATATTCGGGTATTGTCTATAAATGAACAAGCAGAAAGCCCTTTTATTCAGTCATTGTTTAAAAATGATTCGGCTTTTGTTCTGGCGAATTCTTCGATTAAAAACCTTGATTATTCCTCATTTGAAAAATTTGAACTAATTGTATTAAATGAACTAAACTCAATATCTTCAGGTTTTTCAAATGAAATCACAAAATATATTTCAAAAGGAGGATCCGTAATCGTTTTTCCTGCTACCCAATTGGATATAGGGAGTTATAGGGATTTTCTAACAGCAATTAATGCACCTTATTATTTATCCATTGACACGTCAAACACATTTGTTTCCTCCATAAATCTAAATAGTCTTATTTATAAAAATGTTTTTGAGAGGATGCCTGAAAATATTGATTTACCTAAGGTTTACACTCACTATATCATTCAAGAATCATCTTATTCTGATGCAGAATATTTGTTAAAAATGCAAAATGGGCAAAATTTTTTAATCAGTAAAACATTTGGGAAAGGTAAATTATACCTATCATCTGTCCCATTAAATGTATCATTTAGCAATTTTGCAAAGCATGCACTATTTGTTCCAACCCTTTATAATGTGGCGCTATATAGTGCAAGCGCTCCTGAATTATTTTATTTTATTGGTCAAGATGATATGATAGATGTTGGTAATAAGGGGTTAGCTCAGGATGATGTTTATAAAATAATAAATAAAAAAACGCATTTCGAAGTGATCCCTGAGCAAAGGTCTATTGATTTGAAAAACTTTTTATTTGTACATAATCAAATAAAAGAAGCTGGAAATTATGATTTAACAGCTTCAGGCAATGTGATTAGAGGAATATCGTTTAATTATAACAGAACTGAGTCAGATATGAAGTTTTTGAAATCTGATGAAATTGAAAAACAACTAGAGACAAACAAATTAAAAAATTACTCCGTTTTAGACATCAAAAGCAAACCGCTCTCGGATATGATAAGTGAGCTGACTCAAGGAATACATTTATGGAAACTCTTTGTGTTACTTGCTTTATTATTTTTAGCAGTAGAAGTTTTTTTATTAAAATTTTTAAAATAAAACTTAAATCTATCATTTAAAATATTAGCATCTTTGCATTACTTAAAGAAGAACATCGACATTACAAAATATGATTAACAAAAGCAAAAAAAAGAATCCAACGGAAGAGATTGAAGAAGACGCAAAAGAACTAAGCAGTTTTCAAAAAACAGTACAGTTGTCAGGTATGTACGAGAATTGGTTTCTTGAGTATGCTTCGTATGTAATACTAGAAAGAGCTGTCCCTGATTTAAACGATGGGCTTAAGCCAGTGCAACGCAGAATTCTACACGCAATGAAAGAATTGGACGACGGTAGATATAATAAAGTTGCGAATATTATTGGTCATGCCATGAAATATCACCCACATGGAGATGCCTCTATTGGTGATGCATTAGTGCAGTTGGGTCAAAAAGATTTTTTGATAGACACTCAAGGAAATTGGGGAAACATACATACCGGAGATAGTGCCGCAGCACCTAGATATATTGAAGCAAGATTATCAAAATTTGCACTTGAAGTAGTTTTTAACTCTAAGACTACTATCTGGAAAGCATCGTATGACGGGCGAAATCAAGAACCGCTTGTGTTACCAATAAAGTTCCCATTGCTGTTATTGCAGGGTGTTGAAGGTATTGCTGTTGGGCTTGCATCGAAAATATTACCTCATAATTTTATTGAACTGATTGATGCATCCATCAGTATTTTAAAAGGAAAAGATTTTGAAATTCTCCCAGACTTTTTAACAGGCGGAATGGTAGATGTTTCAAAATATAATGATGGTTTACGAGGAGGTAAGATTCGCATTAGAGCAAAAATAAGCCAGCTTGATAAGAAAACCTTAGTAATAACTGAAATTCCTTATGGCTCAAACACTTCTTCGTTAATTGAGTCCATTATCAATGCGAATGATAAAGGAAAAATTAAAATTCGCAAAATAGAAGATAACACTGCACGCGATGTTGAGATTCTTGTACATCTATTGCCAGGCACTTCACCTGACACAATCATTGATGCGCTTTATGCTTTTACCGAATGTGAAATTTCTATTTCGCCCAATAGTTGCATCATTGAAAATGACAAACCAAGATTTGTTGGAGTCAGCGAAATCCTGAAAATTTCTACTAATAATACTGTCGCACTTTTAAAAAGAGAATTAGAAATACGCAGGAGCGAATTGATGGAACAACTGCTTTTTGCCTCACTCGAAAAAATATTTATTGAGAAACGTATTTATCGTAAAATTGAAGAATGTGAAACATGGGATGAAGTTATTAAAACGATAGATAAGGGATTACAGCCATACAAAAAAAACTTCTATCGCAAGATTACTACAGATGATATTACGCGATTGACTGAGATAAAAATTAAGCGAATTTCAAAGTTTGACTCATTCAAAGCAGATGAGCATATCAAGCGGATTGAATCTGAAATTAAGCAAGTTATTCATAATTTAGAAACACTAAATAGTTATGCTATTGCTTATTTTAAAAATATCAAGGATAAATATGGCAAAGGACGTGAGCGAAAAGCTGAGATTCGTAATTTCGAAAACATCGAAGCAGCAAAGGTTGCAGCAGCAAATCAAAAATTATTTGTAAATCGCGAAGAAGGATTTATTGGCTTTGGGCTAAAGAAAGATGAATTTGTTTGTGACTGCTCCGATATAGATGATGTGATTACTTTTAGAGAAGATGGAGTTTGTACTATATCAAAAGTATCGGATAAAACGTTTGTAGGAAAAAATATTATTTATGCAAATGTTTTCAAAAAGAACGATGAACGTACTATTTATAATCTGATCTATCAGGATAAAAAGAAAGGTTTCATCATGGTTAAACGCTTTGCTGTTATAGGCGTGAATCGTGATAAAGAATACAATTTAACCAATGGAGGCAAAGTCCTGTATTTTACTGCAAATCCAAATGGTGAAGCAGAAACAATTTCTGTAACCTTGCGTCCAAAGCCAAAATTAAAAAAACTGGTATTTGATTTTAACTTCAGAGAACTGGCAATAAAAGGAAGAAATTCATTGGGTAATATTCTTTCACGTCATGGAGTAAAAAAGATAGTGTTGAAAGACGAAGGTGTGTCTACGCTTGGTGCTCGAGATATTTGGTACGATGATTCTATTAAACGATTGACAGTTGAAAAGCATGGGGAATTTCTGGGTTCGTTTATGGAAGATGATCGTATTCTTAGTATTAACCAATCAGGAAATTATCGTTTGTATAATTTTGATTTGAGTAATCATTTTGACGATGATCAAATTTTAATTAAAAAATTTAATTCAAAAGATATTGTATCAGCTGTCTATTTCAATGCTGAATCCGGATCCATTTTCTTGAAACGGTTTCTTATAGAAGTAACTGACAAAAAAGTATCATTTATAGGCGAACATCCTGATTCGAAATTACTATCTGTAACTGTTGATGAATCTGCAAAACTTGAAATTAGTTTTAAAAAGGATAAAAACAATACCCGGAAAAGTGAAATTGTTAATGTTGA
>Ga0172369_10003545_pt1 | contig 20473 bp, 17 predicted proteins | sample LakKiv25m_FD_114539 | JGI IMG/M metagenome (GOLD analysis project Ga0172369, IMG submission 114539) | Freshwater microbial communities from Kabuno Bay, South-Kivu, Congo - kab_022012_11.25m | ecosystem: Environmental > Aquatic > Freshwater > Lake | place: Democratic Republic of the Congo...
CTGGCGGCGTGAAAAGGCGATATCGGGCGGCGGCATCGCCATGGATCATGGCAGCCACACGTTCTATCTGGCGCTCGATTGGCTCGGCGGGCTGCCGACCTCGGTCACGGCCAAGATGGCGACCCACGGACACTGGGACACCGAGGATGCCTTGTCGTGCACGGTCGATTTCCCCCAGGGCCAGTTGGTTGCGCACCTGACCTGGACCGCCGGCATGCGCCGCGTGTGCTACACCGTGCACGGCGAACATGGCGCGATCAGCGTCGACGATGACGACTTGACCGTGACGCTGCTCGACGCCGCGCGCCCGGTGCCGGGCGGCAATGGCGCGCTCAAGCCCGAGGTCCTGCGGGAGAGTCACGCGTCGGCGTGGCACGACGCAGGGCATCCGGGCTGGTTCGAGCCGCTGCTCGATCAGTTCCGCGCCGCCATCGTCGCTGGCACGCCGGTGGGTGCCGAGGCGCGCGCTGCCTGGCACTGCATCCAGCTCATCGAAACCGCCTATGCCTCGTCGGGCCGCGCCAGCGTGGCGCTTGGCTTGGGACCGCTGGCCGCCCTCCATGAATCCGAAGCCCACGATGCGCAGGAGCCACCATGCCAGACTGGTCTTATCCCATTGTCCTATTAGGATTTTTTGCCATCGTCGCCACGGTCTTTGCCTGGCGCTTCTCTGCCGCGGGCTCTGCGCCCAGCTACGCGCGCGTCGAACGCGAAGGCGGCGGCGCGTTGCTCGGCAAGCGTTCGATGGCCATGGCGTACTGGGCCATTCAACCTGTCGGCCGCGCGTTGGTCGCCGTGGGCATCTCTGCCAATGCCGTGACGTGGACCTCGCTGGTCCTCGGCCTGGCTGCGGGTCTTGCTTTGGCATTCGACGCCTTGGGCCTCGCCGCCCTGCTCGGCACCTTGTCGTTCCTGTGTGACGCCATCGACGGCCTGGTGGCGCGCGCCGCCGGCACAGCATCGCCGGCGGGTGAAGTGCTCGACGCCGCCATCGATCGCTGGGTCGAGTTCGCCTTCTTCGCCGGCCTCTGCGTGCATTACCGCGAGAGCCCATCCGCGCTTGCCTTGAGCCTCCTCGCCCTGCAAGGCGGCTTCATGGTCAGCTACGCGAGCGCCAAAGCCGAGGCCCTCGGGGTCGATGTGCCGCGCGGCGCCATGCGTCGCGTCGAACGCTGCGTCTACTTGATCGTGGGTGCGACGCTCACCGCGCTGCTCGCGCCTTGGTCCCTCGACTTCACGGCGCGCGGCTGGTCGGCAGAGCTGCCGATGCTGGCGTCGCTGCTGCTCATCGCGTTGGCCGCCAACGGCTCGGCGGCGTGGCGCCTGCGCTGTCTCGCCCGCGCCGTGCGCGGCGCCGCCGTGTTGGAGCAGGCATGACCCTGTCGCCCCTTGGTTTCCTGCCGCGTCCGCGCCAGCGCCTGGCCGTGCTGCTCGGGCGCCACCAGCTCGCGTCGCTGGCAGCCACGCTCGTCGATTTCAGCATCATGGTGCTGTGCGTGCGCAACCTCCACGCCACGCCGTCCGCCGCGACCGTGGTAGGCGCAACCTGCGGCGCCCTGACCAACTTCACCATCAGCCGCCACTGGACATTCGATGCCGCGCACCAGCCGCCTCACGGCCAGGCGCTGCGCTACGCGCTGGTGTCGGCCGCCAGCCTGGGCCTGAACACGCTGGGCGAGTACGCGCTGGCCGAAGTGCTCAGCGTGCAGTTCGTGCTGGCGCGGGCGATGGTCGCCCTCGGCGTCGGGTTGCTGTGGAACTTCCCCATGCACAAGAGTTTCGTCTTTGGACAGGCGAACCGCGAGGTGTGACGTGATCGCTTCTCAGCCCCTCGATCAGCGGCCCGACGTGCGGGGACCCTTGCCCGGCCCCTTGAGTCGCGCCCTGCGCGCCCGCGAGGACTTGCACCTTGCGCCCGGCACGCAGTCCTACGCCATCGATGCAGGCATCGTGCTGGAATCGGCACGTGGCGTGGCCCTCACCGATGTCGACGGCAACACTGTGCTCGACTTCATCGGCGGTATCGGTGTCGGCGCCTTGGGCCATTCGCATCCTGGCTTCGTGCAGGCAGTTTGCCAGCAGGTCGAACGCGCATCCATCGGCTCGCTGACCTCGCCGGCGCGCGTCGAGTTGGTCGAGCGCCTCGCCAGCCATCCGCCCGCCCCCGGCCTGCACCGCGTCCAGCTCTACTCCAGCGGCGCCGAAGCCGTCGAGAGCGCGCTGCGTCTCGCCAAGAGCGCCACGGGCCGCTACGAATTCCTCAGCTTCTGGGGCGGTTTCCATGGCAAGACCATGGGTGCCCTCTCGCTCATGGGCTCCGATTGGAAGCGCGGCCTGGGCCCGCTGGTGCCCGGCAGCCACCAGGCACCTTACGCCGACTGCTACCGCTGCCCGCTCGGGCTCTCGCAAGATTCCTGCGGGCTGGCCTGCGTCGACCTCTTGCGCCGCCAGCTCCGCACCGCCACCGCCGGCTCTCTGGCCGCCATCATCGTCGAACCCATCCAGGGCACAGCAGGCAACATCGCACCACCCAAGGAATTCCTACCGGCGGTCGTCGATGTGGCGCACGAAGCCGGCGCCCTGTGCATCGCCGACGAAATGATCACCGGCCTCGGACGCACCGGCACGTGGTGGGGCGTCGAGCAGTCCGGCGCGGTCCCCGACATCGTCACGCTCGGCAAGGCATTCGGTGGCGGCTACCCCTTGTCCGGCTTGCTCACCCGCGACGACATCGCCGCCGCGGCGCCGTGGAGCCGCCCGTCCGGATCGTCGTCCAGCTACGGCGGCAATCCGCTCGCAGCGGCGGCAGGCGCTGCCACGCTGCGCATCCTGGAGGACGAGGACCTGCCGGGAAATGCGAAGAAAGTCGGCACCCTGATGCTGGACCTGCTGCAACCGTTCGTCGAGCGCTATCCCTTTGTCGGCCACGTGCGCGGCCAGGGTCTGATGCTCGGCATCGAACTGGTCGAGGACAAGACGACCAAGGTGCCGCTCGGCAAGCCGGCCATGCGCCTTGTCTTCCAAGGTTGCCTGCAGCGCGGCCTGTTGTGCATGGCCAGTTCGCCCAGCCTGCGCCTGCAACCGGCCCTGACCCTGGATGAAGCGACAGCGCGCACGGGCGTCGCCATCTTGCAGGAGGTCTTGGACGACCTCGCCCGCACCGGAGCGTGGAGGTCGGCGTGACCCGTCTCTGGCAGCACATGCGCACGTTGTGGCCGCGCTGGACGTTGCTGCCGCCTGCCCCCATCGTGGCGTGGTGCACGTATTGCCTCGTGCGTGGCGAGCGGCGTTGGGAATTGATCTTCATTCCCTTGCTGATCCTCGGCCTGTGTTACGGCAATGCCGTCTCGAAAAAGCTGCTGATCGGCCTGTATCCACTCGCCTTGGTCGGCATCGCCTACGATGCCATGCGTTTCGTCAAGAACGTCGGCCTGGCGCCGGAGACCATCCACACGTGCGATTTGCAGGCCTTCGACGCCCGTTGGTTCGGCATCCGCCACGGTGGCGCGCTGCTGTCGTTGCCGGACTACTTCTACACCCACCATTGGCCCAGCCTCGACGCCCTTGCCGCCATTCCCTACGGCACCTTCATCTACGCCACCGTGCTGTACGCCGGCATGTTGTTCGTCCGCGATTTCACCGCGATCCAGCGCCTGACCTGGACCTTCCTCGTCGTCAACCTCATCGGTTTCGCCACCTACCACATCTACCCCGCGGCGCCGCCCTGGTATGTGCATGCCCACGGCTGCCGTGCCGACTTGTTCGCCAAGGCCAGTGAGGGCACCCATCTCGCGCGCGTCGACGCCTGGCTCGGCTTTCGCTATTTCGCGGGATTCTACAGCCGTTCCAATGACATCTTCGGCGCAGTCCCTTCGCTTCACGTCGCCTATCCGTTCCTGATGGCCCTCGAAGGTTGGCGCCGTCACAAATGGCCCGGCAAATTGCTGACCAGCGGTTTCTTCGTGGCCATGTGCTGTGCCGCCGTCTACCTCGACCACCACTGGGTCTTCGACGTCGTGCTCGGAATCGCCTACACCGTCGTGAGCTACGCGGGCGTTTCCTGGTTCTTCGCCCGCCACGCTGAGCGCAAACCGGCTGTCTCTGTGGCGGCATGGCGCAAGGACGCCGCCCTCGGATGAACACCGCACGCTCCCGTCGCGCGCGCGTGCTGGCGCTGTGGTTCGGCGCGGGCCTGGTGCCGCTGGCGCCGGGGACCGCGGGCAGCATCGCCGCGATACCGCTCTACCTTCTGCTGCGTTCGCTGGGCCTGGATGCCGTGGCCCTCGGCGCCGCTGCCGTGATCGCGCTCGGCATCTGGTCGGCCGGCATCGTCGCGCAGCAAACCGGTTTGCACGACCCGCAAACCGTGGTGATCGACGAGGTGGCGGGCGTCCTGTGTACCCTGCTGGCGGCGCCGCCGGGCTGGCCAGGCACACTGGCGGGCCTCGTGCTGTTTCGCGTGTTCGATCAATGGAAACCCTGGCCGGCGCGCGCCGCCGAGCGCGAACTGCCGCCGCGCTGGGGCATCATGCTGGACGATGTGTTTGCGGCGGCGTGGGCGGCGTTGGTGCTGCTGGGGTTGCGGCGCCTGGGGTGGCTCTGACGCAGGTGTGGACCGGTTGGTGGCCTCAGGCGCCGGGCACCTTCCCGTCGCGCACCGCCGTCACGTCCTCGCGCGTCGGCAGCAACCCGGCCTGCATCCGCTCGATCACGAACGGCAACGACCGCGTCAGCATCCGTTGCCAGCCCTTGGTCATGCCCTTTTTCATGAGCCAGCCCATCACGCCGTGCAACCTGCTGTGTCGAAAAGCGATATGGGTGCCGCCCGTTGGCGTCGGCGTCAGGATCCACGACACCTGTGAAGGCTCGCCCGCGGTGTTCGTGCCCCACAGCAGCGTCAGGCGCTGGCCGGGTTCGGCATGCGCCACCGCGCACTCGCAGATGCCATCCCAGAACGGCCGCGGCTTGTCGGTGAAGCGAAACTTCGCACCGGGCTTGGCTTCCTGCAGCGTGTTGGGCATCAGCCATGCCGCCAGCGCTCGAGGGTCGGTCAGTGCCTGCCAGACGCGCTCGGGCGGATGATCCAAGGTGGCTTCGTGTGCGATGTCTGTGATCATGAGCTTCTCCCCTTGCTGGATCCTGGATCGGTGCAGCCAGTTTCCGGCAACCGTCCGCCGTGGCCGTCGCCGACAGCACCTACTTCATGGCAGCCACTTCCAAATGCCGGAAGCAACCGACGACATGGTCGTTGACCATGCCCACAGCCTGCATGTGCGCATACACGACCGTCGAGCCCACAAAGCGAAATCCGCGTTGTTTCATGTCCCTGCTGAACGCGTCCGAAATCGGCGACACCGCCGGCAGTTGCTTCAAGTCCTGCCACACGTTCTGCAGCGGCCGGCCGTCGACAAAGCGCCACTGATACGCGTCGAAGCTACCGAACTGACGCTGGATTTCCAGAAACGCGCGCGCATTGCCGATGGCCGCCTTGATCTTGGCGCCATTGCGCACGATGCGCGCATCCTGCATCAGACGCTGCACATCCGCCTCGCAAAAACACGCTACGATTTCAGGGTCAAAGTCTGCAAATGCCGCCGCATACCCGCCGCGCTTGTGCAGAATCGTGCGCCAGGAGAGCCCGGCTTGCGCGCCTTCGAGCACCAGGAACTCGAACAGCCGGCGGTCGTCGTGCAGCGGCACGCCCCACTCGCGGTCGTGGTAGGCGAGCATTTGCGCGTCGTTTTGCGGCCAGGCGCAGCGATGTTGGTCCGGCATGACACGACGCTCCTCTTGGGCTTGTCGAGGATAGCGCTGCAGTCAGGGTGCGGCAATGTGTGCGGCCGGCGGTGGTTGCGGCGGCTGACGCAGGCGAGACCCAGGCCTTGAACCCGGTGGCTTGCCCTGCTCCAAGTCGCGTACACAATGCGACACGATTCTTCACGCTGGATCGGGCCTGACGGCCAAGAATCCCTGCACTTACAGCGTTGACAGTCACCAGCTTCGCGCCTACGCTCATGCTCTACTGTCTTGCGGGCGCCTGCGCGTTCGCCTCACCCAGGAGCAACCCATGGCACAAATTTACCTCGAAGGCGGTTGGGGCATGTACCCGACCACGTTGTTCGGCGTACTTCTTCTGGTCGCGGCGGTGAAACTGGTGATGACGCCGAACGACGCATGGGCGCGCGTGTTTCGTGTCCTGGCCGGCATCACGGTCGCGGCGGGCCTACTCGGCACCGCGACCGGTCTGATCAGCACGTTCAAGGCTGCGGCCAAAGCGTCCGCGGCGGACCAACTCACCTTCGCGGTCACGGGTAGCTACGAGTCGCTGAACAACCTCACGCTGGCGCTGGTGCTCGTCATCCTGGCTTCGCTGCTGGCGGCCATCGCGGCGCTGCGGCGCACGCGCACCGCTTCCTGACGCCAAGAGTGCGCAACCAGGATTGATGACCGTCAGCCGCATTCTGGCCCTCCACCGCCGACCGCGCTACAGTCGCGGTCTCGCCCGCGGAGGCCTCGCTGCGTTCCCACTTCTTGCCTTGCATGGTGCTGAGCTTGGCGATGGCCTCTTGCGCCGCGCCCCTCAGCATCTTCGATCCGGCCGCGGATCCCGCGCAATTGCGTGCCGAAGCCCATTTGCTGCGCGCCAAGCCCGCCACCCGCGCGGCCGGCCAGCGCCAGCTCGCCTGGCTGTGCCTCTTGCACGCCCAGGACTGCGGCGATCTGGTGCAAAACGGGGCGGCGGGTATGGAGCCAGCGCTGCCCGGCCACGAGCGCGTGCTGGCGGCGTTGCTGCAAGCCCTCGCGCTGCAGCCGGACGCAGACATCGGTCGCCGCGCGCAGGCCTGGTGGACAACGCTGGACGCGGCGCAACTGGAACAGACTGCACAGGCCGATGCGCTCGCCACGGCAGCGGCCGAGGCCCTGGCGCACCTCGCGGTTCGCGATCGCCGCGCCGTGCTGGCGACCGTCGCGCCCCACGCACAGTCGGCGATTCTGACGCTGCAGCAGGGCGCGCCCATGCAGCGCTGGCGGCGCACCGCGGCGCTGGGGCCGCTGCTGGCGACCAGCGGCGTGCGTCTGGCCGATTCCGCCGAACCGGCCGCGCCGACACTGCGCGTACAAGTCGATACCCAGCCGCTGTCGCGCCGCTTGTTCACGGGCCTCGCGGCCCTGCCGGCGGCGCCGACGGCTGACGACAGGCTGGCTGCGCAGCGCATCGATCTGCCCCTCGAACGGACCCAACAGACGTTGCCGGCCGGCCTGCGCGGCGGACGCTACCTCGTGCCAGCCCGCGATCCCGGCATCTATGCCTTGCGCGCAACCTTTTCGAGTCCGACGGCTGCGCGGTGGTTCCTGGTGGTTCAGGCGCCCCGGCCGTTGCGCGTGTGGGTGGGCGGTCGAGCATGGCCGCATCCGCACCAGCCGGCCGCGCGCGAGGTGACCGGTTGGATCGACGCGGTTGCCGGGCAAAACCAGCTCGATCTCGCCCTGGCAGTGGCGGGCAACGGTCAGGCGCTGCAACTCGGCTTGCTGGCACCCCAAGGGGCTGCGCAGCCGCAGCCGCAGCCGCCTTGGCCGCAAGCCGCGCAACTCGCGGTCGCGGCATTGCTGGACGCCGATGGACCGGCAGGGGCGAGTCTGGCCAGCCTGTGGCCGCACGCGCCTTTGCCGGCGATGGTGGCACTCGATACCGCGGCATCGCTGGACAGCCAGAAGACGGCGGCGGCCGGCGTGCTCGACCACGTGCTAGACGCGCTGGGCGAACATGTCGATGCCCAGGTCGATCGTGCCGGCAAGGTGCGCGACGCGGGCAATCCCGCGCTGGCACTGCAGATGCTGGGTACGCTGGGCCTGCCGCCGATGTCGCCCGTCACGCAGGGCGAATCGCGCACGCTGCGCCCGAGTCCGGCGGCGCAGCGCGCGGACATCGCGTTCGAACGCGCGACGACGATGCTGGCGCTGGGTCTGCCCGACGAGGCGGCGCGCCTGGCGCGGGCAGCCGTGCTGGCGCAGACCGGCGACTGCGCCGTGTTCGAGCGGGCGCTGACCTTGGGCCTCGACAGCCTCAACCGTGCCCTGCTGCGCCAATTGCTGCTGGACGCCCCTTCTTGTCCCCATGAGGCCCTCTTGCTTGCGCAGGCCCAGGCGCTGATCGGCGCGCAAGGGGCGGCGCAGGCGTCGTGGCGCGCCGCGCTGCAGGAACCGGCGTTGGCGCTCGAAGCCACCCGCAGGCTGCAAGCACTGCAAGACGCTGACCCGACAAGCGAACCTCTGCCGCCGTTTCCGTGGGCGCGGGACCGCGCCGCTTCGCGTTGGCGCGAGGCACAACGGGCCGAAGTGCGCCGCGATGCCCGGGCGGCGCAGCGCGCCCTCGCCGATCTACTGACGGGCACAGGCATTGCGCTCGAGGTACGTCAGCAGGCCCTGCAGGCCGGTGCAGCGCCGCCGTGGCAGCCGTTCGTGCGCTCCGGTGAGGCATTGGCGGCCATGCCGGACGATGCGGAACTGGTGCAAGGCGCTGGCTCGGTCTACCTGCTCGACCAGGAGATTGTCGTGCTGCTGCCCGGCGGCGGCGCCCTGCGTCGCGTGCACCAGATCGTCCGCATCCTCAACGATGCCGCGGCCGAGGCGTTGGGCGAAGTGCGCGTCGCCGAAGGCGCAGACCTCGAGTTTGCCCGCACGCTGCTGCCCGACGGCACGATCGTGCTGCCGGCTGAAACCGCTGACAAAGAAACGATATCGCTGCGCGCTGTGTCGGCCGGTTGTGCCGTCGAATACGCGCAGACGGTGTATGTCGCTCCAGAAGATCCGGCCACGGGCGCGACACGCCTGGGTTCATTCTTGCTGCAGGCGACCGATGGCCCGGTCGCATTGGCGGAAGTGATTGTCTTGGTCCCCAAGTCTGTGCAGGCGGACCTGACTCCCTCGCCGTTGCTTGCCGCGCCCGCTGTGAGCAGCCAGGGCGAATTCACCGTCCACACATACCGGCGCAGTGGTTTGCCGCGCTTTCGCCCTGAGCCGCGCGCTGTCCGCGCCGAGTTGGCCATGCCGTCGCTGCGCATCACGGCGCAAGCGACATTGGCTGGGGTGATCGAGCCGTGGAACGAGACCCTGGCGTCATTCCTCGAATTGCACGATGCCGAGCTGGAGCGTTGGCTGGCGGTTGGCCGTGCGCTGCCCCAGACCACCGAGCGTTGGCATAAGCTTGCGGCGCGTCTGGCAAAAGTCGTCCAGAACAGCCACGACGGCGGCCAGCCGGGTCGGCCGGATTCGGCGCTGGCCAATCAAAAGGGCGATCGCGCGTCGGTGCTCTACACGCTGGCGCGCAAGCTGGGCGAGGATGCCTGCCTCGTGCGCGTGCTGCCTCTCGGGCGTGGGCCAGCAAGCGAGCCACCGGACCCGGCGGAATATGGTTTGGAAGTCGTGCGTTTGCGTCTCGGGTCCCGCGAGCTCTGGTACGATCCGGCCTTGGAGGGCGGCCTGCTCGACCACTTGCGCGCAGGTCTGCGCGGTCGTCAGGGCCTGCTGGTTGGCTGCGCGCAGCCGCCCGCGGATCCGCGCGTGACGCTGCCCCTGCTGGGCCAGGACGCCGATAAACGTCGCATTTCTGTCGAGTTGGAGTGGTTCGAGGACGGCAGCGTGACGGGCCACGTGCACGATGTGCTGTCCGGATCGTTCGCGACCCTGGTGCGCAGCTACCTGCGCGATGCCACCGATGCCTCGCGCGCGGAGTTGCTGCAGCAGGTGACGGGCACGAGTTTCGGCAGCCTGACCGTGACCTACGAGGGCGCGGACGGCGCCGACGATGCACCGCTCACGCTGCGGTATGCCGTCAGCGGCGCCGCCGACGCGACGCGCAAGTCCGCACTGGATCTCGCCCTTTATCCGGATCAGCTGGGACAGACCTACGCCGGCCTGCCGCAGCGGCGCACGCGTCTCTTGTTCAGCCACGCCATCGATACCATCGCCCGTTGGACGATCCACAGTGCAGGCAAGCCCTGTGCCGCAGCGCCGGCCGATGTGAAGGTCGACGATGCAGTCGTGCAGTTTGTGCGCACCGCGCGCTTGGCCGGGGCTACGGTTGCGCTTGAGAAGGTCATTCGCGCCGCGCCGATCGTCGTGGAACCAGAGGACTACCGCGGCATTGCTGCCCACCTGCGCGCCCTCGATGCGGCGGACTCCGTGCGCATCGAACGTTGACGCTCGCTTGCTACCCGCGTTACCGTGCAGGGCCATGAACCCCATCGACGAGATCATCGACTTCTTCGTGCGCCTGGTGCGCGGCCGGATCGATTCCGTGCAGATTCAGGCCAAGACCAAACTGACCAACATCGAGACCAAGGCCAAGATCGAAACGGCCAGGCGCGTCAACAGCGCGATCGATGGCTCGATCGACAAGGCCAAGGGCGCGGTGCAGCCGGGCAAGACGCAGCAGAAGTAGCCGCATGTCAGACGTTTTTGAGGTCTACAACCGTTGCGGCTCCTGCCGGTCCTTTCGCGTCGACTACACCGATCGCCTGGGGCGCACGATGGGCCACTGCGTCGCGCGCACCGGCCATCCCAATGCCGCGGCCCACGATTTCGGTTGTCCGGAATACCATTTGGATCGCACGCGCCTGCTGCCGGGCACCATGGTGCCGGACGATGCCGACCTGTCGCCGCAGGAACGTGAGCGAAAACGCCGAGTTGCACACATGCACGACGTGCAGCGCCACGCCCCGGTACCGCGGCGGTTGGTGCGCGACGACGAGGCGCCGCGACTGCGGCTGCGCGAAATTCCGCTGGATGAAGAAGGAGCTACGATGGATCGCGATGCCCTAAAGCAAGTGCTGGCCGAGGTGCTCGACGAGGCGCTGGGCCTGTCCGACACGCCGATGCATCCGCGCTACCGCGGCGGCAAGGTCATCGTGCAGCCGGCCAACCCGGAATTGCAGGCCAAGGAGCTGGAGATCGACGTCTTGTTCCGCAAGATCGTGTCCATTCGCGACAAGCTGCGCGTCCTCGAACAGAAGATCAACGCAGCAGAAAAGCTCGATCACAGCGAGAAAGTGCAGCTGGAAAGCTACATCACGGGATGCTACGGCAGCCTGACGAGTTTCAATTTCCTGTTCAAGGATCGCGAGGATGGGTTTGCCGGGCAGTAGCCGTCACACGTCGCTGCCGCGCTTCACGTCGAAAGCGAGCCTCCACGCGAACGCACGCGTAGGCGCGCGTGCCCGACCCGACGAAGTGCCGAAGCGCCTGCCGACACCGTCGCCGCGACCCGTTCCTCTCTGCAAGCTCAATGCCCGGTTGCTGACCGAAGATTGACCGAATCCTGACCGGTCAATGTCCAGGTTGTGACTGCTTCGCGGCATGCGAATGCCCCGCGGCTGCGCGTCGATCCGTCTGACCCTTCACATCTTTTTGCACCGCGAAAGACTTGGCATCATCCTTGCTTTGACGTGCAGCACACACGCACCGTGGGCGTAACCCAATCGATTCGGGCCGCCCGCCGCTACACCAAAGGGACACGACATCGTGTCGGGGGAGAGTCATGAATTCCATTACGATAGGCACCGCTGCAGCCCACGCGGGTCGGCTGCATCGCTCGAGGCGGCTGCGCTTTGCGCTGTCGCTGCTGGTCGCGCTGACCGGTACGGCGACAGCTTCGTTGTCCTACGCGGCGCCCGGCGACACCGTGACTGCCACGGTGCAGAAGGCCGCGGACTTCCTCAACCCTGACACGGTCAACTGGACCAAGTCTCAGGGCTGCATCGCGTGCCACCGCCAGGGCGCGCCGGTGTTCGGCCTGTCGAGCGCCTACAAGTCCGGCTACAGCGTCAACCTCGATGCGACGGTGGGCCTGGGCTACACCGCCAAGGCCCTTGTCGATGCGCAAGAGGCGGACGGCCGCTGGACGCACTTCGGCAGCTTCGACTACTCCAAGACCAGCTACGCGTGGTTTGGCATCGCGGGCTTCGACAAGTTCGTTGCCACCACCTACTCGACGCAGCTGACACGCGGCGCGGACTGGGCGGTGCTGCACCAGTATCCGGACGGCTCGTGGCCGGAGGATCACGGCGCATTCCCAGCGACCTACGGCTACGTGCCGGTCACGGCGCGCATGACGGTGGCGCTGGTGCAGGCCAAGAACCGTGTCGACACGGTCACCGCCGCGCGCTACCAGTTGGCCATCGACAAGGCCGTCGCGTGGATCAAGAACAGCATCATGCAACGCCCCGGCGATGGCTGGACCGGCACGGGCTACAACTATGAGCTGGCCTACGCCATCATCGGCCTCAAGGCGGCCGGCGTGCCCAACAGCGATCCGGCACTGGCCGGCGCCTTGACGCGCCTGCGCAACCAGGGCGGCGCGGGTGGCACGGGCTGGGGCTACAGCACCGGCAACAGCGCGGACCCGTTCAACTCCGGCCTTGCAGTCTATGCGCTGTGCCAGGCCGGCGCGAGCGCCACGGGCGATGCCCAATTGCAGGGCGCCATCACCTGGCTCAAGAACGCGCAGGCGGCGAGCGGATCTTGGGGCGCCAGCAACGAAATGGACCTGTTCAGCACGTTCGCGATGTTGGGCCTGGGCTGCTATGGCGATCTCGGCGTCAACGTCAGCATCGTCGGCGCAACGACCCACGTGATCGACGCCCACGCCACGGCGAGCCAGACGGTCACCTATACGTTCGACATCGAGAACCATGGCTTCCAGGACGACACCTACGACATCAAGGTGCAGGGCGGCTTCGCCGGCTGGACCGCGACGGTGGATCAGCCAACGCTGGCTTTGACGGGTGGCGCGCACGGCACGGTCGTGTTGACCATCATCGCGCCGCCGGGCTTGCCGGAGGCCCTGCCGGTCGACATGACGGTCAGCGCAACGTCCAAGACCAAGAGCACCGTGACGGCGGACGCCAAGGTGACGACCTACACCAATCCGCCGCCGCCCACGAGCGGCGACAAGACGACGACAACGTTGACGTCGGGCGCCGGTCAGACCATCACCATCGGCAAGCCGATCGTCCTGTCGGCCAGCGTGCGCGACACCATCACTGGCGCAACCGTCTATGGTCCCGGCCACGGCGTCGTCACGTTCTTTGTCGCGGGCATCGCGGTCGGCACGGATCCGGACAGCGACGGCAACGGCTTCTCCTTCGCGTGGACGCCGCCGATCGGCTGGAGCGCGATTGGCGACCAGGACATCCGCGCCATCTACTCCGGCATCGACCTTGCTGCACCGGCGACCGATCTGCTGCCGAGCATTGGCGCTGGCGTGACCCACATCGTCGTGCCGCCGGACAGCGACTTCGACGGCTTCGATGACGCGGTCGACAACTGCCCGGCCATGGCCAACCCGGATCAGCTCGACACCGACGGCGATGGCCTTGGCGATGCGTGCGACCCGGATGATGACAATGACGGCGTGTTGGATGCTTCGGACAACTGCCCGCTGCTTTCGAACGCCGATCAGGCCAACAACGACCTCGACGGGCTCGGCGATGCGTGTGACACGGACGATGACAATGACGGCGTGCTCGACACCGCGGACAACTGCACCAAGACGCCCAACCCCGACCAATCGGACATCGACCAGGATGGCCAGGGCGACGCCTGCGACGGCGATGAGGACGGGGACACCGTGCTCAATGAGCTGGACAACTGCCCGACAGTGCCGAATGTGGATCAAGCGGATCTCGACTTGGACCTGCAGGGCGATGCCTGCGATGCCGACATCGACGGCGACGGCGTGGCCAACGGCAGCGACAACTGCCCGACTACTGCCAATCCGTACCAGAGCGACATGGACGGCGACTCGCTCGGCAACGCTTGCGACAACGATGCGGATGGCGACGGTATCGATGACCTGATCGACAACTGCCTGCTGCTGTTCAACGACCAGATCGACAGCGACGGCGACGGCAACGGCGATGCCTGCGACACGGACGACGACAACGACGGCCTGGCCGACGCTTGCGTGGTCTCGCTGTGCAATGGCTACGACTTCGGCGGCGCTTGCCAGACGTTTGGCGCGGGCATTCACGATTACCCGGAGGTCAACGCGATGGTCGGCAATGACGCGGCGCTTTCGGTGCGCGTGGGATCGGCCTTGTCGGTCGAGCTCTGGCAGCACTACACGCCATACAACGGCCAGACCTTCAACGGTGCGCATGCGACTTTCACGGCGGATGACGGCAACCTGGACGACAATGGCATCGGCGGCGTGTCCTCGCTGTTCGTGGCTTGCGGCGCGGCAGACAATTGCGCGCTGATCAACAACCCGGATCAGGCGGACAACGACGGCGACGGCTTGGGCGATGCCTGCGACCCGGACGACGACAACGACGGCGTCCTGGACACGGCGGACAACTGCCAGTTTGCGGCCAATGCGGATCAGGCCAACAACGACGACGATGCCCAGGGCGATGCTTGCGATGCCGACGACGACAACGACGGTGTCCCGGACCTGGCGGACAACTGCCAGTTCGCCGGCAATGCGGACCAGGCCAACAACGACGGCGACAACCAGGGCGACATCTGCGACCCGGACGACGACAACGACGCGGTCGGTGATGCGATCGACAACTGCCCGTTTGTCGCCAACGCCGACCAGGCCAACGAAGACGATGACGCGCTGGGCGATGCCTGCGACCCCGACCGCGACGGCGACGGCGTGCTGAACGTCATCGACAACTGCGCGGATGCGGTCAATGCCGACCAGTCGGACATCGACGGCGACGGCAAGGGCGATGTCTGCGATGCCGACATGGATGGCGACGGCGTGCTCAATGGCGTCGACAACTGCGCGTCGGTGGCCAACGCGTCGCAGACGGACTTGGACGGCGATGGCTTGGGCGACGCCTGCGACCCGGACTTGGACGGCGACGGCGTGGCGAACGTCTTCGACAACTGCGTCTCGGTCAGCAATGCCGATCAGAAGAACAACGACGGCGACACGATGGGCGATGTCTGCGATGCCGACGACGACAATGACGGCGTGTTCGACGCGGCCGACAATTGCCAGTTTGCCGCCAATGCGGACCAGGCCAACACCGACGGCGACGCCATGGGCGATGTCTGCGACCCGGATGACGACAACGACGGCGTGCTCGATGGCGCGGACAACTGCTCGCTTATCGCCAACGCCAATCAGGCGAACAATGACGGCGATGCGCTCGGCGATGCGTGCGATCCGGACGACGACAACGACGGCGTGCTCGACGGCGCCGACAACTGCCAGTTCGTCGCCAACACCAGCCAGGCCAACTTCGACGGCGACAGCATGGGCGATGCGTGCGATCCGGATGACGACAACGACAAGGTCGCCGATGGCGCGGACGTTTGCCCATGGACGCCGCTGGGTTCGGTGGTCGATCCGAGCAATGGTTGCTCGATTGCCCAGCTCTGCCCTTGCGCTGGCCCGCGCGGCCAGACACTGGCGTGGAAGAACCACGGCAAGTATGTGGAGTGCGTGGAGAAGAGCTTGGAGACGTTCGAGAAAAAGAAGCTCGTGTCCGAGCAGGCCGAGGACTTGATCGAGAAGCAGGCCGGCCAGTCGAGCTGCGGCAAGTCGCCGAAGAAGACCTGCGACAAGGACGACTTGGAGCGCAAAGGCGACAAGGATTCCGACGTGAAGTTGAATTCTTGCAGCAAGTAGTCCGACCGTGAGCTAGTGCATGGCGAGCCCGCGCGGTCTGGCATCTCCAGGCCGCGCGGGTTCGCCCGTTTGCGCTGCTGCTTCATGCACCTGTGTGGCGTGGCTTGACGTCGCCTCGCACAGTCCTCAACCTCGGCGCATTCCGAATGGTTCGTGACTGCCGAGCATCTTGACGCCTCTTGACCCCAATGCGCCTGCCGGCGCCTCGCGTGGAGCTTTCCGCATGCGCCGCACTCCCTTGATCGCCCTTGTTCTCTTGCTCGCTGCGGCCGCCGCGGTGGCGCTCTTCTTGTCCAATGCGAAACATGCAGATGCCGTGGCCGAAGCCGCCGTCGCGCCGCCGGCGCCGGCCGAGCGTGCCGACTCGCCACCAGCTTCCGCGCCCGCTGCCGCCGCTGCCGCGCCGGCCCCACAGGCAGCCGCCGCGCCGGTTGCCAACGCCGCGCCTGCCGCTGCTGCGGTTCCCGCCGCGCTGGCGATCCCTGCGGCGCCCGCGGCCGCAGCCGTGGCCGCACCTGAAGTTGCCGGTGCGCAGCCGTCCGCCGCTGCCGTGCCTGCCGCCGCTGCGCCGGCGGCTGCCGAACCGGCGCCCGCTGCACCAGCCGCGGCTGCCGCGCAGCGGTACACGGATGCAGCCCTGGACGATCTGCTGGCGGACGCCGCGCTCGATCCCGGCCAGAAGCGGCACCTGACGGAGCTGTGGAAGCACCTGCAGCAGGCCGAAATCGACGTCGACGCCGGCAAGTCGCCGGATCCGCGCATGCCTACCCTAGACAAGGAGAGTGGGCACCGCGTGATCTTCGCGAAGTTCGAAGGGCAGGTGCTGGGGTCCCTGCGGCCGGCGCAGCGCGAATCCCTTGTGGCGAAGATGGCATTGCTGCGCCCGTCAATGCAGCCCGGACCGCACCCGGCGCCGTAAGCGCTTGTGCAAGAATATCTTGCCCTGTTGCGCGTTTGCTTTTTGTCTGGTCGCCAAGCTCACCGATGCGGATTCGCGGCAACGCGGTGCAAGACAAGTTGGGCGAACTTGTTCTTGCACGGGCCCTGAGCCCGTTTCTACAGTTCGGTGAGCACCGTCACCTTGGTCTGGCTGCGCAGGTCGCGCAGGATGCGCGCTTGCTCCGCCATGCGGCGCTGGCCCACCAGCGTGCGTTCGATCTCCTCGCGCACCGCCGCGAAGCTGCGCGGCGGTGCGTCGCGCCGGCTGAGGTTGTGCACGACGGCCCAGCCGCCGCGCAGCCGCAGAGGGCCGGACCAGCTACCCGGTTGCAGCGTGGAAACAGCAGCTTCCAGCTCCGGCTCCGTGCCATCGGCAGTCAGCTCGAACGGCGGCATGGCGCGCAGGTGCCACACCTCCGCCGCCTTGTCGGGTCCATCTGTGGGCACTGCCTGAGCAAATCCCGCCGCCGCGCGCTTTCCGGCTTCGCCTTGTGCGGATCCGTCGCTGGGTGCCAGACGCGCCACATACGGCTGAATCTTGAAGATCGTCGACCGCTGCCAACGGTCGGCATGCCGCTCGAACTCAGCTTGCGCGGCGCTGGCGGGCAAGGTCAGGTCGGCATGTGCGTCGAGAAGCTTGCGCAGCTCCAACCGCTGCCGCAACTGGCTGCGCAGCTGATCCTCCAGCGTTGCCGACAGTTGCTCCGGCGTGGCGGCGCGGGCCGCGGACAGCGCCGCTTCGACCTCCTGCGCCGTCACCTGGAGCTGCTCCGCAGCCAGCGCCGCCGCCACCAGCCGCGCGTCAACCCATTGATTCAGCAGATCTTGCGCCTGATTGTGCAAGGCGGGCGGCGCGTCCGGCCGCAGCGTTCCGGCGCGCGCCGTCAGATCCGCGCAGAACGCCGCGGCGGCGATCGCCTCGCCGCGCACCGTGGCCACATCGCCATGCGGCTGGTTGCAGTCCAGCTTTGCCCGTGCCGCTGGCGCCGCGGCCGGTGCCGATTGTGCCGCACGCGTCCTGGTTTGTGCGCGTCCGACCTCCGCATCGGCCGCCGCTTGCGGCGCATCCTGGTGTGGCGCCGCGCTGCGCTCCGGGTGCGGCTCCACGTCTGTCAGGACCCACGCCACTGTGGCGAGCAGCGCCAAGGTGCTGACTGCCGCAACCATCCAACTTATCCGCATGTTGTTTACTCCGTCAGGCCGCCATCGGCTGGGGCGCGGCAGGCGCCATCCAGGTCGTCAAGGCCGGTGCATACTTCTGAGCATGTCGCATCGTTCTTGCCACCGCAGCGCAGGTCTTGCAGCTCGCGCAGCCGCAGCCGCAGTCCGCGCTCGCTGACATGCAGCAGCATGGCCATCGCCCGCGGGCTGGCGCCCACCTCGGCACGCGCATCGTCGATGTCGCTGGGCGTCAGTTCGCCGGCGCGGCGCACGCCGTCGATGTCCGCCATGCGTGCAACCAGCGAATTCTTGGCGATTCCCAAGGCGCGCGCGCTGGCGGTAATGTTCCAGCGATGGTCGCGCAGCACGGCCACAATCGTCGCGTCCGGCAGTTGCGCGGGCAGCATCCGGACGGGTGCCGGCACCTGCGCCGCGCCTTCGACCCAGTCCTTGTTGGCCAGCGAATGGACATGGAGGTCGGCTGAGGGACCGCCCGGCATCGGGTCCGGCGCCGCCGTCGGTCCATGATCGCCACCGCGCTGCGGCGCATGGTCGCCGCTCTGCATCCGCCTGCGCCGACCCGGCGTTCGGTGCAGCGATGGCGGCACGGCCGCGGTCTCGGTGGCGCGACTGCGCACGGCGACTTCCATCGCGATATTGCGCAGCTGCCGGACGTTCCCCGGCCAATCGTACGCCATCAGCTCTTGCACCACCTGCGGCGTCAGCCAGGGCGGTCGATCGTCGCCGCGCGGTTCCAGGTTGGTCTCCGCACCGAGCAGCCGCAGTTGTTCGCGCAGGAAGTGCACCAACAACGTCGAAATGTCCTCGCGGCGGCGTCGCAAGGGCGGTACATCAATCGTGAATGCTTGAATCCGGTGCAGCATCGCGTCGCGGAACCGACCGATGTCGACCTCATGCTCCAGGTCGGCGTCCGTCGCGGCAATCAGGCGCACGTTGACCTTGTGCGGCAGACCGCCGACGGGCTGGACCTCGCCTTCGTCCAAAGCGCGCAGCAGCAGTGTCTGGACCGCCAGCGGCGTCTCGGCAATCTCGTCGAGAAACAGCGTGCCGCCATCCGCGGAGCCAAAGAATCCCGGGTGGTGCGCCACCGCGCCGGTAAAGGAGCCGCGGCGATGCCCAAACAGCTCCGACGCAGCCGCCGTCGGCGAAATTGCAGCCATGTTCACGGCAATGAAAGGCTTGTTAGCACGCTCACTTGCGGCATGGATCGCCCGCGCCACCCGCTCCTTGCCGGACCCTGTCTCGCCGCGGATCAGCACCGGCACATCGACCCGCGCCACTTGCACGACATCGCGGCGCAAGCGCTCCACGGCGTCGCTGTGGCCGATCATCCCATGGTGATCCTGACGCAACTGCGGCAGTTCGACGCGGCGCAGCATCAGCGTCGTGCAGCCGCCCAGCGCAATCATCACGCCGTGGTCCACGTGTTCGCGGCGCAAGTGCTCGCGGCCCTTGCCGGGTTGCCCCTCGATGGCGAAGGGAACGCGCACCGGATCGGCATGCAGGTGAACGCCCCCGGCACCGTCATCGAGGAGCCAGAGCGGCTGCAGGCCGATGCCCCCGTCGCCAAGCGGCGCGGCCGCGGTCGTCCCCGGCAAGGCAAACGCGGGCGCAACCCGCGACAGGGCCACCGGTTGCCCGCCCGACAGATCCGTCAGCAGCGCGCGCTCGCCGATGCGCCGCACGTCGCGGTGGCCCACGACGATCAAGGCGATGGCCGACGGCGCGCCCGATGCTGGCGAGCTGACGATTTCATTGCGATAGTTCAAGATCTTGCCGCTCTTTGTCGACGACCGTCTGCCGCAGCGCAAGCTGCTTTGTCTGTTTCTGTGGTCAGATTGCGCCTGGGTCAATGTCTTGTCCAGTGACGGCCTGCATCAGATGTACCCATTCCGTGCCGGCGCAATCGGGTGCAGGCCGGCGAACGTCCCGCCGCTGGCGTCAACAGATTCCCTGGGCTGTTGATGCTCTGCTGTGCGGCGGAGCGCAAGAGGTCGTCTACGGTCAAGGTGCGGGATCCGCGCGCGCATCGATTGGACCTTGCTCGGCGCAGTCAAGCCGACCATGGCATGGGAAACCAGGATGTTGGCCTCGGCGGCCTTGAGTGGCCAGAAGCTCCAGTTTCGCTTCCAATTGGACGGACCGTGCAATCCGAACACCGGCTGGTTCATCGACGACATCCACGTGCAGTCCGACACCTGCGCCCTTGGCGGCGGATGTCCGAGCGACACCGCATGCAGCATCGGGACGACCGGTGGCGTGATCTGCCAAGCCTGCAAGCCCGGATTCCACATCGCCGCCGCGGTCTTCGGCCCAGCCTGCGTGGCGGACGACAAGTGAGCCCCGGCGCCGCGCCTGGCCACTTGCAGTACAAACTCACGGCCGACGTTCTGTTCTTCGGTTCGTGGCAGGGCGAGAAGGTATCGCTGCTCGTCAATGGCAAAGAAATCTGGTCGCAGGCGGCGGTGGCAAGCCCGGGCGTCAGCGCCAGCGGCTGCGGCGATGGCAACTTCGCCGACAGCAAGGTCAGCATGGCCGTGACGGTCGAGGACCTCCAATATGCGGGACCTAGTACCCCATCACAGGGGTTTCGATCAGTTGCCGTCGCGCCTTGCGCCGCGCGCGGTCACTGCAAGATCGGCAACACGGTCGCCGGCACGGTCAACTGGATGCTCCGAGCCTGGCCAGGTTCGCGGGTGATGAGGCCGA
>Ga0172369_10003550_pt1 | contig 20459 bp, 16 predicted proteins | sample LakKiv25m_FD_114539 | JGI IMG/M metagenome (GOLD analysis project Ga0172369, IMG submission 114539) | Freshwater microbial communities from Kabuno Bay, South-Kivu, Congo - kab_022012_11.25m | ecosystem: Environmental > Aquatic > Freshwater > Lake | place: Democratic Republic of the Congo...
ACGCTTCTGTCCAAACATGAGTTGTATCGATTCTGCTCTGAAGAAGAACGGTCTCGAAAGCTCAAGTTTTATAAGCTTGGTTCCTTGGGAACCGAGGAGACCTTGACCTAAAACATAGGGGATCACAGGATTATCAGGATCAACAGGAACTTTTCTTTTTCAAAAGACCCAACCCTTCCCCCAATCTTTCCCCCAAAACCGTCTTTATCCCGTTCATCCTGTCGTATCCCGTACTCCCGTCAAGAATTTCGACCGGATCAACAGGATTTTTTCTTTGGGGGAAGACCTAACGCTTCAGCCTTTCTTTCCTCCAAAAAGGGGGTTATCCCGTTCATCTCGTCTTATCTTGTAATTCTGTCGAAACATTCATCCAGTTTATCCCAATCAAGCGAGTCGCGCTGCGCGCAAAACCCCCTTGACCACCGCGTTATGAGGGTATAACGTACTACGCTTTATGAATCCGATAAAAAAATATTTCAATGCCTACCGTGGACTGCCCGCATCACTCTATATCCTTTTTGGAGCGACAGTTATCAACTCGACAGGCATGTTCGTGTTCCCATTTCTGACCCTGTATCTCACGGGCCGGCTCGGTATGACCCAAGAGGAAGCCGGCTTCTTTATCATGATGGTCAGCATCGCATATATACCAGCTAACTTCATTGGCGGAAAAATCGCGGACACTTTTGGCCGAAAAAAATTGATGGTGATCGCGCAGGTAATCTCAGGGCTGCTGTATATTCCCTGCGGTTTTCCCGGCGTAGGCTCCAACATCCGGTGGTTCCTTTTGGCGAGCGTGTTCTTCGACGGAATGACCGACCCCGCGCGCACCGCGATGATGACCGATCTCACCACGCCCGAAACCCGCCGGCCGGCGTTCTCGCTCACCTATCTCGGACACAATCTCGGGTTCGCCGTCGGCATGGTGATCGCGGGATTCCTCTTCGAAAAGTACACTTCGTGGCTGTTTTGGGGCAATGCGATCGCGATTCTCGCCGCGATCAGCCTCGTCGCGGTCAAGGTGAAGGAGACGAAACCTACGCACGAGCAGGTCGAGGCGAGTTTCGGCACGGGGCAGCAGGACGAAGGGCATCGTGGCAATATTCTTCAAGCCATACTCTCGAGGCCCAATCTCATCATCTTCACGGCGCTCACTGGGCTCTATGGATTTGTGTACGCCCAGCACCGCTTCATACTCCCGCTTCAAACCAAGGCCTTTTTCGGCGATCGCGGGCCAGTGATCTATGGCACGCTGATGACGCTGAACGCGGTGATGGTAATTTTCCTCTCGACACCGATCATGACGCTCACCCAGCACTGGAAACCCATCAACGCTGTGGCGCTCGCCGGCATACTGTTCGCGCTCGGGTTTGGGCTCATCGGTCTTTCGCCATCCGTACTGCTGATCTACATCACCACCGCGATCTGGACTCTCGGCGAAATCGTCAACGCGACGAACGAGGGCACCTATGTGGCGAATCACACGCCAATTTCGCACCGGGCTCGTTTCCAGGCCTTCCTGCCGCTTCTGGGAGGATTAGGCTGGACTTTCAGCCCGCCTGTCGTCGGAGCCTTTACCGATCGATTCGGGTTGAGAACCGCCTGGCCCTTCCTCGGAGCTATCGCGGCCATCGCGAGCATCGCGATCTACTATCTTGGAGTAGCTGAAAAGAAAGCGGACGCCCGTTGATTGAAACGGCGCGGGAAGTGGCGTATCCTTTACTGTGTAAGTTTTAAGAGAATTATAAGGAGAAGCGCGGTCTATTCAATCGCGCGAATTGTGCCGAAAAATAAAAAGAGCGCTGGGTGGGCGATATTGGATTTGAACCAATGACTTCCACCGTGTGAAGGTGGCACTCTCCCACTGAGTTAATCGCCCACTCAGCACTCTTGGGCCGCATCCTAGCAAACGATGCCGTCCAATGTCAAGGATAGATAAAAAAAGAGGCGCAATGTGAGAATCGATGAGCCGGTTTCCTTGGTTAAACCGGCAAAGCTGATCGCACCAGCACCAGAGGCGAAGCACATTGATCCAGAGAAGTCCGCTCAACTCGCCACTCCCGAGGCGCAGGCTATTCCTCGCCTCCAAATTCGCCTCCGCTCGCCAAGCGAAGAAATCCGCATCGAACTCACACGCAAAGCGCTCCACCTCCTCATCCTCTTCTGCGTGCCCCTCCTCGATGTCGCTCCATGGCTCCCCATCGCGGGGCTCATTCTCGGGATGGGCGTTTACACCGCGAGCGAACTCCTTCGCCACCAGGGGATAATTGTGCCGATTATCGCCCCCATCACCGCGGCTGCGGCCCGGCGGCGCGATGGCGATCGTTTCGTGTGGGGACCAATTACGCTCGCCTTAGGCGCGCTCATCGCGGTGCTCATCTTCGATCCGCTTCAGGCGAAAATCGCGATTTTCGCCCTTGGCATCGGCGACAGTTTTTCGAGTCTCATCGGAAAAGCGTTCGGACGGCTCCCCATGCCGCTCTCCGGAGGAAAATCCGTGGAAGGCTCGATGTGCTGTTTCGCTTCGGTGCTTCTGGCGGTGTTTCTGCTCACGGGAAAATTCGTTCCTTCGTGCATCATCGCGCTCGTCACCACGGTCACTGAATTCTGGCCAACCCGAGACTGGGACAATATTCTTATACCGATCGTTGCGGGAATCGCCGCGTCGATCGTGCTGTAGACCGGCGCGAGATGAGAGCGGGCGCGGCCTAGGAAGCCACAGCGCACACGCCTCTATTTCCAGAGGTAGATCCGGTGCAGCCTCTGAATCGCCACAAACACGCAGATTGAAAGGCACAGCGCGCCCACAAGGCTCCAAAAGAATGGCCGCTGGTCCCAGAGCCACATCCACAGCGCGCCCGCGACGGTAAGGGCGACACCAGCGAGGGCGTACGAGCCATCCTCTTTTAGGCGCGCCGCGACGAGGTAGTCGACAAAGTTGATCGCGAGGAGGGCTCCCGTCACAATCACCGTAATTTCCCTGTATCCCGCTTGCAGCATGAACGAGGACTGAAAGCGGTCGATGCTGATCGGCATGAGCATCGCGAACATCGCCCCGAACAGAAGCGAGAGAAGGTAACCCGTCTGCGGCCGCTCGTGTCCGATTCCCACCGCGTAGAGACCCGAGATGAAGAGCGCGATGAGCCCTGAGAAGCGAGCGCCATAGATGATGCGCGTCAGCGACACAAGCGCGCCGATCGATGTGCTGCGCTGCGCCACGAGCAACATCACCAGCCGCAATGCTTCGGCGTCAACGAGCAAGGCCCACAGCGCCAGGAGATACACTTCGGCCGAAACGGTCTTCTGGAAGGTAAAGAGCACCGTTATCAGCAGGGTGCATATTCCGAGACTGAGCGCCACCATCTCGAGGGCTTCTGCGAGGTGGATGCCGATCGGCGCGCTGAAAAGGAAATATTCGGTGTAGAGCCGCGCGTCCGCGAGGAAGAAAGGCAGCCGCTTGTCGGTGCCGATCCGTATGCTGAGCCCGATGGCGCCGATGAGCACCACAAGGCTCAACATCGAGAGAATCCAGTACGTAAAGCGGAAATTGCGCGTCGTCACGAGTCCATCCTACTTTATTCCATCGATTGATTGAAGCATGGCTTTTCACTATAGTATGGCGAATTCACAGTACCAGAGGTATCGAACATGGCTGAAAAAATCACCGCGAGAGAAGTCGACTATTCACAGTGGTACATCGACATCATCCTGAACGCCAAACTTGCGGACTACTCGCCCGTCAAAGGCAGCATGGTGATCCGGCCGCGCGGCTATGCGATCTGGGAAAAAATCCGCGACGAATTCGACCGGCGCTTCAAGGAGACCGGCCACGAGAACGCATACTTTCCCCTTCTCATCCCGATGAGCTTCCTGAAAAAGGAGGCTGAGCATGTCGAAGGGTTCGCGCCCGAGCTCGCGGTGGTGACGCACGGAGGCGGCGAGGAGCTCGAAGAGCCCTACTGCGTGCGCCCGACGAGCGAGACCATCATCTGGGCGATGTACCGCAACTGGATCCAGTCCTGGCGCGACTTGCCCCTCCTCATCAACCAGTGGGCGAACGTCATGCGCTGGGAAAAGCGCACGCGGCTCTTCCTCCGCACTTCCGAATTTCTCTGGCAGGAGGGCCACACCGCGCACGAGACTGAAAAGGAAGCCCGCGAAGAGACGCTCCGCATGCTCGAAGTGTACCGCGACGTGGTCGAGCGCCACCTCGCGGTGCCCGTCGTTCCCGGCATGAAGAGCGAGAGCGAGAAATTCGCCGGCGCGGTCGAGACCTACACCATCGAGGCGATGATGCAGGACAAGAAGGCGCTCCAGGCGGGCACGAGCCACTTCCTTGGCCAGAACTTCGCCCGCGCTTTCGATGTGCAGTTCCAGAACCGCCAGGGCGAGCTCGACTATGTCTGGGCAACGAGCTGGGGCGTTTCGACGCGCCTGGTGGGTGCCGTCATCATGACGCACTCCGACGACAAGGGCCTCGTGCTGCCCCCGACGCTCTCCCCCGAAGACGCGGTGATCATCCCCATCTACCGTAACGACTCCAAGGCGGCCGTCTCCGCCTACGCCGAAAAGCTGCAGGCTGACCTCAAGGCCGCCGGCTTCAAGGTGGTGGTCGACATCGACGACTCGTCGAGCCCCGGCTGGAAATTCGCCGAGTGGGAGATGAAGGGCACGCCCGTGCGCATCGAGCTCGGCCCCCGCGATATGCAGGCCGGGCAGGTAGTCATGGTCCGCCGCGACACCGGCGAAAAGCTCTTCGTGCCTGTCGCGCAGGTCCCCACGAAGCTCAAAGAGCTGCAGGGGCTCATCCAGACCGCCCTCTTCGAGCGTGCCAAGTCCTTCCGCGACGTGAATATCGTTCCTGTAGCGGATATGGCTGGGCTCGTCGAATTCTTCGGCGCGGAGACCGCCGGCACGAGCGGCGCCAAGGGAGGCTTCGCCGAGGCGCTCTGGTGCGGTTCAGCAGCGTGCGAGACTTCTCTCAAAGATAAAACGAAGGCAACGCTTCGCTGCCTCCCCCTGGGGAAGCAGGAGCACGTCGAAGGGAAATGCGCGATCTGCGGTGCCCCCGCGAAGTACCGCGCGCTCTTCGCAAGGAACTACTGAGCCACGCGTCCGTGCGCGGGCTTCAAACGCTCAGCGACGAGCCCGCCGCCAACTCCACACCATAAAAAAAGCGGCTGGATCGCATGTCCGGCCGCTTTCATTTCATGTATGCCCTCAGTGTCGTGCGGACGCGCGCGCGCCGCGATTTCAGAGGCCGCCCGACGAACTCGCCCAGAGGTCCTGCACAAAGAAATTCACCGCGTCCTTCTGCGTGGAGGCGAGCACCACCTGACTCTGCTGGCTGCCCGTCGTGCTGATGCTGATCGCCGCGGGGCTCTGGCTTGAAGACCAGGAATCGATGAGCGCCACATCGCCAGAAGCGTGATTATTCCACGCGATGCCGATCCAGAAGCTCGCCGCCGCCGCGACCGCCAGGGCCGCCGCCGAGAAGGCATAGCGCCGAACTTTTTTCGGCTGCTGATCCGCCTTCTTGTAGACCTGCGCGAAATCGGGGAAGGAGGGAGAGGACGCCATCGCGGCATCCCTCATCGTGCTCTTGAAATCGATCGTTTTTCTTTCAGTGGAGCTCATAGCCCATCTCCCTGAGCAACACGCTCAATTTGTCCCTCGCGCGGAAAAGCCGCGACTTTATCGTTCCCACCGGCATCCCATACATCGCGCTCAGCTCGGAAAGCCCTTTATCCTCAACCTCGTGAAGATAGAGCATGGCACGGTCCTCGGGCTCGAGCTGCCGCATGGCCTGGGCAAGCATCTGACTCGCCTCCTGACGCAGGACATTCACTTCGGCGGCCTCATGCGGGCTCTCAAACCCCAGCGAATCGAACTCCTCAACTTGAACGCTGCGCGAATGGTGCCTCGCGTGGGAGCGCATCACGTCGGCGCTCGTGGTTCGGCAGATGCCGTAGAGGTACCCGCCGAGGGGACTCTCTCTCCGCCAGCGCGGCAGAGCCTTGTAGATCCGTATAAGCGATTCCTGGGCTGCCTCCTCGGCGAGCTCGGGATCGAAGCCGACAAATGACGCGCAGTAGCCACGGATGCGGTCCCACCAGCGCCACATGAGGCGCTCGAATGCTCCCTTGTCGCCCTTGGAGGCGTGTGCGGCGAGCTCAAGGTCGAGAGGTTCGTCCGCCGAGGGGAGCTGTTGATCGCCTTTGCGCGGGACCGGGTCGAGACGACCAGCATCCTTTTTCTCTTGGCTCATGCTCCGCACCAATACACTGTCATACATAGTAATATACTGCTTTTAAGGTGTGAACCCTACATGATGCGCCGGAGAGCTGCCAGAAGTCTCGAGTACCGGTTGGCTTCCTGCGCGCTCAGCCCCTTCGCGCTGAAGGAGTTCGCGAACTTGCCCGCGCGTTCGGACATGCGCGCCTCGCGGACAAGAAGCAAGATAGATTGCCAGCGATCTTCCCCGAACACTCCGCGAATCGCTACCTGGCGCTTGATCTGGATCATGCGCACATCCTTCTCATACGTGAGGCTCTTCGAAATCGCGCTCTCGATCGCGCTCATGTCGGGAGACGTATCGAGGAGAAGATTCGCGACCTTGGTCTGTAGAATCGAGATCTCGTTCTGCGATTTCTCAAGGCTGATTTCGTCCGCTTCGAGAATTTTGTCGAGCTTGTCGAGATCGTCGTCGGTGAGATTGAGGCTCTTGAACAGCTCGCGCACGGCCGCCGGTCCCATGATGCCCTGCGATCCCATGCCCATGCCAGGTCCGCCCTGCGCGCTCACCGCCGTAACGCTCATCAGCGCCGCGATCGCCGCGAAGCATAGGGCCGCGAATATCCTGGTCCGTTGTACGCTCATCAAAATCCTCCATGTATTCTATGTATATGTCGCTCTCCGCGACGATACGGTTCCAAAATTATACCATAGCGGTAAAAAAAGCCGCCCGGCGTCGAGCGCCAGGCGGCCTTTCCACGCTTTTCAGTACAGAATTACTGCGCTGAGGGCGCCTGGAAAATCGCGTTGATATCCACGATGGACTGGGCGCGGATCTCCTGAATCTGCTTCTGGAGGTCGGCGATCTTGGCGATGTCGGCATCGATCTTCGCCTTATCGGGGCTCGCGTTCCAGAGCTGGGTGTTGAGGTCGAGCCTCACGGTGCGCACTTCATTCTGAAGGGGAAGCACCTTGGTGGCGGAATCCTGCACGATCTTGTCAACTTTTGCCTTGTCCGCGGTCGAAAGCTTCTGGTACTGGAAATAGTGGAGCGCGCCGTAGCCGCTCGATCCCATCATCCGCATGCCGCCGAAGAATCCCGGATTCGCGTTGAAACCATTGGCTCCGCCGCGCGGGCCGTAGCCGAAGGGACCGGTCCCTGGCGTCATCGGCATGTTCTGATAGCCGTAACCATAACCGTAGTTGTAGCCGTACCCCGGAGTCGTGGTGCGCGGGCCTCCCATTCGGCCGTAACCCTGCGCAAACGCGCCAGCAGTCGCGGCGAGGAGCATAGCGCCCGCCATCAGAAGCACAATCGCCTTTCTTGATGTTCTCATATCCTTCCTCCCATGAAGGTTTTTGTTGTTCACATAGTTGTCGCCGGGAAGAAGATTTCGGTTGCGCGGATAACAAATTTTTATTTTTTGCCGTGGGAACCGGCACCCTACCCAGACTGACCGTTCGAATCGCCCCGCGAGCCCTGCGCGCCTGGAGTGTCTCCCGTCGAATTGCCATGGAGGCCTGAGCTCTGCCCTCCCTCCGGCGTGCCGCTCTCAGCCTTGCCACTCTGGGCGTTGTCTGAGGATTTGGAAGACGCTTCGGAGGCTCGACCTTCGGAGGACTGCGATGCCTTTCTCGCCGCGACCATCGGCCCGAATTGATTTTCAGAGAGCGAGCTCGCGATGAGTTCGGAAGCGAGGCTGAGGCGCTCCTCTTCCGTCATGCCCGACTGAGCGTTCGCTGTGGCGATCGCCGCGAGGGCAGCGAGCGCCCTCGACACCGCCTTCGCGCTCTTGCCGCTTTTGGCTACCCCTGCGCGGAGCGCGCCGCCCATCTCAGCCTCGGTAAGGCCGGCCCTCATGAGAATGAGCATTTGTCCGACAGTCGAGGTCGCGGTTTTCCTGTCAGAGGGAAAGAGCCCGTTCTCGCGGAGCATCGAAGAGAGTTGCGTAGCGCGCTGCGTGTCGAGCTTCAATGAGGCGAGGAGAATATCCGGGCTCACACGTTTTCGATAGGCTTCCTCAAGCCGCGCCGTCAGGATTGAATCCGAAAGGCCCAGCGATTGGAACTGCTGGGCCATGCTCTTGATTTCATTCGCGATCGCGCCATAGACAGCGCTGTTCCCGGATTTCGAGAACCAGGACGCGACGGTCTGCGCGGATACCGCCCTCGGCAGCGCCACGAGCATCAGCGCGAGTAGCACGGCGAGTGCCGCGCTGCTTCTCATCCAATTCCATCCAGAACCGCAATGCTTCATGTTTCCATCCCTAGAGCCTGAGAAGGCTGCTCGAACCTCCGAACCCATCGTTGACGGTGCCCGAAGCCTTGGGGTCGGTGATCCACGTGGTGCCGTCGATCACAAAGTTGTAGACGTAGACTCTCCCGCGCTGGAGCGGAACCTGAACTTCCCACATGCCGGCGGCTCCCACCTTCTTCAGCGAAAAATCTCCCGGATTCCAGGAGCTGAAATCGCCAGCGAGCTGTACCTTGCTGGCAGCTGGCGCGTAGAGCATAAAGGTGACTCGAACGGTGTCGGAGCCGCGCGCGCCGAAGTGGAGGCCGACGCCGACACCCACGATGAAGAGCGCGGCCGCGGCAGCCAAAGCCGGAACCCAACGATTTACCCGCGCGTGTTGCGCGTGGAAGCGGCCTTTGCCTGGGCGGTTCCTCGCGATCTCTTCCAACACTCCCTCGGCGAAGCCCTGGGGGATAGCCACATTGAGCGCTTTCGCATTGGGCGCCGCCGCGCCAAAAGCTGCGGCACCGGATTCCGCCGCTGCGACAACCGGCCTGCCGGCCATAGCCGCCTCGGCATCGCGCTCCATGAGCGGCAGAAGCGCGCCAAATTCCACCGCGCAGCGGTCGCACCGCTCGAGGTGCGCGGCGAAATCGCTCCAGGCCGCCTTCACGACACTGTCTTCGCCACGCTCCCACGCATCGACCAGCGCTTTCGCGTCTTCACACTTCATCATAGAGATATACCTCTCGAAGAGCGCTCCGGTTGCACCGTCGGCTCGAGGAGCGCCCGAAGGCGGCCGCGCGCCCGAAACAGCCCCGTCTTCACCGCTTCCTCGCCGATGCCCAGCGCCTTTGCCGTCTCAATTACCGACAAACCCGCGAAATAGTAGAGCGCGACAGGTTTCTGCATGTCTTCCGGGAGAGACCTCACGGCAGCACGGAGCGCGCTCTGCTCCAGCGCGCGCTCAGCGTCTTCCCCTGGATCGATCCCAGGCTCCACCATCCGCTGGCGCTTGAACATCTCTTCCTTCTGTTTTCTCGCCGAAAAGAGTTTGAAATGCGTGCGAACATTGTTTGCGGCAATAGCGAAGAGCCACGAGGCGAAATTCTCTCCTCTCCTGAATGTGGCGAGGGATTTGTAGGCGCGAAGAAACACTTCCTGAGCGGCATCTTGCGCATCCTCTTCCGAATGGAGGCGGGCGCGACAGTAAGCCAGGACTCTTCCGCTATATGCATCGACAAGATGGCGGAATGAGTCGACGTCGCCTTCAAGGACGTCCGCGATGACGCGGTCGATGGCGAGCGCTTCGTCAGACTCGGCCGGGATTGGGTCCCTCATTTCCTCTCCGTGCGCGCCCATAGAGAAGAGCATAGCCTGTCGCGAGCTGCGCTTCCAGCGATCCGGCGCGTCTTTTTTTTCGCAACCGACGCGAACTCCGCGCGGTATCCATTATCGAACACAATAAATTATACCCCGAAGAGGGTATGGAGGTTGCACATGAATACGAGAAAAAGGCTTTTTGCGATGATGATCGCCCTCGTGCTGGGTTTTGCGGCAGTTGGCATGGCGGTCGCTCAGACAAGCGACACCACCACGACGCCCGCAACAACCACCACAACCGATCCCAGCGTCACATCTGATGACTTGACCGATGAGATCGCAACGGTGGATTCGGCGGCGGCGCTCGACAATACCGCCCTTTTGACTAGGCTGAGCGCGCAATTCAGCGTAGAACTCTCAGTGTTGCAGGATTTGAGCACCCAGGGTTACAGCGCCGGACAGATTTGGCTCGCGCTGGAGATTTCCAAACAGTCTGGCACCCCGCTCGCTGACGCAGTGACTACCGCCGTGAGCATGGGCACGGAAGGACACGGCTGGGGCGTACTGGCAAAGGCTCTCGGCATCGATCCAGGCTCGGCGGAGTTTTTCCAGCTCAAAGAGCAGATGAGAACCCGCACGCGGACTATGGCCTCGGAGATAGGCGCGGCCCATGGCAACAAGGTCATGGCTCAAGAGAGAACCGAAACGACCTCTGAATACCACGGCGCGGGATCGGGAAAACCTGAGAGCGCGGGAGAAGGCGGCGGTGTTGGCGGCGCAGGTGGTGCTGGCAGTGGAAGCGGCGCTGGCAGCGGCGGCAAGATGGGCGGGAAGCACTGAAACTTTTTTCGTTCCCCGTGAGCCCCTCGCGGGACTGGCAGCCAGGCACGGAACCTGGCTGCTTTTTTTTGCCTTGCGTTTCAGTTGCATTCACCCTATTCTAAATCGTTGCTTGATGATAATTTGAATTCAAGTGCGCCGGCCGGGCAAAATAATTCAAAATAGGGGGAGACAATGACGATGAATCTCAAGACCGCGACCTTCGCCGCGGCGCTCATTCTTTTTGCCACCGTTTCGAACGCTCAACAACTATCGCCCTCAGCGCCATTCGTCGATTTTCCTCAGACAGCCGCCTACGAGTTCACACCTGAAGCTGGCGCGCGGTCGGACGCGGGCTCAAGCTTCGGTTTCAGCGACCCCGCCGAGGTGGACGCCCTGCTAGCCGGCGCCAAAGAGGCCAGCGCCGCATCTTTCACCGACGCCGGCACGACATCGCGCGACGACAGCCTCGCCCTCGCGCTGCGCTACTTTTCAGTCGCATTCCTGAACATGAACCCATTCGAGCGAGCCGAATTCTCGGGCTTGCTCCCCGGCATCGACAGCTTCACCGCGATCGCCCCGAACGTCGCGCTGGCCGCCTCACTCTCGATGGCAAGCGCCACCGCGGTGATGTACACCGACACGCCCAACTTCTTCCTGTCCCTCGCTTCCGCGGTATTCGCGCTCGCGCCCCAGGACGCAAACGCGGCCGACACCTTCGCCAGCGCGATTGTCACCTCTGGCGAGCGCAGCCCTGAGACCGCCGACATGGAGGCGCTGAGAAGCGATGCCGCTTCGATGTACCGCTATTCGATCGCCAGATCGCTGTCGGCGGGCCTGTTTACAGGCGCATCCGAGCTGCCGCTCGCGAATCTCGGCAACCTTCTCGTCGACATGGGCCGCATCGAAGAAGCGCGGAGCATCTTCCTCGCCCTGCGTCGCCTCAATCCACGCTCGTGGGACGCGGCGGAAGGACTCGCGGCATGCTTCATCGCCGAAAACCAGCCGGAGAACGCGAGGAAAGTGCTTCAGGACCCGCGCTTGGCAGCGCCAGCTGTTGTCGGCGCGGCCCGAACCTCCGCCAAACAGCTCTCGGACACCGACGCGGCCGCCCAGTTGCCCATCGACGCTCCCGACAGCGCCCACGAGAGCGCCATCGCACAGCTCAAATCCCAGGACATCCTCACCTCGGCCGATTTCGTTGCCGGCCTCGATCAAAGCGAACGCAACAAGATCAAGTATTTCGTGGAGAACCTCCCCATTCAGGGGAGTTACGCGGCGCCGCCCATCACCATGATCTCGCAGTTCAGCACCCTTCGCGCCATCAGCGCGCCCCCGGGCGTCAGCGCGCTGCGCGATTTCGCCGAAGCCTTCGGGAGGTACAGCGTTCGCGCTGGCGTTTCGATGGCCACCCAGCAGATGAATATGGCCTCTATCCTCGGCCTGCAGATCGACCCTGGCGTCGATCTCGCGGATGTCGCCGCGCACCCTGAAAAATATGAGAATGCCGAGCCCAACGTGACGATCAGCGGCATGGGCGACTTTATGGCCAACATCCAGAACATGGCGCAGATGGCGCAGACAGCCCAAACCGACCTCGCGGCGGGGAGGACAGGCTCCACACTCGCCCTCGCCTCGAAGTCCGACCCTGGATTCACCATTCTCCGCATCGATCCGAACACCTACGCCGACCCCTTCAATATCGTGATCCAGAAGCACAACTTCGTGGTGTTCTACCGCAAGATGAATGCCTACAACGGCTACCTCTACTCGGTGAACAAGCGGACGGACGCCACGCTCAAAGACATCATCGATCAGACTCGCGCCAAGATGGAGGCGATTGCCGCGCGCGAGCAGGCGGATCTCGATCAGTACGATCGCGAAATAAAGCAGGCTGAGAACGCAGGCGAAAACACCGACACCGCCAAGTGGAAACTCCGCCTCCATGCTATCCACACAAAATATTTCCACGAGTACAACGCGGTAAGCGATATCGCGTGGAGCCAGGCGACCTCGATCGCCTCCACGGCTTACCTTCAGAAGATCAAACCCACCGCCGAATCGATGTACTACGACGTCCTGCGGCATGTCGCACTGATCTCCGATCCGTCGGTGCGCGACTCGAAGGATATCGCGCTCAAGGCCTCCATCGATCGGGCGGTGATGTGGGGACTGCAGAATGTGTTTGTGGCCTACAGCTCCTCCCACTATGCCGAAGACTGGGACTGCGACTGCGACATCCAGGGCATCCAGGCGCAGTATGAGGCTGAGCAGGCGCAGCTCGAGGCTGACGAAAACGCGAGGCTCCAGAAATCGATGGCAGAAAAGAAGCGCTTCGACTCCGGAGAGATTCCCGAATCCTCGCCTCTCTTCCAGAAACTGGACGCGTACGGCACCGACCTCAATATCCCCTTCATTCCATTCTTGAGCGGCCGCGTCTCGTGCGCGCGCACCGTGGTGCGGCTCAAAGCCGATTTTCCGGTGCCTGGCGCGCCCAGTCTCTCCCTGAACTACATGTCGAATGCGTTTACGGGAGCATCGACCTACGGCGGGGGAGTGTCGGCTGGAATTGGAAGCGAGGTGAATGGCGTCAATGTCGGCGCGAGGCTCAGCCTCTCCGCCTCGGTCACCACCGATGGGAATGGCGTGGTGAGCGACTACAGCCTGACCGGAGGAGCGCAGGTCGGCGTGTCGGGATCCTACGGCGAGGCGGGTGTGTCAGGCGAGATGACCTTCGGGCCCGGCGGTGTGACGGATTCGGATTTCGGCGCAAGCGCCAAGACCGATCTCTCGACAGCTTTCGGAGGCGCGACAGTCTCGATCGAGGGGAGCACGAAGCGCGGCTGCTCGGTCTCGGGGCAAGTCGAACAGAGCCTCGGGCCTGCGCAGGACCTTCTCGACCAGGGCTCGGAAGCGACGTTCGGAAAGGACTACGCGGATTTTTCTCCCACGAAAGACCTTCTGAAAAAGGAGCTCTGGTCGGGCTCCTTCCAGCTCTGAGTTGCAGACAAGGGCTGCATATCGGATACTGTCGGTATGAGCGACACAGTGAAAAACGAGGCTCGCCCGCGCGTCTTCATCTCGCGGTGCCTGGGGTACGAGCGCTGCAGATGGAACGCCGAGATCATCGACGATGATGTCGTTGAGGCGCTGAAACCGCAAGTCGAGGTGGTCCACGAGTGCCCGGAGATGGCGATCGGCCTCGGCTGTCCCCGCGATCCAGTTCGCGTGGTGCGACACGATGGCGACATCGATCTTCTCCAGCCGGCAACCGGCGCGTTCTTCGGAAGCAAAATGCGCGAGCGGTCGTGCGCGTTCGTCGAGGGTCTGCCCTCGGACATCGATGGCTTCATACTCAAGTCGCGCTCGCCCTCCTGCGGGTGGAAAGATGTGAAAGTGTACCACTCGCCGGCGCCAGACTCGGGCGCAGCGATCGGCACCGGGCTCTTCGGAGCGGAAGTGCTGCGGCGCTTCCCGAACCGGCCTATCGAGGACGAGGGCAGGCTCAAGAATTTTTCGCTGCGCGAGCGCTTTCTCTCGGCGATATTCACGCTCGCGAGATTCAGGAAGGTGGAAGCCGCCGCGTCGATGGCCGCGCTCGTCGAATTCCACGCCCGGCACAAGTACTTTCTTCTGCTCTACAACCAGAAGGAGATGCGCGCGCTCGGCTCGATCGTGGGCAATCTGGAGAAGCGGCCGTTGCGCGAAGTGCTCGCCGCGTACCGCTCGGGACTCGAGCGCGCGCTCGCGGGCACGCCGAAATTCTCTTCGTTGATCAACGTGATCGAGCACGCGTTCGGAGGGTTCTCCGACTCGCTCAGCAGAGAGGAAAAACGCTACTTCATGAATCTCGTCGAGCAATATCGCGACGAGCGCATCCCCGCGAGCGTCATCCTGAACCTGCTCTATGGCTGGGCGATACGCTTCGGCGAGCGATATCTCCTCGACCAGGTGCTCTTCGAGCCCTATCCGCTCGATCTTGTGCGGATCACCGACTCAGGCAAAGGCCGCGACAACTGAAATCGCCGCCCAGCCCTGGCACGGCAGCGCAGGCGGTTTTCGCAGCTGGAATCGCCGCGCGCCCGGTTCTCGACTGGCATCGCTTTTCTCCCCGGCCTCGATTCATTACTCTATACCCACAGAGCGCCAGCACAAAGTACACTCCGAGGAGATGGCTTTCTGCGCGCACATTTGAAATGTCACCCCGAGGAGTGTCACATGCCCTTCGTACTTCTGAAAGAGACTTCGGCTCCCGAACTCGATTCCATACTCAGGCTGTACCGCCACGAAGCCACCGGCGCCCGGCTTCTCTCCGTCATCAACAAAGATGAGAACAAGGTATTCGGCGTCTCGTTCCGGACGCCTCCTTCGCGGAGCGACGGCGTCGCTCACATCATCGAGCACTCCGTGCTCTGCGGCTCGCGCAAATACCCAGTCAAGGAGCCCTTCGTCGAGCTCATCAAAGGCTCGCTCAACACCTTCCTCAACGCCATGACCTACCCCGACAAGACCTGCTACCCCGTCGCGAGCGCCAACCTCAAGGACTTCTACAACCTCATCGATGTCTACCTCGATGCGGTATTCTACCCGAACCTCAGCGAGCACACCTTCATGCAGGAGGGCTGGCACTACGAAGTCGACCCTACAACGAAAGAACTCAGCTACAAGGGCGTCGTTTTCAACGAAATGAAGGGCGCCTACTCCGACCCCGACGACATGCACGATGATCTCTCGCGGCGCAGCCTCTACCCGGACACGCCCTACGGCCTCGACTCGGGCGGCGATCCCCTCGAGATTCCGAAGCTCAGCTACGCCGAATTTGTCGATTTCCACAGACGCTACTACCACCCGGCGAACTCGTTCATCTTCTTTTACGGCGACGATGATCCCGAGAAACGGCTCTCGATGATGGAGGAGTGGCTCGCCCCCTTCGGCGCCGAGTCCATCGACTCGCTTCCCGCTCGCCAGCCCGCCTTCTCCGCACCCCGGAAGCTTGAATATCGCTACCAGGCGAGCGCGCAGGACGCGCCCAAGGCCTACTCGGCAGTCAACTGGTCGCTCTACGAGCACGGCGATCCCGAGCTCTCGATGAAGGCCATGGTGCTCTTCCACATCCTGACCGGCACCCCGGCCTCCCCGCTGCGCAAGGCTCTGATCGAGTCGGGGCTCGGCGAGGATCTCGCGGGCTTCGGCCCGTCGGAAGAGCTCAGGCAGACCGCGTTCTCGATCGGGCTCAAGGGTGTCGATAAGGCTCGCGTCGCGGAAGTTGAAGCGCTCGTGCTCTCAACCTTGAACGAACTCGCCCGCGGCGGCATCGACCCCGATTCCATCGCGGCGTCCCTCAACACCATCGAGTTCGCGCTCCGCGAAAAAAATACGGGCCGATTCCCGCGCGGGCTCGCCATCATGCTCGACGCCCTCAACGAGTGGCTCTACGACAAGGACCCCATCGCGGGGCTCTCCTTCGCCGCGCCGCTTGAAAAACTGAAGGCCGAGGCGGCCGCGAACCCGAACCTGTTCGGCCAGCTGATCGAATCGCTCCTTCTGCGGAATACGCACCGCACCACCGTGAACCTCCTCCCCTCCGCCGACGCGAACCGCGCACGCGAGGAGGCTGAGAAGGCCGCGCTCGCGCGGGCCGCCGAGGCGATGAGCCCCGAAGACCTCGCCCGAATCGAGCGCGAAATGGAGGCGCTGAAAGAGCTCCAGGACAAACCCGACACTCCGGAGGCGCTCGCGACCATTCCGATGCTCTCGCTGGCGGACATTCCCGCCGAGGCGCCGGTGCTTCCCACCGAACCGCTCGCGCTGGGGGCGGCCGCAGCGGACGCGATTTCGGGAGCGGCGCAAGCCGGGCACCCGGCCAATCCAGAACTGCTGGACGCTTCAGGGCACGCCGGCCCGCGCGCGTTCTACCACGATCTTCCGACGAGCGGAATTCTCTATCTCGACCTCGGCTTCGACTTTGGTGGGCTCTCTCCCGAACTTGTGCCCTATCTGAGCCTCTTTGGCAGATTCCTCCTCGAACTCGGCACCGATGACATGAGCTATGTACAGTTGATCCAGCGCATAGGCATGCACACGGGCGGCGTTCGGAGCGCCGCGATCTCAGCCACAAGCTGGGAGACGAGGATGCCTGTGCCATGGTTCTTCCTCCGCGCCAAAGCCCTGCCTGAGAAGGCCTCGATTCTGGCCGATATCCTGATCGATGTGCTGACGCGCTCACGCTTCGACAACCGCGAACGCATCCGCCAGATCGTGCTTGAAGAGAAGGCGCAGGCTGAAGCCATGCTCGTGCCCGCCTCGACGCGCATTGTCAATTTAAGACTGAAATCGCGCTACAACCCCGCGGACTGGGCATCCGAGCGGCTCTACGGCGTGGAGCACCTCTTCTTCCTGCGAAAACTCGCCTCGCGGATCGATGAGAGCTGGCCGACCGTGCTCGCCGACATCGAGTCGCTTCGCGCTTCGCTCATTGTGCCTGGGAACCTCGTGGTCAACGTCACCGCCGACCGCGACACGCTCCGCTCTTCCGAGGCCGCGATTCTCCGCGTCGCGCAGTCGCTGCCTGCGCGCGGCGTGTCGCCACATTACGAAGCGCCGCGTTCCGAAATGCCCGAGCGCGGGGCGCCGGATAGCTGTGAATCTTGGGTCTCCGTGACGCGGGCCGCGTGCGCGGATGCAGGGGCCGAGGCAGCCTCCGCCTCGTCCGCCACCAGCTCGGGCAGCCACGCGGGCGCAAGCAGCTCAGGCAATACCGCCAGCGCCGCTGCTCCGCGCCCGGCCATCGAGACCCTCGAACTGCCGACCCAGGTGAACAGCGTCGGCATGATCCTGCCACTCGCGGAGTTGGAAGGCGCGGCGGGGGCCACCCTGGTCGCGACCAAATACCTCGACGTGGCCTACCTCTGGGAGCAGGTGCGCGTGATGGGCGGCGCCTACGGCGGCTACTCGAGCCTCGACCTTGCCTCGGGCCTCTTCATGCTGCTCTCATACCGCGACCCCAACCTTGAGCGCACCATCTCCGTCTACAGGAAAGTTGCCGAGTACCTCGCGAACGCCAAGGTGCCGCCCGAAGAGATCCAGAAGTCGATCATCGGCACCATCGGCGACATCGACGCCTACCAGTTGCCCGACGCGAAGGGCTTCAACGCCCTCCTCAACATTCTCGCGGGCTACACTCAAGAGGCGCGCCAGCGCATCCGCGATCAGGTGCTCCGCGCGGACGCGGGCATCTTCGCGCGCCTTGGCGCGATGGTCAGCGACGCGCTGCTGCGCTCGATGGTGGTGGCGCTCTCCTCGCACGACAGAATCGAGAAGGCCGCTGGCGCGCTCCCCGCTCCGATGGAGCGGCTCACGGTGAATTGAGCTGTCGATTGAGCTGTCGCGCCCGACATAGGGATGCGCACCGCAAAGAGAGGGCCGCCCTTGCGGGCGGCCCTTATTTTTTTGCGTCTCCGCCCTTTCGGGCTGCCCTGTCATTTTATGCTGCGTTAGCCCGTCGCACCCCCAGCGACGCCCTCGCTCCCGTCACTGCTGCATCGAGCTGAAGTCGCTCAGGTTGAGCCGGCCCAAGAGCGCCTGGTCGCCCACCGCCACCCAGGTCAAGGCGCCGTTCATGATGTAGGTGTCGAACGCTTTTCTCACCGCGCCCAAATCGATGGCGTCGATTCGCCGCTGGTCCTTGAGCCAGTCGGCGGGGTCGCCGGTGCGCTCGACCGAGTGGATCATCAGCGACGCGATCGCGGCGTTGCTGCGAACCGCCTCAAAGTACTCATTGATGTAGAGCTGCTTGTAGGTATCGATCGCGTCGGTGATCGACATGTAACCATCGGCGCCCGTCTTCGCCGGATCGACGGAGACAACACGGCCGGCCGCGATGTACCTCGCCGCCTCATCGATGTACTTTTTTATCGTGTCTGGCGCGTTGGTCTTGTAGATCATGATCGACCCGTAGTTCGCCTCGAAGGATCGGATCATCGCCGAGGGTGTGTACACGGCGCCATACTTGTCGCGAACCACCGAGAAGAGCATGTCCGAGAAGAGGCGCGCCGCGAGCGCGGTCGCAAAATAGTCTGGTGACCCAGGGGCCGGCGCCGCAAAATCGCCGCGCAGGTAGAGCGTACCCTTCGACTGATCGTGCGCCTGCGTGACAATCGATCCGGAAGGTCCCATGGGGAAGTTCGCGGGTTTCGGCACGGCGCCGAGCTTCAAGTTCGGGATTCCGCCCAGAATCGACTCCAGCGACTTCGCGATATCGGCTGGATTGAAGTCGCCGACCGCCACCACGAAGATCCTGTCCGAAGAGAAGTGCTCCCGATACCAGCGCGCCGCATCGGCGACCATCATCGGCCCGATGCTCTCCTCGGTGCCCTCGGGATTCACGCCATAGGGATGTCCCTTGAAGTAGGTGAGGTTCATCAGTTTCTGCGTCGCCGACCAGGGGTCCTGGTCCATCGACTGAAGCGCGAGCGTCGCGTCCTCCTTCGCTTTGTCGAAATCCGATTGGGCAAAGGCTGGCGCGGTGAGCATGTCGCCCCAGAGCGCCAGGAGCTCGTCGCGATACTTGTCGAGGGTGGTCAGGCTGAAGGTCGAGTACTCGAACTGGGCCGACGCGGAGATGCTCGAAGAGGTTCGATCGAGGATCGATGCGGCTGCTTCGTAGGGATACTGCCGCGAACCGCGCGCCATCGTGGCGAGCGCGATCTTTTCCCACCCGGCCTGCTCCGCCGGCGTCACCAACGAACCGCCGTTCAGCACCAGAGAAACGTGGAACACGCGGTTGGCGCTCTGCACTTTCATATACACTGGAATCCCATTCGAGAGCACCGTTTTCATGAATGTCGGCGCGTTCTCGCGGACATAGTTCGACTGAGCCCCCGCTCCCGCAACCAGCCCCGCGACGAAAATCAGCAGCGCGAGTCCCCGTGCGACACCGCGCGGCATCAATCCAGTTTTTCCATATTCAATCGTTTTCATGCGCTTCTCCTCAACGCTGCTGCTGCCACCAGAAGGCATTTTGGCCTGAGACTCTCGTGTAGCCGAGATCCTGAATCATCGTGTCCATGCGCGGATCGGCGCCGAAGGTGCTCGTGCGCAGCCGGACCAGCGTCGCGATCGCGCCATCCCCGGTGAGGTATTTCCTGATGAGCGCAGAAATGTCATCCCAGGTCACCGCGCGGCAGTTGGCCTCATAGTTCAGGAAATAGTCGGTGCTCGCGGTGGACCACCAGAACGTCAGCGTGTCGGTCACGAAGGAGCCCGCCGATTCGAGCGCGTAGATATTCTGATCGACGAGCTTTGTCTTGGCCTCCTCAAGGGCAGCATCGCCAAAGTACGCGCGCGGATCCTTGGCGATCTGGTCAAACTCGCTCAGCACCGTTTTGCTCAAGTTATCGACGCGCTGCAGCACGGGCTCCTCGGCCGCGGGCGACTGCACGAGCATGTAGGTCGAAAAGACATAGTTCCCTCCATCGCGCGAGGTCGGATACGTGAAGTCGATGTAGCTCGCGTCGTAGAGCCCGAACACCTTTCTCATGATGGCCGATTTAAAGGGTCCTGAGGGCGAGGAGAGTAAAAAGAGCAGCACATCCGAAACATAGGTGTCGAAGGTCTGCCGCGTGACATCGGGGCCGCGCCAGCGGTACTGCACCTGCGCGATGCCTCTGTAGAACTGGTCTTCGGAGGTGACAAGCTTGATCCCCTGAGGCAGAGGTCCCTGCGGCGGCTCGCCGAGCACGGGCTGCGGCGCCGAAGCCCAGCTTCCAAACGAAGCCTTCGCGAGCGCCTTTACCTGCTCGATGTTCGTGTCGCCTCCGATCAGGATGGCCATATTGCTGGGCACATA
>Ga0172369_10003554_pt1 | contig 20447 bp, 16 predicted proteins | sample LakKiv25m_FD_114539 | JGI IMG/M metagenome (GOLD analysis project Ga0172369, IMG submission 114539) | Freshwater microbial communities from Kabuno Bay, South-Kivu, Congo - kab_022012_11.25m | ecosystem: Environmental > Aquatic > Freshwater > Lake | place: Democratic Republic of the Congo...
AATTCGTTTCTTTTCTTCTTTTTGTCGTGGTAATTTTTTGAGACATACACGATATTTTTTTTGAGATCTTTTTCTACCACATACCAGGGTCCACCACCTAGTTTTATGCCTTTCCTCTGCCCTACCGTGTAATAATAAACTCCTTCGTGCTCTGAAAGTTTTTCACCAGTTTCGTATTCCAAAATATCTCCTTTTTTCTCTCCAAGATAATGTTTCAAAAAGTCGCTGTACTTTAATTTTCCGAGGAAACAAATTCCCTGACTATCTTTTCTGTTTTTGTTTGGAAGATCAAATTTTTCTGCGTACTTCCTGACTTGTTTTTTGTTCAAATGCCCTATCGGAAACTCTGCGCGACTTAGCTGTTTTTGGCTTAATCTTGCGAGAAAATATGTCTGATCTTTTATCTTGTCCGGCGACATACCCAAATAATATTTACCTGCTTTTTTGATTACTTGTGCGTAATGTCCGGTGGCAACTTTGTCAAAACTCTTATCTATCTTGTTCACGAATAGTCCGAATTTTATGTTGTTGTTACACATAATATCCGGATTTGGCGTTCGTCCTTTTTTCACTTCCTCGATTGTATATTTTACTACCGTATCGAAATATTCCTTCTGCATTGGAACAATTTTCAAAGGAATTTTTTCTTTTTCACAAACTTCACGAACGTATTTTAAATCATCTTCCCATGGACAACTTCCCATGAAAGACATCTCATCTTCGAGCCATATTTTCAAGTAAAAGGCCGTGATATCACAGCCTTTTTTTTGAAGCAATTTCAGTGCTACAGAACTATCTACTCCTCCTGAAAGGAGTACTGCTACTTTCATAACTTTTCAATAATTATTTTACTGGTGCTGGAGCTACTGGAGCTGCAGATGTTTGAGTCGTCTGAGTAAAACCACATCTTGTACCCCATTCTTTTCCTGCTTTTTCAAAACCTCTTCCTCCAAGTTCTGCTGTTAACAATGATCCAACTATTCCAACAAGCAATAATCCAGCTGCCCATGTGAACATTTTCTTCTTATCCAAAACTCTAAATGCCCAGATCAAGAATAGAACTACTCCAATAAAACACATCATTGCGAATACCATATGCAATTGCATTCCAAACCATGGATATGCGAAGTTTTGTTGCCAAGCCATCATATGAGTTAAGGTTATTTTGTAATTATTATTAGACTATCCCTCCTGTATGGAATGTCAACATTAATTTAGCCTGAGCCATTGACAGTCGTTTTTTAGCACTCTATGATCGTGGGTGCTAAGAAAATTTCCTAACCCATGAATATATGGATAAAGATTTAAGCAAAAGTGTTCTTACCGGAGCTGTTTCCGGTGGAGTTACTGCGCTTATCGTTGTGGGAGTTGTTGTTGGTTTCTATCAACCAAATCAAAATCCTTCTACTGATAACGCTGTTAGTTCAAAAAGTGTTGTTCAAAGCGCAACATCGCAAGAACAAATGGTTATAGATGCTGTAAAAAAAGCTAAAGACTCTACAGTTTCTATAGTTATTACCAAGGATGTCCCTATCCTTGAGCAATACTATTCAAACCCTTTCGGTGAGAATAGCCCTTTTAACATCCAAATACCTCAGTATCGACAAAACGGTACAGAAAAGAAGGAAGTCGGCGGAGGTAGTGGATTTATCGTCTCAGAAGACGGTTATGTCGTTACAAATAGGCATGTAGTCTCTGATGAAACTGCGGAATACACCGTCATTATGAATGATGGAAAAACAAAATATCCTGCTAAAGTTATCGCACGTGATTCTTTGAACGATATCGCGATTATAAAAATCGATGCAAAAAGTCTTCCATTCCTAACTTTTGCGGACAGTGATGTCCTTCAAGTTGGACAGACTGCAATCGCTATCGGAAGTCCTCTTCTTAAGTTCAAAAACTCTGTTTCTGTCGGAGTTGTTTCAGGATTATCAAGGCAAATCACAGCTGGAGATGGACGTGGAATGTCTGAACAACTTGATGGTGTAATCCAAACTGATGCCGCAATCAATCCAGGAAATTCCGGAGGACCACTTCTTGATAGCAGTGGAAACGTTATTGGAATGAATGTTGCTGTAGCTAGCGGGGAAAATATCGGATTTTCACTCCCAGCGAATACTGTAAAAAATATATATGACTCTGTAAAAAAGACAGGAAAAATAGTTCATCCATTCCTTGGAGTAAGATTTGTACCTGTGACAAAAGCGCTTAAGGATGCGAATAATTTATCTGTCGATTACGGAGTACTTGTAATGCGTGGACAAAAACCTGAGGACATCGCTGTTGCTCCGGGATCTCCAGCCGATAAAGCCGGTTTAGTTGAAAATGATATTATCCTTGAAGTTGATGGAACAAAACTTGATGATAGTGTTTCATTGCCAACTTTAATCGCAAAGAAAAATGTTGGAGATACTGTACAAATGAAAATTATGCACAAAGGAGAAGAGAAAACTATCACTGTAAAACTCGAAGAAAAGTCTGAAAAATAAATATCAAAGTCAGAATTATCGGTACGTGAATGAGGTAAATCAAAAATGAATGACGCCCTAGAAAAAGTACCGGACTTAAAAATTTTGGAAATTTAGTATCAATGATTGGGGCATTATCTCTATAGAGGTAGTGCCCTATTTCAAGCCCAAAACATGGCACCGCAATCCATGGAAAAATCGGAAAATAATCCAGTGCTGCTATTGTTGTATTTTTGAATCCTATTATGAAAAGTAAAATATTTGTGGCTTCAATATCTTTTATGAAAAGCCAAATTGATATGGCTGCTAGCCCAAAAATCCATCCCATATATCTTTTGTTTTTTATCGCGGCAACAATCAAAATGCTGACTGTTATAAAATGAAGTATTCCGAACATTACAAAATAATCTCGTGCAACTATGTATGTAAAAACTGTTACCAGTAGCGCTCCCAAGAATATTTTCAGTGCTCTTTTTACTTGTTCTGTGTAATTTTTTCTAGAGATTGCCATCGAAACTCCGACAAGTCCCAAAAATGTGAACTGCACAAATCTCGCATATGGAAGCCATACATCTGACAATATATTTGTATGAAGTATATTTAAAAAATTTAGTGCAAAAAGTGCATGAAAAATTATCATACCTACTACGGCGATTCCTCTGAACAAATCTATTTCCTGAAAACGTTTTTTGTTTTCCGTTTTTTGCATTTATTATTTTAGAATTTTCAATGCTTCTTCAAATTCTTCTGGTAGTGGTGCTCTAAAGTGCATTTTTTTACCAGTTATCGGATGTGTAAAATCCATTTCCGCTGAATGTAAGAAAAAGTGTCTAAATGGCACTATCTGCTGATATTTCACATACTCCGCTCTCTCCATGTAATCACGATCCATTAGAAGTGCGTGATCCAGAATCCTAAAATGTTTTCTGATTTGGTGAAATTTTCCTGAAGTGATTCTTGCTTCAATAAGAGATGCTTTTACGATTCTAAATTCTCGTAAAACTGTATATTCAGTTTTTGAAGGGATTTTTACTTTTGGATTTTCTCGTGATGGTAATGGGATCTTTATGTCTCCAAATTTCTTTTTTAGAATGCCTGTAACTATAGCTAGATATGTTTTTTCGATTTTATCCAATCTCTGTTTTTTCATTATATTTTCAAATGCTTCTTTCGTCTTTGCAAAAATCACAAGTCCACTTGTGTCTCGGTCAATTCTATTCACCGGACGTAGTCTTACTCTTTCTGCTTCATACTTACCTTTTAGTTCATCGAGAAGATTTTTCTGTTTATTATCTTTTGCGGCAACAGTCAAAAGTCCACGTGGCTTTGACACTACGAGGACCGACTTGTCTTCAAATATGATTGTTTTATTTTGCATGTGCGAATATTAGCACATATTTGAGAGTTTGGCGATTTTTATCTAGCTACAGATTTAGTAGTTCCTCTACCTTGTGCGGCTGTCATTTTTTGTTCAAGAACTCTATCATGACCATCATGTGGATCTCTTCCTGGCAAAAGTGCTGCGGCTGCAAGTTCAGCAGCAAAACGGCTTCCTACTTCAGATTGTACTGCATCTGCAGCAGTTTCTCCTTGATCTACTACTTCTCCTCCTACAGTGGCTTGTCCCACTACTTCCGTTCCTTGTAATTGTTGTAATTGTTCTGGCATATTTTTATTGTTAAAATTTAAGTTAACGAGAGAGGATTTTAGCTGAAATCTCCGATATGTCAAACGTTTAGTGTTTTAGGTACGAACATTTTGCACTTTTATGCTGAGGGGTTTTGTGGTATAATGTGCTGATTTAATTACGTATTCGTATGAATTTAATGGCATTGCAAAAATCAACAAAACAATTTTTTATCAGGATGACAATCTTTCTTGTCCTTGCCACAGCGATATTGTGGTTCAGATTGCCTATTGTAGGATCTATGTATTCGTTGAGTTTGAGGTCGGATCTTCTTTTGCCTTTTGGTCTGATGATTTATTCATTTGTTATCGTTTTTTCAATTTTTGAACATAAAAACATCGCGAACTCGCAATCTTATAAAAATAATATTTTGCAAACTGTTCTTTTCACCCTTTTGGCAGCACTATTTTTTGTTATTTCTCCGAAACTGCTACGTGATTATGCGGGAATGGATCTTGGCGCTGCTATTAATTTACCGTTTATTATTTCTTTTTCTTCACTACTTATTGCAATTTTCAACTTGGAATTCATATCTAAATTCCTAGATGATTTCCTCGTTTTATTTATGGTTATTACCGGATATATGTTGGCAACAATTGGAATCGGGACATACTGGAATTTTTTTTCCAGAGCTATTATGTTCGGATTAAAATTTACTCTTCCTCTATTTTCATCCAAATTCAGTATGGATTATTCAACGTACAATATTAAGATGGAAAATTTTAGCGTAAATATTGGAGCCCCATGTACGGGGATTTATTCATTGGTAACTTTTTTGGTTTTGTTTACGGTCTATATTTATTTTATGTCTAAACACAGAACCATTGATAAAACAAAAACTTTTCTAGCAGCAATAATCGCACTCGGAGTTTTATTTATATTCAATGTAATACGAATATCCACAATCATATTTATTGGGGCATATTATTCTGAAAAACTTGCCCTCGATTTTTTCCACGAATATATGGGTAGTGTTCTTTTTATATTTTTATTTTGGGTATATATCCACATCATTTCTCCAAAATTAATCGTTCAAAATAAATTCACAGTAAAAGAAATTGGATAATCCACTTGGGAAAATTGTTTCATACTTTAAATGGATTTAGGTTTTTTGTTTGTTCATCCTAACTTTTACATATAGAATGCTGGTAGAAATTTTTAACATTTTTTTATTATGGAAAGCCCTATTATCAATAAACTTCTGCCTGATCTGGAATTTGAAGTTTATCAAAATGAAGATACTAAGAAGGTAAAATTTTCCGATTTCAAAGGAAAATGGCTCGTACTTTTCTTCTATCCTGCAGATTTCACTTTTGTTTGTCCTACTGAACTTTCAGAAATGGCGGACAATTACGAAGAATTCAAGAAATTGAATGCTGAAGTCGTGAGTATGAGTACTGATACTGTTTTCGTACATAAGGCTTGGCATGACAGTTCTCCTGTTATCAAGAAAATCACTTTCCCAATGGGGGCTGATCCTACGGGAAATATTTCTCGTGAAATGGGAGTGTATATACCTGAAGAAGGACTTTCTCTTCGTGGCACATTCCTTGTCGATCCTGATGGAAAAATTAAGGTTATGGAGATACATGATAATTCAGTTGGTAGAAGTGCTGCCGAGCTTCTAAGAAAGCTTCAAGCGGCGATTTATGTTCGTGAGCATAATGGTGAAGTTTGCCCTGCAAGTTGGAAACCTGGTTCTACTACACTAAAGCCAGGATTAGATTTAGTTGGGAAAATATAAAAAATTTATATGAAAATTGGAATAATAGGTGCAGGAGCGGCGGGAATGATGGCGGCAGCTACGATTGCGGAAAATTCGGAGGGGAATGCCGATGTATTTTTGATAGAGAAAAATGCTGGCATTGGGAAGAAAGTTGAAATCACTGGAGGTGGAAGATGTAACGTGACAACAGGTCTTCGTGACATCAAAGAGGTTTTGAAAAAATATCCTAGAGGGGAACATTTTTTGAAATTTGCGATGCATAATTTTTCGCCTGAAGATGTTTTCAAATGGGTCGCTTTTCATGGTGTGCCTTTGAAAATTGAGGACGATATGCGTGTTTTTCCAAAATCGAATAATGGCACAGATATTACAAAACTTTTCAACAAAGTTTTTGAAGAGAAGAAAGTTAATGTTTTGCTAAAATATAGTGTCTCGGATGTGCAAAAAAAAGAAGAAAGATTTTCTGTAAAATTCGCTGACGGACAAAATATTCTTTTTGATGCTATCATTTTGACTACCGGAGGAAATGCATATAGTCATACCGGATCCACCGGAGATGGATACAATTTTGCAAAAACTTTTGGACATAAAATCACTAACCTATCTCCTAGTTTGCATGCATTTAGTTTTATGGAAAAATACGTAAAAGAGCTTGCAGGAATTTCTTTCATAAATGCGAATTTAAAAATAAAAGGAGAAAAAACTTATGAGTTTAATGGTCCATTTTTGTTTACTCATAAAGGAGTTTCCGGTCCTGCCGTTTTTGCACTTTCATCATTTGCGGCACATGAAAAATTTGATGATGGTAAAACTTTTTTCTTTATAGATTTTTTCCCTGAGAAAACATATGAAGAAATTTCTTCTAAAATTAGTATAGCGATTTCCGAAAATCCGAAGAAAGAATTTATAAATGTTTTTAGAACTTTTGTTCCAAAAGCACTTGCTGAAATGATGTGTGAACTAGCCGAAATAGGCAAAAAAAAATGCCCTGAGATTAGCAAAAAAGATTTGAATAAGATGGTGGAATTTTTGAAAAACATGAAATTTAATATTTCAGGGAAAATTCCTAGTGAAGAATTTGTGACTGCAGGAGGAGTTGATTTACGTGACATCGACTCTAAAACTATGGAATCGAAAATTTGTCCAAACTTATATTTTGCCGGAGAAATTTTGGATATCGATGGATTTACAGGTGGATTTAATTTACAATCTGCATGGTCTACCGGCAGGCTTGCCGGAGAGAGTATTATAAAAAAAATAAAATAAATAATTTATGAAAAATTGGTTTAAAGGGATTACGAGGAATGTCGTTTTATTGGGATTTGTAAGCCTTTTTACGGATTTGACTAGTCAAATGATTTTTCCTGTAATTCCTCTTTACCTTACTTCTGTTTTGGGAGCAAGTGCGGCAGTTGTTGGAGCCGTAGAGGGAGCTGCTGAAACCACTGCGTCCTTACTAAAAGTTGTTTCAGGATATTGGTCTGATAAAATCCAAAAACGAAAACCATTTATATTTTTGGGATATGGACTTTCTTCTATTACAAAACCTCTTTTTGCTTTAGCTACTTTTTGGCCTTTAGTTCTTGGAATAAGAGTACTTGAGAGAATTGGGAAAGGAATACGAGGCGCGCCTAGAGATGCGATTGTTACAGATTCTTGTGAGCAAAAATATTACGGAAAAGCATTTGGATTTCAGAGAGCGATGGATGGTGCTGGAAGTGTACTTGGAGCCATTTTGGCATGGTTGCTTTTGCCTATTTTGGGATACAAAGCGCTATTCATGTCTTCTTTCTGGCCTGGACTTATCGTAATTTTCTTCATATTTCTAGTGAAGGAAAAGAAATATGTTCCTGTTCCAGAGGTTGAAAAAACTACTTTAAAATTGAGTATAAAACTTTTACCAAACAATCTAAAACTTTTCATTTTAGTTTCTGCGATTTTCGCATTGGGACAATTTGGATATGCTTTCTTACTTCTAAAAGCCAAAAGTCTTGGATTTTCTGATAGCAATTCTATTTTGCTTTATGTGTTTTTCTATATTATTTATACAATTGTTACAACTCCAGCCGGTGCGCTTTCTGATAAATTTGGAAGAAGAATTATTTTGGTGATAGGATTTGCACTTTTCGCTGCGACTTCTTTTGGGCTTATCTTCGCCAATACTCTACCTACTCTTTTGATTGCCTTTGCAGTTTACGGAGTGTTTTTTGCAATGGTCGATGGAGTGCAAAGAGCGTTTGTTGCCGACGTTGCGCCAAAACATTTGAAAGGCACAGCACTTGGACTACTTCAAACTGCTATAGCCCTTACTGCGCTTCCTGGAGGACTTATCTGTGGACTTTTGTGGGATAAATTTGGACCTAATGCCACATTTATTTATGGAGGAACATTGTCGATTATTTCTTTGATTTTGTTCTTGTTCGTAAAAAACAAAGATCAATCTGATACTAAAGTTCCACCTACTGTTGAAATTTTATCGGCAATTTAAATTCTTGAGCATTCTCTTTGAGTCCTGATGGATTGCTGTTTTCGAAAATCAAGAACCCTGTTTTTGATGAAGTTTTATCGAAAGAAATTTGTCCCTTAAACGGCACAAAATCTTCTGTCATCCAATTCCCAACTGCCTTTATGCTGCCACTTCCAAGTTCTGTTCCTTTTTCATCAACAATTTTTACGAAAGATACCGCTTCAAAAAACCATGTGCCTTTTGCACTTCCTTCTATAGAGATTGGACTTGAAATCTCCTCATCTACTAGAGGTTTTGTGACCGTGATGTTTTTATTTTCTGTAATTACTTTTTTAACTTCCTCTTCTTTTTTTGTTTCATCTGTTTTCACACTATCAATTCCTTTCTCTTGAACTTCCGGCCTGTTTTGGATCACAAGAGTGATTCCCCAAATTATTGCCATTCCTAAAATCAAACCTAGCAGAAAGAATAGAATTTTTTTCATTATATTTTTTGTTTATAAAAATTATTTTGCTAATTTCTTGGCTTCTTCCATTAACTTATCCAATTGTAGATTTCCTGCTCCTCCCTGATGTTTAGACTCTTTCAACATTTTCACGATGTTGTTTTTGTCTACTTTTATTTCATCCAAATGGAGTCCAACTTCTCTGTATGCATCTCTGAAATTTTTTCCTTTTTTTACCAATTCGAAAGCTTTGTGTGTCGCAAAAAGTTCCGGTGTCATATCTCTGTAAAGAGCGTCCTCATTTGGAGTCACTCTCTTCACAATTATTGATGCGACCTCAAGTGACATTTCGGTGTAACGCAAGCCTAAAAATAGTGGTCTCTTTATTTCCTGTCCATCTCTGTGATATCCGGAAATTTTATTCAAAATATTCATTGTGATTTCGTTTCTGCATGACAAAACAGTAGATGTTCTTCCGCGAATAAGCTCTGCCACATCAAGATTTTTCTTTTGTGGCATTATTGAAGATCCTGTTCCGATGTCGTCAGGAATTGTGAAAAATTTAAATTCCTGAGTCGTAAAAAGTAGAAAATCGCTCGCCATTTTGTTTAATGTGAGCATAAGTTGGCAACATGCTTCAAGAACCATTCCTTCTATTTTCCCACGTGAATTATGACAATAAATCACGTTACTTTGTGTTCGTGACAATCCCAAATCTTTTGAAAGTTTGTCTCTATCAAATGCGAACGGTGAACCATATCCGGCACCACTTCCGAGTGGATTCTGGTCAACCAAAATATCGTTTATTGCTGTTAGAATTTTTATATCATCCAACAAACTTTCGGCGAATGATCCGTACCATGTTCCAAGAGTTGTCGGCATCGCTTTTTGCATGTGCGTGAAACCCGGCATTGGGAGAAATTCATATTTTTTTGCAACCTCTATGAGATCCATTACTACACGCAAAGCCTTCTTCCTCATGTCTATCATTCTCTCTTTCATGAACAGTCTCATTGTCACAAGAATCTGATCATTTCTTGAACGTGCGGTATGAATTTTTTTACCGATGTCTCCAAAATTTTCCGTTAAATAATTTTCTATTTTTGTATGACAATCCTCATCTTCAACTTTTAAAACAAATTTTCCTTTGTTATATAAATCCATTATGTCACCTAAACCCTTTTTCAAAACTTTCATGTCGTCATTCGTCAAAATTCCGTGTCTGTGAAGCATTTTTCCGTATGCGTATGAGCCTTGTACGTCGTATGGAATAAGTACCTGATCGTAAATAACATCATCACCAGCGTTGTATTGTTCGACAATCGGATTGAATGGCAAGTTTGCTTTTTTTTGCCAAAGTTTTTGAATGTTTGCTTTTGCCATAAAAAATTTTTAGTTAAGTTTCATCGTTTTAAGTCCGTTTATTGTCGCCATTTGTGCCAATTTTTCGATGTCGTAAAATCTCACTGCACTGGCAAGAGAAAGTACTTCTTCAAATAAATCTCCGTTGTCTTCCGGCACAAAAATATCCGAAATATTATCTGTACCAAGCGATACATTTATACCATGCGCCAGCATTTCGTCGGCTTGTGCGATAGAATTGTGAAGCGGAGCCATCTTATCCTTGTGCTGTTTCATGCTTATTGCGGCCTTTGGACAGACAGTTACATTCACACCAAGACCTGACATTTTGTCGTATATTTTATTCCTGTCCGCTTCCATTTGTGCCGCAACAGAAATCGCATGAACAAATGTGACTCTTCCTTCCATATTTGTTTCTTTGATTTTATCTAAGACCCATTCACTATCTTTTTCCTCAGGGTTATTTTCCTGATCTATATGCATATCAATATCTTTGCCGAAATTTTTTGCCATGCTTATTAGAAAATCCATATGTTTTTTATCTCCACCATCTTTGTTTCTATCTCTTGATGGAAGGCCTCCAACAACGTCGCAAATTGCACAGGCTTTTTCGAATAGGTCCATTTTTTCTTTGCTTTCTGCGGTCCTATCTTCATTCAAAAATCCTTCAAGTGGATGAGCAACCAATTGAAGTGTAAAGCGTCCGCGATATTTTTCTCTCACTTCTGCTGCAGTATCAACCACCAACATTCCGACAATACTATCCGCGTCGACATGTGTTCTACATGCGACAATTCCCTGTCTGATAAAATCTTCTATACAAAATTCGAGTCTTTCTGTTAAAGACTCTTTTGTGTGTTTTCTTTTTATATCGCGATTAAGTACCCATTTTTCCTCCATGAGTGCTGACGCTTGTTTCCAAATTTCTGGAGTTAGAGTGTAGGCTCTGTCTAAGTGTGCATGGCAATTAGCCATCCCAACTCTCCTAAAAATATGCTCTCCTGCGTCAACTGCGGAGCCTTCTTGTCGCCGTACAGACTCGTACGGCTCCGTCGTAGGCTCCTTGTTTCCTTGGATAACATTATTTTTAAGAGAGTTTGTGATTTTTTTAACTTCCTCAAAAAAAAGTTCTTTGAATGGAAATTTCTGAATCATGGCAAAATTTTTTAACGAAAATCTGTTTTATTTATTTTCGTTGTATTTGAAGGAAATTGCAACAAAGAATTTAAGCGGAGCAGGTTGTTTATTGTATCTTCTGTTCGTCAATCGCGGCAGCTGCATCTGCCAATATATCATCAAGATCAACTTCACCCAATGCAGCATCGTCGACCGTATGTGTTATAGGTGCGGGAACTTCATGTCCTGGGGATTTGTCTCTAGGTGTAACATCAAAACTTCTTGTAGGTGATTGTCCCAACTGTGCACAAAGATCCCTTATCAACTGGCTTACTTGAGCCGGATCAACCATTCCTGTAACAACATTCTCTGCAGGATCAAGACTGACCTCAGGTTTTCCAACAACAACTGAGGCTCCATCTCCCACTACGCGTGGAGGACGAGATGGACTTTCCGATTGTTGTGGAACTCCTATTCCTCGTTGTGTGGCTACCCTTTGTTGTTGTGCAGCCCTTACCTCCGCCAATAATCCATCGACGACTTCTGTTGCGCCTGCATCTTCAAAATGTTCTGTTGTGAATAAACTCCTTGCAATTTCTACCGGAATCGATATTTTTATTTGATTTCCTCCTACAAATTGTAAAACCACACCATTTTCAGCTGATCCAACTCCATAGGTAGTGTCAAACTGGCTTTGCATTACTTGTTTTTGCTGTTCAGAAAGTACAAGTCCAGGATCCATTAAGACATCGATAACTTTTCCGTCTACCGGAGTAATCGTTTGGACAACGTTAATGCCTATTGTTGCAGGATTATACCCTTCTAACTCATGGGCAAGATCCCATAGCATATATCGTGCGGTTGCCTTTGCTCCTTCTTCTATACTTTGAGATGAAATTTCGCGAGAGGAATCGAAAGAATCAAGTGTTTTGTCGTTAGCTCCCATGGCTTATTTTTGTTAAAATATAAAAGTTGAATCGAGATACCCGTGGAGGATAAAAGTACAACACTTCATCCATGAATGTCAAGGAAAATGGACTTTCGGACATATTTCAGCACTGTAAATTTGACATATTGGAAAATATCTTCTAAAATGCTGTCTAACCAATTTTCCATGGCTAACGAAGACGATAAAGATAAAAAAGATGATGAAAATCAGTACGACGGTGCGACTTTACAAGACCCTTATAAGACTTTATCAAATCTTGGTCTGCCAAATAGTGGCGAAGACGGTGCTGATGATTCGATCCCCTTCTGTCCTGTTGCGATTCCAGCTGATAACACTCTTAAGAGAATTGTTGACAGTATTGGGCCAAAACCTATTCCTGATCTTACAATCCCCGACTTTCAAGGATCCCTACAACAAAGACGTCAACCAGCAACAAAAAGGGGAATGGAAAGAGTTTCCGAATCGAGGATTCGTGAAACTCAAACAGCAAAATCCGTCATAGGAGACGCTTTTCTATATCAAGGATTTTTCGAGACATTTAGAGGAACTTTTGATGATCAGGGCAGACTTGAGACTTCCGGATTATCATTGGTTTCTATTCGGCATCGAAATGTTACCCCTCAAACTTTATTTGCTATCAGGCAATATTGTCCGGATGTGATTTGTCTATCTACATTGCCGATTGCCGGAACAAATGATCATATTTTGCATTATGTAGTTGATACTGAAGGATTATCCGCATTTCAAGACGCGCTAAAGGCAGATGAAAATGTAGTGGCGATTGAAACCGGAGGAAAAGAAACAAAACCGACGTTGGATTTGTCCGGAATAAATTTAACAGGAGAAGATATCGTCAGAAATAATAAATCCTTGAAAGAATTTCAACAAGATCCCGATACGGATTCACCAACACTGAAAGTTGACCATGTAAACCAAAAACCAAGAATACCGACCAGTGTCAGAGTAATTGAAGAAGAATCCGGAGAAATGCAGGAAACAAGATGTTTCGTAATATCTTTAAAATTGGAAGGAACCTATTCAACAGAAGATCTTCACGCAATTCAATCACATATAACCCAAAAGGTAGTAGAAGAATCCGGATGTAAGATTCATGGATCTGGAACGGAATTCTTCATATATTCTTCCCATGAAAGAATGGAATATAGTCTCCCTGTCATCGTCAAACTTCAACAATATCTGGAATCAATAGGACTTGGAAAACATTATTTCATTAAATACACTCACGGACCTTTGGTAGTAAGAAATCTGACATACGGTATTGTCGATAAAGATGATGACGATAATATTCAACATGCCGTTACAATATGTAAAACATTGGGAGGAAAAGCATTGGACGAATTATCTGGAATGCCTGATATAAATGGCGAAATCCCGATCTCCAACCTCGGAAGATTTTCGCATGATGATCGTTATAGATACTGGATAAAACCTAAAACCGTAACTTATAAAGGACCGAATGGAGAAGAGATGACGACAGAAGTCATAGAAAGAATTATGAAGGCTCCGAAACCAAATAAGAGAGGATTTATTGGAAGAAAAAAAGAAATCGATGGAATAAAAACCGTTTTGGATCGTTCAAAACAGTCCGGACCTGAAATACATCTTCTTGATGGAGTTGGAGGTATTGGAAAAACATCTTTGTTGATGCATGCACTTTCGGAGGAAGATTCTATTCTTTTGAAACCATATAAGGGAAGAGGTTATTTGGCTATCGTTGATTTTGCCACACAACTTCGAGATCTTTACAATAAAAACCCATCAGCGAACGCAGAAGTGCAAACCTCAGCAAAATATATCGGTGGACTTGCCGATACACAGGGCAAAACATTTGAGGATGGGAATTCATTTGCAGAACATGCACTATGCCTGATCGACCATATTGGCGAAGGACGTGGAAAAGATAAAGCTGCATTTGCTCTTGTATTTGATGATATTGACGACAATGAATCCGAATCTCTTCAAGCATTGGTTCAAATAGTAAGTAATTTAAGAAAAGCAAAACACCAAAATAGTGGACGATTCAAAGGAGTTACCTGTTTTATTACCCATAGAAGTGACATTACTTATGCGGAAGATACTGAGACAAGAAAATTCTTCACCGGTAGTGCCGTCGAACATCAAACCGCCCTCAGATATATAGGAAATCTACTTACCGGAAGGACAAAAGTCGGTCCAATAGAGATTGGACAGGAAGAAAATGGCGAAATACAGGCTTCACACGAACTTGAAAATTTTATAGTCGGAAAAACATTGACCAAATATCAATCCGGTAAATATATCGACAAAATAGATACGGCAAAGGTCGGAAATATAACTTCATTTGCCGCACTTATATTGAGAAGAGTTGGACAAAGAACAACGGATCAAAAATTCGTTGCGATTCCACATCTTATGGTTCAAATCATCAATGAATTACTGGAAAGTAATAAAATAGGATACGATCCGGAATTAAACGAAGTTTATATTCTGGATTACAATAATCTGGATATGGAACTTCCTCTTGAACCTGAGGGAATACATGAAAAACAATTTGCAAGAATGCCTGAAGGAAACAGAAAAATGGCTGTTCTTATGTGTCTTCTCGAAGGATTGCCTCTTCAAATTGCAGAAAGAATAACTTCAAAAGAATTTGGAGTATTTGACGATTTTTCTTTTGAACGATTAACGAATGATAGAGAAATGGGACAACTTGACGGAAATGGATGTATTCAGGTCAATATTCAATGGAAAAATTTTCTACGAAAACAATTGGCCAGATCTTCCGGTGGAATTGAGGGAAATAACAGAGAAATTCTTGATCAATTAATGGCATTTGCCAGTGGTAGTCAAGGATTGCCTAAAATTCCTGCAAAAAAAATCTTTGAATTGGCTCGTCCACTTATAAAAAAGGATCCGGAACTTTTGAAGATAGTTTCTCCGTATTTGGTCAAAGCGGCGGAAGAAGCCATAAATGAAAGGGATTATCCTATGGCACTTGAGTGTGCGGCAACATTTTTGAAAACAGCCCTGACCCCTGAGAGTGATTTATATTTTAGGGCCATAATGTCGATCATTCAGGCATGTGTTTATCTAAATAGATTCAACGATCTCTCTAAATTTACCGAAAAAATAAAAACCGTCACCTCCACTGAACAACAAAAGTTGGAAACGGCAAAAGTGTTGTTGGAAAACTGTTATCTATACTTCAAACATTGTGAATTAAACGTACCAAAATTGGCACCCGAAGCTTCACCTGAACAGATAAAAACAGCTTTTGGTTCTTTTAAAACCGCGATCGGTCAAGCACTGCAAAATTATGACGTTACTCTCCGGGAATTTACACCTGCCCTTGAAAAAACACCGTATGGCCAGGCTTTATTTATGCATCATAAAGCTCAAAGTTTATCAGTAAGATTGGGTAGAAATATGTTTTCTCATGAAAATAATGGAGAATTTTTTGAAATTCAGCCAGAGACGAATCCACATCAAAAAGCGCTTGAAATGGCGAGAAAAGCCGATGAAATTCTTGAGACAATTCCAGAACAAGAACGTGATCCTGAAATGAAACAACTACTTGTGGCAAATACAACACTTATAGGAACCATAAGTATAGAATGGGCAAGAATGGGAATTCATAATCGCGACAACGAAGCTTTGATGATTGCAGGGTTCAATCAACATCCTGAGACCAGTATGTTATTAAAAAATGCGATGGGATATTCTCACAAAGGACTTGTCCTTGCTACACAACTTGGCGTTGACTCTGCGCCTGTCAAAGCCAGAGCCGCATCCATAAGGGCAAATTCAACGATTTATCAAGGACAACCAAATCCAAACATGGAACGATTGATAGAAACCGCTATCACGTATGCCGGATTCATGCCTCCACAAGCGAGAACAAACCTGTTGATTCAGTTAAGTTCCGCGATTATAGAACATTGTAAAGTGGTCACGATCGAAACCTCAGATATGAAACAATATTTAATGAAAATTTTATATGATATCACCGGCGAGTTGTACAGACAATCTCCGGAAACAGGATACGAGGCATACAATTTTGCTGAAACGTGTATTTTGAAAGCGATAACGATGTTGGATGACGATGACAAAGATATTGAAAAAGGAATTGTGGAACTCAAAAAAAGCCTTGAAATACTCGAAAAACACGTAGAAAAGATCAAGGGACTTGCCCGACCGGAATATGTAAAACTTGTAGCTCAACATCTTTTGGTAGTAATGTCGTTTGGGGAAAGAGCAATGACTCAATTTATGCCTACATATGGCAGAATTATCGATGCTGATGATCTTGCCACAACCACAGAACTCACAAAGACACCAAAAACTACAGAGAATCAAGCCGGACAACTTCGAAATATACAGGATATCTTGGGATTTGGCTCCATTCAAACAATTGAGGAACTAGCTAAAGTGGTTTAAGGGAAATTAAGATATTAAACGAGCGAAGAAATTAATTCATCCGCTCATTCAATATTTTTGTTATCCGAAATTATCTAGTCAACATTGTTGGTGAAATCGAAGATGTTGCAGTTGCAGGATTAACCAACATTGTTGGTGAAATCGAAGATGTTGCAGTTGCAGGATTGACCAACATTGTTGGTGAAATCGAAGATGAATAATTGTAACGGAAAAGATCCGCGCTACCATTTTCCACCGTAAATCTCTGTGCTAACGAAACAGCCAACATAACGAGTAGACCGACTAAAACACCGGCTACGAAAATCCAGAATGACTGGACATTTAGAGAAGATACATCTTTCATTTTTGTTTTTGTTAAAATGATAAATTAATTAACTGGTATTATTATAACATTAAAAATGGAAAATGTCAAATAGTTTGCCGCTGAGTTTTGTTGGATCTTGTAATAAAATTCGTACATTCTTTAGGAGAAACATTCGAAGAAAGATACCGCCAAAGAAATCCACCAACACCAAGATCCACCGGTATCGGACACGACCGTTGCGGCGGACGCTAAGCCTAAACCTCCTTCAAAAACTCAGGCCTAAACACAATAACCAAACCAACTAACCGACAATCAACTTCATAAGCATTGTCGGTTAGTTTGATGTTAGTTACTTTTGAAATCCAATATATTTTCTCTGCATCATCCATGCCCCTGCACAAACCGTAAAGATATACATGTAAGTAGAGAATTCAGGAACAGGATTACTATCACCTTGACCTCCAACGTAGAAATCAGAGAAGTGATTGGTTGCAACGTATACATTATTTGAATCATATGTGTAACAATCTAGTTTCCCAGCCGTACCATAACCCTCTAAACTATAACTACCAGCTGTATCTTTAGGTCCATCACTAGGATATTCTCCAATCGTACACTGACTAGTCCCAGAATTTCCATCAGGATCTGAAATAATTACAGATTTAGTAGCAGGATTAAACGCAGCATACGGAATAGTAACAACTGCAGCCTCATTCAATCCGACAGTTTCATTTACCCCTCCAAGTGTGACACCAACCATTTCAGCGGAACTCAAACTTACTCCATCAGCAATACTTGTACTATAAGAAATTCCCATATTCCCATTCCATCCGTTAGGGCCAAAACTAGCTCCAGCCGCCAAATCCACTTTAGAACCGGAACCGGCACCACTTGTAATCTCAAAACATCCTCCTTCCGGAATATCAACAACTCCACCCGACATCATCGGAGATAAATCCATAGCGGTGTCAATACATCCACCTCCTCCACTTGCTGTCGTAAATGACCATGAATAATTGGAAGCAAGAGAATTTCCGGATACCTGTCCTTGTACTCCAGTAGTAATAGTTACCTGATAAAGAGTTCCCTGAGTTAAAACAGGACTAGGTGTAAAGGTAAGACCTGTACCATCTACAGAAACTGTTCCAGAGACGTCAACCATGCTTTGCCCATTGGAAGTTTGCACATAAAAAGTATAAATACCATTAATATCATTACCAACAGTTGAAGCATCAATATTTTCCGCAAATGTTGCAGTAATATTTGCGCTTGTCGCTACATCACTAGCGGCAACCGTAGGAGATACGCTTGAAGGGTTGGAAAGATATGATCCACCACCACCTCCTCCTCCACCACCTCCAGTAATAAAATTCCACTGACTGGCAATAATCGGATAAGAATATGCATCAGTAATACCTGCCGTCACATACACCGTATATTGTGTAGAAGGAAGAAGAGCACTATTTGGAGTTAAAGAATAAGAAGTAGAACTAGAAGTTCCAACGGTAGTTGCAACAGCACTATCATCCTGAGTTTTTCGAAGATAGAAAGTAGATCCATCCACTCCGGTTACATTAGTATCAAAAACTACACTAACAGTAGCGCCGGTTGACACACCAACTTCACCAGAAGTTGGACTTACAGTCGTAATACCGGGACGCGCATCAGTTGTATGAAACGACCACGTATAGTCCTCAATCATTTCATTTCCTTGCAGATCCTTTATTCCTGAAGGACCACCATGAAGCGTTACAGTATATGTAGAATGAGCTGCAAGTGGAGAACCTAGATTAAATGTTGCATAATCGCTCCCGCCACCACTAAACACAACAGAAGAAGGAATCAACGCACCTGAAGGACCACTCACCGTAAAAGTATCACTATTGACAGTATCAGAATCAATAGGTCCATTTTCAAAATACGCTCGAATAAAAGTAGTAGTACTTTCATTAACAGGAGTTACAGTATCTATTGGAGTATGTATCCCTACATTTGGAGGAGTAGAATCGACTCCAACAGTCGTAAATGTCCAATAATAATTATTAGCCATATTGACAGGATACCAAGTAGCTACACCAGTAGTAAGAGTAACCGTATATGTAGTATTTGCAGTCAAATTATTGGTAGGAGTAAACGTAAAATCATTACCACTTCCGGTGATAACACCGGGAGTATTTGGATGACCGGCATCACCGTCATACACTGTAAAAGTATTAGAATTTATAGTACTTGGATCCATAGATGTATTAAAATGAACAGTAACAGCTGAGTTTAGCTGAACATTAGTTTCTCCCCTGGAAGGAGAAACAGCACTTTGAACCTCATCATCAAGATATGGTGTACCAGAACCGATTGTAGTAAAATAGAATCCATATCTATATATTTCAGGGGTATTATTCGGCTGAATTGCAACTCCTTGCGCACTCATTATCGGAGATCCTGTTCCCTCCGCATCAAGCTCCACCAAGAAACCGGTCCCAAAAGCAAATGCTGAATTCGGAGTGAAAGTTGCTACATTAGTTTGAGGATTATAGGAAACTGATCCGGAAACAGGATTTCCACCTGCATACACATGGAAAGAACTAGTGGTAATCGTATTTGAATTCATCGTTTCACTAAAATTTACCGTAACCGAAGAAGGAGTTTGCGTATAAGAACTACCATGAGCTTGAAGTTGTCCAGCAGAAGGAGATACAGAAGTGACAGTAGGCACTCCACCCGTAGTAAAACTCCATGAAGCATCAGTAGCTAACCAGTCAGCACCATTACTCGCGGTAATACCACTACTACCACCAGTCAATGTAACTGTATAAGTGGTAGATGGATTTAAAGATGAAGTTGGATTGAAAAGATAAACTCTACTTCCCATACCGGCATAATAGTAATAAGATATTGTTCCTGTAACAGGTGAACCATTTTGAGTAAGAGCAATATTAGTAGGTACTCCACCATCTCCACTACCTTGATCTCCCGGAACTACATTAGAAAAACCTCCGGTAGTAACACTTGATGCATCAAGATTCTCATTAAATACTAAATACACAGGAGAATTAAGACTCGCAGTAACTGAACCGTTTTCATGATCCGGATCAGTTTGTATGAACACCAAACTTCCACTCGCCGCAAAAGTTTTATTTTGAGGTGCAACTGCAAAAGACAACGCAATAAAAAATAATGACGCGATAACATTCAACGCAAGATACTTCTTACGGTGTGTGTGAAAATGATTAGCAACCTTATGTACATGGCTATGGTTACCCAATCTTTGGATGTGTGCGTGAATCGCACGTAAAGACTTATGCATATTTTTTGTTTTTATTTTTTACAAACAATACTATTATAGCACAATTTCATCTTTTCCCTGTTCGGTTCCATAGTTTCAAGTGCACCCCTGTGTCGAAGCGGGATTTGTAGAACAAGTTAAAATATACAGCAATTGGTGGTCTCATTTCCAGACTTTCATGAGGTCTTTGAATATTGTAC
>Ga0172369_10003560_pt1 | contig 20431 bp, 16 predicted proteins | sample LakKiv25m_FD_114539 | JGI IMG/M metagenome (GOLD analysis project Ga0172369, IMG submission 114539) | Freshwater microbial communities from Kabuno Bay, South-Kivu, Congo - kab_022012_11.25m | ecosystem: Environmental > Aquatic > Freshwater > Lake | place: Democratic Republic of the Congo...
ATCCTCAGCCGACTGGTTCTCCAGCGAGCGCATAACGCTCTCGAGGTTTTTCAGCGGAAACCCGCGCTCAGCCATCAGTTCATTGATCTTGCTGATCACAAGCAGCAGGTCGGAACTTCCCTGCAGGGCAGCCCGGTAATCCGGCAGTTTCTGGACTTTGCCCATATTGTTGAATTCCTGGATGTAACCATGGGTTACGCACCAATTGTCGCTCGGCACCACCATCAGGGTGGGTTTTTTGGCCTGGGCGAACAGCGCAGCGCTGAATCCGCAGGCCAGGAGCAGTGTCAGATATATCTTTTTCATGTATTTCTGATGTTATTTGATTATTCCGTCATCGATGAGCCTCTGTTTCAGATCGGCACGAAGGACCCTTACCGTAACCTTGTAGGTCACCCCCTCACTGGACCCGGCCTTGTCGCGGAAGATGCGGTCGGCGATCCGCTCGTCCTTATCCTGGGTATAGCCCTGATAAATGGCCTTCTTATCCGAAAAGAACTTGTTGAAATAGTCGGCATACTTCCGCTCGGCATTCACCTCGGGTACCAGTGGCCTCGGATCCGGAACCTTGGTCCCTTTGGTGATACCCTTGAAGATCACGTCTCTCACGGCAATTTTCCTGGCCTGCTTGACAGCATCATTCCGGTTTCGGCCATTGCCCCAGGCTACCAGGGTGAGTGACCCGTCGAGTTCCACCCCGATGCATTCGGTCTCCTGAACATAGCTGCCCATGTTGACCTGTGCATTCGCAGCCCTCATTCCAGGCAGGAACACCAGCAGGGCCGCAAAAATCAGTTTATTCAGATGTTTCATGATTGTGGATTTTACAGGTTAGAATCCGGCTCCCAATTTCTTAATGATACCTTTGTCTTCCAGATATTTACGCAATTCGGAGACGTTCACGGATACGATCACTCCGATCTTATACTCATTCCCAACCTTCAGCCGGTCCTCGGGTGCAACCGATCCGTCGTTGGTGATGCTGACGAAACGCATATAGTCGCCGCCCTGTCCGAAAAAGGTTTTAAAGAAATCACCCTGCGTCACTTCCAGGTTCGGCTCGCGCGCCAGGGCCTTCTGCCCCGGAACCCCCGAGATGCCTGTGAATCCGCGGAAAATGATCCCGTGGATTGCATTCTTCTTGGCCTGGTCGATGGCAATCTGGCTCTTTTTGGAATAGGTCCACACTTTGATCAGATAGGTACCCTGGGTACCCACACCCACCGGTTCAATCTCGTATCTCCAGGCACCGGTATCCTTGTCGGCCTTCCGGTCCTGAGCGCCAAGCCATGCCGGCAGGAAGAGGAACACCGTCAGGGCCAAACTGATCCATTTGAATCTTTTTGTCATATCTGAATGATTTATAGATGTTTAATAGGTAATTCTCGCGCCAACTCCCAGATTTACATAGCTGCTGCATTTGGTATTTAAACTGAGCTGGGAGAATAGTTGAAAATTGTGCAGCACATAAATGCATCCGTTGAGACCGGCGTCCAGACCGTATCCCTCAATTGAATCGAGGTTTTTGGGATCCGGTGACACTCCGATAAAAGGAGCCATGGAGAAATATCTAAGGAAATGCATTTCCCTGGATACCCCAATGCCAAAATAGGCTTCCGAGGTCAGGAATGAATAGGCAACCCTTGCATAGACCCTCACCCTCTCAATCGGCGCATAGGCTTCAACCATGGCGTTGATGTCGGTACCGAGTGTTCCGGTCAGGGCAAATCCAAAATCGGGTTTTTGCTGGAGAAGCATGCCCTCTGCCAGACGCCCTCCGTAGATCTGATAGAACTGGGAGGTTTTACTGTCGCCGGTGGCCTGGGTGCGGTTATCGGCAATCTTTCCTGTAGCCCTGATCACACCCTTGCGGTTCTGCGCAATCTTTCCGTCTGATTTCTGTTCGAGTTCATACACAAACCAGCGCTGGTTCACCTTCACGCCCTCCTTCATGCCCACTTTCGAACGGATCGGGTCCATTTTGAAGATGGAGCCCTGAGCCTGGAAATCAGTATTGGCCTGGGTAAGCATGATATCCGACTTCTCAACGATGGCAGCAGCCAGGTCGCTGATAAGCTGGCTGTCCTCCTTAAAGGCCGAGCTTGAACGGTTGGTGGTGCTGCTCACGGAAACCGGGGTCAGCTTGAGGTCCTTCACGATGAACTTATATTTCTTCACCGGGAAAGTCATTTCGCGGCTGGCATTGGGATTGATCCACATATTTGAGAACTGCGCGATCACCGCATCGTTCCAGTCGAGCTGGTAAACGTAAATATCACAGCTGGTCTGGTATGATTTGTACTCATTTCCCTTGTCGTCCTTATACACCTTTCGCTCAGCACCATACATATCGTAAATCAGGAAAAATGATTTTCCGATCAGCTCATACCCGACATCCTTGAGCATCCCCTCTCCCCTCACCGAAGCTTTGGCCCGGATCACATCCGCATCGGTGGCATTGTACATTCCCCGTTCCGCCACCACGTTCAGGGTGTGCTGCCCGGCAGCCTGATCGAACGGGAACCAGATGTCGATAATCTTGCCTGAAACGTTCTTCTCCAGCCAGGATTTCAATCCAGCCTCATTGATGCCGGCCGTAAGAGGGATCACGTTATCCCTCACTGAATTGTCGTTGTATTTATCCGAAAGCCCCTTTTTATTGACCTCGGATATCAATTGTCCGGAGAGGGACTCACCGCGGTCGACAAATAAAACCGTCATGGAAGGCCTGAAAAACTTACCCGACGGAGTGCGGTTGGCAACTGTTTTATTGGATACGTCCTGACCATACAGCTGGATGAGTCCCGTCATGAGGACCAGGATAATCGAAATCTGTTTCATTCCGGTAGGTTTTTGGTCTTTTCAGGCTTGAAGTTACAAGATTCTTCCTTAACTATTCAAGGCTGAAGCCAAAACCTGATGAATACAATTCAGATTTAGGTACCGGATTATTTCCTTAAAACCACCAAGCGCTGCCGCCAAACCTGGTGGTTGGAGCCCCTGACAGAGATCAGATAAAGACCATCGGGAAGATGGTTTTTCAGGGTCAGGACCTGTTTTTCCTGGGGTGAAAAGGACAATTCAGTCATTTTCATCCCTGCCATTGAAAAGACTTCAATTTCGATGGGGCCGGCAATTTGTTCAGGAAGCTGGACGGTAAACCTGCCGCTGGACGGATTGGGAAAGATTTTAATGGAAGAGTTTATTTCTCCATAATCCACCCTCATCGACTGGCCCCTCACGGTATCTATGTAATTCTTGCAGTCGAGGAGTCGTTCCGGCAGATCACCCACCAGAACCTCCTCAGCGATATCCTGTAAATCAATCATCTGTCCCTTACCATGGTTTCCGCTGATCCGGCTGATCAGCTCGGCATGGTTTGCCCGGTCGGGGTGAAGTGTCCCTGAACAGAGACAAACAGGAAGATCCGGGTAACTCATTCCCAGATCACCCAGCACCGGCACCATCGGGTTGAATGAGATAATCCCTTTAAATCGGGAAGGTTGAGCGGCGCCGGTGCGGATCGACTCGATGCCGTTGGAACCGAAACCGATCAAATAAACTGAATCCGGGTGAATCGGGAGTGTTGCCAAACAAACATCCAGCACATTCCCAAGTCTGGCAGGATCCTCTGGAACATACAGGCCGGGACCTTGATTGGGAAATTCCGGCACCACCACGATACCCCCTGTGGTTTCGGTCAGTCCGAGAATCATATCCCGTATCCGCGGGGCTGCCATCGGGTCACCGGTGTAGGGCAAGGCAAGGTACGCCAGGGTTTTTTCCTGCATACCGGGCGGCAGGAACAGGCTTACCTGAAAGGAGCCCGACCCTGAGCCGAGCCGTCTTGTGAGACGGCCTTCCTGCACATTTCGGTACCATCGTATCTCGCCTGCCGAGAAACCTCCGGCCGCAAAATCAGGATCGCCGTCAGAATCGAAATCAGCCTGACACAGGGGCCAGGGACCGGCAAAGGTGGTTTCAATTTCGGTTTTTTTCCAGAGCGTAGCCTGGCTTCCGGTGTTTTCGTACCAGGTTACCCGGTTACCCGGCTGTGCCGTGCCAATGACATCCGGATCCCCGTCGAGGTCGAGATCAACAGCCGCCCCCATGACCGCTCCCTGAAAAGAGTTATCCACCACATGCTTGTTCCAGGTACCCGAAACCGAACCAAGGTTTTCCCACCAGGCAATAGTATTTACACCATACGCAGTTGCCAGAATATCAGGCTTTCCATCCTGGTTCATATCAACGATTTGCACCCGGTGGGAACCCGTAAAGGTTGAGGTTAGCGTACATCCCGTCCATCGGATGGGATTACCTCCATCATTTCTCCAGAGGCTCACTTCATTGCCGGTTAGCGAAGCACCTGCCACATCGGTATCGCCGTCACCGTCAAGGTCTGCCGCGGCGACCGAGCGGGCACCCATGAAATGGTTACTGAGGACCTGTCCTGTCCAGACCGCCGGGGTCCCCCCATCATTTCTCCACCAAGCAATGGTGTTATTGCCGGCCCCTGCGCACAGGACATCAGGATCACCATCCAGATCGAGATCCGTGACGAACAGTTCATGGGGCTGGGTAAATCCCGTGGTTATTCTGTTCCTTATCCAGGTGGATGGATCGCCGGTATTCCTGAACCAGGCTATCTCTCCGGTATCCCAGGAACCTGCCACTATGTCGTTTTGCTGATCCTGGTCCATGTCGGCGATGTATACGCCCAGACAGGCTCCAAAACCTGCATCCACCCGTTGGGAATTCCAGCGACCCTGATTTTTCAGATCATTGATGATGGCATACACTCCGGATGCCCCGGAACCGGCAGCCAGGTCAGGAACATGGTCTCCGTTAAGATCCCCTGCATCAAGTCCGGCAGGCGATGCAAATGAAGCGACTACGGTCTTTTTCTCAAACCGGACTTGGGCGGGCAAGGCTGAACCTATACAAAGGAAGGTGGCCAGCAATAGACAGGCATATTTATTCATTGCAACTGATATTTAAGCTATTATTTTACGCGGATCAGGGGCAGAGTCCAGGAGCCTTCAATGGTTGTCCACCTGACCAGCACCAGGCCCGGAGGGACCTGGCAGCTTTCCAGGTCGAGGAGCAGACCAGACCGAAAGGAGGCTGCAAGATTCGCTTCGATGGATTTTTCCATGATCACTCTGCCATCAGGAGTTAAAACAGTGATCTTTGACGGGCCTGGAGGCATACTGGTAAAAGAGAGACAGATGCTTGTCCGGAACGGATTTGGGTAAGCACGGAAAGTCGCCCCGTTCTGCCATGTCTGAGAAGGGATTCCGGCGGTTGAGGCCGGTATTCTTTCGAGCTTGTCGCCAGTATTCATGGCAACAACAAGTTCATTCCGGTAAGTATCAAAGCTCATGCCCCAGGGAGCCTCCTTACCGGTGCAGCATTCAACGATATCGCCCGTTCCGGCGCCTAGCAGCAGAAAAATTGAATTTTGTGACGGTGAAGAAATGTAAATATTTCCTGATGGATCTGCTTCAACGTCACCGCCTGCTGCTATAGAAGTCTCTTTGAGGTCCGCGGCTTCTCCTGAGGCAGGATCTATGGCTTTCAGAGTTATGGTCTCCTCCCCGTCAAGAACCAGGATCTTACCTGATATTTTATCATACCTGATGGAACGAGGGTACACAAGGCCAGCCGTCAGATCCATCGAATTTCCATTTACCGGGTCGAGCCGGATGATTTTACCGTCCCATGGGGCTGAAAGGAATAGCACCCCTCCCTCCCCAACGGTCATTCCCTCAATAAACTGCGAATCTGTCCGAAAGGAACGCACCCGCACACCGCTCTGCGGATCAAAACCGATGATCTCCGACCCAACAGCCGCATAGAGCAATCCTCCGGTCAGCGCTATTGCCTGGCAAACCTTTGGATTGGAGATTCCGCGCTGCGGGTCCAGCCCGTCGGCAAGGATGATGTTACCCTTGTTCATGTTGACTACCAGATATTCATTCTGGGAAAGGCCAGGGGTGATCCAGCCCGGTGCTTTCATCACCGAAGCATGCGGGGTGGTGTTCTCCCACCAGCCCAGAAAATTGGAGGCGTATCCAATGGCCACAATGTCAGGGTCCAAATCGTTATCCATATCGGCAATCTGCAGGGCAAAACCAGAAGTCAGGGCCCCCTGGATCATGGACTGAGTAAATATCTGCTGGCCATTATTGGTAAACAAAGCCAGCTGAGAGGCTCCCATGCCGGTGGCCACCATATCCAGATCCCCGTCGAGGTCAAAATCCGCACCATCCAGCCATATCGCGCCCGAAAGATTAGGCATAGAGTGTTTTTCAAATGATTGGATCCCCTTGTTCTCATACCAGGCCAATAGTCCCGAAGTACAGGCTGCGCCCAGAATATCAGGGTCACCGTCCTTATCCAGATCTCTGGCAATGACAGTATGAGCCAGGTTGAATTGGCCGTCAATCAGATGCTCGGTAAATAATTGATTGCCATTATTCTCCCACCAGAAAACCTCCCCGGTAACCTCATCGGAACCTGTCAGGTCAAGGTCGCCATCTCCATCGAAATCCGCGGCATCAACAAAAGGAGACTGGTCCAGGTTAGCCGCAACGACGTGTTTGATAAACTGACGGTTACCGAGGTTCTCCCACCATGCAATTTCACTCATGGCAGCGGAATTATCCCAGCCGGCACAAAGAATGTCCATTTCACCATCCTGATCAAGATCGGTCAGCTGAACAGTGTGAGCCCCCATGAAGCTTGCATCCAGTACCCGGGCGGTATATACCTGATTGCCATCATTCTCGTACCACTCGATCCGGTTCCCTGTATAGGATGCCGCGATCAGATCCACATCTCCGTCACCGTCAATATCACCCCCTCTTACAGATCTAACACCGGCAAATCCGGTCCTTACCGTATGCTTCACAAACAGGCCATTGCCCGACTGCTCCCACCAGCCAACGTCGCCGGCAGTTGAGCCCCCGGTTATAAGATCTTTGAGGCCATCCTTATTTACATCCGCCACAAACAGATCCATCGGTTGCCCGAGTGAAGCAGAGATCGTATGTTTTACAAACGTTGCCTGAGCAGAGGCAGGCAACCATGTATTGGAAAGAACAAGTAGGGTAATGGAAATGATAACATGACTTTTCATTTGTTGGGAGTTTAATTCTTGACCAATTTCCTCCTTTATTCATTGCACGAGAAATAATATCGACAGGATACAGAAAACTGCAGTCACCTGGTTCTGTCGCGGTTACCAAAGTCGTTCATGTATAGTGTGGTACTTTTCGTCGACTCATTCTGGCTGTTTGGCGATTTAGTATCAGTAATTTATCTGTAAGGTTTAATTTTACCTGCTGAACCTGAAAGATTATTGACCATGTTGAATGGGGATTGGAACCGCAACAGATTCTTCCGGATCGCTTCGCACATCCTGTTCTGGTCTATGTATTTGATAATTAATGTCCTGACAGCAAAAAGGTTCTATCCCGAAGAAGCCTTCGGTCACATGATGTTCCGGTTCTCCTTTACCTTACCGGTGGATATGACGGCCACCTACCTTACCGCCTATGGGCTGCTTAATTGGTTCCTGTTACGCAGAAGGTATATAGCTTTCACCCTGACGGTCCTGGTATCGGCGTTTTTCTTCATCCTCCTTCAGAGGACAATCGTTTATTATATCTCACAGCCACTATTCTTCCCGGGAGTAACACCCACGTACCCATTCTGGAGGATCAGCTGGTTCTATAGTTTTACAAATATCTATCTGGTTGTGGCAGTTGTTACCGCGGCCAAACTGCTTGAACTGGCGCTCAGGCAGCAGAACAACTCGCTTCAGCTCGACCGTGAAAAAATCGAAGCCGAACTTAAATTTTTAAAGGCCCAGGTACATCCGCATTTTTTATTCAATACCCTGAATAATTTGTACGCGCTGACACTCGATAAATCTGAAAAGGCACCGGAAGTAGTCCTGAAACTTTCAGAACTCCTCAGCTACATGCTTTATGAATGCAACGACCCATATACATTGATTACCAAGGAAGTTCAACTGATTGAGAATTACCTTGAACTTGAGCGGATCCGGTACGGACGACACCTGGACCTTGACCTGACAGTGTCGGGGGATATAACAGGCAAGAAAATCGCACCGATGCTGCTACTTCCGTTTGTCGAGAATGCCTTTAAACACGGTGTGAGCAAGGTAAGCCGGCAATCATTTGTAAGGATTTTGCTTGAGGTCAACGGCAATCACCTTGAATTTCGGGTTATTAATTCGAAATCACCAGCCCCTGGTCCGGATGAAACCGATTATACTGAGGGCATAGGCTTGAAAAATGTGCGCCGGAGGCTTGATCTTCTTTATCCAAGCCAGCACGAATTGATTATCCAACCTTTGGAAATTGAATTTAAGGTTAACTTAACTATCAACCTGGAACCTGCCCATGAACGTCAAATGTTTATTGGTTGACGACGAGCCCCTGGCAATCAGGGTCCTCGAAAACCATATAGCAAAGATCCCCTGGCTGGAAATCTCAGGTACCTGCCTGAATCCGGTTGATGCACTCTCCTTTATACAAAAGCACAAGATAGATATCCTTTTTCTTGACATACAGATGCCCGAACTGTCAGGGATTGATTTCCTCAAATCCCTGAACCGTCCGCCGGCAATCATATTCACAACAGCCTACAGGCAATTCGCGGCTGATGCATATGATTTGGATGGACTGGACTATCTGGTGAAACCGATCGCCTTCCCTCGCTTTGCAAAGGCAGTCAACAAATTTCTTGAGCGCTTTCCGCAGCCTGAAGCCTTTCCCCTTGAATCATCTGGTCAAACAGGAGAGCTCCGCAAATCCTTCTTCATACGAAAAGGACGTGAAATGGTTAAAATCTACCTGGATGAAATCATTTTCATTGAAGCACTTAAAGATTATGTCCAGATCTTTCTTAAAGACCGCAAATACCTGTATAAAGCCCGGATTGGAGATATCGAGGAAGAACTACGCGAGGATTATTTCATCAGGATTCACAAATCCTACCTTGTGAGCATTCCCAAGATCCGGTCGGTTGCTCCCAATGAGATTTTTGCCGGGGATTTCACACTTCCTGTAGGCAGAAACTACAAGGTCATGGTGATGAAAAGATTAGGCCTGAAAATCTGATTCTACTCTTTTTTAACCACATTCCCGGCACCATCAATAATCAGTTCCGTTTTTTTCCTTCCTGTTCCGGTAACAATTTCATAGGCAATCCCTTCATTGGTTTCAGTGACTTCGGCAACCCTGATTTTCGAACCAGGAGCAGCTTTGTCCAGTGCAGCCTTAACAGGAGCCGGAATCTCAGTCATATTTAACTCGTATTCCGTTTCAATCCAGGTACCGCTCTGGTCAAAATTGGCTGAATAATTTTTCCCGTTCAATTTAAATTCCGCCTCCCACTCGCTCTTGCTTTCCTTACCCCACTTCACATGGTCTGCTCCCTGGAATTTTTGGATAAAGGAATCCCTGACTTTTTCAGGAACTTTATTTTCCGATTGCCCGCATGCGGTAAAGCTGATTACCAATGCTGCTGATAAAAATAAGACTTGTGTTCTCATTTGCTCATTAATTAAAGGTTAACGAAGCAAACCTAAATAGCCATTCTAAAGGAATTTATAAGAATTGCGATTTTAACTGAGATATTATTTCCTGATAAGAAGTTTAAGAAGCCCGGGCAAAACAATCAGCAAGAGTGGCAGCGCCATTACCAATCCGCCAATGACTGCAATTGCCAAAGGCTGATGCATTTGCGCGCCGGTTCCAATTCCCAGCGCCAAGGGCGCAAGGGCGGCAACAGCACCGGTGGCTGTCATTAGCTTGGGTCTCAGACGGGCCGAGATGGCAAAGGTAAGTGCTCCTTTGACATCGGAGTTTTTAAGTTCACTTAGGAATTGCTGAATGGTAAATATTGAATTCTCGCCAATGATCCCTACAATCATGATCAGTCCGGTATAGCTTCCAACATTGAGCGGTGTGTGAGTCAGGTATAGAGCGAAGAGACCGCCGGCAATCCCAAGAGAACTGATCAAAATGACAATTGCCGAGAGCCTGAGATTCCTGAACAGGAACAGAACTATCAAAAAAACGAGCAGACCACTGATTACAAGAATCTTGAGCAACTCAGAAAAGGACTTCTGCTGCTCCGCGTAGGATCCTCCGTAAACAATCTGGTAGGACGGCGGGAGTTTAATCCCGGATAGCTTCTTGCGTATTCCCCGCATCACACTGCCAAGATCCCGGTTGTCGAGCCGGGCTGTCACGGCTCCAAGCGTCTGAAGGTTTTCTCTTTGAATTTCAGAAACCCCACTTTGAATTGAAAATTCAGCAAATTTTAAAAGCGGGAAATCTTCCCCGGCCGGTGTGCTTATTCTGATCTCTTTAAGCTTTCCAAAGGAGGTTTTATTGTTTAGGGGATACATGAATCTTATATCCGTAAATTGCTCTTTTTCAGGAATAGACCCGACTACCAACCCTCCAATCCAGGCCTCTGTCTGGATCTGAAGATCGGAGGAGGTTAAACCATACAGTTTAAGCAGATCTTCTCTTGGATTAATATTGATGACCGGACCCGAGACAATCACTCCGTCAAAAACATCCGCAGTTCCCGGCACCAGACTGACGCTGTCTGCAACCTGTCTTGACAGTACCTCAAGCTTGTCATGGTCATCCCCGAAAATCTTGATCTCGACTGGCTGGACACTTTGCATCAGGTCACCAAGCATATCAGTGATCACCTGTCCGAAATCGACTGTTAGAGCAGGAACCGCGGCTTCAACCCTTGTTCGGATATCATCGGCAACCTCCTCTGTTTTCTTTTTCCTGTCCTTCTTTAACTCAATAAGATAATCTCCGCTGTATGGCTCGGTAATAAAAAAGCCCATCTCGGTCCCGATTCGCCTTGAATAAGTTTTTACCTCGGGAATGGTTTCAATGATCCTGTCAACTTCAGTGAGCATACGGTCTGTCTCTTCCAGTGAAGTTCCGGGAGGGGATGTGTAATCCAGCACTATCGAACCTTCGTCCATGTCAGGCAGGAAGCCTGTGGGCAGCTTTGGAATCACGAATATGGTACCCGCGACCAGAAGAGCTGCAAAAGCCAGACTAATGTAGGGCCTGACAATAAAAAACTCAATCCAGCGGTGCGACTTAACCCTGTGTGCTTCTGCCGGCTTTGCCAGCGGCCGGTTTCTCGAAAGCAGCAAATAAACCACCGGCAACCCTATCCAGGTAACCAGAAATGAACAAACGAGCGTGATGATCATGGTCATGGTCAGGATCTTGAAATAGGCTCCGGCAATGCCGGTCATCAGCCCGAAAGGGATAAGGATCACTATGGTTGCGAGGGAAGAACTCACCATAGCCGGAAACAGGTAACTTATTGCCTTACCGACGAGCTCCCTCGGAAGTCTCTCGGGATATTCCTCCTGGGTCCTGTGAATCTGTTCTAGAACAATGATCGCATCATCGATAATCAGCCCGATAGCTGCCGCAATGGCTCCGATCGTCATGATGTTGAAATCATATCCCAACATGCTAAGTGATATAAAAGTGAGGGCCAGCGTCAATGGGATGGTAATCAGAATCACCGCGCTTGCCTTCAGAGACCGGAGGAAAATCACAACCACAACTATTGAAAGGATCAGCCCGATCCAAAGAACATCGATGATACTCCTGATTCCGTCATGAACAAATTCAGCCTGATTGTAATAGGGTCTGAGGGTGACCCCTGCCGGCAATACTTGCTCCAGCTCCCTGACACTTGCCGTAACCTGGTCGGCCACATCGATGAGATTACTCTCAGGTTGCTTGAGAACAGCGATCAGAGGAACATCCCTGCCGTCAGCCTTGATCTTGATATATTCATTCCTTTCTGCTATATCCACACTGGCGACATCCGAAACCCTGATTCTCCGCAATCCATTGTTAAACAGAACCAGATCCTCAAGTTCCTCCTTGTTCCTCAACGTTGCATCAGTAACTGTCAGGTAGAGCCTGTTAAAGTCCGATGTATAACCCGTGGACCTGATGAAACCGGTTTGCTGAATAGCTTCTGTGACCTCCTGCGGGGTGATTTTAAGGATTTTCAGCTTTGATTCATCCGGGATAATCCGGTATTCCTTTATTTTCCCACCAATTACCTGCACTGATGCAACACCCTGTATTCTTGACAGATATGGCTTGATCACATATTCTGCAATTAACTTTAACTCAACCTGGCTCTTAGTGTCTGACACCACAGAATATCCCATTACGGGCAGGATGGATGGATTCATCTTTTCCACGGTGATCTCAATTCCGGCAGGCAGGCTGTTCTTAATCCGGGCAATCTGGGATTCTACTTGCTGTTTATCCAGATTTATGTCGGAGCCCCAATCCATATAAGCGGAGATCTCGCAGCTTCCCATGGTAGTGGCACTTCTGATCAGACTCAGATGTTCGACTCTTTTAATGGCATCCTCAATCGGCTTGGTAACCTCAATCATCATTTTATCGACTGGCTGCTCTCCGTTATCCGCAATAATTTTGATTTTCGGAAAAGTGACATTTGGGAATAATGATGTCTTCAGGTTTTTATAAGAAAATGCTCCGCCTGCCAGGATGATCAGGAGGATTACTGCCATGGGGGTCTTAAACCGGGTAAATAGGTTTTCCATTATTTTACAATACTGACAAGTGTACTGTCGGGCAATCCATAAGCTCCCTCAAAGATGATCAGATCATCAGAACCCAGAACAGGGCTCACAACCTCTGCAAGAGAGTCGTTTTCAATGCCTTTTACCACCGGTACCTTAATGGCGGTATTTCCTTCCACGATTCTCATAACCCAGAATTCTTTCTGCTTCTCATCTGACATTAGCGCCGATCGGGGAACCAGAAGGGCGTTATCATGTTTTTCCCGGACGAAAAACAAAATAAGGTTAAGATTTTCAGGCAAAAGGCGAATGGTCTCAGGCTTGACCAGAACGGTCTGAGTCTGGGTTGACCCTTCAACCGACGGCAGGATCCTGACAACGGAACCATTGATTTCCGTTTGATCCGCCAGCCGGATCCTGCATTTCCTTTCCTTTCCTGTAATATGAACATCCTCATAGGGAACATTCAGCCGGATCATCAGATCCTTATGATTCACAATAGTGCAAAGCGTGCTTCCTTCAGGAACAAAAACTCCTGAATCAGTGATGTTCAGATCACTGATAAAACCATCTGCATTGGCTGCTATCTGTATCTTTCCAGCCATTCCTGAAGCTTCGGACACCGATTCAAGGGCCTTGGTTTCACGGGTAATCAGTTCAAAGAGCAGCTGGCCTCTACGAACCTCCTGGCCAAACCTTAAATGTACCGCAACCACATACCCGGCAACCGGCGACAAAACCTGGCTTTTCTTCAGATGCACCGTGGTCCCATTAAAATTCGCCTCCCTTTGAATGGTTCCAAGAACAGGCTGCACTGCTCTTACGGAAGCAATTGGCAGAGTTTCCTCCGGTGGTGCGCTTTTAATTTTACAGGCAGCGAACAGGCACAGGCATCCGCAAACCGCTGTTATAGAGAAAAACCGTTTCATGAGGTTGGTTTAAAAGTTCAGATAATTATAGGTATTGATCAATAATTGCTGTTCCATTTTGAGCTGCAATAATTCCCGGGTTATTGCTGCCAACTCCTTCATCAGGTTCCTGACATCCATCACCGAGGCTTCGCCAAGCAACAATTCCTTTTGATAAGCCTCTTTAAGGGCATCGTATTTTGCTGCCTGCTGCCTGTTTAAAACCATCCTTTCTTCAACCGAATGGATCTGGCTCAAAACTTTGCTTTTGCTGATCTCATTTTGGGACATGAAATGACGTTTGCTAAAATCAAGCGTTTGAAGTTTTACGGCCGATTTTTCGCGCTCGATCTCGCGCTGATGCCCGTCAAAAATATTCCAGGTCAGCTCAAGTCCGGCGCTTACCCCCATCCGTCCTGGAAGCGGCAAATAGGAGGCCAGCAAACCGGCATCGGTAAAAAAGTTTAATTGAGGTTTATATTTCAATTCATTTAGAGCCTGGTCCGACACAACACCCAGACTGTCAAGGACAAAACCTGTAAGAAAACCCGAAAGACCGGATTTGCCCGGGTTCAATCTGATGTCCAGTTCCCTGATCTCTACCCGTGATGTGTCGGAAACCCCGCAAATCAGGTTCAGATCGTAGAGGTTTTCCATGTATCCCGAAAGAGATACCTGATACTCAATCCTATAGTTATCAGCCTCAATTTCCAGCAGCATCAGGTCGGTTTGCTTGTAAATCCCCTCGTCCACCAATTTCTTTAAAATTCGCGATTGGTTTTCCATCTCCATGATCAATGTTTGCAGGCTTTGCGCCTGATTGGCGGATCCAAGGCAAAGCAAATACTGATATCCCACCAGTTGTTCCAATTCATGAACCGTCAAAATAATCGTATTATCAATGATCCTCTCCGCCAAATGAGCCTTTTCAGCATAAGCCTTAAACCTGGAACCCGACAAAAGCGGTTGGCGTAATGAAACGAGAGCCTGATAATTACCACCGTCGGTAAGAGCCAGATCGTGACCGATGTAATTAGTTGCTCCGTCGGAAACAAGACGGAAACCGGAATTACCATTATCCCGGGCGATGATGGGCGAGAAAGTAAAGCCTGAAACGAGGTTTATCTCCGGTTTATAGAGAATCCTGTTCACCTGCTGAAGGTCAAGCGCAACCAGCTTATTCTCATTTCTTGCCTGATTGATCAGGGGACTTGCTTCCCTGGCTTTGTTCAGGTAAAAATCCAGATCCCTTACCTGTGCATTTAGTCCCGTAAAGACCGGAATCAATGCAAAAAATAAAATTGCGAATGTTCTCACTTTGACTTGGTTAACGTTTAGGTTTCAAAATGAAACAGTGAAGATCCCCTTTGGTGTATTCCACGTCCAGATGATGTGTATCACAAATTTGCCTGACAATAGCCAGGCCAATCCCTGATGATTTCGGACGGCTGCTGACAAACCGGTTGAATATGTTGTCATTCGTAAGAGAGTGACTTTCACCTGTATTGCAAATTCTCAAAAAATCCTGTCGAATCAAAATGTTGATCGAACCTTTTGGAATATTGTGGGTAACCGCATTCGAAAGCAGATTACCGATCAGGATCTCGGCAAGAAATTCATTCATCCTGACATTGAAATCCCCCTGCTCATGAACAATAAATTCAAGACCCTTAGCTTCAATTAACAATGACAACTCTTCCTTCTTCGAATGGATCATGCGATTAATATTGATCTCAGCCACCGTCTCAAATTGTCTGTTTTCAATCCTCGTCAGCAGGATCAGATTCTGATTTAGTGCGGTCAGACGTTTCAGAGAATTGATTGCAATTACAACCTTTTTAAACACCTCCTCATTGATATCTTCCTGCAAGATTTCTTCAAGATTCAGTAGGGCAACCGACAATGGCGTCTGGATCTCATGGGATGCATTTTCAGTGAACTCCTTAAGCATGGTATAGTCAGACCTTATCTTTTCGGTAAACCCGGCGATAATCGCATTTAACTTCTCAAACTCTTCTATGCCGGTTTTTTGAAGCGAAATTTCCTGATTAATACGGAGACTATATTCTTCAATGGCATGCAGGTTTTTTTCAAATCCTGACCAAACAGTCCGGTTTAAACGGTGTGTAGAAAAATAGGATATGGTTAGGGCCGCGGCAAGCAATAACAAAAGAGTAAAGGCAAGGATCAAAACAAGATCCTCATTTTCAATGGTTGATTGCCTGATCTTTAACAGATACCAGGATCCGGAAATATTGACTTTGGAAGTATATTCAAGGAACTCCTCATTTTCGCCTTCTATCTCGTTCCTGATGGTCACTTTTTTGAACGAAGGAACAATTTCAGGCTCATTTTCGGTCTGCCGGACTTCAATCAGGGGATAAAGGCTGGGGACAGTACCCCGCTCGCGGATTTGCCGCCCGACCAGGTATTCAGTCGAAAGTAATCTTTCCCTGGCGCCGTAATTGGAGATGACACGGAGCACGAAATATCCGGCACCGGAGAGTATAAACAGCACCGTCAACATCGGCACAAGATAGTTTCGGTTTATTTTGGTCAGAAATCTCATTGACCGCTGAATTTATATCCCATCCCGTAAAGGGTTTTAACATAATCGGCACCACCTGCCATCCTGATCTTACGCCGGAGATTATTCAGATGGGTGTAGATAAAATCGAAGGAATCCGCCGAACCGATATTGTCTTCCCATAAATGCTCGGCGATCGCCTCTTTGGTAAGTACCCTGTTTCTGTTAATGAGGAAATAAAGAAGCAGATCATACTCTTTTTTTGTGACGATAAGGGTATTCCCCTTCACCGTTACTGACCGGCTTTCAGTATCAATGGTTATCTCATTGAATGTAACCAGATGGGTCCCATCGAATTGCCTGCGCCTGAGAACTGCTTTAATCCTTGAATTAAGCTCTGAAAGGTAAAAAGGTTTGGTGATGTAATCATCAGCCCCCTGGTCAAGTCCAAGGATTCTATCATCCAGAGAGTTCTTTGCTGAAATGATGATGATCGCAGCATTTTTCTGAAGTCTCCTAATCCTGTCGATAAGGGTTAACCCATTTCCATCGGGCAGAGTGATATCCAGCAGGATGATATCATATTCGTAGGAGGCCAGCTTATCTTCAGCCTTGGCATAATTCTCAGCTAACTCACATATATAGGTCTCTTTGGTCAGGTAATTGCTTATTGCGACCAGTAATTCAACCTCGTCTTCAACAATGAGAATTTTCATGGCTCAAATTAGGAGCACAATTCTAAAGCAAATCTAAAGCATTTAGAGTGCCATCCGGTAGAGCCTCATGTAATTGGGATAGAGCCTTTCCTCATAGAGAAAGTAGAGATACCCGTCATTCACCATCAGCTTGGTGATATTCTCAAATTTGGGGATGATGATTTTGTTTGGTGAAAGTGAACCGTTCTTGACATTGATTTCGCGCAATTCAGTAATTCCGTTCCTCAGGAATTCAGTATAAAGTTTGCCGGTAACCTGGTCGTTGTAAAGTCTTTTCTGCCAGCCGTCGATGGTTTGAAAAGTAATGGCGGTTGGGGTATCCGTTGGATTTCCCCTCGGCCCGAAGGTTTCAATGATACCTTGAGGGAAATTGAAAATATAGATTGTATCGCGGACAATCTCAAGAGGGCAGAATATTGGGGAATAATAGGCCATCTTGACAAACCTCTCATCGGCATTGAAAAGGTTGAAGCGGCTTGTGCCCTTCCCATCGGGGGTAATCCGGATAGCCGCCCTCACCCGGTCAACCTTCCTGTATACCTCAGGGGTAGCCCCTACCCAAAACCGGTCAATGGTGGAGTCGGCAAGGCTATAGAAGTAATAGAGCATGGCCTGATCCTCAAAATCATACTGCCTCAGGATCACTTTATTATGGTATAATTCAAGGAACTCCGGAAATGCCGACATAAACCGCTCCTTGCCTGTGGGATACAGCAGCTGAAAATCTGATCCGTCAAAGAAAACCTGGTAGGCGGAATCCGCTGTCAGCAGGTGCAGATTATTGAACGGGTCCCGGTACAGGTTCTCGCCTTTGCGGATCTCTCTCTTGAGAATCCTTTTGCCCATACGATCCATCAGCACAAGCAGCGTCTGTGTACTCCTCTTTCCCGGATGCCCCAACAGCAGGATATGATTGTCATAAAACTCGTAATCGGTCACGTACAGATCCTGTTCATCACTGATGCTCACGGGAGTTTTCTTGCCGGTGATCAGCACCTCGGGTATCTCCTGGACTGAAGGATCGAGCGTGACGTTGAAATCTTCTTTTGGCGGCGTGTTGAAGGTATAATAGCGCCTTGTGTAGCCAATGCACGAGAACACCAGAGTGGCAGGCACAACCGGAACCTTCAGAATATAATTGCCCTCTCCGTTGGTGATGGTCCCGATAAAAGTTTCATTAACATAAATGCTGACCCCCGGAATTGCCAGTTTGGTTTTTGAATCAATCACCTTGCCTTTCAGGACAAATCCGGCATTTCCAGCACCGGAACCTGATCCGGAGCCCAAACACTCAGCCTGTGCCAGGCTAAAAATAATGAGGAGGCTAAAAGCCAGCATCAACTTCATCGGGAATGGTTTCAGGAACATCGGGTTTTGTGAAGGTTAATTTACGCAAATCTGACGCAAACGATTGGTAAACAGTACGCAAAACGGAATAGAATTTATCAATGTGTATATCCGGTGATTAGATGAGTGTTATGAGGGAATAGTGAATAGTGAATGGTGAATGGTTAACTTTAGGGAACCATTTCAGCCTTATTGAACACCCTGATGAATGCAAAAAACATAACCTGGTCACGGATCCCGATATTACTGGTCCTGGCCGTTCTGGCCTCTTCGTGTGAGAAACCCATTACCGGCTCGGTGAGCGGGATAGTGACGATTTATGATCCTGCAGAACCTTCGGTGAAAATTCCGCGCAAAGGTATCCGGGTGTATGTGGTTAATAAGGATTTTGTGCTGGATTCGGCCGATTATGCCAATAACGAAGCCGCAGTGGTGAAATCGGATATCACGGATGAAGCCGGCGGATATTTCATGGAAGATATCCCTGAAGGGAACTATGAGGTAATCCCGGTGCCCGATTCCATTATGTACCGGTTCCAGCCCGAAAGTGACCAGGATACCATGAAATTCAGCATTATTGAGGGATCCATTGACCATCTCGTCGATTTTACGGCCGCCATACCCGGCCCGGCTGACGACGGGTTCCATATCCGGCTCACGGTCATCAACCGTCCCGATGGCGGGCTTGTCACATTTTACCGCCCGATCTTCCTGCACAATATCGTACCCACCTTCAACCCCGTCACGGTGGACGGATACACCCGCTTCAACGAAAACGACCTGACCCTCAACCTCCACTTCGGGACGATATACTCCCTTTATGTGGTCGGCAATAACTTTAAGATCCATGCCATGGACCTGTCGGGGAAATACCTGTTCACCACCTGGATCGAATACGATTTTTTCAATACCCCGGCCTGGTCGCACTGGCAGCTCGACTGGAGCAGCCAAACCATCACCAGGATCCAATAATTCCCTTCCTACCGAAACGAAAAAATCAGGGGGAACCCAAAAGTCACCAGTACCGTCCAGATCGCATAAACAGGCAGCCACCGGGCTATGCTGATCTCAACAGCCCCGTTGCCTGATTCCGGCTTGAGCGACTTGAATAGCTGCCAGGCAACCATCACAAGGTTGATGAGGATAAGCACGTTGCTGCCCAGGACTGCCAGCCGGTTGGGAGTGATTCCCCATGACGAAATCCTGAAAATGATGGCTGACAGGGCGATCAGATTGACCACCACAGTCACCAGCGACAGAAGCAACAGCATCACGCCCGACAAGCGGCTGCCACTGCCATTTGAGGATTCGGCCACGGAAAAGAAAATGATAGCCATCACGCCAACCAACAGCACATTGAATATCAGGAGAAATTCACGATCATTATAAGGATCCTTGCCCGTGATGCCCATGGCCGACAGATAAACCACCAGCATCACCAGCACCAGCGGGGTAAATATCTTTGCGATCACCGGCGACACGTTCCTCACCAGCTGCGGATTGGTCCTGACGATGTGGGTGGCGATCACGGGAGCCGCACCAACACCCCATAAGGCAATCTTGGTGAAATAAAACTCCTCGATCTTCAGATTGATCAGGCTGAACAATCCGATGGTAACGCCCGATAATACAGCCCCGGCAATAAAAATGACCGCCGTAAGAACCACCAGCTCACCGTTGAAACGGAGATAGTCAATTCTCCGGCCGGGCAGCCTGAACTCATCCCCGGTAAAGGTGAATCCCAGCAAAGCCCAGATCATCAGCGGCAGGTGGATACAGGCCAGCAACAGGGTATCACTGGTTTTATCAGCCGGCAGCAGGTTGATATAAACAGACGAAACGGCAACAACTGCCATTAAGGCCGACAGTTTTTTTGCCGGCACCGAGTGCTTCCAAGCGAAGTAAAGGATCATCGCCGGCAGAAATATAAATCCGATATTCCGGGTATAGTAAAACTCCTCATCCCAACCGGCATACTGGGGAATCACTGCGATCAGTCCGGCCAGCAGCGACAACCCCGCCAGGATCAGCCATTCACTTTTGGTGCCCCACATGACATCCTTCGATTCATAATTCAGCCGTTCATGCCATACCCGGGCAGTAATATCACTGCTGATCTCCGGATATACCTGGTCGAATGCCTTCCGGAACTTTAGCTTATTCTCACGATATAATTGTTCGAGCCTCTGAGGATCGGACAGACTCTTCTTAATCTCTTCTATCATAGTTGCTTTTGTGATTTGATCAGTTTTTCCAGTGCATCCAGGTG
>Ga0172369_10003562_pt1 | contig 20423 bp, 17 predicted proteins | sample LakKiv25m_FD_114539 | JGI IMG/M metagenome (GOLD analysis project Ga0172369, IMG submission 114539) | Freshwater microbial communities from Kabuno Bay, South-Kivu, Congo - kab_022012_11.25m | ecosystem: Environmental > Aquatic > Freshwater > Lake | place: Democratic Republic of the Congo...
CGGCCTGACACCCCGGACGAGCGTGATGACCTGTGATCACCCGGAGGGCTCGGACACTGCCGGGGGGGCGGCGCATATACTTATAACCTGCACTAACTACGAGGGAAGTTACTTACAAGACTACAATATTCAGGAACAGTGGTACTACAACAGAGAAAACTATCCTGCGTATTACGTGTTTGACGGCTTGGAAAATCAACTAGTCTTGCTGAATGCATTGACGACGAAAAAGTTCGACCCGACAAGCATAGCCATCGAATCCAGGAAGGTTGATGAGGATGATAACACTTATGTCACCACCATCGGCGGGTACGATCAGAAAGACAAGCGATATTATTGCAAGGCGTTCTACTGGGACGGTAAAGAATGGACACAGCTCAAGATGTCCGGTGCTAAGGGTGAAAATGCGAAGGATGAATGGGCAGAACATCTCCCGGTCGGCTGCAGTCTGGATGTTAAGGAGCAAAAAGGTAAGTTGCAACTTGCTGTTGGCTTCCGCTATTGCAACAACGTTACACGTACCCGGTCGGAAATGAAAAATCGTACGGTCACGCGCTACCGGCAGGAATATCGTTATAATCCCAGGCAATACTACAACAGTTACTACGACACATGGGTTGGCGGCTATGAGTGGGTTGACGTCCCCTATCGGGACACCGAATCATATTATGCCGATGTCAAATATAAGGATCGTGCCGTCGGAAATACCTGGAAAATCTATCGGCTTGATCCGGAGCACCAGCGCCTCTGGTATTCCAAAGAAAGCTGGATGGAATACGATTCGCCGTTCGGAGAAGAACACGAAGAAGGGGAGTAAACACGGCGATCATTTCGCGCGCCCGCCGCGGCGCGCCCGACTCCACACGCCGCTGCGCCCCCGGGGAACTGACATGACCACCCGGACATGACCCTTCCCCCGCACCGGCAAAGCTGGAACCGGACGCGCCGCGCCGGGCGCGCCGTAGTTACGATATACTGATCAATTCCCGTTCCTTCGACCGTTCGAGCTCCCGCAGCAACGCCGCCAGCTTCACCCGCGCGGCCATCACGTAGGTATCGCCGCCGCCGTAGAGGATATACAGGTCGTCCCGGTACAGGTAGCTGCCGCAGGTGAACAGCACGTTGGCCACGCTGTCGGGATAGGGGCCGTCCACCTCGGTCTCCGTCTCCGGCACCATGATGCGGTCGATGCGCGCCTCCACGATGCGCTCGGGCCGGGCGGGGTCGAAATCCTGGAAATTGAAGATGGCGGCGTCCAGGTCGTATTCGCGCCGGCCCCCGTACTGGATGCGCCCGGTGTGAAAGATGACCAGATAGCGCTTGTCCCCCAGCGGGATGGGCACCGAACCCGCCCCCACCCAGTTGTCGCGGCGGCTCGGCTCCGGGGTGGCGCGCAGCACCGTGCCGCAATCCTGCCATACGCCGGTGATCGACTCGCACATCGCCAGGCTCATCGCCCACGTGCCGATAGGACCGATCATGGGCCGGTGCAGCAGCAGATAATGCCCGTCCACCCGCTCGGGAAAAAGCACGGCATCCTTATTGTTTACCTCGTTCAGCGTGCCCTCCAGCGGACCGAGCTTCTCCCAGCAGCGCAGATCGCGTGATTGCGCCAGGCAGACGGCGGCGTTCCAGTCGCCGGGCCGCGCGCCGCGCCTCACCCCGCAATACGCGGCGTAGAACGTGCCCGCTATCTCCGTGATGCGCGGATCCTCCACCCCCAGGTGGTCGCAGCTCTCCGGATGCGATTCCGGCGAGATCACCGGCTCAGAATTGCGCGCCAACACCCGGCCGGTATCCGGGGTGAAGAGCATCAAACCGGTGAAAGAGCGGTTCCAGTCGAAACCGCGGTCGTGCCGCGGGCGAGCGCGGTAGTGGGCGACCACCACCCCGTCGCGGGCGAGCGGATCAGCGAGCGTTCCCTCCCCCAGGAGGCCGGCGATCAGCGGATCGTGCTCCGCGGAACGCGGCATATACACCGCCGCAGTGTTGAAGGTAACACCGTTTTCCCACCAGTACCCGGTGGGGGCGATAATAGGCCGGCCGCCGTGGAGCCGCTCCACCGGCAGGCCCGGATGCGCCGGCAGATTGCCGGCGCGCTGGGTCGTGCACGTCATGACTGCATCACTTTCCGCCACTGTACGGCCATGGAGATGGGGCTTCGCTCTGTTCCGCCCGCATCAACGTGGATTATGTTGTTTCGATTAAAAAATCGGTGATGAAAACCGCGATAATTAATGCTCGATTGCTGCTGAATTGCCGCTGCTGTTATTGCCTTGCCGCGCCGTCCCCGAGGGAGGGTTCGTCTCGCGTGAAAGATCGATAGACGATCATCGATCGTTCACACCATAATGCTTACGCAAAATGACGATTATGTCAAGCCATAACGATCAAATTGTCGATTACTTATTATAGCAATACAACCGCATATTTAGCAAAATATGCGTCAAACTCAATTATTGTTTCAATACATTACATGCCGGAGGATTTTGTGCATTATAACATACAAAAGTAGTAAAACCAGCCTGATGCCGCCATGAAAAATACATCGATGTTTTTTATGCAACAAAAGTGAAATATAGACCTCAATTCCCTTCGGGTAAACCACAACGGATGCCGCCGGCATCCCCGCCGCGACCACGCGGCACTGTCACTGAGGAGGCAGAAAGCATGAAGCATCAACTGGATTCGCTCCACGACCTGTTCGTCATGGAGCTGAAGGATATCTACGACGCGGAGAAGCAGATCGTCGATGCGCTGCCGAAAATGATCGACGCGGTCTCGGCTCCCACGGTAAGGTCGAAATTCGAGCAGCACCTGAAGACCACCGAGCAGCAGGTCGAGCGCCTGCGCGAAGTCTTTCGCAAGCTGGATATGGAGCCGGAGCGCGAGCATTGCGAAGGCATGGCCGGCATCCTGAAGGACGGCGAGAAGGTGCTCGAGATGGAAGGCGATCCCGCCGCCCGGGACGCGGCGCTGATCGCTGCGGCGCAGAAGGTCGAACATTACGAGATCTCCTCCTACGGCACGCTGCGCACCTTCGCGCAGACGATGGGCCATCACGAGATTGCCCGCCTGCTGGAAACCACGCTGGGCGAAAAGAAGACCACTGATAAGATGCTCACCGAAGTAGCCGAGCGCAGCATCAACAGAAAAGCGGCGTAATGGCCGATTGCCCCTCCCCGCGCGAGCGGGGAGGGGCATAGTGATTCAACACAAAGACACAAGGGTACAAAGGCACAAAGAATAAATTTATCTTTGTGCCTTCGAGCCTTCGTGCCTTTGTGTTGAAAAGCTACGCCATCGCTTCTTCGACCATAGCCACCATGTTCTCCAGCGGCACGTCGTCCTGAAGCGTGATGCCGGGTTCGAGGATGTAGCCGCCGCCGGCGCCCATGGTTTCCTTCAGCTTGCGAACCTCGGCGCGCACGTCGGCGGGGGCGCCGTAGGGGAGCAAGTCCTGCGTGCGGATGCCGCCGCAGAAGGTGATGTCCCGGCCAAATTCGCGCTTGAGGTGGTAGATGTCCATCGTCTCCGGCTGAATGGGGTGCAGGATGTCCAGCCCCAGCTCGATCAGGTCGGGGATGATCTGCTCGACACAGCCGCAGGAGTGCAGGAAAAACTGCCGGTCGTGTTTTTTCGCCAGCTCGATCATCCGCTTCAGTCGCGGCTTGATCAGCGCGCGCCAGTCCGCCGGGTTCATCAGCAGCGACCGCTGCGAGCCGTAATCGTCGCTGAGGCAGCAGCAGTCGAATTCGCCCAGCGCGAACATCGCCTCCATGGTCCGCAGGATATTGTCGGTCAGCGCTTCCAGCAGCTCCTCCACGAAAGGCCGGTTCTCCGCCAGGTCGTAGAGCAGCTCCTCCATGCTGCGCATGAAGGTGGCGCGCTCCCACAGCGCCCCCACCCACAGGCCGGTGTAGTGCCCGGCATTCGCCGCGCACCACTCCGCCAGCCCGTCGAAGCGCCCGGGCGCGCGCGGGTCGGGGAAGGTGTAGCGCGACAGGTTGGCCTCCGGCAGCGCGTAAACCAGCGGCGCGCCGCGGTCGATGTAATTGGTGGACCATACCACGCCGAACTCGTCCGTCACCGTCGGCCCGAACACGTCCGGGTCGGCATACAGCGGCTTGGGCGACGCCGGCCCGCTGGTGCGGATGGGCATCTTCATCGCCTCGTTCACCTCCCCCACCCCGAAATACCCGCACACCCGCTTCGCCGCCGGCGGCGAGAACATGAAGTTGTACGGCACCCTCCCCGTCTCCCGATGGGCCAGCGTGGCCTTGATCCACTCTTTGTTCGTCACCCTGGTTACCTCACGTTTCCGCACTCAAGATCATATTCTTACTCATACTATTTCTCTTACTATTTCTCCTTCACCCTTCCATATCCGGGTAGGCTTGGGAAAAGGACGTATATAGTTACCGTTACTTTAGCCCATGCGAACGCATTTCCAACCGCGCCACCGGCGCCATCAGCTCTGCCCATTACCACCCCCTCATTCCGCCCTCCCCATCTTCTCGATGGTCACCGCCGCGTCTTCCAGCATGGTATGCGCGCCGTAGGCCAGCATGGCAGCGGACAGGAAAGGGACGAGCCACCAGAGGAAAGCCGCAAGGGTGAATATGTCTCCCAAGCCTTCGTGATTCAACAGCACGATCAGCACTACCGGTGGATTGAAGCTGGTCCAACTGAAGATGATCAGCGTCGGAAGCAGGATACCGGTGGCCAGTATCATGTAAATCGAGACGAGGATATTCCTACCCAGGCATCCGAACATAACCCGGTCCTGAAGCAGTCCGCTTCGATCCGACCCCAGGGAAATGATGAAAACGATAGTAAAAATTGAAAACTGGAACGGCAGGATCATGAACAGCATGAACAGCGTAGAGAACCACGCCGCCGGCACGGCGGCATACAGGCGGCGGTAGCGCGCGGTGTAATGCAGACCGGCCGCTCCGTAATAGACGGCCAGCCCCAGCACGAAGCACTGCGAGCCAAACAGCTCCCAGGGCGAAACGCCGCCGAGAACGAACGCCACCGCCAGCACCGGCAACGTGCAGACCACCACCACCATGAAGAATGCCAGGCAGGCGACGAGCTTGCCCCAGGCGATCTCCATGCCGGTCAGCCGGGTGAGGACCTGGTTTTCCAGGGTCTGCTGCTGGTACTCACGCGCGATCAGCCCTCCGGCCAGCAACGGCGCCAGCAGCACCGCCAGCCCCGCCTGCAGCAGCACGATCACCGTGAACAGGCTCCGCCCCAGCCGCACCATCACCTCAGGGGACGGAGCTGAACCGGTCATCCGCAACTGCAGGGTGAGCAGTCCAAACAGGATGGCCAGCCCCGTGCACAGGAACAGCGCGACCGGCGCGCGATTCCCCCGCATCAGCGAGCGCATCTCCCACCGCGCCACCGGCAGCACGCCCTGCTCCAGCCGCTCCCATGCTGTCCGCCAGTAGTTTAACATGCCCTATTATTCCAGCCGCGGCTCCCGTTTGCGCTCACTTGTGATAAGTGGGAAACGCCATGCGCTATCTTTTACGATAAATATCTCGCCGATGTCCCACGCGAATGACGAGTACCAATAACTCCTCATCGCGAAGCGCATAAATAACTCTGTAATCACCGACTCGGATACGGAAGGTATCAGACAGTCCCTTGATAGGTTCAAAACCATGCGGACGGGGTATTTCTGCCAGCGCGTCGATAGCTTCCGCGATTCTTTGCTGTATTAGCGCCGGTAGTTTGAGGAGTTGCTTGCGAGCCGAATTTGTGACAATAATGCTATACGGCATGGCTTACCCGCTCTCCTCACGCGCGGCTCGCATTTCGGCTTTCACCTGTTCCCAGGTAACGCCGCCATGCAAAGCATAGTCCGCCAGCGCCTCTTTGGCCGCTGCCGTATCGAGCTGATCCTCCAGCGCCTCCAGCAACCGCACGTCCTCGATGGGCACCACCGCCGCCAGGTCTTTGCCGCGGCGGGTCAGCACGACGCGCTCTTTCCCGTAAGCCGCGCGATTAATCACATCCGAGAACTGTTCTCTTGCCGCCACCGTTGAAATCTTTGTCATGTAACACTCCCTGATCTTCAGCAATTATGCCCTGCTTAAATGTACGTTTGAGCATAATTTTTGTCAATACATTCCAATAACCCGGCCGAACGAACGAATGATCAGTAGTAGTGAGTGGTGAATGGTGAATAGTGAATGGTGAATGACCGATAACCGAAAAGCAGGCAAGCTTTCCAGTTATCGGTCATTCACCATTCACCATTCACCACTCACCATTCACTTATTCCCGCGGCCCAAGTTGCCGCTCCGCGCCGGCGAGGATCAGCCGGATGAAGAGGAAAAGGAAACCGCTGGGCAGCAGCAGCATCGCCCACCAGTAGTCCTCCACGCCCTGCCAGAACATCGCTCCCAGCGCAATGCCCGGGCTGAAAAGCATCGGCAGCACCAGCGCGCTGGCGGTCCACAGTGGGCAGAGCACGCCGATGAATATGAACAGCGCCAGGCCGAGGAGCAGCGTCGAGCAGCTTCGCTGGCCGCTGCCCATCAGTTCCCGCCAGGATTGCGCGAGCGCCCCTGCCAATGGGATAACCGCCAGCGCGGGGCAGAGGACGGCGACGAGGAGCACCGCGCCCAGATAGGTCAATATGACGGCGACGCGCTGATGCCGGAACCGCGCGGAGCAGTAAATACCTACCGCCCCGATTCCGGCGGCGGTGGCCAGCAGCAGCAGTTGCGAACCGGCCAGCTCCCATGGCGCCACCCCGCCATACAGGAAGACGATGGACAGCACCGGCAGCGCGCACAGCAGCAGCACGGCGACAAAGCCGGAGGCGCCGAACAGCTTGCCGGTGACTATCTCCAGCGCGGAGAGGCGGGTAAGCAGCAGCGCCTCCAGCGTGCCCCGCCGCCGTTCCCCGCCGATCGTTCCCGCGGTGAGCAGCGGCATCAGCAGCAAGATCAACCCCGCCTCAAGCAGCGTGAGCGCGCGGAACGCCTGGCGCCCCACCCTCGCCATCGCTTCGTTCAACTGCTGCGCCGTGTCATACCGGCTCGCTTGCGATTGGAACGCGGCCTCCAGCACGAACAATCCGATGGCGCAGATGGCCGCCGTGCAGATGAACAGCACCAACTGCGCCCGCCACCCCCGCATCAGCGAGCGCAGCTCCCATAGCGCGACGATCTTCACCGCCTCGCGAAACCGCAAAGTCTGCTCGCGCATGGCGGCGAAGGTCATGGGAAGGCGCCTCCCGGCCAGCGGTGGCGAATGGCTCGCTCGGCCGCCGCCAGCATAAAGCGAGTACTTACAAGCAGCAGCACAGCTGATAATGATAAAACGAGAATATCAAGGAGATCATCCGCTTGATCAGAATCAAAGTAGAACATACTGAATGGCGTTACCAGATTCACAATAGCCAGAAACCACATCATCGAGCGCCAGTAGGTCAGTATTACCAGCAGGGGGATGCCGAAAAGATAGGCCATGACTGCCAGCATCGGCGTGATCCCATTATTGGCTCGCTGCAGCGCCTGCCTAATAATCATGAACAGGCGAAATAGCAGGGGTAAAATAAAGAGCGGTATGGTAAAGATGATCCAAGCCAGCGTTGTCAGATAGGTCAAGGCAATGGCGATGATATCATTTCGGCATAAAGCGGACCAGTAGATGCCCGTGGCTCCGCAACAGGCAGCAACAACGAATAATAGCGCCTGCATGCTCAGGATCTCCCAGGGTGAGACACCCCCGAAAATGAAGGCCACCGCGACGACCGGCAGCGCGCAGAGCATGGCAATCCCCTCCAGCGCCAGCGCCGCGAGGAGCTTGTCGGTGATGATATGTCTAAGTGACAGGCGGCTTAACAGGAGCGCCTCCATGGATTGCCGGTGACATTCTCGTGCAATCGCTCCCCCGGTCAACGCCGGCGTCAGCACTAGAATAAACAGCACTTCCAGCACCATCATCCAGCGAAACAGGTTATAACCCAGCCGCGCATACTCTTCGTCAGTGAAGCTGGCGCCGTGACGCAGCCCTAACACCAGCAGAAGCACTCCACACCCCACCGCCAGCCCCGCGCTGGCGAACAACATCCATGGCACGCGCCGATTCCGCATCAGTGCGCGCATCTCCCTGCGCAGGATGGGGTGTTCACGCAGCCCGAGCCGGCCCGCCGACATATTGATCCTGATATGCATGGTCAATCCTATTCGCCTTCGTTAGCCGATATTCCTCGAAGCGGTTTGTCATCCGGCTGCCCTTCCGGCCAGCGGCGGTCAAGTTCATCGGCGGCAAAAGTCAGCAGCAGGTGGCCGGCGAAGAGCAGCAGAAAAATAGATGGCAGAGGCACTACCCAGACCAGCCACCCGCTGGTCGCCACTTTGCCGACCAGGAACCAGAAGGTCGCGAAAGGCGAGATGCCGCAAAGCAAATCCCATCGCCCTTGCTCCAGACCGCTGAAAAACAATCCCAAGAGGAGCAGCAACGACAATACTGAAAGGATAAGGGTGGATGCTATCTGCAGGCAAGATCCTTTTTCCTCGCCATGCAGCTCCATACGGCGCATATACCAGGCAGTAGGGAGGATGACCGTCAACAGCGGAATGACGATGCCCAGCCACACCAGCGACATGAAAAACGTGATGATGGTGGCGGAGATGCTGTTGCGGTTCGACGCGGAATAAAAGCACCCCATCGCGCCGGAACAACAGGCGATCGTGAGCAGCAGCAGTTTGCCGAACACGATCTCCGGCAGCGATACCCCGCCCAGCAGGGAAGTGATGACGAGCACCGGCGCCAGGCAAAGCAACACCATCGCGAAGAATCCGAGCGAGGTGACCAGCTTACCAGCGAGGATCTCCCATGCGGACAGGCGCGTCAGGATCAGGCTCTCGATGGTCTGCCGTTCATATTCGCGCGAGATGACGCCGGCGGTGAGCAACGGCGCCAGCAACAGCACGATCACCCCTTCGAGCGACAACATGACACGATAGTAGCCGCGTCCGATTTGTGCGAACTGCTCCACGCTGCCCGCACCTTGAACGCCCGAGGAGAGCAGCATAAGGCCGATCATTACGGCCGCCGCGGTGCAGACGAACAGCGTCGCCGGCGCTCTGTTCCCGCGCATGAACGAGCGCATTTCCCACAGGGCGACAGTTCGCACTGCCTCGCGAGTCCGGATGCTCCGTTCCCGCCTGGCGTCTATCTGCACCGAGTGAGCGAATCCGAACTGCATTCTCACCCTCTCCATAAATCGGCAATGCACTATTCACGACCTGACCCAGCGAGCCATAAATAGAGATTTCAGGGGGTGAAGCTTACCCCATTCTTCCAATCATCCATCCATCCATTCTTCCAATTCAATCCGGTACTTCTCTGTCCCGGATCAACGCCGCCGCCTCATTCAACAGGAAGCGCGCGGAGAGCAGCATGGCGGCGGTCCCGACGAGCAGTGAATACCACCAGTAATCGGCAAACCACGCGAACGGCGAGTCAGACAATCCGGGCAGCGCCAGTCCGGCCAGCCCGAGCGCGGGATCGGCGGAGAGCGCGGTGAAGAGCCAGAATACTTCAGGAACGGGGAATATTAGCACCGCGCCGGCGATCGCGATGAGGACCAGGAAGACGGTGGCGCTGCGCAGCCGCCCGAAGAAGGGCTGGGCGGTCATCGCGCGGGCGATGAACGGCAGGATGGGCAGCACCGCGCTGCACGCCAGCATCAGCAGCAGGGAAAGCACGGCGGCCACCCGCGCGTCGCGGCAGCGGGCGGACATGAACAGCCCGAAGGCGCCCGCGCAGAGGGCGACGGACAACAGCAGGAGCTGCGACAGCACTACCTCCGGCAGCGACACCCCGCCCACCAGCGCGTCGGTGGCCATAATGGGAATTGTGCAGCAGAGGGCGACGGCGATGAAGCCGGCGGCGGCGATGAGCTTGCCGGCGGCGATATCCATGCCGGTCAGCCGGGTGAGGAGCAGCCCTTCGATGGTATACCGCTTATATTCCCAGGCGACCATCCCGGCGGTGAGCAGCGGCGCCAGCAGCACCACGATCGCCGCTTCCAGCAGCACCACCGCGTGGAAGGTGGCCTTACCCGCCCGCACCGTCTCCTCGAGGGTGCCGCCATGCCGAATCACCGGCGAGAAGAAAAGCAGCGCCAGGTTGACCGCGATGGCCAGTGTCGTGCCGAGGAACAACGCCTGCGGCGCCCGCGCCCCGCGCATGAACCCGCGCATCTCGCGCAGCGCCACAATACGCAGCCGCTCCCAGCGCAGCCACAGCCCCTCGCGCCGCAGTTCCCTGGGCATCCACACCCCCAGCTCGTCATCCCAGCGATAGGTGGTCATCAGCGAATAATTCTATTCGCCCCGCTCAACCGATTCTCCTATCAACTGCCTGCCCGTTCATGCCTATAAACTCGTGAAGAAAATAAAGTCTCTGTGCCTCTGAGTCTCTGTGTCTCTGTGGTGAACTCGCCAACGTCGTTATTACGAGTGGGGACTTGTATCTGTATTACAAGCAATCACCGTTTCCCCCACCCCGGTGTCCCGGCGGGGGCGGGTTGGGCGAGCAGGTCGGCGCGGTCCCTGGCGGCCCAGGTTTTGACAGCGGCGGCGAGAACCGGATTGCCGCTGTGGAGGAAGGCAATGGCCATTTCCGCGTTGTTATATTTATTCAGCGCGTCGGTCAACAATGGCAGAGCATCGTCCTTGCCCCGGCGGATGAAATAGGCGTAGGCGCCTGCCGCCATCTCCATGTTGTTGTCCGCCAGGCCGGCGAGCAGCGCTTCCTCCGCGCGGTCATCCTTCAGCATGCCAAGCGAGCGAGCCACCGCGCGGCGCACGTCGCCATCGCTGTCGTTCAGCGCGGCCAGCAGCGGCTCCACCGCCTTCACCGTGCCCAGCAAGCCCAGCGACAGCGCAACTTCCGCGCGCACGGCGGCGTAATCGTCGCCCAGCGCCCCGGTCAGCGGCTCCAGCGCGGCGGCGGCGTATTGCGGCTTGCCGAGGGCGAACGCCGCGGCCTTGCGCGCTTCCCACGCGGTGTCCTCCAGCAACACGAGCAGCGGCGCGACGGCCTCTGCGTCGGTAAAGGCGGCCAGCGCCCGCGCGGCTTCCGCGCGGACTTCGGCATTGGCGTGTTCAAGCGTCTTCACCAGCACCGGCACGGCGCGGGCGTCCTTCAGCGCGAACAGCGCGCGGGATGCTTCCACTCGCATAGGCGGGTCGCCGGTCTCCAGCGCCGCCAGCAGGCCTTCCACCGCCTGCGCGTCGCCCAGCGCGGCCAGCGCGCGGGCGGCTTCCGTCCGCACGTTGCCGTCGCCGTCCTTCAGCACGGGGATGAGCGCGGGCACGACCTGCTGATCTTTTATCCCACGCAAGGCGATAACTGCTTCGCGACGCACCCGCCCGTCACCATCCTTGAGCGCGGCGAGCAGCGGCTCCATCGCATCGCCTCCCTTCGCCCGCTTTGCCAGCAATGGGACCGCCGCCATGCGCACGGTGGGGTCGGGATCTTTCAATGCCGCCAGGAGCGCGTCGTCAACGCGCGCGTCCGTTATGGCGGCCAGCGCGCGCGCCGCTTCCACTCGCACGCGGGGGTCCTTGTCCTGCTGCATTTCGAGCAGCGCGTCCGCCGCCTTCGGATCGGCGATTACGCCCAGCGCCTGCACGGCGCGGGCACGCTGGAGGGGATCATCCAGCACCAGTTTGAACCGGCCGCCCGGCGTGATGGCGCCGAGCAGCGTATCGCGCGCCGGCAATCCGATCTTCTCCAGCGCCTCCAGTGCCGCAAGACGCACGCCGGCGTCGGCGTCTTCCAGCATCGCCGCCAGCGGCTCGAGCACCGCCCGATCCTTCATGCCGCCGAGCGAAGTAATCGCGCGGGCGCGCATGCCGGCGTCCTCGTGCTCGAGGGCGCTCAGCAGCGCCTCGCGCGCCGGCGCGCCGATTTTTGCCAGCGCGTCGATGGCCGCCAGCCGCACATCGGGGGTGGCGGAGCGCAGCGCCTTCTTCAGGTCGGGAATGGCCGCCGGAGCCTTGATCGTGCCCAGCGCGATGATGATCTTGACCTGCGTGGTGTCCACTTCCAGCCACAGCGTCTCCAGCAGCGGCGGCACCGCGGGCGGGCCGAGCTGCGCCAGCGCTTCGATGGCCTCCAGCCGCAGTCCCACGTCGGCGTGGCGCAACGCCGCGAGCAGCGCGTCGATGGCGCGCGGATCGCCGATGATGCCCAGCGACTTTGCCGCCTCGCGGTGGGCGGCAATATCGGCGTCGGAAAGCAGCTTCACCAGCGGGTCCACCGCCCGCTTATCCTTCAGCTCCGCCAGCGCGGCGGCGCACGCCACCCGCACCGGGGCGGAAGCGTCGGCCAGATGCACGACCAGGTCGTCATACGCCTTCGTATCCTTCAACGGCGCCAGCGCCTTAGCCGCCTCCACGCGCACGTTCACGTCCACGTCGCCCAGCGAAACGAGCAGGAACTCGACCTGCCCTTCGCGGGCCAGCAGCGCGCGGGCGAGCACCGCCTCCCGGCGGATGCCGGCGTCTCCGTCCTTCTGCAGCGCGGGCAGCGGCTCCAGCAGGCGCGCGTCCTGCAGCGGCTTGAGGGCAACCAACGCCCCGCGGCGCACCTCCACATCAGCGTCCGGCAGCGCCTCCAGCAGCGGTTCGGCGGTGGCCGGATGGGTGATGGCCGCCAGCGCCGCCACCGTTTCGCGGCGGATGCCCACATCGGCATCTTTCAACAGCGGCGCGAAGGCGGGAACCAGGCGCGGATCTTTCTGCAGCGCCAGCGCGCGCAGCGCGCCGCGGCGCGCCTCGGTGTCGGCGTCCTTCAGCGCGGCGGTGAGCGGCGGGGTGACCAGCGGAAGGGCGCCCTTCACGTCGCCGATCAGCGCCAGCGCCGCCACCGCTTCGCGCCGGATGCCGGCGTCCTCGTCCCCCAGCAGCGCGCTGATGGGCGCGGCCAGCTTCGGCTCGCGGAATGGCTTCAGCGCCAGCAGCGCGCCGCGGCGCACCTCGACGTCGGCATCCCGCAGCGCGGACTCCAGCGGCGGTACGATCTCCGGCGCCTTGCCGAAGGTTGCCAGCGCGGCCACCGCCTCGCGGCGGTTCGCCGGTTCGGGGTCCTTCGCCAGCGCCTCGCCGAACGGGGGAATGTCCGTTGCCGGCTTTTCTTTCTTCGCCTTCAGCGCCAGCAGCGCCTCGCGGCGCACGGCGGCGTCCGCGTCGGCCTTCAGCGCGCCGAGCAGCAGCGCCTCCGTCCCCGGCGCGTTCATGGAGACCAGCGCCAGCAGCGCGTCCTTGCGCACTGCTGGGTCGGCGTCCTTGCAGGCAGCCGTCAGCGCCTCGACCACGCCCTCCTGCCCGCACGCCTTCAGCGCGTTCACCGCTTCACGGCGGACCCCGGCATCCTTATCCTTCAATGCCGCGGACAGCGGTGGGATGACGCGCAGGTCCTTGATGCCGCCCATCGCTTTTACCGCCTCGCGCCGGACATCAGCGTCTTCGTCGGCCGCGGCCTGTGTCAGTGGCGCAATAGACACCGCGTTCTGGAATATGCCCAGCGCCAGCACTACCTCGCGGCGCACGGATGCGTCCTCATCCTTCAGCGCGCCCTTCAGCCACGGCACGCACATGATATTGTTGATCGCCCCCAGCGCCCGCGCCATCTCCACCCGCACCGTCGCTTCGGTATCTTTGCGTATAGCCTTCCCCAGCTCGGTGATGGCGCCCGTGTCGCCGATGGCGCCCAGCGCCTTCACCACGGCAACGCGCACCGGCGGCTCCGCGTCGGAAAGCGCGGCGGACAGCGGCGCCACCGCGCGAGCGATTTTCAGCTCGCCCAGCCGCACGGCGGCCTTCTCCCGCGCGGCGGCGTCGGGGTCCTTCAATTGCGCCACGCACGCGTCCGCCTCCTCGCCCGGCGTCAGCGCCCGCGCGGTCAACGATATGCACAGCGCCGCCAGCAGCACAAACAGCACGCGCCCTGTCCAGCTCATCTTTCGCATGGAATCTCCAATTCAGTCGGTGTTGCGGGGTTAGACACCGAACGCAGTGATTTGGTCTTTTCGCCGCTTAAGGAAATGGTCCTTTCCTGTCGGATCGATGATAACAATATAAAATAATTAAGAGTGGGCAGGAGTTCTGCTCCTTTAGTTGAATGACTGAACAATAGCTCATATTGCATAGCTGGATATGTTCGAGCTGAAAGGAGTGATGTATGAAGAGATTGGTTTATCTGACGGCAATCGTTATGTTTGCTGCGATTACCTTTGCACAAGGACCGGGCGATTTGAAGAATGGGGAACGACCGTTTTCAGGCGAAAACGTTAAAGTTATCGCTGGAAACAACTGGAATGGATACTTAAGTCGTTATTATAACGATACAATATCTGTTAAATCAATACCATATGATGGCTTTGTTGTTCTTGGTGAAGCTCGCTGGTCGACATTTGATATCCGAGGATGGGATAAATTTATCGCACTGGTCGGCATCGATGACAATAGGGTGGGAAGCTCCGCCACATTAACAGTAGAGGTTGATGGAAATCTGGTAACGCGAGTCACTGTCCGGCATGGTGATAAGCCCGTGTTGCTCGAAATACCGCTGACCACATCCAGTGCATTGACATTACGATGGACCGATCAGATGGTATTAATCACCCCGCGCATGGTTAAAGGCGATCCCACACCACTCTTCACCTGCCAGCAATGCGGCGCAACGTTTTCCACACAAAAAGCGCTAGCGGATCATATCAACGCGAGCCATGCAGGAAGAGGGGCGGTAATCGGCGGAGTGAATATCCAACAGCCTGCCACCTTTGTCACCGACCCAAAGGATCTGGCGCAACTGGCCACCGCCCTCCGTGCGCGTGTAGACGGCAAGCCCGAGCTGAAAGCAAAGTTGGCGGACGGCTTTATGGCGGTAATGACCTTCAGCCTGATCGACATCCCCTCTCCTTCCGTCGCGCAGAACGTTGCGGAAGACCTTTCGACGAAGCTCATCAACGCCGATTTTCAGCTTGTTGAGCGCGGGCAGCTCGACAAAGCGCTAAAGGAGTTGAATATCCAGGATTCATCGCTCATCGACCAGGCTACCGCGCAGAAGCTCGGGCAGATCACCGGGTGCAACTTCATCCTGGTGGGCAGCGTATCCGACCGCGGCCAGTTCATCGTAATCAACGCCCGCATTCTGGAGACAGCCACCGGCAAGGCGATGGCCGCCGAGAGCGTCGAATGCCGCAAGATCCCCATCCAGCGCTGACAGGAGGTGCATTATAACAACACGAACCGTATTTCTGATCCTTGCCGTCTTGCTGGCGCTGTTGCCGGAGGGCGTTTATGCGCGAGATAAGATCTGGCTTTACCCGGTAACCGCCATGGCGACCGGCGACAAAGACGCCGCCTTGGACGCAGCCATAGCTGACGGCAAGCGGCAGGCCGTGTGCCGGGCGGCGGAGGCGTGGGTGAGCCGAGATTGCCAGGACGCCAGCGAGCAGGCATTACAGGAATTTATCTACGCACATCCCGAAGCGTTAATCGACGGCTGCAAACTCCTCAAGCAGAGTTATGCCGGCGGAACTGCCGAGGTGAAAGTCGAGGTGAAGGTGAATGCCGCCGCCCTGCGCCAGGCCGTCAATAATATGGCGCTGCGCTTGAACGTCACCGGCAAGCCCCGGGTGCTGGTCGCCATCACACAGCTTGCCACCGGCGATGACCCGCTGCAGGCCGACCAGCAGATCGCCAACTCCCTGTTCGAGCGTGGCTTCATCCTTGTCGATGCCCGACAGGCGGAGGAGGCGAAGTACCGCGACGTGATCCGCCTGCTGCGCGAGCGAAAATTCAAGGAAGCGGACGCGCTGGCATTGCAGACTATCGCCGACGTAGTGGTAGTAGGCACGGTGCGCGCCCGACTCAACGATGAAGCAGCGGCGCTCGATACGGATATCATCGTTTACGGTTGTGAGGCGTGGGTTGACGCCGACGCTATCAGCACCGACACCGGCCATGTGATCGCCACCGCCCGCGGTGCCACCACGAAAGCGATTGTCGGTTTTCGTAAAAACAATGTCATCGCCGATGCGGTCAACGCTGCCGCGGCTGCCTGGTCCGCGCAGGCCTTGCCTGCCTTGATCATGCACGTCGTCGATCCAGCGAAAACTTACACGCTGCGGGTGACGAAATGCAGTGCCGCCGATTCCGAAAAGATCGCCGACCAGCTTCTCGCCCTACCCTACACCCGCGCCGTTCACCTGCAATCTCTCGACGCGAAGATGGCTGAGTTCGCGGTGGAATACTTGGGCGACACGAACGCGCTGGTGACTGACCTGAACGGGCTGAAGAGGCCGGAGGTGAAGGTGATTGAACTCGAAGGAGTAGTGATTCGAGGAGAGAGGCAATGAAAATCATTATTGCTACAGTCACCCGCTTATTGGAGACCACCACCGATAAGGTGGTTGCCGCGAGAGGGTGGAATGCGGAAGATTGCCACCCCAGCGATAACAACTGATCGTTTTAGCTGATCGTAATAAAAGGAGAACTACAATGAATAGAGGCGCGTGCATAGTTTATGTCTGTGCTCTCCTCGTCGTGCTTAGTGTATCTATCGTATTCGCACAAGGGCAGACGATGTCGCTGAACTTGTTGAAGCCACGCAGTGGGGTCTTCACATTAATCAGCGATGCGATGCTCTGTGGAGAGGAGCAAGCGAATGCATTTACTCTTGAACGTTCACACCCCGGAGTAACGGAGTTTAGCATTAATAAGCAGTATGACTTCTTTATTTGCACCATTGGCATGGATGATTGCGCGGATACCGGTGCTGGAAGTGACGTAGCGATATTATTGGATGGCGAAGATGCTTTTAAAACTGATGTTTTTGCGTTAAAAGTCGGAGTTCCTGTAAAACTGAATGTCAGTTCGGCTACACGTATGACCCTATACATAGGAGGAAACCAAGCCAGGAATCAGCGAGTATTATTCATTAACCCACAACTGATAAAAGGCACGCCTCCTGCTATCCTGCCGCGAACTATGCAGCCGGCGATATCAATCCCAATCACAGTCCCGCAGGCAGCTACCTTTGTTGTCGATCCTAATGACCTAGATAAGCTGGCGATGGCTCTCCGTAAACAAGTCGATGAAGATCTCGACTTAAAGACCCGCTTGCAAGATGGCAGAATGGCGGTCGCAACGTTCAAGTTAGTGGATATTCTTTCCGATTCAGTTGCCATCAATGCTGCCGAGGATCTGACGACGTCGCTGGTGAAGAATAAATTCAAAACCATCGAGCGGGGACAACTCGATAAGGTGCTGATGGAATTGAAGATTCAGGACAGTGCGCTCATCGATCCGGTGACCGCGCAGAAGATTGGCCAGGTGACCGGGTGTAAGTTCATTATTGTAGGAAGCATCTCCGACCGTGGCCAGTTTGGCATTATCATCAACGCGCGCATCCTGGACACGGCGACCGGTGACACACTTGCCGCCGAACGAGTGGAGTGCCGAAAGATCGATATCAAACGGTAACAGCGAAGCGCAGATTTAAAGTATGAGTATGAGTTAATCCGCAGCGCCAGCATCGCGCAGATAGGCGGCAACCTCAACGCGGCCTTCCTTCACCGCCATACGCAGCGGGGTAGCGCCTTCACGGTCGCTGGCCTGCAGCTCCGCGCCGTGCCGCAGCAGCAGGGCGGCCACTTCTTTTTGCCCCCAGCCGGCGGCGTAGTGCAGCGGCGTTTGCCCATCGCCCGCGCGGGCGTGCACGTCTGCTCCGTGCGCCAGCAGATAGCCCACCACCGGCAGCGAGCCGTACCAGGCGGCGTAATGCAGCGGCGTCTCATCGTCGTCGTCGCGGGCATTAATCTCCGCGCCGTGGGCGACCAGCTCCGCCAGTACCAGGGTAGAATCGGCCTCTACCGCCCGGTGCAGCGGAGTGCGCCCGGTGCTGGTCTGCGCCATCACGCTGGCGCCGCGCGCCAGCAACGCCTTCACCACCCCGGCGTGCCCCACCCACGACGCGGCATGCAGCGGAGTATTTCCATGCAGGTTTTTCGCATTCACATCCGCGCCGTGCGCCAGCAGCACTCCGACCGCGTTCGTCTGCCCCTTGCGCGCCGCCCAATGCAACGCGGTATCGTCTTCAGCGTCGCGGGCGGCGATGTCGGCGCGGTGCGCCAACAGCTCCGCCACCATGCGGGATTGGCCCCACCCCGCGGCATAATGCAGCGGCGTGTGCCTGGCGGCGGTGCGCGAGTTCACCTCCGCGCCGCAACCCAGCAACAGCCGCGCGATTTCCATCCGCCCCCAACTGGCCGCCCAGTGCAGCGGGGTGGAGCCGAAATCGTTCCGCGCCGCAACATCCGCCCCGCGGGCGATGAGCATCTTGATCAATTCGAGGTGACCGCCGGACGACGCCATGTGCAGCGGCGTGTTGCCCCGCTGGCCATGAACATTCGCCAGCTTCGGGTCGGCGCCCAGCAGCTTTTTTGTCCGGGCCAGGTCGCCGGCCTCGACAGCCGCGAGCAGGGCGGCGGTGCGATCTTCAGCAAGCAGGGATTGCGGCATGGCGGCTACCTTTTTGACGGTGTTGATACAGTATACCATGATAGAGTTCGTAGTAGCGTCGCAAGACGCGTCATTGATAGATAAGCTTACCTGTCAACGACGCGTCTTGCGATGCTACTACGAACTCTATCATGGTATACTTTCCAGCGAAAGGCAGGTTGCCATGGGGGCATTGATCGAGATCAAAGAGGTGGACCGCCGGTTTTACGACGAGCGGTTGCGCGATTTTTTACCCGACCGGCTCATCGACGTGCACGCCCACGTCTGGCGAGCGGCGGATTATCCCTCCGGCCGGGCACTGGGAGACGCGCGCACGGTCACCTGGCCGAGTAAGGTGGCGGCGGACAATCCCATCGAGGACTTGCTGGAGAGCTACCGGCTGATGCTGCCGGGCAAGCAGGTCACACCGCTGATATTTTCCTCGCTGCCGGACGGAAACCTGGACGTTATCAACGCCTACGCCGCGGAGGCGTCCCGGCGGGCGAGCGTGCCGGCGCTGATCTTTTCCGATCCGGCCTGGAGCGCGGAGGAACTGGAACGCCGCATCCGCGCGGGCGGCTTCCTGGGCGTAAAGAGCTACCTGACGCTGGCGCCCGCCTACCTGCCGGTCAAAGAGATCCGCATTTACGATTACTTCCCGCCGTGCCAGCTCGAAGTGATGAACCGACGCGGCTGGATCGTGATGCTGCATATCCCGCGCGACGGCCGATTGCGCGACCCGGTCAACCTGGCGCAGATGCTGGAGATCGAGCGGAATTACCCGAATATCAAGTTGATCATCGCCCACGTGGGCCGCGCCTACTGCAACCACGACGTGGGGAACGCCTTCGAAGTGCTCGCGAAGTCGAAGAGCATGTTTTTCGACTTCAGCGCCAACACCAATGACTGGGTGTTCGAGCAGCTTCTCCGCGCCGTGGGGCCGCGGCGCGTGCTTTTCGGCGCCGACATGCCCATCCTCCGCATGCGCATGCGCCGCGTCACCGAAGGCGACCACTACGTGAACCTGGCGCCGAAGGGCCTGTACGGCGACGTTTCCGGCGATAAAAACATGGGCGAAGTGGAGGGCGAGGAGGCGGAGAAGCTCACCTTCTTCCTGTATGAGGAGATCGACGCCTTCCGGCGGGCGGCGGAACGGGTGGGCTTGAGCCGCGACGACGTTGAGGACGTGTTTTATAACAATGCGAAGGCGGTGATCGAAACAGTGGGGGGTTAACAAGTTTATCATTCGCCGTAGTCTGCCCCCCGGTGATAAACCATGCCTACAGAACGAAATAAATTCGGATTAGCGCGTTATATACCAGAAGAAACAAAACGTCAACTCCGCCAGGAGGCGTCTTTCGGTTGTGCCTGTTGTGGAATCGGGATTGCATGTTACGAGCATATTGAACCTGAGTTTAACGAAGCTAAAGAGCATGACCCCCAATGCATGGCTTACTTATGCGGGAACTGCCATGATAAGGTCACCCGTGGCATCTGGTCTAAGGAGCGCATTTGGGATGCAAAGGAGCGACCATGGTGTCGAGAGCATGGGAAGCCTTATGATGCATTTGATATTGGAGGATCGGAAATATCTATCTGGCTTGGCCCAAACAGAATATCAAATATCCCAATCATTATTCAAGTTATCGATGAAACACTCCTCCGTATTGATCAACCGGAGGCTGAGGGTGGCCCATTTCGGATTTTCGGACATTTCTATGATGCCAACGAAAAGTTATTATTTACAATAGCAGGACTTTCGCTCAACAGCCAACCGCTGGGATGCCCGGTTGGCGTAGTTGTTCCGTGAGATAGTCATCCCATTGGCTATTTTTAGCCTTGTACAATGTGAGTCCGAGTTCCTGGGCATGC
>Ga0172369_10003568_pt1 | contig 20404 bp, 15 predicted proteins | sample LakKiv25m_FD_114539 | JGI IMG/M metagenome (GOLD analysis project Ga0172369, IMG submission 114539) | Freshwater microbial communities from Kabuno Bay, South-Kivu, Congo - kab_022012_11.25m | ecosystem: Environmental > Aquatic > Freshwater > Lake | place: Democratic Republic of the Congo...
GAGGTTGGAGAAAAGAATGTCTATGGATGAACAAACCGCAGCTAACAGGATCGAACCGGCCCTGCCGGGCATGGAACACCTGGTTGCGCCCGTCATACCACCGCTACCCCAAAAGGAACGCATAGTCACTATAGTGAACGAACTGCTGGCCGAGAAAGCCAGCGCCAGAACACCCATGGAAAAGCAAACCGGTCAAACGCCGACCGCTGCCAAGGCTGCACAGCCTGCCAGGCCGGCGCCGGCTAATAAATCAGCCCCCGCTGAACTGATACTGTCAGAGAATGCCATGGTGGTGCTGGAGAAAAGATATCTGCAGAAAGACAGCCAGGGTAATCCCGCTGAGAAAGCCGAGGATTTATTCAGGAGGGTTAGTCAACACATAGCTTCGGCTGAACTGGTGTTCGACAAAAATATCGATGCGGGCGAATGGGAAGATAAGTTTTATCGTCTGATGACTTCGCTGGATTTTCTGCCCAATTCACCTACCCTCATGAATGCCGGCCGCGAGCTGGGGCAGCTGTCCGCCTGCTTTGTCCTTCCCATCGAAGATTCCATGGAATCAATCTTTGATGCCGTCAAATATACGGCGCTGATTCATAAAAGCGGAGGAGGCACGGGGTTCTCATTCTCCCGCCTCAGGCCCAAACAGGATAGAGTAGGTTCCACCGGAGGTGTAGCCAGTGGACCTGTATCATTCATGCGCGCTTTCGATACCGCCACAGATGTGATAAAACAGGGCGGCATGAGACGTGGCGCAAATATGGGTATCCTCAACGTGGACCATCCTGATATATTGGAGTTCATCACCTCCAAGGAGGATCCCAAAGCCTTCACCAACTTCAATATCTCCGTGGCGGTAACTGATAATTTCATGCAGGCTGTAGAAGACGATGGAGACTATAGCCTGATCAATCCTAATACCGGAGCGGTGGAAGGGCGGCTGAATGCCCGGCAGGTCTTCACCAAGATAGTGGATATGGCCTGGAAGACCGGGGATCCCGGCATCATATATATAGACAGAATCAACGATTTTAACTCAACACCCAACCTGGGTAAAATAGAGAGCACCAATCCCTGCGGTGAGCAGCCCCTGCTCCCATATGAGTCGTGTAACCTGGGCTCCATCAACCTGTCCCACATGCTGCGCAAAGCAAACAGCAAATGTGAAATCGATTACAACAAGCTGAGGGAGACAATCAAACTGGCCGTGCGTTTTCTGGACGATGTAATCGAGGTCAACCAGTATCCCCTGCCCCAAATATCTGACATGACACGCAGAACTCGTAAAATCGGCCTGGGCGTTATGGGCTTCGCCGATATGCTTATTCAGCTACGTGTCCCCTATAATTCGGATAAAGCACTGGAGATAGCGGAGAAAATCATGCGCTTTATCTCCGAGGAGGCCACGGTCGAGTCTGTCGCGCTGGGTACGTCACGCGGCGTCTTCCCAGCCTTTAAAGGAAGCACCTACGATAGCAAGGACGGCCCAGCGGTCAGGAACGCAAACAGGACTACTATAGCTCCTACAGGTACACTCAGCATCATTGCCGGATGTTCCAGTGGTATCGAGCCACTCTTCGCACTCAGCTACTTCCGTCATATACTGGACAACCAGAAGCTCATTGAGATCAACCCCTATTTTGAAGATGTTGCCAGAAAAGAGGGATTTTATTTGCCCGAACTGATGAAAAAACTGGCTGAGGGCGGCAGCCTGCATGATGTGAAGGAGGTCCCAGGCTGGGCGAAAGAAGTATTTGTTACCTCTCATGAGATTTCACCCGAATGGCACGTTAAGATTCAAGCGGCTTTCCAGAAATACACAGACAGCGCCGTCTCCAAAACAGTCAATCTTCCATTTGAGGCTACCGTTGAGGATGTACAGAAAGTATATGTATCCGCTTACAAATCCGGCCTCAAAGGCATAACCATCTACAGGGATCGGAGCCGGGACAGTCAGGTCCTCAATACAGGCCAGAAGGACAGCGCCAAACCTAAAGAAGCCGAAGGCGAGGTTAGGCCGGCGCCCCGGCAAAGGCCCAAGATCACCAGGGGCATCACTGAGCGTGTTACGACCGGTTGCGGTTACATTTATGTAACCGTCAACTTCGATGATAAGGGGATCTGCGAGGTGTTCTCCAGTCTGGGAAAAGCCGGCGGCTGTGCCTCCGCTCAGCTTGAGGCTACCAGCAGGCTGATATCGCTCGTATTACGATCGGGCATAGAGGTAGGCTCGGTGATCAAGCAACTGAGGACTATCAGATGCCCCTCTGTATCCTGGGAGAACGGCCGCGCCATCCTGTCCTGTGCCGATGCGATCGGCAGCGTACTTGAGAAATATGTAAAAAAAGAGGATGATAGTACATCGAATTATGCAATGAGCCAGCAGGCCAATTATATCGGCCAGTGCCCGGATTGCAGCAGCCAGTTAGTGTACCAGGAAGGTTGCCATATCTGCCCAAGTTGCGGCTATACTAAATGCGGATGATATAACCTGACAGGACTTGTGAGGCGGGTGATGTATGGATACCACTGAGAACCGCTATTCCCTTGCATATAAACAGATAGCGAAGGTTGCCAACGATACACTGCCCCTTAAGAAGCTGATCAGCACCATTGCTGCCAGCGCGGCCAAGGGGCTACATGCATCCGGCTGTGCAATTATGCTGCTTAATCCACGCAGGGAATACCTCGATATAATAGGCGCCTGGGGATTAAGCGACCTTTACCTGCGCAAGGGAGCTATCAATGCCCGTAAAAGCTACCCTGATATACTCGATGGTAAGATCGTTGCCGTAGATGATATTTTTACTGATAGGCGAACTCAATACCCTGAGCAGGCCGCCCGTGAGCAGATAAAATCTCTCCTGGGAGCACCCATAGTCCAGCGCGGCGAAGTGATCGGTGAGTTAAGGATTTACACTCGGGAGAAACGGCGCTTCAAACCAAACGAGAAGGATTTCATATCAACTGTGGCCAATTTAGTCGCCCTGACACTGGAGAAAATCGAGCTTGCTCAGGACCTCAATAACCGCCACCAGTCCAATATAGAGCGGCAGAAAAGATTGACCAGTTTTTCAGACCTGCCTCTCTCACCCATCAGACCGATTAATTTCGGTCATCCCAGTGAAGAGGAATTCGCACGGCTGTTGGATTTTTATCAGGTGGAGTGGTTATACGAACCGCGTTCTTTCCCGCTTTCATCGCAGGACAACCGAATCACCGAGATGTTTACACCCGATTTCTACCTGCCTGAAATAGATTTATATATCGAACTCACCACCTCCAAGCAGAGCCTTATAACGGAGAAGAACCGCAAGGTTCGCCACTTGAAGGAGCTTTATCCCGACATCAGCATCAAGCTGCTCAATAAGGGTGACTATCTGAAGTTGTTTGCCAGACATGGTTTCATTCCATTGGGCGAAAATAAAATGAAGGGCGTACAGCGTTATCTGTTCAATAGAACCCAGATCCAGCGCCGTGTCAAATTGCTGGCCAAGCAAATATCAAAGGATTATCAGGGAGAGGAACTTGTCCTCATCGGCATCTTGAAGGGTGTTGTTTGTTTTATGTCCGACCTCATGCTCAATATGTCCATCCCGGTAACCCTGGACTTCATGGCTATATCCACACCTGCCGATAAGGCCGACCTTTCCGTAAGAATATTGAAGGACCTGGACACTGATATCGAGAACAGGCATGTTCTGATGGTGGAGGATATCGTGGATACGGGTATGACCCTGAATTATGTGCTCAACAGCCTTTCCGCCCGGAAACCGGCCAGCCTGAAGGTCTGTACCCTCCTGGATAAACGGGTTCGCCGGTTGATAGATGTACACCTGGATTACGTAGGTTTCGAAGTTCCGGACGAGTTCGTAGTTGGCTATGGGTTAGATATGGGCGGAAAATACCGCAATCTGCCCTCTATCGCAATACTGGAATAGCTTCAAAAAATAAGGCGCCCCAAGTAACCTCGTTTTCCCGGTTCCTCATCCACCCCCTCGCACCGGCCAGCCTTCGCTTACCATGTACTAGGGCCTCTGCCTCCCCGTTCCAACTTTGATTACTTGGGACGTTAATAAAATTAGCACATAACCGCATACATGTCAATACCCTGCTTAAACGTAAAAATAATTTTTATAAAAAATTTTACCATGTTAATTTTACCCTATCTACAGCATATGCAGTTGTCTTAAAGCATCTGCGATATCCTGCCCACAGAAGAGCGAAATCATACCTCCCAGGGCTAGAAATACGCCAAATTGCATGGGTTGATTGATCCTTTTTATCTTGAGCATCACCTGTAAAACGGCAGTCAATCCTCCCGCCAGAATGGCAATGTATACGGCTACTAATATCACAGGATAACCAACTGTCGCACCAATCAATCCGGCCATACCCGCATCACTAAAGCTTATCAGTTTTTTCTTGAATAATTTAGGCACAGCCCAGATCAGGAAAAAAGCTCCAAATCCCGTGGCAAATCCGGCCAATGCGCTTACTATACCTGGTGTGGTACCCGTAATAGTATTTAGCGCTGCAAAGCCCAGCGCCACTGCAATACCCGAATAAACAATGATATGCGGCAATACATCCTGTTCCAGGTCTGTAATAAAAAGTATGATGAGAAACGATCCTAAAACAGCTACCTTCATCCCCTGCCAGGACAGCCCAAACACGGCCAGTACCGATATGAAAAGTAGACCGCTGGCCAGCTCAACCAGAATGAAACGTATCGGAATGGCATGACCGCAATAACGACATTTACCCTTTACAGCGAGGTAGCTGACGATGGGAATAAGATCGCGTGCCGTCAGCACATGCCCGCAGCTGAAACAATGCGAAGGCGGACGCAGTATGGATTTTCCGGCGGGAATGCGGTCAGCCACAACATTCAGGAAGCTGCCGACGCTGATGCCAAGCAAAAACACCAGCGGTAAAAGAATCATTTCAGTATTTATTTCGCATACAACTCCATAGGTCCTATTCTTCAATCAGCAAGGCCAGCCTGGCCTGTATATCCATCGCCGATGATTTGAAGTCCTCATTCTCTTCTACCATGACCGACACGATCTTACTCAGCAAAATCGCATCGTTGCCGTCGATCCTGCCCACAGCATTTAGAAAAGCCGCCTTGCCATCATTGTATATTCTATATCCGCATATATTCATTAACCTAAACATACAGGGCAAGGCGGTTAATCAGGAGATAGTATAAGCATTTCGCAGCACTTCGTAGGGAGTGGTAATGCCGGCCCTGGCCTGCATCATACCGTAGCGCGCTATAGGAATCAGCCCTTCGCTGAGCGCTGCAGCCCTGATATCAGTGTTGCTGGAGCCGCCAACAATCATCCTGCGTATATTATCTGTTATTGTCAGTATCTCAAATATGGCGGTGCGGCCGAGATATCCGGTGTATACGCATACCTTACATCCCTCGCCGTACATGAACTCCGACCTTGCCTCGCCCATCTCTTTCTCATAGGCAATCTGTTCAACCAGCGGCGCCGTCACCTTGCGGGCACAATGAGGACAAACACGCCGCACCATGCGTTGCGCTAAAATGCCTATAAGAGCTGAACTGATCAGGAAGGGTTCAACCCCCAGGTCGATCAGGCGGAAGACCGCGCCCACCGTATCGTTGGCATGCACCGAAGACAACACAAGGTGGCCGGTCAGGGCTGATTGTACGGCTATCAGGGCAGTCTCGCTGTCGCGAATTTCGCCCACCAGGATAACATCAGGGTCGAGCCTTACGATAGCACGCAGCCCGCTGGCAAATGTCAGGCCGGCTTTGATATTTACCTGTATCTGGTTGATGTTTGAAAAGCGGTATTCAACCGGGTCCTCCACGGTAATTATGTTCTTGCCTACCTGATCCAGTGAATTGACTGCGGCATAAAGAGTGGTCGTCTTGCCTGCTCCTGTGGGACCGCTGATGAGCACCATGCCATAGGGCATCATCAGCATCTGCTCAAACATTTCCTGGCTTTCTCGCAGGAAACCTACCTGCGGCAGCGCCAGCGCTGCCACCGATTTATCCAGCAGACGTAAAACAGCCATTTCGCCATTTACTGTATTAACGGTTGCCACACGAACGTCTATATATTTATTGTTCGAATCAAAGGAGAACTGGCCGTCCTGCGGTCGCCTGTGATCGGCGATATTCATGTCTGAAAGGATCTTGATACGAGAAATGAGACCATTGTGCACCGTCAGCGGTAGAGAGGCTACTTCGTGTAGAATACCGTCGATTCTGAAGCGAATGCGCAGTTTGTCTGCATCCGGCTCGATGTGTATATCCGAGGCTCTTGCCCTGACGGCATCATCCAGCATTTTATCGAGCTGATGCGCGATGGGGGAATCGCTGGTTATCTCGGGAGGAAGCACCCTGTCGTCATACTGAGGAAGAGGGGCAGTCCCGCTGACCTGTGCCGGACCGGTAGATTTCGGAGAAACGGGAGCGACCACAGGTTTACTTGCGCCCGGGACAGCGCGCGAAGGTGGCGCAGTTTCCGGCGCGGCGGTTGGTCCGGGACCGCTAACCATCCTGGAGGCATCCTTGAGCGCCCGGTAATTATAATCGATCCCCTCCTTGATATCCGCTTCAGAGGCGGCGACCGGCTCTATGCGCCTCCTGGTATAAATAGACAGATTTTCAACTGTCAGTACATCGCCGGGATTGGCCATAAAAATACGCAGTGTATTGTTTTCCAGCGCCAGCGGTAGCACCTTGTATCTTTTCGCTACATCCTCCGGGATCAATCCCAGAGCTTGCGGCATGGGTGCTGAATACTGGACGTTCAGCTTGGCGATTCCCGGCTGGGCTGCCCCGTTCTGGGCGCCACCTTTAGCTTTTGGGTTTTCCGCATTCATTTCAGCTTAATCTAACATGCCGAATTGCCATTTTGCAAATAGGATGCTGTTTATGGTAGATTTCAGATAAATCTGCTTTATTTCTGCGTAAAGCACAGCGCTTGGCAACGGACTACGGGTAATAGATATTTAATGAGAATTGTACGCCGGTCATACCCGTATATTCTGGTTATCTTTGTCCTGGCAATAACCATCCTGTTCGTTCCTTTTAACCAAAGCAGCGCCGCCACAAAAAGGACACTGGCCTGGAGCGTGGTCGACACTCCCTGGGACGGCTCCAACGGCATGATTATACGTCAAGTCGGTATAAATGACCTGGCGCTGGGGCCTGATAACAGCACCTTTTACGCCGTAAGTACCGACAACTCTTCGACAACCGTATCGAACCTTTTCAAGTCTATCGACGCCGGATACACATGGTTCTCCAGCATAGGTAATAATCTCAAGGCAGCCGGCGGTAACAGGGTAGTATGGAACATAGCAGTAGCACCCGATGATACAAAATTCATCATTGCCATCATAGACGGCTCAGTCCTCCCTGCCGTGACAGGCCCTCGTATGGCCTACTATTCCACCGACGGCGGCGCCAACTGGATGAACACCGGCCTCACTCTCAATGCGAACGAGTACGTAAGCTGTTTGGACATAGCTTTACATGATTCAGCCAACGGATACCGCGATATTGCCATAGGTACTCGCAGCGTAACGCCACCCGGACAGGGCAGGCTGCTGACCAGGCCTTACGGAACAACTTTCTCGGGCGCATGGGTGGCACAGGATACGGGTACCTGGACAGCGGTAACTTCCGTAAAATTCTCGCCGGGTTATAATCCGGACCAGACCATGGTCGTGGTCTCTTTCAATGGAGGCGGTGCGGCATTGCACCTGGGCAAACACGATACTGTACTTAATACCACGCAGTGGGACGTTCCGGCCGGATACGCAGGCTACCCCGTCACGCTTGGCGTATATACGGCGGCCTCCATAATAAGAACCGGGATCGAATTGCCTTCTGACTATATAGGCACCGATTTAAGCCTGCGCGGCTGCTTCATCAATGTATTCGACAGCTCTGCTGCTTCGGCTGTGTTTTATATAAGCCCGACGCCTGCCCGATTTACTATCACACCCCCTATCCAACTCCCAGCGGGACAGCGCATATCATCCATTGCCTATACGGGCACCAATGCAACGGGCATACTTTTAGCAGGAGAGGCCACGGCCAACAGCGCCCGGGCGCTGGCTAACGTCTGGCAGAGTTCCAATCCACAGGCCACCTGCGCAGGGTGTGTCACCTGGCTTAAATCCGATAGCATGAAATCTGCCACCGGCGGCGGCGGCACCGCACGGGCAAACATATTGCTGGCCTGGAGTTCTGACGGGAGTATGGCTTATTGCGGCACAAGCTCCGAGAATTCAACGACGGGCGGAACCGGATCCCTGCCGGGCCAATGGCCCTTCTCCAGACTCATAAAGTCCCCCTCAGACGAATCAGCTTTCCAGTACAGCAAGGACTCCGGGTTTTCCTGGAACCAGATCGGGATCATCAATACGAGGATCAGTCAGTTGTCCGACGTGGCTGCGGTGGAGAAGCCACAGGATTCAAATGCTGTAGGGAACAATACTCTTTACCTTGCTTCGTTGAACACGACCGGCGCTACACCCGACATCGACAGCGTATGGCGTAGTACCAGCGATCCATTGGATCAGCTGTGGGAACGCGTCTTCACACTGCCATCAAGCGACACAGGCACCATACTGCGCCTTGCTCCCCGCGATACCACATCATCAGCCATAAGCAAGGTCGTGGTCTTTGCCGATCTGGGCACGGAGAATATAACCTACTCCGCCGACACAGGAGATATCTGGATGACTGTGCTGGCGGGAACGCCGGTCAAAGATATCTCGCTGCGCGACGAATCCACGATGTACGTATTGGATGACTATTACGTGCGCAAACTCACTTTGAGCGGCGCGGCCTGGCAAATGGTGAAAAAGCTTGATACCAACCTGCTGGCCACGGCACACACGGTCTGCAATCCCCCTGTCAGCGACAGCACCGCTAAAGAGTATGTTTTCGTGGGCTCTGAGGGCAACTCCGATACCAGTATTGCCTGGGCCGATTTCTCAGCGGTCATACCGCAATTCACCGTGCTCAAAGAATTGCCCGAGCAGGGCAATGTTCATGTGATAACGGATGACCTTTACCAGAACCACAAAAATATATATGCCGGTATCAACGACGTGATAACCAATACTGACGGCATCATTTACCGCTGGACGATGGACTCAAGTATAAACTGGGATCCCCTTGATCCACCAGATAGAGGTTTTTACGGTATCTGCATGCTGAATAGCGTCCTCTACGGAGCATGGAATACGGACATAGATCCGCCAATTAACAGCAGCGGAGCCGACCGGACTCTGGAGGCCAGGGTCAGTGTACCCCCCCCACCTCAATGGGACCAGCTTATTGATGGTCTCCCACAACCCGGCAGCCCCAATCAGGTTGAATTTACACGTGAACCGACCTCTCTCCACATCTCGTCCAACGCTTACAACACCCTCTGGGCAATCGACAATACGACCTATGACTTTATTGCGAGAACGGGCTGCCTGTGGCAATTTGTGGACTCGGTAGCCAAGGCCGGACCGTGGCCAACATCCCCGGCGCCCGGCAGCCTGATCGGAGCCGATCCGGTGACCGGCCGCTCTCAGCAGATCGATTTTAAATGGCGGCCTATGATAGATATCTACGGCTATGACGTCCTCATAGCCAAGGATGTCAATTTTACATTGCCTCTCACCCAGCAGCTGCAGATGACCCCGGTCGATGACGTTACAGGTTCCTGGATTGTCACTCCGGCCGATCAAACAGACCCTTCCTGCTGGATTGCGCCAGGCCAGCTGGAAGTGGGGCGGTCCTATTACTGGAGGGTTCGCGCATCCCGATCGTGGACGGGTACTCCCATACACAGTCCCTGGTCGGCTACGCTCTTTTTCTCGGTGAGACCGGGATTCATGGTCACGTCCGATTATTTAGGCCCCACATTGCTGACGCCGGTAGATGGTGTATGCAGCAACTGTCTACCTCCCATCCGCTTCAGCTGGTCGCCCATTAAAAATGCCGGTACGTATCAGTTCACGCTGGCCAGGGATGCACAGCTCACCGATGTGATCATCCAGGAGACGACCACAACCACAGCTTTCGAGCTGAAAAGCCGGTTGGCGTTATCTACTCCATATTACTGGCAGGTAAAAGCCGTCGCTCCTGTAGTCAGCGACCCCAGCCCGGTAGGCACATTTACACTGGTTGAGAACATAACACAGTCGCAGAAGCAGCCGGCGGTCAAACAACAGCCCGGCGCCGTTCCCGCTGCTTCCAATTTCTGGATATGGATCATTATCGTTATAGTGGTTGTGTTGCTGCTCCTCATCAATGCCTTCGTCTTTATATCTCGTAGGAGGAATTCTTAACTGCTGCTATTATTTATGCTGCCCCGGCCGCTCTTGAAAACACAGACTATTATTATAAGATGTAAAGGATTTGCCGGGTTATGAAAAAAATGGACTTTAACAATCCTGAATCGATTGCAGCTCTTGCCTCGGAAGTCAAAGGTTTTCTGGCCGAGGACGAAGGCCTGAAGCTTTATGAAATGGGGATTGAAGCCTGCAGAATCGGCCCCTGCCTGGAGATAGGCAGCTTCTGCGGCAAGTCGGCAATATATCTGGGATCCGCCTGCAAGATATGTAACAGCACGCTCTTCACCATAGACCACCATTTCGGATCGGAGGAACAGCAGCCCGGCCAGTTATATTTCGATCCAGAGATCTTCGATAGCCGCAGGGGCATTATTAATAGCTTCCCCCTGCTGCGGGAAACATTACACAAAGCCGGCCTCGAGGATAACGTCGTTCCACTGGTCACGCGGTCCGGTGTCGCCGCCCGGAACTGGGCCACGCCGCTGGGGCTGGTCTTTATTGACGGCGGGCACAGCTATCAAACCGCGCTTTCGGACTATACATGCTGGTCGCCGCACCTGCTGCCCGGAGGATTTCTAATTTTTCACGACATCTACCCCGATCCAACCAAAGGGGGGCAGGCGCCTTTTGAAGTCTATAAGCTTGCGCTGGGTAGTGGTCGTTACCTTGAGCTGCCCTTGGTAAACAGCCTTGGCATCTTAAGGAAGAATGATATCGTGGTGGTCGAAAAGAAGGTTGGTCGCTGACAAAGGTTTGAGCATATCTGCCGCCAGCAGGACCGCAGCGGAAGTCCAGGTAGGTTTCGTCAAAGGCCATATCTCGTGCTCGGGGAATGCTACACCGTACCAGTAAGCGCCGTCCTCATCTCTCATCTGGTGAACCCAGTAATAAATCATCGCCGACTGCCAGTATTCGCCGTGGACGGCCAGAGAAATGGCCAATTCGCTGCTTTCGGCTGCAGTAACCCACTGCTTCTCGAGATTGCAGACAGACCCCTTGCCGTGCACAATGAACTTGTCCCAGCTATCGTATATCCTGTTAATTGCTTCCTGCCCGTTAATGACGCTGCACAGTGCCGGATAATACCAATCCATGGCAAAGGCCGATATGCTTTTCTCATCTATCGGATCGCCATAAGGCAGCGGCATACCGAGAATGGCGGTGCGTAAAACCTCGTTGGCCTGTCTCCAATCTTCCCGCTCCTCACCCAGCAGCTCCGCCATTTTCAACGCACATTTAATGCTCAGGTAGGAAGAACTGCAACTGGCAATCTGGGCAGTGGGATAGACGCTGCCCGACACATCCCTGGCCCAGTATATCTCTCCCTTTGGCCCACGCATATCCAGCACATAATCTATAGCCTTTCTTACCACCGGCCACATATCATTGAGGAACGTCTTTTTTTCAGTGATCAGGTAATGGTGCCAGACGCCTACGGCCATATAAGATATAGCATGCGAGACCTTATATTTATCCTTGGGTTTGCCGTTCTGATAATTGGCATACCAGCTTCCATCCGGCAACTGCATACCTGCCAGCCATTCATAACCTTTCTCTGCTTCATCATGGTAACAGCCGGCGTCGATGGCCATGGCACATTCCACATGTGTCCAGGGTTCTACCAGTCCGCCTTCGACCTCGGGTACAGAGCCCCGATTTTCCTGTACGCTGACTATGCTCTCAAAGGTCGGCTTCAGAAACTTATCGGATAACAGCTCCTCCAGTTCCGGCATCTCAAATGTACTGCTGTTATCCAATACCATTATCTTATCCTTATCCAACCTTTATCTTTACTTGGCTCTCAATTGCTTCCCGATAGTAATCCGCCGTTTGCCCGGCGGCCCGGTCCCAGTTAAACAATCTCTTTACTCTCGCGACGCCCATTGCACCCAGTTCCCTGCGTCGCGCCTCGTCATCCAGTAGCGATGTAATGGATCTCACCAGAGCGTCTTTATCTCCGGGCGGCACCAGGATACCGGCGTCGCCGACCACCTCCGGCAGGGCGCCGGCAGTTGTGGAGATAACCGGTGTTCCGCAGGACATAGCTTCCGCCGCAGGCAGTCCAAATCCCTCATATATCGAGGGCACAACCAGCATGGTTGCCGTGGCATAGTGTCTGACCAGGCTGTCGGTGTCTATCTTGCCGGTGTACTGCGTGCAATCGCCGAGACAGAGTGCTTCGATCAATCCCTCGGTATAACCGTTGACCAGAGGCTCACCTACAATTGTTAATTCGACCGAGCGGGTCTTGCGCAGCTCCGCGACTGCCTCCAGCAGGAATTTTAGCCCCTTAAGCGGCGTATCGCCGCTGTTGATCACCAGAATTCGATTAGTGGAACGTTTCAAGCCCGGTTGTTCCCTGAAAACATCCGTATCCACCCCACAGTAAATGATTTTAAAACGCTCGCGCGGCAACCCGAAGCTGCTCATGATTTCCTGCAGTGAATGCTCGGAGTCCGTAATGAAATGAGACAAATGCCGGGCCACCTTTATCTGTGTATCTGCAAAGGAATACCAGCGCCTGATCCCCCAGGAGCGGTAAACGGAATTACTGGCTTTAAGGGCCAGCGCACGGTCGATCGTTATGGGATGGTGAATGGTGGTCACCATGGGAATCCCCAGTTGCCTGATTTTCAGTATACCTTCGGTCACACACTGATTATCGTGCACGATATCGTATTTTTTACTGTGCCCATCCTGTCGGAACATGCCGTAGGCTCTCATGGCGAAGGTATGCGGCTCGGTGAAACAGCCGCTGCATTCGCCCAGCCATTCGACGAAGTTGGGCCAGGTGTTGAGCAGCATCGGGTTGATCAGGTATCGCCTTTTCTCGGGCAACCTGTACAGGTCTAAACTTGGCAGTCTTATCAGGTTGATCCCATCAGCCAGGTCGGGATAAGGCGGTCCTGCCACTACATCCACACTGTGCCCCAGCTTTTGCAGAGAACGGCTGAGATATCTTACGTAAATACCCTGTCCGCCGGAGTATTTATAAGCCCTGTAGCTTAATAAACATATCCGCATGAATATTAGCCCGTAAAATCACCTGTAAAAAGCGCTGAAAACACGTACACATTTTACATTTATTAGCGATATTAATCAAGACTGCGCTGAATTCAACCGCCTTATGCCGTCACTTGGCTCGTTTAGCGTCTATAGCTTCCAAATACACTTCGGCGGTCAGTCGGGCTGCATTACTCCAGTTGAATTTCTCCAGTATGCGTTTCCTCGCCAGCACACTGTATTCACGGCGTTTGGCAGGGCTCTCCATCAACCGGGCAATAGCGGAGGCGAGCGCTGCCGAATCCGCTGGAGGAATGAGGATGCCGGCATCGCCCACAACCTCGGGCAATGCTCCTGCAGTAGTCGATACAAGCGGTGCGCCGCATGCCATAGCCTCCGCCGCCGGCAAACCGAAGCCCTCGTAAGTGGAGGGTACGGCAACCAGTGTTGATGACCTGTATAGCTCTATGAGTTCCGACGTCTCTATCTGGTTACGAAAAGTCACAGCATCCGTTACGCCCAGCCTGTCCATCTGCTTTTCGGTCATTCCATCGCCCAGTGTCCTGCCCACAACCACCAGCTTCAAATCCCATTTTTTCCTGAGCTCGGCCAGCGCCTCCAGCAGGAAACGTAGCCCCTTGACCGCCGTATCGCGGCTCATGACCATGAGGATTTGATTATCTAACCTGGGCACCGCATCGGACGGGCTGAACAGCTCTACGTCGATGCCGTTATAAATTACCTTCATCCTGGATTCCGGAATACCGAATATCTCGTGGATATGGTGCTTGGCCATTTCCGATACTGTTATTATAAAGGGCAACTGCCGCGCGACCTTGATCTGCATGCCCGTGAAAGAAAACCAGCGGCGGTATCCAAGTTTGTCCTTGAGCGATTTGGCTGACTGGATGGCCAGATCGCGGTCGATAGTAACAGGATGATGTATGGTCTCCACCACAGGATAACCGGCCTTCTGGATATCTGCAATACCCCATGACATGGTCTGGTTGTCATGTATTACATCGTACTTTTTTGCATTATCGCTGCACAGATACTGATAAGCGCGCATGCCGAAGGCCAGCGGCTCTGAGAAGTAGCCCGTCATGATGCCGCCCCACTCCATAAAGTTAGCGCGGGTATTCAGCTTACGAGGATCGATAAAAAGCCGCTGCCAGGATCCGAATCTGTACAGGTCTAAACTGGGCAGCCGGATCAGCCCGACACCATCGTCTACGATAGGATAAGGGGGGCCGGACATCATGTCCACCTCGTGGCCGAGGTCTCGCAGGGCATTGCTTAAATAACGCATGTAGATGCCCTGTCCGCCGGAGTAGGGATAGCTGCGGTAGCTCAAGATACAGATTCGCATTTAAAGACACTCTCTGGCCAAGACTATATAGTACCAGACTTGCCCACTCACGTACAGTATTGCTTGAATTGTGGCAATATTATCCTGTTGACAAATTCCAACTACTTAACTTAATATACATATATATATTGAATGAATATTCATTCTACTAACTTGCTTGATCATGACAACGCGTACTAAAAGAAAGGAGCATCTCACCGAAACCCGCAGGAAGCAAATACTCAAGGCGGCCCTGTCCATATTTTCAACACGGGGTTACGGTGAATCTACTATGGCGGATGTTGCTGCAGAGGCCGGCGTGGGAGTGGGAACATTGTACAATTACTATAATAATAAGCGTGACCTGCTGATTTCGCTGGTACAAAAACTGCTGATCTCGGAAAGTTTGATTAACATCCTTGATAGGATGGCGGATCAGAGCAGCCGCGACTTCATGGATTCTTTGCTGGAAGAGCGCCTGGAGTTCGGGTTTGACAATGTGCAGACTATTTTGTTCCTTTTCTTCGAAATACAGCGCGATACAAAGTTGCGGCATCAATATGTTCAGGATGTCGTCGGCCCCCTCCTTGCCGGGATAGAGGGATACATACGTTTACAGATCAAGCGAGGCGATTTTCGCAAAGTCGATGAACGGATTATCTCCCGCACTATGGTAGGGACTATCATCGGAAGCATGATTCTCTATCGTCTTGAGCAACGTAACAGCCCCTTTGCAAAAGCTCATCTGAAGAAGATAACACACGAGTTAAGCAGTTTATTTATGAGCGGTTTAGAGAGAAAATAGTATATGCGTAACATCTGGGATGATTTCCAAGCGTCTCTCTTCCTTTTCTATAAGTATGTTACGCGCGGAAATAAGGGCACCACTATCCTGACCGTGCTCGTGGCCACATTGGCTTTCATACAGATTAACCTGATCTCGGGCATTCTCAGCGGGGCCGTCGGGTTGATCTACGAACAGACTAAAAACAACTACGTCGGCAACATCGTTATACAACCCGGTAAAGACCAGTGGGGCAACAAAGAGGAATACATCAAGCAGGTGGACCTGATGCAGCGTAAGATCAATGCCATACCAGGCATTATCGGCTGCAGTTCACATTACGCCACAGGCTCCGTTATTGAATACGACCCTGATAAAACCGGCAAGGATATCAGAACGATAAGCTGGCCTGTAAAATCCATCGATCCCGATGATGAAAAACGAATCTCTGAGCTGCATAACTACATGCTGGCAGGCCAATACCTCGATGAATCCGACCGCGACCAGATAATCATGGGCAGAGAGGTTTCTGGAGGCTATGGGGCCAGCCTGGAAGTGCAATCGCTTAAAGGTGTTAATATCGGCGACGAGGTCACGGTCTTCTATCACAACGGAGTTACCCGCAAATATACTGTAAAAGGTATCTACGCTACCGTCTTCCCCTTGGCAGACATGAGCGTGTTCGTGACGCACAAGGAAATGGAATCGGTTCTGGGAATCCGTGACCGTGCCAGCGAAATAATCATCAGGACGGACGAAGCCCACCCGGAATCATATTATATACAGGAATTGCGGAAGGCTGGAGTGGAATTGCAGGACATCAGACCATGGCAGGACTTCATCGGACTCGTCCTCGGAATAGTTCAGAGCTTCGATATTATAAAAAGAATAATCTTATCCATCGGACTGATCGTCGCCGGTGTAACCATATTTATTGTCATTTTCATTGCTGTGATCAGCAGAAGAAAGCAAATCGGCATCATGAAGGCTATAGGAATGAAGGAGGGTATCATCGTCGCCTCATACATCATGCTGGCGATCTTCTATGCTGTCATCGGCATCGGGGTTGGAATTGCAGTAATCGAGTTTGTGGCAACGCCCTATTTTATTGCCCACCCGCTCAGTTTTCCCATGGGCAAGGTCAGCCTGCTGATCGTCAGGAGCGAGTTCGTCACCAGCATCGTCTGCATGATCATCGTCAGTGCCATTGCAGGTTTTATACCATCCTGGCGTGTCAGCCGGGAAAACATAATCAAAGCCATCTGGGGATAGCTGAATTATGATAAAGGTAACTGATCTGGTAAAAACTTACCCCGGGAAGGTACCCGTACATGCTCTCAAAGGGGTCAGCTTTGAAATCCCCTCCGGTCAGTTCGTCGCTGTCATGGGCCCCAGTGGCTCCGGCAAGTCCACGTTGCTACATCAGCTGGCCCTGCTGGATGACCCCACATCGGGCCGGATATTGCTTGACGGGGTTGATATCTCCGGCCTTTCTCAGCGAAAATCTTCCGACTTCCGGCTGCGCCACCTGGGCTATGTCTTCCAGGAATATGCCCTGATACCTGAGTTGAACGCCATCGAAAATGCATTCCTTCCCCTCATGCTGCTGGGCATGAAAAGAAAGGAATTCATCAGGATATCCACCGAGCTCATGGGTAAAGTCGGGCTTTCCAACCGCCTGCACCATCTCATAAGTGAGCTGTCCGGAGGTGAACAGCAGCGCGTCGCCATTGCCAGGGCGCTGGTCAACAGGTCGAAAATTCTGTTTGCCGATGAACCTTGCGCCAATCTCGATACCGAAAACAAAGGCATCGTTCTCCGGCTGCTACGAAAGCTTTGTAATGATCTCGGCCAGACCATAATTATGGTGACGCATGAACCCGAGCAAAGGGAATTCGCCGACCGCGTGCTGTGGTTCCGTGACGGACTGCTGGTAAAAGAGGAGACCATAGATAAGGCTGTACAGGAAGAGGCCTTCCACAATGGGTTCCGTACGGATATTTCCTCCGATCCTGACTATTTAAAGGACAGCGGACAGGCCTGAAGGCCCGTCCCTACATTTAGACTGTTATTTAGCTTTCCCCTGGTCGGCCACGGCTTTCCTGGCCTGCTCAAGTTCCTCATCGCTCGCCAGGTAATAGCTGTTGGTTTTCTTCAGGTCCCTGTCCAGTTCATAGATCAGCGGGATACCTGTGGGAATGTTCAGACCGGCTATTTCGCTGTCCGGCACATTATCAAGATATTTGACCAGCGCCCTCAGGCTGTTGCCATGAGCGGAGATAATCACTTTTTTGCCGGCCCTCACTGCCGGTGCAATCGATTTATACCAGTATGGTAAACATCTCCGATAGGTATCCCTCAGACTCTCTGCCAGAGGAAGTTGTTCCGGTTTCAGGCTCAGATAGCGCGGGTCCCCATTCGGACCGCGCGGATCGCTTATTTTCAACGGGGGAGGAGGGACATCATAGCTTCTGCGCCAGACCAGCACCTGCTCCTCCCCAAATTTCCTGGCCATTTCCGACTTGTACAACCCCTGCAAAGAGCCGTAGTGCCTCTCGTTCAGACGCCAGGATTTTTTCACGGGTATCCACATCAGGTCCATCTCGTCCTGCACTATCCACAACGTGCGTACTGCCCGCTTCAAAACAGATGTGAATGCCAGATCGAATGTGTATCCCTTCTGTTTGAGTATCCTCCCGGCCTGCCTGGCCTCCTGCATCCCTTTCTGCGAAAGGTCCACGTCGGTCCATCCGGTGAACCTGTTCTCTTTGTTCCAGGTGCTCTCGCCATGTCGCAGTAAAACGAGTTTAAACATATGAATTTCTCCTGGAAAACCTTAAAATATGTTATGGTATGTTTTGATTTTATCCGGGCAACGATTTATTATAGCCAAAGCCCGGAGGCGCTGCACTATTCGGTGAGATAAGCCATGGCCGCACAGAAGATTTTATTAAACAGGGACCTGGGATTTCTCAGGGTAGCGGCGGCTGTCCCCGAGCTGCGGGTGGCAGACGTCGATTTCAACGTTGCAGCCATGCTCGACATGGCTAAAGAAGCAAGACTAAAAGGGGCACAGGTGCTGGCCTTCCCCGAGATGTCGGTCACAGGCTATACCATCGCTGACCTGGTTCACCAGCAGTCATTGCTGGCCAAGGCCGAGGAAGGGATTTTACGACTGGCGGCGAGTACGGCAGACAGCGGCATGCTGATCGTGGCCGGACTGCCCATGTGTATCGACCAGAAGGTCTTTAATTGCGCAGCGGTGCTCAACGGCGGGCAGGTGCTGGCAATCATACCAAAAACATACCTGCCTTCATACAAGGAGTACTACGAGAGCCGCTGGTTCGTCTCCTCTGACGACGCCTGCTCCGATGTCGTCCACCTGGGAGACAGGGCTATTGCCTTCGGCACAAATATATTAATCTCGCTGCAGGGCTTTACACCGGCTGTACTGGGCATCGAAATATGTGAAGATATGTGGGTTCCGCTGGCCCCGCACGAGTACCAGGCGCTGGCCGGGGCAACGGTTCTACTCAATATCTCGGCCAGCAATGAAGTGCTGGCCAAGGCGGACTGGCGCCGTTCCATGGTGTCCTCCGAATCGGGAAGGTGCGCGGCTACCTGCTTCTATGTTTCAGCCGGCACGGGAGAATCATCCAACGATATCGTCTTCGGTGGCCATACACTGATCGCCGAGAACGGCAGCCTGCTGGCAGAATCACGTGATTTCAAGCAGAAATCCCGCCTGATATTATCCGACCTCGATATAGACCGGCTGGTTCACGACCGCATATCGATGACAAGCTTCCGCCAGTCGCCGGGTCATATCAAGCCCTTCCGCATCATTGAGGCGAAGGTAACCGATGTGCCGGCAACCGCGTTGATGAGGGAGATAGATCCCCACCCCTTCGTCCCCGGAGATACAGAAAAACGGGCGCAGAGATGCAGGGACATCTTCGACATGCAGGTTGCCGCTCTGGCTAAGAAGCTGTCCGGCGCCAAACTTGAACGTATTGTGCTGGGTGTTTCAGGCGGACTCGACTCCACTCTGGCCCTTCTCGTTGCCGTCCGGACTATGAACTATCTTAAGCTGCCTGCGAAGAACGTTGCCGCCTTTACCCTGCCCGGCTTCGGCACCACTCGCAGGACAAGAGACAATGCTACAGAATTATGTAAAGCACTTGGCGTGAGTTTCGTACGCGTGGATATCTCCAATACGTGCAGGGCTCATATGAACGATCTCGGGCATGACGGCCGCGAAGATATAGTATTCGAGAATATTCAGGCGCGCTACCGCACCGAGTTCCTGTTCAACAGGGCCAACGGGCTTAAAGCCATGCTGCTGGGTACGGGCGATCTGACCGAAGTTGCCCTCGGCTGGAGCACCTTCTCGGGCGATCATATGTCGCACTACGATATCAACGTGTCGGTGCCCAAGACGCTGGTGCGTTACCTCATCCGCTGGGTGGCGGATGAGGAACTGGCCGGTTCTCCAGCTCGGAAAATACTCAGAGACATACTGGATACGCCCATCTCCCCCGAGCTCAGGAGGCCTGTTAAAGGACAGATAACGCAAAGAAGCGAGGAGGTGATAGGTCCGGTTGAACTGGCCGATTTCTATCTTTATCCCTTCGTCCGATTCGGCACACGCCCGGGCAAGATAGTGTTCACGGCCAATGAGGCCAGGAAACAGAAGCTGTTCGACGGCCGCTATACACTGGAAGATCTCAACAGGTGGCTGGCGGTTTTCATCAGGCGCTTCTTCGCCAACCAGTTCAAGCGGACCTGCCTGCCGGAGGGGCCGAAGATAGGTTCCGTCAGCCTGTCCCCGCGGGGCGACTGGAGGATGCCTTCAGATGCTGAACCAGCGCTGAAGGCATCCTCCAAATGTATTCGAAGCTGCGCGGCTGATA